>Ga0111539_10003742_pt1 | contig 20016 bp, 17 predicted proteins | sample RhiMethybrSRZTD1_FD_79667 | JGI IMG/M metagenome (GOLD analysis project Ga0111539, IMG submission 79667) | Populus rhizosphere microbial communities from Tennessee, USA - Rhizosphere MetaG P. TD hybrid SRZTD1 (version 2) (version 2) | ecosystem: Host-associated > Plants > Roots > Rhizosphere >... | reverse complement strand
AGTTGATTCTCGTTGGTTGCAGTGGCGGGAAATTTTGCAAACGCGTCGGCGTACGCCGTCAATGCGTCCGCAAATTTCTTCGACGTGTACAGGCGATCAGCACGGGTGATTGCTTCTTCGGTTGAGGCCGGAGCCGTGGTTGAGCCGAGTCTCGTGATTGCTGGCGCGGCGTCGGCGCTTTCGGCCGATTCGGGTGCGAAGAAATAGAGTCGACGATATGCGGCGAGAGCTCGATTTTGATCAGACGACTGCTCGTAAGCTTTAGCCGTTGCAAGCAGAGCAGCGGCATCGTTGGCGAGTGCCAGATCTTTGAGAAGGAGCGGAACTGCTGACGGCTCACCACTCTTCGTCATCAAGTCCGCGACTCGGAGCGCCGCCTCACGCGCGCGCAAGGAAGTCGGATGTGACTGCACTATTTCCTGGTAAATAGCGCGTGCTTGCGGAAGTTTTCCGGCTTGCTCGAGTGCACCTGCGCGCATCCACAAGGCGTAGTCAGCTAGCGAGGTTTGTTCGCCGATCAGTCTGGTATCGAGCAGCGTCGCTGCTCCGGCGGCGTCTCCGGCTTTCAGTTTGATTCGCGCGCGAAGCATGCGCGCGAGCGCCGCGGCTTTGCTGCGGGGAAACTGATTCTCGATACCTGCGACGACATCCTCAGACGGCAACACATCGTTGCGCGTCATCGTGCGCAGGGTATCGAGAGCTTTTTGTTCTCCGGGAGTTTGCGACCGCGAGAGGCAACTCGCGCTCAGCAGGAATGGAAGCGAGGCAATTGCAACCACAGCAACGCCGACGAAAACAAAAAGCAAACGTGGTTTGGGCACTTTCAAAACACTCTTTCCATACGCCAAAGGCGTTCGCCAACTCAAGTAACGCCGACGAAAACAAAAAGTAAGCGTGGTGTGGGCATCGTCAAAATACTCTTCCCATACGCCGAAGGCGTTCGCTAACCCCAGCCCAGGGTTCGAGTGCAACGAGAACCCTGGGATCCGAATAAAAAAGAAGCGCTAAACCCTGAAAGGGTTCGCCAGTTGCCGAACCCTTTCAGGGTTTTGTGGTTTTCTTTTACGCTCACCCAGGGTTGTCGCTGCGCTCCAACCCTGGGCTGGGGTTAGCGAACGCCTACGGCGTTTATGAGCTCAACTGCGTCAGCGAACGCCTGCGGCGTTTTCCTTGCGCTTAAGCGTTGACCGTTGCGCCGGGATAATTCGAGCCGAGTTTCGAAGCGTCACCCTCGGCAAGGGTGTTGACCAATTCGCCGTGGAAGTAGTCGTAACGAGCCGCGACTTCCGCTTTGACACGCTTGTCGTACATCTCGCGAGAGCGATCGATGTATTCGCGCAAGCGATCGTAAAGATCGTGTTCCGAGCGTCCTTCAGCAACCTTCTGCTCGTTGTACAACTTGATCTCAGAGATCAACAACCGCGCAAACCTCCGAGCATCGTTGTGTAAACGCCGCTCTTCGTCGCCGTGGACTTCCACAGGCAGTTCCTGATCCTGACCATAACGGCGGCGCGGCGACGGCGCAGGTTCCACGGGAGCCGGCGTCCATGCCGGTGGCTCTTCGCCCATCGAAACCGGTTGTTCTGCAGGCGCTGCAGAGTCTTCAAAAACACCGGTCGGTTCGTCGGCTGAAACAGGTTCGATAAACGAGGCGGGCTCAGCGTGCACGGGTTCAGGTTGGTAGCTCTCGATAGTTTCCGCACCCGAGAACGCCGGTTCGGGCTCAGGTTCCGCAGCAGCAACCGGAGCCTCGCTGTATTCACTCGCCGGTTCGTACGACGGCTGTGGTTCCTCAACAGGCGCAGGCGCTTCCTCAACGGCTTTCTTCGGAGCGGCACCTCCGGCGCGAGAAGCAGACAGTAGTTCAACCGCCATGCCTGACACAGCGACAAGGGTTTCTAATGCTTCCAGATTGATCGATTCTGAATCAAGCCCGGCCGAATCGGCATAAAGAACAGCGACTGCGCGACTACGAGCTTTCAAAGGTATGGCAACGATTCGCTGCGGCTGGTCTTCGCCGAGTCGATTCAAAACCAGATGATCTTCAGAGTGCGAGCCTGGTCCGCCACTCCACGTCGCAAGTCCTTTAGCGGCACCGCCGACCACGGTGTCAGAGTTCACTGAAAACGAAATTTGCTGAATCGCATCGTCGCCGACGGATCCTTCGAAACCGCGACCACGCCAACCAGTAGCCTGTTCGCCTTTAATGACGAAAAACGCAACTCGAGGCGCGAAAGAAGAGGCGCGATTCACGAGGGCCTTGAGGATGTCAGCCTGCGACTTCTGCTCGTTTATCTCGCCGATGGCCGACTTCACGATGGCCATGTCGCTAGACGCCTTCGCACGGGAAGACTCAGAAGCTGCCAGCTCAACGCCACGCTCATGAGCAGCGTGCAGATGTTCCTGGATGGCGGCGACCATGCTGCCCTCCATTTGCACATCCGACTGGCGCTCAAGGAAAGTCGAAAGCGACTCGTTGAGTAAGCTTTGCAGAGCGCTTATCTCTTGCCTTACCGCACTAAGGCGACTTTCGAGATAACTCTCGATCTCACGTCGCAAACTATCTTCCAGTTGTCCGTTGACCACAGCTCGCTCCTCCGTGTCGTGGTGTTGTTGTTTTGACGAACCTCAAGGTATTCAGGTAGGGATTACTAACCCAAGGTTGATTATCAGCAATGGAGAGTCTCGCAGGGGCCGCAAGAAACTCAGAGGTGATTATGAACGGCTGGTATTCAGCTAGTCAAGAAATCGTTTTTGGGACTGGCGCGCGGGGTGCAAATGGTGGATTCTTTCGCCAATCCGCCTCGTCTGGTAATCTAACGGATCGGGCCGATAGTCGTCCACTTTAAAATATGCGACCTACCATACTTATCGCGGAGGACTACGACGACAACCGCGAACTGCTGCGATTGCTGTTGGCGGGAGCAAATTACAACGTGCGGGAGGCCAGAAACGGCCAGGAGTGCGTGAAATTGGCGTGTGAGAACCCGCCGGATTTGATAATGGTGGACCTTTCCATGCCGGAACTGGACGGTTGGGAAGTATTTAAGGCTTTGAAAGCCAATTCCCTCACGGCGCACATTCCCTGTGTGGCGGTGACTGCTCACACAGACCGGGACCGGGCTAAAGCATTGCAGTCGGGATTTAGCGATTTCGTGGGGAAACCCTTCCGGACTGAAGAGCTGCTAACAACGGTGGCGCGACTGGTTCAAAATAAAGCCATTCGACAGGATTAACAGGATAGGAAACAGGATTTACATGTCAATCCTGAAACATCCCTGTCAATCCTGTCCAACAGGTTCAGTGAAACTACGACCTATTTCTCGCGATACACTACGCCGCCCTTCATCACAAATCTAACTTTTCGCAGAGCGCCAACATCCTTCGTCGGATCGCCTTCAACCGCGATCACGTCCGCGAGCAAGCCAGCCTTAACCGCTCCAATCTTGTCAGACATGTGCAGCACTTTCGCGTCCACCGAAGTCGCCGATCGCAGCACATCAATCAGCGGCATACCAAACTTCACCATCGCCTCCAACTCGCGCGCATTGTCGCCATGAGCAAAAACGCCTACGTCGCTGCCACTCGCAATCGTTACCCCCGCATCGAGGGCCGCGCGAAATGCCGCACGCTTTCGCTCGATATTTGCACCCGAAGCGATCGCGAGTGTCGGACAAAGTGCGACCCCGCGTTCTTTCATTAAACGAAACACTTCCGGCGTCCCGCCGTCACCGTGCTCGATTGTTTCCACTCCGGCGAGTGCCGCGCGACGCATTCCTTCGGTGGTCGTCGCGTGTGCAGCCACAGGGATGTTCGCGCTCTTTGCTGTCTCAACTACGAGCTTGAGCTCGTCGAGCGAGAAAGTCGGCGCTGCACCTGATTTGCCCCAACGATAGTCGGCGTAGATCTTGATCCAGTCAGCGCCGTGTCCGATTTGATCGCGCACGACGCGAGTCAGACTATCGACGCCGTCCGCTTCTTCCCCGCCTTGCGGAACGGTCCACTCCGACGCGTAACCCTTTGGTCCATAGCTGCCGGTGGCGACGATAGCGCGTGTCACGACGATCATTCGCGGTCCGGGAATAATGCCTTGTTCGACTGCTTGTTTGAGTCCGACATCAGCGTAACCGGCGCCTTCCGTTCCCAGGTCGCGAATGGTTGTGAATCCGGCCTGAAGCGTGTTGCGCAAGTGATTAGTGGCTCGGGCAACGCGCAGACTGAGTGATTCTTTCGCTACCTGATCGTTCCAGACGGTTTCCGAGTACGGATGAAGCAACACGTGGGAATGTGCTTCGATCAGTCCCGGCATCAACGTGAGTCCCGGCAAGTCGATCACTTTCGCACCTGCCGGAACGTTAACGCTGCTCGCTGGCCCAACAGCTTCGATCTTCTCGCCTCCCACAAGCACGACCCAGTTGTCGTGAAGTTGCGCCGACTCCCCGTCAAAGACGTGTGCGGGCTTGAGCAGGTAGATCGTTTCTGGAGAAGTAGGCCGCTGTGTTTGAAACATCATTGCTAAACAAAGCAGAAGTATGAGAACACGCATAGACACCTTGTAGGGGCGGCACTCCGTGGCCGCCCCTTGTGTGGAATTAAAGGACCGTCGAGAGAATCACCGCCTCTCGCGCGGCAAAAACCAACTCCAGAGCTTGGATGTCCAGCAAGGGGCGGCCACGGAGTGCCGCCCCTACAATTACTTGTCCGAGATGACTACTTGCTGAATCGTGGGAGGGAGCTGGTGCATGGTGCTGCGCGAGAACCCTGCGTTGGCAAACATGCGTTCCAACTCGGCAAACGTGTAGGCGTCGCCGCTCGGCGTACCGGCCAACATCACCAGGCTGAAGCCCGCTGAATCCGGTGGCGTGATGCGATCGTCGTTAGGCACAAACTCCAACGTCACTGCCCGTCCGCCGTCGGCGAGCGCCGCATGAACTTTCCGCAACAACGTTTCGCAGGTAAGCGGATCGAAGTGATGCAGAAAATTGGTTATCAGGACGAGGTCGTAACCGCTGCCGAACTCGACCTCAAAAGCGCTGCCTTCAATCGTGTGATATCTGCCGGCGACGCCCGCCTTCTGCGCGTTCTCCTTCGCGACTTCGAGCACTGCTTTCCAATCGACCGCAGTGATTTCAGCCTGTTGGTTGTTGGTAGCAAAGGTGATGCCGAATAGACCATGACCGGCGGCAATGTCGAGAATCTTCAGTTTACGATCGGCATTTGGGTCTGCGAGTTTTGCCATCAACTGCGCGGGCATCGCCATCATCGGCGCCATGCCGCGTGCGAACTTCACCCACACTGGATGGTCCGGGCCAATTGTGCCGTCGTTGTCCATGGCGGTGCCGCCTCGGCGCACGGCTTCGGCGATGTTCTTGAACCCGTCAGTCAGCATCGTCGAACAAAGAAACTCGGTGGCGCCACCGAGATATGCGGGAGAACGTTTATCAAGGAACACTGAAGAATCGAGTGTAAGCGAGTAGTGACCGTCCTGCTTCGTAAGCATCTCCATGATCGTCAGATAGTCGCAGAGCACGCGTATCCCTTTTTCGGACGCCTGACATCGTTTCGCGATCTCGGCTGGGGTCGTGTTGCCTTCGCCGATGGCGGTGAACACTTCGAGCTCGATCGCTGCTTTCAACGCCTCAGTGCGCTGATGCGCGTTGATGGTCTGGAAGAATAATTGCGGTGATGGTTGCTGGGCTGCAGAAGAAGTTGACATAGAAATCCTTTCCGGGTCTGAATGAAAATAATCTGTGTAATCTGTGGATGGATGTTACCGAATCGGCTCACGTAAAACCATCTCAGCCACACTGGCAGCCATGTCTGCGGCCTGCGGGTGACTGCGACGAAGTCCCGCAATCTGCAAAAGTGCTTCACCGGTTCTTGAGAACATTCGAAACAGGTCGCCTTCCTCAGCCCGAGTTTCTCGGACGATTTGCGACCAGTCCGTGCCGCCGGCCCAACGAACCGCAGCTCCGGCGGCAGAGAAGTTCAGCTCGGGCGCGGGCTCTAAACCGTGGTTCCATTCTTCAGCAGAAACTTTGAAACCAATTTCTTCAAAACGCGCGAGCGATGTCACGACGTCGTCGTCCAACTCGAGCTCTCCGTAATCGCGATCTTCGTCGGCCGTCAATGCCGCCATGATTCCGGAGAGCTCTTTTGGCGCCAGTGAATTGAAGAGACCGTTTTCAAGAGCCTCGCCAACGAGCAACGGGCGATCGATGTGCAGATCGGCCAGCCAGCGGCCGCGATCCGTGACTTTTTCCTTCTCGTAGTCGAGATAACCAAAAATCGCGAGAACTTTCGCGCGTTGTTCGAACGGCTGCCAAACCTCTTCGCGCAACGCCTCGATCCGCCGTGAGGCACGTTCGAAGTCTTCGGCAGTTGTGTGTAACTGCCAGATCACGTCGGTACACTGCTTTTTGTCGACGCTCGGAGGCAGCAAATTCTCGATAGAATCGTCGACGATCCTCAACGCTTCGGTTTCTTCCGCATCAGCATCCCGTAATCTGGGTTCCGGCAAGACGAGTTCGGGACCACGGGCGCGAATGTCGTCAAACGCCCTTTCGATGTCTTCTTCTCTCAACCGGTAGACTAGCGAATAAACACGGCCGATACGTTCCTGAGGAAAGCTTGCGCTGCTTCCATCTTCACGAAAGCCACGCACGTTCCCGTCGCGGCTTTCGGTCACCATCACCAGCCTTCGCCCCGAACGACCGATTCCAACAACGCGGCCTGGCTTCACCACCTCGTTCAGCCAGCGATGAAAAACTTCCGCGCGTGTCTGCGGTTTTGCTTCCTGTAAACGAGCGCGCGCGCCGAGAAGTCTTTCTAGTCCGAGCACAACCGAAATCGGAATATCGCAGCCTGCTTCCCGCAACGCATTTTGGATCTTCTGCTCGCTCTCGTTGCGATTACTTTCGAGCTGAGCAATACGATGCGAGAAGTCGCGGTAGGCAAAGCTGCGTTGAGCGATTTCACGTACTGAAGCGAAACTTCCATACGCGTCGAGCAGGTTGAGTAGAGTCGTATAAGTGGCGCGGAACTGGCTCACCAGCGGATCAGGTGCGACTTTCAAGAGCTGAGCGATGCGTTCCGGATCCTGGTGTATTCCGGGTGCGGCAACCACGAAACCGACATTGTCGCGACCACGGCGGCCGGCGCGTCCCGTCATCTGCTGCAACTGCGAAGCTGATAACGGACGCCAACCGCTGGCGCTTCGTGCATCGGCGCCCGTCAGCACAACGGTGCGTGCTGGAAAATCGACGCCCGCGGCAACTGTGGCAGTAGCGAAAATTGCGTCGAGCAATCCCGCGCTCATCAGTTTTTCGATCACGAGTTTCCATGCAGGAATGTGTCCGGCGTGATGCGATGCAACACCGCCACGGATGATCGTGTCCCAATGTCGATGACCGCGCACTTCCGGATGTTCTTCGACAAACGTGCGCATGAAGTCGCGTCGCGCGTCGCGACGTTTGTCGTTCGGATCGCGTCGCGAGAGTGCAGCTTCGGATGCGGCCTGATCGCACCGCCGCCGTGTCGGGAGGAAAACGATCGCGGGCAGCAAGTTGTAACCATCAAGCGCCGCGAGCAATGTCGCCGACGGCATCTCCGGCATGCGCAGTTTCATCGGCGTTCATCCGCGGCTAGCTTTACGATCTCAGGGTTCAGATTTCCGGACTCATTCAACAACGGTAGCAATCGTCGATCGGGAAGCAATATTGCCGAACGCAAAGGTACGGGCCGTTTCGGAGGTCCCGTGATGACGCCGCAACGCACACCTCGAACTTCCTCAAGCCACAACGCAAACTCATGCGCGTTACCGACAGTCGCCGACAACAGCAACAGACGAATCCGCGGGGGAGTCAGAATGATCGCCTCCTCCCAAACGTGCCCGCGTTCTTCGTCGGCGAGATAGTGCGCCTCGTCAAGTACGACCAGGTCCGCGCTCACTTCGCTCCCGCCACGCAGCGAGTCGAAAAGTTGATTGCGATAGATCTCAGTCGTTCCGACGATCAGCGACGCGTCGGAGTTCTCTTTCCTGTCGCCCGTAAGAATCCCCACCTTCTCGGCTCCAAATTCATCAATGAACTCCTGGTACTTGGAATTCGTCAGCGCTTTCAAGGGCGACGTATACCAGGCACGACGTCCGCTATCCAGAAGCCTGCGAATCTCCTCACGCGCAATCCACGTCTTTCCACTGCCCGTTGGAGCGGTTACCAGCACGTCTTCGTATTCCAGTGCGGCGAGTGCTTCGAGTTGAAATTCATCCGGTTTGAAAGGTGTTGGCCGCGGCGTCCCGATTCCTTCCAGCAGTCGTTTTACCTCGCGAGAGGGTGGAACAACACGGATGGCGCGTTCGTTAGCCCCATGGTCGGTTTTGCGGGCAGATTTTTCGGGACCACGCCGGCCGCGGGGCCGCCGTTTCTCCCAGTGCTTTCCGCTTTTTCGCCGCATACGGCCATTCTAACCGTCGTGTTGTGGCCTGCGAAGTGCTTATGAAGTGCTAACGCGACTTGGGAGAGTTACAATCTGCCTCACAACGTGTCGCTGACGAGGGACGTCTAACACACGATTTACCCGAAAGTTGCAGGATGTCAGACCTGTTCGAAAAGTTTGAGGTTAACCGCGAGCCCCGATGGATAGTGTTAACGTGGCTCATCGGCGCTTCGCTCGTGCTGCATTTCGTCTGCATGGTACTGGTTGTTTATGTCCCCGCCCTGCGCGACAGTCTGAATATTGGCGCTCTGATTGCCAACACAAGGTTCGTAGACAAACCATACGAAGCGACTCAGATTGGCGACGACGTGCAGCTCGTTCAACTCAGCGAAAAGTTTCGCTATCCAGATGGCTACTTTTCTCTCGAAGCCCAGATTGAAGGCAAATTGCCGCCGCAAGTCGCCGCGAACGATCCTTTTGCGCCAAAGATAATCTCGCAGGCAAGTAAGGAATCGAAAGTTGATCCGGAAGCCTCTCCTTCGGCGAGTCCGCTGGCGAGTCCGGTCGCGAGTGTTTCTCCTTCAGCAAGTCCTGCCGCTTCTGCTTCGCCATCTGGAGCGATCGCTCAGGCGAGTCCGTCTCCTTCACTGAATCCAGACGAAGCACAGAAGCAGCTCGACAAGACGGCCGCGGAAAATGGTCTGGCTTTGCCCGCAGAGAACGAGATCAATAAGCGGGTGCTGAAAGACTTCGCCAAATACGCGAACGATCTGAAAGAGCAGGGCAAGCTTGATTTCAACAAACCCTTCGAACTCGTTATTACAGCCAAGTTGGACGAGCAGGGTAAACTTAAGGACCTCAATTTTCTTAAAACGGAAGGGGACGAGAACCTGGTGGATCTTTTTGGCAAACTGGTGGCGGCGTTGAACGATAGCGGATTTCTGATCTATCTCCAGCCGATCACAAAGGACAATCCGAACGCGACTGTAAAGATCACGGTCAAGCAGGGTGAAAAAGAAGTGCTGGCCTCAATTGAATCAGAAACGTCGTCGTCGGAACGAGCGGAGTCGCTGGCGAAAGTTTTGAATACTGCGCTTTACTTTGGCGCCGGTTCGCGCGCCGGTCACGATGAAGAAATCTTAATGAAGAATACGAGCGCGGCCCCTGACGGGAAGCGCGTAGTCGTCAACTTTTCAATGCCACGGCAGAGTGTCGTGGACATGCTTCAGAAAAATATTAAACCGGGCGTCTAATTTGGAGTGCGGCGGCCTAGCGCCGCTTTGTTATCGATATTGCGTGATTGAGGCCAAAGCGGCGCCAGGCCGCCGCACTCCAAGGACGGGCTCTTTGCGACAGTGTTAACAGTAATTTAGAATTAAGGCCTTGGAGCACTCTATTACATATGAGTTTCGATAAATTTCTAACGAAGGTTTTTGGCAGCAGCAACCAGCGATTCTTGAAGTCCATTCAGCCGGTGGTCGACAAGATCAACTCTCTCGAGTCGCAAACGAAGGCGTTGACGGACGATCAATTGCGCGCCCGTACTGCCGAGTTTAAAGAACGTGTGCAGCGTGCAGTTGAAGGCATTACGGACAAAGAGGAGCGCAAGCGACGCGAGCAGGAGGTCCTCAACGACATCCTGCCCGAGGCTTTTGCGGCTGTTCGAGAAGCCAGCGTGCGCACCACCGGCATGCGCCACTTCGACGTGCAGATGATCGGCGGGCTCGTTTTACACCAGGGCAAGATTGCTGAGATGCGCACCGGTGAGGGAAAAACACTCGTCGCCACGCTGCCTTCTTACCTGAATGCGCTCACCGGCCGCGGTGGCGTTCACGTGATCACGGTCAACGACTACCTCGCTTCACGCGACGCCGAGTGGATGGGCCAGATTCATCGCTTTCTCGGTCTCGAAGTCGGTTGTATTCAGAACGACATGGACGACTTCGAGCGACAAGCTGCTTACGCAGCCGACATCACCTACGGCACCAACAACGAGTTTGGCTTTGATTACCTGCGCGACAACATGAAGTTTGACCTCGCCACATGTGTGCAGCGTGGCCATTACTTCGCGGTGGTCGATGAGGTCGACTCGATCCTGATCGACGAAGCGCGCACGCCGCTGATCATTTCGGGACCATCCGACGAGGCCACAGACAAGTACAAGCAAGCCGACGCGGTCATTCCGCACCTGAAAAAAGGTGAGGAAATCGAAGGAAAAAAGACCGGTGACTATGTTGTCGATGAAAAAGCGCACACGGCAGTGTTGACTGAAGAAGGCGTTGAGAAGTCCGAGCGTTTGCTGGGCGTCGGGAATCTTTACGATCCGTCGAACATGGAGTTGCTCCACTGCGTCGAACAGGCTTTGAAAGCCCACACGCTCTATAAGCTGGACCACCAGTATGTGGTCCAGGACGGCGAAGTGATCATCGTTGACGACTTCACCGGTCGTTTGATGAAGGGTCGGCGCTGGTCCGACGGATTGCACCAGGCAGTCGAAGCCAAAGAGGGCGTCGAGATCGAGAAAGAGAACCAGACCCTTGCAACGATCACACTGCAAAACTATTTCCGTCTCTACGAGAAACTGTCAGGCATGACTGGTACTGCCGAAACTGAAGCAGCGGAATTTGCCTCGACGTACAAGCTCGACGTCATCGTTATTCCAACGCACATGCCGATGGTCCGTGTCGATAATTCCGACGTGATTTATCGTACGCTGCCGGAGAAGTGGGATGCCGTCATCGAAGAGATCAAAGACTGCTATGACCGTGGTCAGCCTACACTGGTTGGTACAGTCTCCGTCGAAAACTCCGAACTCATCGCGCGCCGGCTCCTGAAAGAAAAAGTTCCGCACAACGTGCTGAACGCGAAGTATCACGAGCGCGAGGCGGAAATCGTTGCGCAAGCTGGTCGCAAAGGGGCCGTGACGATCGCGACCAACATGGCTGGTCGTGGTACCGACATTCTGCTCGGCGGCAATCCTGATTTCATGGCTCGCGAGTTTTTGAAGGAGAGTGAAGTCGATCCGGACGAGGCCACGGACGAGCAATGGAGTGGCGCCTTCGCACGTGCGAAGCAGATCGTAGAAGACGAGCACAATGAAGTGGTATCGCTCGGCGGTTTGCACATCGTGGGCACTGAACGCCACGAATCGCGCCGCATTGACAATCAGCTACGTGGTCGCGCGGGCCGCCAGGGCGACCCGGGATCATCGCGGTTCTTCCTGTCGCTGGAAGATGATCTCATGCGCATCTTTGCCGGCGACAAGGTGAAGGCGCTGATGCAACGTCTCGGTATGGAAAAGGGCGTCGCGATCGAGTCGGGGATGGTTTCAAAGCGAATTGCCGCGGCGCAGAAATCAGTCGAAGGCCGTAACTTTGAAGCTCGCAAACACCTGCTCGAGTACGACGACGTCATGAATAAGCAGCGCGAGACGATTTATGGTCTGCGCCGTCAACTGATGGAGGAACCGGATCAGCGCGACTACCTGATGGGTGATCCACCGAGTGCGGGTGTGGCCTATGACCTGTTGTCTGACATCACGACACAGTATCTAAATCCCGACGTGTCGCCGGATGATTGGGACGTCGAGAATTACAAGCTCCAGATCAAGACGATTTATGATTTGGACGCCGACAGTGAGGGAATCAACATTCCCAACATGACTTCACAGGAAGTCGTCGATGCGATTTGGGAACGTCTGAAACTCAAGTATGAAACGAAGGAAGAGCAGATTGGTCCGGAAGCGATGCGTACTTACGAGCGCATCATCATGCTCAATATCATCGACGCTCAGTGGAAAGACCACTTGTTGTCGTTGGACCACTTGAAGCAGGGTATCGGACTGGTTGGTTACGGGCAGAAGGATCCGCTCGTTGAATACAAGAAACAGAGTTTTGATTTGTTCCAGGAGATGCTCGATCGAATCGATACCGCGACGATCAGATCGTTATTCAACCTTCAGGTTGTTTCGGAGCAGGCGGCGGAGACCTTACAGCAGCGACGCGCACGAAGGCCTGCAGCCCTGCGTTTCACGGGACCAAATCAGGGTGCCGCTCCGGCAGGTGAGGAAGAGGGCAAAGTAAAGACGGTCGTCCGAGATCAGCCCAAGGTCGGACGCAATGAGCCCTGCCCGTGCGGCTCCGGGAAGAAGTATAAAAAGTGCCACGGCATCAACGCCTAACAGAATAGAATAGGTCCTATAGGTCCTGTTAGGACCTATAGGATTCTTGTCTTGACCGCGGAAATCACATCCAGCAATCCAGTCGTTCAGGCCATTATCAGCGGCAAAGCTCCGCAACCGGCTCGTCTCGCAGCCGCGCGTGGTATGTTGCCGCTGCCACAGAATGATCTGCTCGAAGTTCTCGTTGCTCTCACGAGCAGCGACGACGCGCAAATTGCCGCCGCCGCTGCCGAAACCTTGAAAGGCGAAACGCCGGAAGACCTTTTGATCGCAGCATCCGGGCAAGACACGGCGCCCGCTGTTTTGGGATATCTGGCAACACAGCCGGACGCGAACCCGAAAGTTTATGAGGCGACGATCCTCAATATCCGCACGCCAGACCAGGCGCTCGCAAAGTTAGCCGCAACTACTCCACATAGCTCACTACTCGAACTGATCACGATAAACCAGCAGCGACTGGTTCGTTGTCCTGAGATCATCGACGCGATTCTTGCGAATCCTGCCTGCGGTAGCGAAGCGGAACGACGTGCGCGTGAAACGCGTCAAGAGTTTTTCGAAAAAGAGCGTGGCGCACGCCAGATCGCCGACGAACTCCGGGCACGCGGTGAGACTGCCGCGGCAGAGTTTTTTGAAACGGCTGATTTAACGACTGCTGCGGGTGAGTTGAGTCTCGACGATGCGTGGCTGATTGCTCAACACATTGAAGTTTCCGATGCGGATCTGGACGATGCCTGGCTGCCGGCCGAACGTTATGAAGAACTGATTTCGGAATCTCCCGCTGAAGCAGCAGCAAATGTTCAGCGCGTCCTCGAGAATGAGCGGCTCGAAAAGGGCGAGGTCAAAGCTGAACGAGTCTCGTTGATTCGTCGCATCATGTTTATGAATACGAAGGATCGGATGAAGCTTGCCATGAAGGGCGATCGGGAAGCACGAAGCATTTTGATCCGGGATTCAAACAAGGTGGTCTGTTCAGCCGTGGTTAACAATCCACGGATTACCGAGCAGGAGATCGAGAATGTTGCGGCCATGAGAACGGTTTCCGATGAGGTGCTTCGTCTGATTGCGATGAACAGAACCTGGGCGCGTTCCTATCCTATTATTCACAACCTCGCGCGCAATCCTCGCACGCCGATTCCAACAGTAATGAATATCCTGAACCGGATCCGGACCAAGGATCTTCTGAACCTCACCCAGAATCGGAATGTTTCCGAGGCCGTGCGGCGTCACGCCTACCGGCTGGGCCAGGCTAGAACGGGCGAGTAACAACAGCTCTAGACCCCTATTCAGGTGAGATTTCTAACCCGCACGGGCCAACCTGTCACGAGAATTTTACGAAAGCGTCGAGATTGTGCTTGACAGGTCACAGGGTAATCGTATAATTTCGCACACTACAAATTGCAAGGGTTATTGGATGGGTTGGAAAGCTTGCTATTTTGAGTTGGATGGTCCGCGTTGTGGATTATTAAATTGGAATTGTTATCTATACCCGCACAACGCGCCGCCGGTCGAATCGTCGAGTAGTTGGACGATTTTCATGCTTACAGCCACCCTGTTTTTACCCGAACCTGCCCTTTACGCTTTTGCCCCGTCCGGTTCCCTAACGAACTGGCGGGGCGCCCTCTTTTAGAGTCAGTTTCAGATTACCGCGACGATTTTTCGAGGACTTCGACTTGATGCGATTCCGCGGCAGTGGCTTCAACCGGAAGCTCCTGACCGCTCATACGTTGGAAGAGTTGTTCGTACTGGTCTACGACCCGCTCCCAGTCATAATGAGTCTGCACTCGTTGCTGCGCCCGATGCCGGTAAGCCTGGACCAGCGATCCGTCACGCAAGACACGTTGTAATTTCTCGGTGAGATCAAATTCGTCGATGTAAGGAACTCCTGCCTCACCTACCACTTCCATGTTTTCAGGTGTTGCCAGCGTCAACACACAGTTGCCGTAACCCATCGCTTCGAGTAGTGCAGGATGGGTGCCACCGACTTCCGTCGCGTGAACATAACAATAGGCATTTTGCTGAAGTGCACGATAGTCCTGTCCAAAAACGAAACCGGTGAAGATGATTCTCTTGTCCCCGCGCGCGCGAGCCTTCAAGCTGTCGATGTAGTGCTCCGCGTAAGGCGCGTCACCCACAATCAGGAGCCGGTAAGCCGTCCGAGTTTTCTTGAATGCCTCGATTACGAGATGTGCGTTGTTTTCCGGCTCGAGCCGCGAGACATACAAAACATAGCGATTCGGTTCCACTCGCCATTTGCGCACCGTGTCACGGTCCGGACGGCGTTCCACCTCGCTTCCGTAGGCGATCATGGTCGAACGGGCATTGTGTGTGGCGAGGTAATAATCCTGAATCACCTGGGCGTCGGTGACGATCTCATTCGGTAACAACGTCGACAGATACTCAGCAAATCGATAATAACGACGTCCCAGCGCGCCCCATTTTTTACGTTTGTGCTCGAGTCCGTCGACATTGATCGCCACTGGCGTGCCGGTTAACCGCAGAATCGGGCTAAACGGAGCGTTGGCGCAGTTGCAAATCAGAGCTGCGTCAAAGCGACCGGAAACTGCATGAACTGCGGAAAGGAAGGTGTGAATGACTGTGTCGAAGTATTTATGCCGGATAGTCGGCAGCACCTTCAGTTTGACCCCGTGATATTTCAACTGTCTCGGTGAAACATAGTGCGCGCGGCAATACACCATGACATCGTGGCCGCGGAGGACCAGACGTCTCGCAAGATGTTCTGCAAAAGTTTCAAACCCGCCGTAGCTGGCCGGAATACCTCTGGTTCCGAGAATAGCAATACGCATCAGCTTAAGATTTTAACGTCGCAGACCGCGCTACGTCCTGGTAAATCTGCAAGGTTTGCCGAGCAGTCTCGCGCCAGGTGAATGAACTGGCCCGTTCCTGGCCCTTCTGGCTCAACCTTGCGCGAAGCGTCGAATCGTTCATCAGTTTCCTGATGGAGCCCGCAATCGCGTCAACATCGAAAGGATCTACCGTCAAACCCGCATCGCCGACGACCTCCGGCAAGCTGGTCAGATTACCAACAATGACCGGAGCCCCACATTTCATAGCCTCCAGTGGCGGTAATCCGAATCCTTCAAAGTAAGACGGGTAAACGAAGCAAAGAGCCGATGAATATAGGGCCGGAAGATCTGATTCCGGCACGTATCCTGTCAAAAGAACCGAATCTTTCACGCCTGCCTGGTCCAAAGCGCGCAACGTTTCATCATAAAGCCATGCGCACTTTCCGACGAGCACTAATTTAGGTAGCTTATCTGCTGAACAGTCTCCTCGCAATTGTGCGTAAGCTTTGACCAGCCGTGCGAGATTCTTGCGAGGTTGAATAGAACCAACCGAGAGAATGTAATCGCCTTCTATCCCGTAATTGTGTCGTACACGTTGCAGTTCCCTTATGTCATGCACCCTACAAAAGTGATCCGGAGCAGCGAGCGGAATGGCTTTGATGCGGTCGGGTGCGATGCCGTAGGTCTCCATGATGTCAGAGCGCGTATGTTCGGAAAGCGATAGGATCCGTGCGGCGCGACGGGCAGAATGCCGCACTGTTAGCCGTAACTGAGTACGACTTCTGCGTTTGAAGGTCTGTGGCATGTGTTCGAATGACAGGTCGTGAATACTGACCACAAACGGGCACGGGCAAAAGGGAGGAGCCGTAAACTGCACGTGCAAAACATCAACCGGATGTTTGCGCAATTCAGCGCTCAACGTCAGGGGAATTCTGATTAATGGCGTGTGTGGAAGAGTGGAGCGAACTTTAAAGTTGGCCCAACGATTACTGAACCGGTCGCGGGCTTCGTTGGTGGTGACGTAGATCGTGTAATTGTTTGTGCTATCGATCTGCGCGAGGGCTTCGATCAGATTGACGGCGTAACTTTCGTTGCCTCCGAGCTTCGTCCCAACGGTATGAGCATCGATGGCGATCCGGATCACAGGATTTGCAGGATTTACGTGATACGCGCTCAATCCTGCTAATCCTGTCAAATCTTGCTCAACCTGTCACTATTTCTTTCCGGCAGCGGAGGCCTGCGCGTCATCGCCGTGGCCTCGCGTATCGCGCTCGCGAATGCGTGCTGCTTTACCTCGCAATCCCCGCAGATAGTAAAGCTTGGCTCGGCGTACGCGGCCTCTTTTCACGAGGTCGATGTGGTCGATGATGGTTGCGTGCAGTGGAAAGATTCTTTCAACACCGACGCCAAAACTGGTCTTTCGGACCGTGATTGTTTCGCGCGCGCCGCCGTGTTTACGGGCGATCACGACGCCCTCGAAAGCCTGCAGTCGCTCTTTGGTCTCGGATTCCTTAATCCGGACGTGAACACGAACGGTGTCGCCTGGCTGAAACTGTGGAATATTATTACGCAGTTGCGTCTGTTCAATTTTATCCAATCGATTCATTTCTCGATGCTCCTTACAAAATCCGCTTTTATTCTTTCAGCAAGTCAGGACGATTGCGTCTTGTTTTTGCGATTGCTGCTTCTCTCCGCCAACGCTCGATCTGAGCGTGATTGCCGCTCAACAATACGTCAGGCACTTTCATTCCCCTGAAATCAGGTGGTCGCGTGTATTGCGGATGGTCCAGCAGACCTTCCGAAAAGGATTCAAAGACGGCTGAAGTGTCGCTGCCTAAGGCGCCGGGTAATAAACGAACCGTCGCGTCAATCACCACAGCCGCTGCCGCCTCGCCGCCCGAGAGCACATAGTCGCCGATCGAAATTTCATCGGTAATCAGCCCGTCTACGACTCTCTCGTCAACCCCTTCGTAACGCCCGCAGATCAGGATCACTTGCGATGTGTGCTCCGAAAGCTCCTGGGCAATTGCTTGCGAGAAGACCCGGCCTTGTGGCGACAGCAAAACGACTCTCGTGCGCGGCGGCAAGTCTTCTCTTCTGGCGGCCCCAGTCAAGGCTTCGACCGCGGCGAAGATGGGCTCGGGTTTCAAAATCATCCCGTCGCCGCCGCCAAATGGCCGATCGTCAACTATGTGGTGCTTATCGGTGGTCCACTGGCGCAGATCGTGAGCGGTTATTTCAACCAGTCCGGCATTGCGCGCGCGCCTCAAAATTCCACAATCTACCCCCGCGCGAAAAAACTCGGGGAAGATTGTGATGATATCGAAGCGCAACATACTTCCAGGGAATCAAAGATCTAAAAGTCCTTCAGGAGGATCGACGACGATCGTTTTGTTCGCCGCGTCGACCTCGACAACGATCGAATCCGCAAACGGTATCAATCGTTCCTTTTCGTTTTCATCGGCAACCACGAGAATTTCCGTGCCGCCTGTTTTGAGAACTGATTTGACTGTGCCGATACTTTCGGCGCCAACCTTAACCGTGCATCCTTCGAGTTCCCAATCGTAGTAATGGTCCGCCGGTAGCGGAACGCGTTCAGATTCAGGAACAGCAAATTCAAATCCGACCAACTCTTTGGCCGCTTCGACGTCGTTGTAATCAGCGAGCTTGAGGATGACGCGGTCGTTTTGAAACCAGTAATCCTCGAGCCGCCTGGTTGTTCGCTCGCCGCGGGGGGAAACAAGTATCAGTTCCTCGACGTCTTCGAAGCGGTCCGGAAAATCTGTCAAAAGTTCCGCGACGATCTCGCCCTTGAGACCGCGCGGTCTGACCGCTCGAGCGATGATCACCAATTCACTCGAGCCCGCATCCATCTCAATCATTCAACGATTTCAAGCAGGTAGCGACGGTTGTTCTTTACACCTGCAATGCGCGCGAGGGATCTCAACGCGCGAATCGTTTTGCCTTGCTTGCCGATGATCTTGCCCACGTCATTCGGTGCTACACGCACTTCGATAAGCGTCGATCCATTGCGCTGCTCGACTTCGCGGATGTCAACAGTCTCGCTATCGTCAACCAGGGCTTTCACGATCATCTCAATGACGTCTCGCATGACAACTCTTTACTAGGCCTGCGCTTCAGCAGCTTTTTCTGCCTTTGCGCTCGCCTTGATTAGCCGGTTGACTGTGTCAGTGGGCTGCGCACCTTTCTCGATCCAGTAATTAACTCTGGTCAGGTTGAGTTTGATCTCGGCTGGATTTCTCGTCGGGTTATATGTGCCGAGATTCTCCAGGTAAGCTCCGTCGCGCTTCGACTGCTTCTCTTTCACTACGACGCGATACGACGGGCTCTTCTTGGCTCCGGTACGCATTAACTTGATTGCTAACAAAACTATTCTCCTTCCGCGATACGACCTAAACTGTGTTATCTGCGCTTCTTCTTACGCTTCTTTTTTAACTTCTTTCGTGATGGCCCAGCCGGCAACGACGGCATCTGGCCTTCTTCCCCAGCGAAGCCTGCCATGTCAGGGATGCCGGTCATCTTTCTCAACATCTTGCTTTTTATCCCGCCGCCGCCAAAGAGACCGGAGTTGGAAAACTGTCGCATCATCTGCCGCATCTCCACGTACTGCTTGATGAGCTGATTAACGTCGGCAACTGTGGATCCCGAGCCGCGCGCGATGCGGCGACGCCGATTCGCATTCAGAATACGATGATCGTTCCGTTCCTCCCACGTCATCGAATCGATCATGGCTTCGGTGCGTTTTAGCTCCTTTTCCATCATCTTCGACTGCTCTTCGTCCAACTGCGGCATGCCGATGCCACCAAGAAGCTGGTCCGGCAGGAGCTTCATTATCTTTGAGAAAGAACCGAGTTTCTTGACCTGGCGCAACTGTGAACGAAAGTCGTCCAACGTAAATTCGTTCTTTTGCAGCTTCTTAAGCTGCTCTTCCGCTTCCTGCTGATCGACTTTCGACTGTACTTCTTCAATCAGCGAGAGAACGTCGCCCATGCCGAGAATTCGCTGGGCTACGCGATCCGGATAGAAAGGCTCGAGCGCATCGTAACGTTCCCCAACGCCGACGAACTTCACTGGTTGTCCGGTAACCTGCTTGATCGACAATGCTGCGCCACCGCGTGCGTCGCCATCCATCTTTGTGAGGATGACACCGGTAATTCCCACGCGCCGGTGAAACTCTTCGGCAGAACGAACCGCGTCCTGTCCCGTCATCGCATCGGCGACAAACAGAATCTCGACGGGATGCGTCTCGCTCTTTATCGTGACGAGCTCTTCCATCAACTCATCGTCGATGTGCAGACGTCCGGCCGTGTCGATCAGCAACGTATCGAAGCCTGTTTGTTGCGCGTGCTTTTGGGCCTCGCGCACGAGCGTCAGGGGATCGTTGCTTTCGGGATATTCAAAGATCTGCTGACCGGTCGCTTTCGCGATAACTTTCAACTGCTCGCGCGCTGCTGGCCTGTAAACGTCGACTGAAAGCAGCAACGGCTTTCGGCTTTGGTTCGCTGCGAGCCAGCGCGCGATTTTTCCGGTCGAGGTGGTTTTACCGGAGCCTTGCAGGCCAACCACCATCACGGT
>Ga0111539_10003736_pt1 | contig 20030 bp, 15 predicted proteins | sample RhiMethybrSRZTD1_FD_79667 | JGI IMG/M metagenome (GOLD analysis project Ga0111539, IMG submission 79667) | Populus rhizosphere microbial communities from Tennessee, USA - Rhizosphere MetaG P. TD hybrid SRZTD1 (version 2) (version 2) | ecosystem: Host-associated > Plants > Roots > Rhizosphere >... | reverse complement strand
CGAACCTCTGGCATCTCTATACGATCTTCGTCGTCGTCGGCCTGGCGATGCCGGGCACCTCGGCGGAGGTGTCCTCGCGCGCCGTGTCGAGCGGGTTCGATCGCCGACGCGGGACGGCGCTCGCGATCATGATGTCGAGCGCGGCGATTGGCACGATCATCGGCCCGCCGATCGCCGACGCGCTGGTCCGGCATCTCGGCTGGCGGGCCGCCTACCTCGTGCTCGGCGGTACCGGCGTATTCGTCGGCGTCCCGATCGTCGCGCGCTCGGTGAAGCTCCGCCCGGCAGCGATCGTCGGACCGCGCGTGCACGATGCTGATATGACGGTCGGCGATGCGCTGTCGTCGCGGGCCTTCTGGGTAATGATCAGCGCGGTGTGCGGCAGCACCATCGCCGTCAGCGGGACGATGGTGCACCTGGCGGCGCTGCTCACGGACCGCGGCGTCGCGTCATCCGACGCGGCGCTCGTCTTGTCGGTGATGGGCGCCGCCACCCTGGCCGGGCGGCTGCTTACCGGCTGGCTGCTCGATCGCTTCGTTGCGGTCCGCGTGTCATTCTGGCTGCTGTTGATCGCGGCATCCGGCACGTTTCTCCTCGCAGCCAGCGGTTCGTTCGAAGCCGCGGCGCTGGCGGCGGCGCTCATCGGCTTCGGGACCGGCGGCGAGTTCGACGTCATCCCGTTCCTGCTGTCCCGGTATTTCGGGCTTCGGGCATTGTCGACGCTGTACGGCCTGAACTGGACAGCATGGGGATTGGCCGGCGCGGCCGGGCCGATGCTGATGGGACGCACCTTCGACACGACCGGATCGTACGCCGTCGTGCTGGTCTGGTTCGGCGCCGCCACGCTGACCGCGGCGGCGCTTACGGTGACCCTGCCCGCCGTCGATCCCGCACGCGGATCGCGCGTCGCGGTATGAGCACGGCAGCTGACACCGTGCTGCGGGAGACGCGACCTGGCGCGACGGCCGCTCGCACGCGCGTCGAGGCAATCGACGTGGTGCGCGGGATCGTCATGATCCTGATGGCGCTCGATCACGTGCGCGACTTCGTCGGCAACACGCGCATCAGCCCGACCGATCTGCGCAGCGCGACCGCGGCGCTCTTTTTCACGCGCTGGATTACGCATCTTTCCGCGCCGTCCTTTTTCCTGTTGGCCGGAACCGGCGCCTATCTCGCGCGGCGCGGCCGATCGGTCCGCGAGCAATCGCGTCAGCTGTTGCTGCGGGGGCTGTGGCTGATCGTCCTCGAGGCGGTCGTGCTGCGCTGCCTCGCGTGGCAGTTCAACTTCGACTTCAAGCTGACGATGCTGGTGGTGCTGTGGGCGCTGGGGTGGTCGATGATCGTGCTGGCAGCGCTCGTCCACCTGCCGATGCGCGCCATCGCGGCGTTCGCGCTGTCGACGATCGCGGCGCACAATCTGCTCGACGGCATCCGCTCGGCCCACCCGCTGTGGACGGTGCTGCACTCGCCGAACTTCATCCTGCAGACGCCCGACCGCACAATCTTCGTCGCCTATCCGCTGCTGCCGTGGATCGGCGTGATGGCCGCCGGCTATGCCCTCGGCCCGGTGTGGGAGTGGAGCCGCGATCGGCGGCGCCATCTGCTGGCGGGGACAGGCCTCGCCCTGACCGCGGCCTTCCTCGTGCTGCGCGCGATCAACGTCTACGGCGATCCGGTCCGCTGGGCGGTGCTGGGGTCGGCCGGCCGCACGCTGCTCTCTTTTTTGAACACGACGAAGTACCCGCCGTCGCTGCTCTTCCTGTTGATGACGCTGGGCCCGGCGCTGCTGCTGCTCGGGGCGTTCGACCGGGATCAGCCTCTATCGCGCGCGCTGCGGCCGGCGCTGACGATCGGCAGGGTGCCGCTCTTCTACTACATGCTGCACGCGGCGCTGATTCACGTCGTTGCTATCGCGATCTGCTACGCGCGCTACGGCGAGGTGCACTGGATGTTCGAATCGCCCGCCGTGTCGGCGTATCCGATTACGCCGCCGCCCGATTGGGGCCTGCCGTTATGGGGAGTCTACGCGGTGTGGATCGGAGTTGTTGCGGCGATGTACCCGCTGTGCAGGTGGTTCGCCGGCGTCAAGGCCCGCCGGCGCGACTGGTGGCTGCAGTACTTGTAAAGCGTTCCTTACGAAGCGTCGCCGGCCGTCGTGGCGCCTCGGCCTGGCGCGTCAGCCGTCGTCAGTCGCTGGCGAGTGAGACGGCTGATTGATGCAGCCGGCTCTTGACCGACGACTGACGACTGAAACTGCTGCTGACGACTTCGTTTTCGACTGGCTACTGACGACTGCGACTGTTCAGCGTCGCCGGCCGCGCGCCTTCATCTTCTTCTTGCCGCCGGCCTTGCGGGCGCCGCGGCCAGCCGCCTTTTTGCCGCCCTTCTTTGCGGCCTTCTTCTTGCCCTTCCGGCCGCCGGCCGCCTTGCGCGCCCCGGCGGCCTTGCGGGCAGCCTTGCGGCCGCCGCCCTTGGCGGCCTTGCTCGATCCGCCGGACTTCCTCGCGCCACCGGACGACTTGCGCGCGCGGGCGCCACCGGAAGCGCGGCCTGTCGGCTCCCCGGCTCCGCCGTCGCCTTCGGCGCCGGCCCCCTCGTCACCCATGTCCGAGCCTGCCGATTCGCCGGCCAGTTCGTCGTCCGGGATACCCATTCCGCTGTCGAAATCGTCCTGCATGATGCGCCTTTCCGTCTGAAGAGGATCGTTGGGGCGCCTAGTCTGATTTATGCGCCTGCGAACGTCAAGCCTCAGAACTCGATTCGCGCATCAAAAACGGGCGACATATCGCAGCGACACGCCGCGGCCCGGCGCGTCGACACCCCAGCTGATGCCGCGGTAGTTCTCGTCGGTCACGTTTTCGAGATCGGCGATGAGCTCGTGCCGGCCGATACGGACGCCGCCGCGGAAGCCGGCGGTGAAGAACCCGGCAACTTCGGTGAACAACGGGGCGGATGTGACGCCGATGCCGAGCACGCGATCCTGGATCTGCGCCAGAGTTTCCCCGGTCGCGAGCAGCACGTCATCGGCGGTGCCGGCCACGGTGTCGCTGCCGGGCCCGACATAGCCGCGGGCAGTGGCGCCGTTGAGGAAGAAGTTGCGGATGCTTGTGCGCGATCGTCCGGCGCCGGTGCGGCGGTCGTCGAGGTCGAGCGTCGACAGCCGATCCTGGGCCGCGACCGCGTGCAGGTATGTGCCCGCCCACCAGCGTCCGCTGCCGGCGGTATAGGTGAGGTGGATGTAGCCTTCGGGCGCGGGCGTGCCGCCTTCGATGTTCGGCGGCAGGCCGGTGCGGGTGTCCTTCGCCCGCAGGTACGTGAAGCTGGTCCCCGCGAGCCACCGCGGCGTGGGACGCCAGTCGAACGTGTGCTCCACGCCGACGATGCGCGCGTTGTCGAAATTGACGCGAACCAGCACGGGATTGGTGGCCGCCGCGACGAAAACCGCCCCGTTGGCGTTCTGGCTGGTGATTGGCGTGCCGCCCAGCGTGCTGCCGGCCGAGCCCGGCGGAAGGATCAGCGTCTGCTTGGCGATGTTGTCGCCAATCTCGTTGACGAACATCGCCAGCGTCGATCGCACGCTCGCGCGGCGATAGTGAACGCCGCCTTCGTAGGTCAGGCTGCTCTCCGGCCTCACCTGTTCGATCGGCGTCCCGAGCGAGATGGCGCTGGCGTCCGCCGTGGACCCGACGGTGCCGCCGAGACCGGCGACGTCCGGGGCCGCGATCTCGAAGCCGGAGCCGGTCAGGCCGAGGGTGCCGAGATCGGAAATGTGCGGCGCGCGGAACCCGCGGCTGAGATTGGCGGTTACCGTCCACACGTCGCTGAGGGCGGCGCGGAGGCCGCCGCGAAACGCGACGCCGGTCGCACGAAGCTCATCGTCCGGCCAGAGCGGCTGGCCGTTGACGATCGGGCTGTCGGCCGCGCGCGCGCGATACGACGCGCTGTTGACGCGCAAGTTGCCGACCAGCTGGAGCTTCGCCGGCACCGCTTCGACGACCACCTGGCCGAAGACGCCGCCGGCCTTGTAGCTGGCGCCGTCCGGCACGCGGCCGCGGCGCACGGCCGTGGCGCCGGTACCGGGGTTGAAGCCGGTCGACGCCGCCGACATCGACTCGGGATAGAAATCGCCGCCCAGGGCCAGCGACGCGCGCGGCGCGAGCTGCTTGCGCGCGGTTGCCTGCACGCCGAAGACCGTCGTCCGCTCCGGCTCTGAGTTGATCGCCGCGCGCGGGTTGCCGTTGCCGCCCTGGTTGACGCGCTCCTCGTACTGGCTGTTGATGGATCCGGTCACGCTCATCTCGTCGAACCAGCCGGCGTCGAGCCGCTCGTAGCGGGCAAAGGCGAGATCGAGGGCGAGATCGCGGAGATCGGCGACGAGGTTGCCGTCGCCGCCGAGCAGCTGGTCGTAGCGTTTGCCGCGATCCTGGTAGCCGCGGCGGTACGACACGAGCAGGCGATGGTTCGTCCCGGGGAGCCAGTTGACTGTGGCCTGCGCGCCGTACTGCCGGAAGCCGGTGTCCGGAAGGCGCCCCGGCATCAGCACGTCCGATCGGACGCCAAGGAACCGCGTCACCGCCGCGCGCGAGTCGACGCCGCCGCCGGGCCGGATGTCGCCGATGCGCCGCCCGGCCAGGGCGCCGGTGACGCCGACGCGGGATCCCGCATAGGAAGCGATCAGGCTCGAGCCGAGGCCGTAGTCTGCCGTGTTCCCCTGGGCCGAGAACGAGCCATTGATGCGCCCGCCCTGCTGAAGGCCGATCGAGGGCACGCGCGAGAGGAACTGCAGGCTGCCGCCGAGCGCGTCGCTGCCGTACTGCGCGCTATTGGGGCCGCGGAGCACTTCCACCGAATCGAGCAGCGCCGGATCGACGAGACCCATGAAGGTGCTGACGCCGCCGCGCTGCGCCGCCGTCGAATACCGCACGCCGTCGACGAAGACGTTCACCTTGCTGCCGGTGAGGCCGCGCACGAAGATGCCGGCCATCACCGGGCTGGTGCGCTGCAGGTGGAGACCGACTTCCTCGTTGGCGATCTGGGTCACCACTGACTTGGCGCGCAGCTGAATCTCGTTCGCGTCGATGACGTTGACCGGCTGCGTCAACCGCGTCGTCGGCTCCGCGCGATCGACCGAGGCGGTGACGCTGACCTCGTCCTGCAGCGAGGGGATGCCGGTCGTCAGCTCGAGCGGACGCTCGGTGTCGATCGGAATCGACACGCTGGTGCGCGTGTCGGCGAAGCCGGGCGCGCGAATCTCGACCACGTAGGCGCCCGGCTGGGCGATGGCAATCGAGAAGCGGCCCTGCGAGTCGGTGACGGCGGCGGCGACCAGGCGCTGACGGGCGCCGAAGATCTGAATCTCGGCGCCGCTCACAGTGCCACCGGTCGGATCGCGGACGACGCCGTTGATCGCGTGCGGTCGCTGCGTCTGGGCGGATGCGGAGATCGAAAAGAGCGCGAGCCAAAGAAGCGAAGAGAAAAGAAGCCTCACCCAGCAACGATAAGTCGGCGCGGCGATTATCGCCAAGAAACCGCAGGGACCAACGACGATCGATAGTCGGTCCAGCTCAAGGCCGGGTATAGAGATCGAGGATCGCCTCGATGGCGCGGCGGCACACCGCGCAGAACGGCACGTTGTCGCGGGTGAACATGATGCAGTCGGCCTGCGGACGGAAGTAGCCGCGCGCCTCGTAGTTGGCGCCCTCGAACGCGCCAACCTTTCCCGCGTGCGGCCCTTCGTTCAAGAGCGACGTGTCGCGCTTCTCCTGCTCGCGGAACAGCGCGTCCATCTCGGCTTCCGGCCGGTTCTGCGCGCGGATCTCGCGGCGGCGCTGCTGAATCTCCTTCGTGTAGCGCTCGAATTCCTCCTTCGGCCATGGCGTCGGCAGGCTCACGCCTGCCGTCAGAAGGTCCTTCCACTTCAGCGCCGCGGGATCGAGCATCGCCGTCGCGTTCGGCTCCCACGGCTCGACCCGATCCGCCGCCGGCAGATACGCGACGTCCGACGTGTAGTACTCGTCGGCGAGGCCGGCAATGTGATGGCCGAATTCATGGACGAAGATGTACGGCGCCCACACACTGTCGGCGGCGACGGTGCTGTACAAGCCGTAGATGCCGCCGCCGCCGTAGGTCGCGCTGTTGACGAGGATCTCGACGACCTCGTATGGCGCGCTGGCAGCGAGATCGCGAAACGCCTTGTTCTCGAACGTCAGCACGTACCGCTCCGAATCGAACGCGTCGTAGGTAGCGCCGACCGGCGAGCGGCGGTAGATATGCTGCGAGGGCCTCGATACGCCCGACTGCCCGGCGGCCGGCGACAGGCCCCAGATATTGATGTCGCTCCGCCGCTCCTTGAACGGCGAGGTATTGAGCAGCGTCGTGACCAGCCGCCGCGCGTCGCGCTCGAACTTGCCGCGCTCGCGCGCGGTGTAGCCGTCGCCGAGGATCAGGAAATCGAGCTTCTGCGCGGGATCGCCGCTCTCGTGCAGCTTGAGCAGCGGGCCGGCGTCCGGCGCCGCGACACCGCGGGTGATGAACTTGTCGGCGGGATCAACCTTGAAAGTCCAGATGTCGCGGAACACGTTGCGCGCGTCACGCTTCCTCACCACGATGCGGAACGGCTTCTCCGGCGCCGGGAAGCGCAGCGATTCCGAGAAGGTGCGCTTCATCTCCTTGGCTTCGCCGGTGGTCTCCCACTCGCCGTAGATCGAGCTGAAGCCGCGGGAGTAGAGCACCGCGCCGCTCGCGGCGTCGGCGACCTCGAAGAGATACTTGCCGCGATTGGTGCCGTCGATCGCCCGTGCGGGATTGCCGGGCCATGGCAGCGGTTCAATCACGATCTGGTCGAGGCTGTAATGCTCCTCGGTGGCGTTGCCGGTGTGGTAGTAGTCGACGCGCATGGTCTGCGCGGCGAAGGAAGGCGCGGCGAGCAAAAGAGCGAAGAGGATTAGAAAGATCAGCTTCTTCATATCTTCAATCGCGGCGGGCCTGCCCGCCCTACGTACGTGTTGCCCGGCGGCGGCCGGACAGATAAACGACGATGCCGATCGCGACCAGCGCCAGCATCGCCCCGACGACTTTTCCGACCGCCAGCATCTTGTTCGGCTCCTCGTCCGGCGGCACGCATGCCAGCACGATCGAGAGCGCGGTGACCGCGAAGCCGACAACGGCGAGGGCGATCGCCACCGGCGCGCCGCCTGGCACGCGCATCACCTCGGGACCGGCCGGCTCGCGCTGCAGCACGATCATCGCCGCGAACATGAACAGGAACGGGATGAAATACGCGATGATCCCCATGCTGACCAGCGCGTCGTAGGCGCCGCGAACCGACGTCCCCGCCTGGCCGAGAAAGATGAACAGGCCCGCGATCGCGGCCTGGACGAGCAGCGCGACGTAAGGCGTGCGCCATCGGGGATGGAGGCTGCCGAAGGCCGGCGGGAGAAACCGATCGATGCCGGCCACGAACGGCAGCCGCGCGGTCGCCGCGAACCAGCCGCCGACGCCGCCGAGGGCATTCACGGTGACGAGGGCGGCGACGATCGGCGCCAGCCACGGCAGCCCGACCTTGTTCGTCACCGTCTGCATCGCCTGCATGATCCCCTCGAGCCCGGAGACCTGGTCGGCCGGGATGGTGAGCAGGACGCTCAGCGTACCGGCGAGATAGAGCACCGTGATCACCGCGCCTGAAATCAGGATGGCCCGCGGGATGGTGCGCCGCGCATCCTCGATCTCCTCGCCCATCGTCGACGCGCTTTCGACGCCGCCGAACGCGAAGGCGATCGTCGACCAGAAGATCACATCCTTCAGGCTCATGCTCGGCACGACCGCGGCGGTGTCGATCGGCGTGGCCGATCCGAAGCGAACCCAGGCGAGCGCCCCCAGCGTGAGCAGCAGCGCCATCACCACCCAGCTCGCGAGGGCGCCGACGTTGTTGAGCCACTTGCCGACGTTCAGCCCGACGACGTTCATCGTCACCGCGAGGGCGAGGCCGATCGACGCGACGGCGATGAAGTAGGCGCTGTTGGACGAGAGCGATTGCCAGGCCGGCCCACCCATGAAGAGCGCGTTGGCGGCGGCGAAATAGAGCAGCCCGGGGAAATACGGCAGGTTCGATCCCCAGTAGGTCCATCCGGTCATGAACGCGGCGAACGGGCCGAACGCGCGCTTGCTCCAGACGTAGATGCCGCCCTCCTCGGGGTAGCGTGACGACAGTTCCAGCGTCGTGAACACGAGCGGCACGAAAAACCCGAGCGCGGCGACGACCCAGATGACGAGCGCGCTGGGCCCGGCGGCGGCGGCGGTCGCGATCCAGCGAAGGCTGAACCCGGTCACCGAGTAGTACAGAACCAGATCGCGCATCGTGAGGACGCGGCGGAGCTGCACTGGCGACAGTGCGGATTGCGGATTGCGGATTGCGGATTGATTGGCGGATTGGGTCATTGCGCGCGCTCCGGGCGCCAGCGGCCGTCGACGAACACGAAACGTGTTTCAGCCAGCGGCTCGTCGCCCGCCGGGTCGGGATGCAGCGGATCGCCAGGGGCCAGCAGCAGGCGCAGCCCGTCCTGCTCGAGCAGCCGCGGCTGGCGGCCAACCACGCGCCGTCGCCGCGCCCACGCCAGGGCGTCCTCCACCGAGCGAAACGGCTCCAGCTCGCGGATGGTGCTCCAGGTTGGCGGCGGCAGCACGATGTCGCCGCGCTGCGCCTGCGCGATCGCGGCGGCCGGCGTGATCCAGACGCTGTGCGTCGTCTCGGTCTCGTCGTGCGCCGGGGTCTGGTGGGGCGGGACGCGGGCCATGAAAAAGCGGGTGTCGAACTGGCGGGTGTCGATCGGCGGTGTGATCCAGTGCGCGAACAGGACCAGCGCGTCGAGCGCGAGGCGCAGCCGCTCGCGCTCGATCACCGCCCGCAGCGTCGTGCCGTGACCGTGGACGCCGGTTCGATCGTGCTTGAAGCGTTCGTGATCCGACGCGCCCGCCAGCGACACGAACGCGCCCGACGCGTCGCGGGCCAGCAGCACGCCCGCCTCCTCGAACAGCTCGCGCGCGGCGGCGACGTGATAGGCGACCGCCACGTCGCGCGGCAGCTCGGGCAGCTGCGTTGCAGCGTGGCCGATGCCGTCGCACCAGCGCTCGTCGCCGTCGTGATCGGCGCGATCGACGCGGCCCCCGGGGAACACGTGCGCGCCGCCCATGAACGCCGTGTCGGCGTGGCGGCGCACCATGAACACTTCGGGACCGCCGGAGCTGTCGCGCAGCACCACAACCGTGGCCGCCGGGCGCGGGTTGGCGACGATCGGCTCGGTCACAGGAGACAATATTAGTAGATGCCGCGCGCCGCCTCAGGCATGGACATGAACGGCCGGATCGCCGCCGTCCTCCGCGACTTCGCCGCCATCCAGAAATCCAGGCAGAGCATGTGGGGCTACAAGCGGGCGGCGCGGACGATCATGACGCTCGAGGAGCCGATCGAGTCCTACCTGCAGCCGGACGGCACGCTGCGCAAGATTCCCAACATCGGGCCGTCATCGTCGCGGGTGATTCTCGAGATCCTGCAGACCGGGACGTCGCCGACCGTCGAGCGGGCGATCGAGGAGAGCGGGCAGACGACGGACATCGAGCGGCGGCGCGACCTGCGCGGCCATTTCCTCAGCCGCGCGCAGGTGCTCGCGGCGCTGAAGAACCGCAAGCTGACCGGACCGACGGTCGAGGACTACCGCGGCGACCTGCAGATGCACTCGACATGGAGCGACGGCAGCCAGTCGCTCGAGGACATCATCGAGGCCGGAATCGCGCGCGGGTATGAGTACTGTGCCGTCACCGATCACTCATACGGCCTCAAGATCGCCGGCGGCGTCTCGATGGAGGAGCTGGCGCAGCAGCACGTCGAGATCGATCGATTGAACAAGAAGCACAGGCGCTTCCGCCTGCTCAAAGGGATCGAGGCGAACATCCGCGCCGACGGGACGGTGGACATGGAGCCGCACGAGCTGGCGCTGCTGGAGGTCGTCGTCGCCGCGCCGCATTCGTCGCTGAGAGTGGTCACCGATCAGACGGCGCGGATGGTGAGCGCGGTGAAGACCAGAGGGGTGCACATCCTCGGGCATCCGCGCGGCCGGATGTACGGATCCCGCCCGGGCGTCACGGCCGACTGGGAGAAGGTGTTCAGGGCGGCAAAGCGATCGGGCGTGGCGATCGAGATCGACGGCGACCCGGCGCGCCAGGATCTCGACTACGACATCGCCCGGGCGGCGGTGGCGGCCGGCTGCACCTTCGCGCTCGACAGCGACGCGCACTCCACCGGCGAGCTGCGCTACGTCGAAACGTCGATCGCGCACGCGCGGCTGGCCGGCGTGCCGCCCGATCGGATCATCAACTGCTGGCCCCTCGAGCGGCTCCTGGAATGGTGCGCCGAGCGCCGCCGGTGACATTGCGGATTGCGGATTGCGGAAATTGAGGATTGGGACAATCAATCCGCAATCCGCCTTCCGCAATCCGCAATGTCAGTTCGCGACGCGGATTCGGCGCATGCCCGCGGCGCGAACCGTAGCTCCCCACTTGATGTCGCGCGCGGGCCGCGCACGCCACGTGAAGGTCACCCACCGCTGGCGGCGCAGCATCGCGAGCGCGATGCCGCCGTAGCCGATCACTTCGATCGCGGCCCACAGCAGCACCAGCGCCGCGCCGAGCGCGACTTCGCAGATGAGCGCAACCTCGCCGATGATGGTCGTAATCTGGTCAAACATAATCGGTCTCCTCGCGCGCCGGCGCTATCCTTCGCGCCGCGCGTAAGCCTGGAGGCTGACTTTCTGGAGCCGCGAGTCGATCTGGTCGGCAATGCGGTCCCAGATGTCGGCCCGCGTCGCCAGCAGTGCGGAAACCTCGACGTTGGTCAGTTCCAGACCCGATCCGACGAACTGACCGACCGCCGCCGCCGGGTTGCGAATGAACGCCTCCCGGAATTCCTCGTCCGTGACCAATCTCCCGATGAACAACTCGATGCTGCGTTGTGCCACAACCACGCCTCCGCTCGAGACAAGGCAAGTCGAGCGCCAGATGAGCCTTGCGCCGCGGCGCTGACCGTAAAGCGCTCTTAGCGTGTCAGTTGTGGTCGTGGAGAGGGCCGGTTGGATGGGCAGCGAGGCGCGTGGCGACCTGCCCCGAAATCGACAACTTGTCGATCGGGAACCAAGGTGCGATCCAGAGGTCTGGTGAGTCGACCCATCCGCCTCCGGTCGCACTCGATTGCATGCGAGCTTCGACGGACCTATTCGAGCCCGTGCCGCCGCATCCGCACGTAGAGCTGGGCGCGGGTGAGCCCGAGCGCCTTTGCGGCGCGCGACTTGTTGAAGCGCGCTTCGGCGAGCGCCTTCTCGATCATCACGCGCTCGACCGACTTCAGGTCGCGGCCCGTGGCCGCGGCGGCGCGCTCGGCCGGCGCGTCGGACGTGCGAACCGGCGGCGCCGCGGCGGCCGCCGGTTTGGGCGCCGCGAGCTCTTCACTCGGCGGCGAAACGCTCCGGGAAAGGGCGAGATGCCCGGTCGTGATTAATCCGCCGTCGCACAGGATCGCCGCCCGCTCGAGCACATTGCGCAGCTCGCGTACGTTGCCGGGCCAGTGGTAGTCCATCAGCGTCGTCCTGGCATCGCGCGACAGCCCCGCCGGCGGGCGGCCGATCGAGCGGCCGATCTCGGCGATGAACGCCTCGCTCAGCGGCACGATGTCGTCGCGCCGATCGCGCAGCGGCGGCAGCCGGATCTCGAAGACGTTCAGGCGGTAGTAGAGATCTTCGCGGAACGTGCCGCGCTCGATCGCCTTGTGCAGATCCCGGTTGGTGGCGGCGACGACGCGGATGTCGGCGCGCAGGCCGCGGTTGCCGCCGAGCCGCTGGAACTCGCGCTCCTGCAGCACGCGCAGAAACTTCGCCTGAGACTGCGGCGCCATCTCGCCGACCTCGTCGAGAAACAGCAGCCCGCCGGCCGCCTGCTCGATCTGCCCCGGCTTGCTTTGCGTGGCGCCGGTGAACGCGCCGCGCTCGTAGCCGAACAGTTCCGACTCGAGCAGCTGCTCGGGCATCGCGGCGCAGTTCAGCGCCACGAACGGGCCGTTGCTGCGCGCCGAGGCGCGGTGGATGAAGCGCGCGATCACCTCCTTGCCGGTGCCCGACTCGCCGAGCAGCAGCACCGTGGTGTCGGTGGCCGCGACGCGCGCCGCCTGAGTCAGCACCTCGCGCCATTCCGGCGACTCGCCGACGACCCGCCGGTAGCCGGTGCGCGCGTCGAGCTCATCGGTCAGCTCGCGCACGCGCGATTCGAGCTTCGAGACGCGCGCCGCCGCCTCTTCCGCGCGCTGCAGCGCCGCCGCGCCCTGCTCTCGCGACAGGCTCAGGGCGATCCGGTCGGCGACCCGCCGTGCAATCAGGATGTCGCTGTGCTTGAAGGCGGCCGGCGTGAACGACAGGAACGCGAGCGCCGCCATCAGCCGGCCTTCGAGGCGAATCGGCACGCGCAGCGCCGATCGGTAGCCGAGCTTGGTCGCGGTCAGGTTGCGCTGCTCCGGAACCTGCGGCAGGTCGTCAATCAGATCAAATTCCCAGTCGGGGCCGGTGGAGAACACCGGCGGGATCGGCACGACGTCGGGGAACGGCGAGGCCGGGCCGCTGGTCGCATAGACCCGCGCATGCTCGCCGTCGGGCATCAGCACCGGCAGCGCCAGCAGGTCGTGCGGCAGCACCTTCTTGGCGATCTCCGAGACCCGATCGAAGGTCTGCCGCAGCTCGCCGGCGTCGGTGAGCGTCGCGATCAGCTCGTCGAGCAGCTCGAGGTTGGCGGCGCGCGCGCGCAGCTCCTCGTGGTGGTGCGCCTCCTCCGCCAGCCGCTGGTGCGACACCGCGAGCGCGATGTGATCGGCCACGCGCCGCGCCAGCGGCACGTCCTCCGGCGAGAAGCGCCCGGGCGTGCGCGAGTAGAAATTGACCGCGCCCATCACCCGGCCGCGCCGCCTGATCGACACCATCAACACCGATCGCATGCCCGCGTCGCGCGGCCGTTCGAAGGTGTCTGCCGGAACGTCGGCGAGGTCGAAGATCCGGAAATCCCACTCCCGGGCCTGCGCCAACGAGTCGGGGTTCTTCACTTCGTACGGTCCCGGCTCGCCGCCGAGGCCGCTGTTGGCGTAGACGCGGATGCGATCGGTGCCCTCGACGGCAAGCGGAATCGACATCGCGTCGTGCGGGAGCACCCGCTGCGCGATCTCCGAGATGCGGTCGACGACTTCGCGCACGTCGAGCACGCCGGTGATCGTCGACAGCAATTCCTCCAGCGCGTTGAGGCTCGCCGCGCGCTCGGCCAGCGTCGCCGCGCGCTGCGCCTGGTCGGCAATTTCCTTGTGCGAGAGCGCCAGCGTGATGTAGTCGGCGACGCGGCGCGCGATCGGCAGATCGGCCTCGCGGTATCGCCCCGGCTCGGCGGAGCTGAAGTCGAGAACCCCGCGCAGCTGACCGTCGAGCCTGAGCGGCAGCCGCAGCGCCGATCGCAGCCCGAGCCGCGCGCCGGGGCCGTCGCGCTCGAACGGATGGGTGGCGAGATCGCGGATGATCGCGAACTCGCGGCTCGCCGCCAGCGCTTTCGGGTACGGATTCGGCACCACCTCCGGCAGCCCGCCAAGCGATTGCGCGCCGCTCAGCGCGTGCAGCCGCACCTCGGTGTGATCGTCGTTGTGGATGCCGACAACGCAGGTATCGTGCGGCAGCGCTGGGCGCGCAATCGCCGACAGCCGCTCGAACACATCGCGCAGGTCCAGCGCCCCGGCGATGAGCGGCAGCACGCCGCGCAGCAGATCGAGTCGCTCCAGCCGCTCGGCCCGCGACTCCGCCGATTCGGGCTGCTGCGCGCGCGCCGCCATCCGGGCGGCCAGCGCCCCGAGCGCCGCCACCTGCGCGTCTCCCAGCGCGTCCCGCGATGCCGCCCAGTAGAGGCCGAGATCCCCGGGCAGCGGGATCGCCACGAGCGCGCCGGCGTCGAGCGCCGCGAAGGACGCTTCGACGAGGTTGCCGTTCCCTTGCGACAGCGCCGTCCGCCGCGGCTCGCGAATCTGCGTCCGCAGCGCGGGCGGCAACTCCTCCGCCGCCAGGATGTTGACGTGCGTGCCCGCCCGGTGCGACAGCTGAAAGGAGACGCGGCCGTCGCTGGCCGGCAGGACCAGGCCCCAGGCGTGCAGCGGCGCGATGGCCAGCGCCTCGGCCTCGAAGGCCGCGAGCGCCACGCGCATCTCCCAGTGAGATGTCATGGATGAGAAAAGTCTAACCCGCCAGCCATAGCGACCGGCCGGTGATTTCGCGGTGATTGAGCCCGGCCGCGCGATCGAGCTTCTGCACGATCGGCGGCAGCTCGCCGCGCGTGCGCCACTCATCCGCACGTCCGCCCGCCGACTCGAATGCCGTCTGCCACCGCGTCCACCACGGCGCCGCGCCGCCGGCCAGCGGTTCGACCACCAGCACGCGATCGCCGCGGCGGCCGCGATCGAGAAGGCGCTCCATCACCGCCTCGCGCGCCGCCTCCGCAAGCTCGTTGAGCGTAAACGCCGCCAGCAGCGCCGCCGGCCCATCGGGCAGACGTGCGGTCGCGATGTCGGCGCGCCGCACTGTGGCGGCGATGCCGAAGGTCCGATAGGTATCGACAGCCTCGGCAACGGCCCAGGGATGACGATCGAAGCCGACGACGCGCGGCGGCGTGTCGAATGCGCCCGCCCATGCGGCGCCGGCGGCGCCTGTGCCGCATCCGAGATCGATGAGCGCCGGCACGCGGCGCGTCGCGCCGGGCAGATGCGTCGCGATATGCTCGATCAGCAGATAATGCAGCGGCGCGTAAAACAGTGCGAACGCGGCGCGCTTGCCGGCGCCGGCGAGCGCCGCGCCGTCGCCCAGCTTCCCGCGCCGCTCGACGTAGGTCGACGACAGCGCGCGCAGCGCGCGCGAGACCTCGGGGAACGTGAGCTCGGCGAAATGCCTCGATTCAAGGCCGGCTACCCACGCATCGAACGCGGCGCGCGACGTCACAGGCCCGCGATCTTCTCACCGTTGAGCTTCGATCGGCCAGCTCGGCTGACTCGCGGTATCCGGATTGCTTCTTTGGAGCCCCTGGTGTTGTTTCGATGGAGGACTACGATGTCGATTGCTCGCAGGCTCTTCGTATGTGTGCTCGCCGCGCTCATGGCCCTGTCGGCGCCCAGCTTCGCCGCCGCGCAGCACGTGGTGCCGCTGGCGCAAGTCGCGGCGACGCTGACCGACCACGTCGCGAAACAGGACGGCGATCGCGCCACGGTGCGTGAAGCGCTCGCCCGCCCGGAAGTGCAGCGCGTCGCCGCGACGATGGGATTGGACCTGGCGCGAGCGGCTGCGGCGCTGGATACCATCAGTGCAGCCGACCTCGAGCGCGCGGCGGCCGCCGCCCGCGACGTCAACCGGCAGCTCGCCGGCGGCGCCTCGACCGTCGTCATCTCGACGACGACCATCATCATCGTCCTGCTGCTGGTGATCATCCTGATCATCGCCGTGAAGTAGCGCGCCGACCGCCCCGCCCGCCATCCATGCTGGCCACGCTGACCGTCGCGCTCTCGCTCGCCGCTGCGGCGCCTGCGATTGACGTGCCGTTTCTTCCGCAGACCGACGCGATGTGCGGCGGCGCGGCGGCAGCGATGGTGTTCCGGTACTGGGGCGACGCCCACGCGGACGTGCAGGAATTCGCGAAGCTTGTCGATCGCCACGCCGGCGGCATCGTCAACAGCGCGCTGGTCGACGCGGTCAGGGCGCGCGGGTGGCGCGCCGACCGCATCGCGGGCTCGCTCGACGCGCTGAAGGCGCGGATCGCCGATCGGCAGCCGGTCATCGTCCTCGTTCCCGAGCGCGGCAACCGTTATCACTACGTGGTGGTCACCGGCGCGGGCGGCGATGAGATCCTCCTCCACGATCCGTCGTGGGGGCCGTCGCGATCGATGCGCGCCGCCGACTTCGAGCGCGCGTGGCGGGCGGCGGATTTCTGGTCGCTGGTGATCCTGCCGCCAGCGGACAATCCGGCGCCGTCAGCCAGATCCATCATCATTTCGAGCAGCGCGGTGCCGGCGGCATCGATCAGCACCTGCGACGCGCGTTTGGCGCAGGCGGTCGACGAGGTTCGGGAGCGCGGGCTCGATCGCGCCGACGACCTGCTCGGGCGTGTTCACGCCGAATGCCCGGACGCGGCCGGACCGCTGCACGAGCTGAGCGGCGTCCGGTTTGCGCAGCGACGGTGGCCGGAGGCGGAATCGCTCGCCCGCGCCGCGCTCGAACGCGATCCCGGCGATGCCTATGCGCTCGACATCCTCGGATCCAGCCTGTTCATGCGCGACGACGCGGTGGGCGCGCTGCGGGCGTGGAACCGGATCGACAAACCGCAGGTCAACCTGGTGCGGATCGAGGGCGCGCGGCATACGCGACAGCAGACGCTCGCGGAGATTCTCGGCATCCGCGCGAACACGCTGCTCGAAGCCAATCGCTTCGAGCTCGCCCGGCGGCGCGTGAGCGAGCTGCCGGGTCAGATGGGCGCGGCGCTGAAAGTGCGGCCCGAGGCCGATGGCTTCGCCACCGTCGACGTCGTCGTCGCCGAGCGCCCTGCGCTGCCGCGCGGCGCCGTGCAGTGGGTTGGCGCAGCGGCGCGAGCCGCGATCGAACGCGAGGCCAGCGTGACAGTGCCAGGCCGCAGCGGGCAGGGCGAGGCGTGGTCCGCGAGCTGGAGATGGTGGAACCACCGGCCGGCGGCGAGCGTCGCGTTCGCGGCACCCGGCCGCGGCCGCCTGCCCGGCGTGTGGCGAGTGGAGGGATCGTGGCAGGCCGAGAGCTATGCTGCCGATGGCGCGGATGCGCCGCTCATTCGCCAGACCAGGGCTCGCGGTGAATTGAGCGTGAGCGACTGGCTGTCCGGCAGCCTGCGGTATTCGCTGAGCGCCGGTATCGATGCGTGGCGCGGCGCCGGATCCTTCGCGGCGCCAGAGGCTGGGGCCGATCGCAAGGCCGTGTCGGTTGGCGGCGCGCTCGAGCGCCGATTCTTCGGCGATCGCCTCGCGGTGTCGGCCGACGCCGCACACTGGTTCGCGGTCGAACGCGGCCGCTCGTTCGATTCAGCCGGCGCAAGGGCAAGCGCGCAGTCGTCGACCGACATGCAGGGCTGGGTTTTTGCCGGGACCACGGGCGCCATCCGCGTGAGCAATCAGGCGCCGCCTGGTGTGTGGCCCGGCGCCGGAGAAGGACGAGCCCGCCCGCCGCTCGTCCGCGCGCACCCGCTGCTCGAGGACGGCGCCATCACGCTCGCGTCGTCCACGGCGTTCGGACGTACGCTGGCTTACGGAAGCATCGAAGCGCAGCGCTGGCTGGCGCGGCCCGCGCTGATCCGAATCGCGCCGGCGGCGTTTGTCGACGTCGCGCGTGCGGCGCGTCGCGGTATCAATTCAGCCGGGCCAACCCAGGTGGACGCGGGTGCAGGCGTGCGCATCAAGGTGCCGGGCGCGGCCGGCGTGCTGCGCGTCGACGTCGCCCGCGGCATCCGCGACGGCGCGACCGCGCTGACCTTCGGGTGGATTTACTAGAGCCTATTTCACAACCACGTAGTGTCCGGCTTTAGCCGGACCTCGCTCAGGTCCGCCTGAAGGCGGACACTACATGGAAATGAAATCCGCTCTAATCGGTCGAGAGCTCGACTCGCGCGACCTTGCCTTTGAGCGCCCCCTCGATCGGTGCGCTGACCAGTCCTCCAAACGTCATCGAGGCGATGATGCGCGCCGCGTCGCTCCACGCGAGCGGCCGGCTCTCCACCACGACGCGTCCGGCCGCGACCGCCTGGCAGATCGCATCCGCGTTGGGCGCCGCGTCGACCAGCGAGTAGGTGGACCCGAGCTGCGCGAGGCGATGCACGTCGCAGTTGCCGACGAGCGGCTTGCCGTGGCGCCGCGCCCAGCGCTCCGCGCGCCCGTTGAAGTTCAAGCCGCGCGTGAACATCGCGTTCATCTCGACCGCATCGAAGAGCTCCGCGTGTCGATCGAGATCGCCGCGGAGGCACACCGGCGCCGGGAAGTACGGATGCGGCGCGACGACGAGGCCGGGACACTCCGCCTTGAGCCGCGCGAGGTCGCTGAACGTGTCGACATCCTCGGTGCCCGAGGCGAAGTTCAGCAGGAGCACGTGTTTGCCCTCGATGGTGCGCTCGACCCCGGGAATCAGCACCAGGCCGCGGTCCGCCGCATAAGGCGCGAAGCGGGCGAGATCGAGCTGCTTCTCGTGAAGCGTGATGGCCAGCGCGTCGTAGCCGAGGTCGGCGGCGCGGTCGATCAGATCGAGAGTGGTATACGGGATGCGGTCGACAGGGTCGTCCGCGGTATGGGCATGGAGCTCGACCTTCAACATCTCGCCAGAGCTGTCTTCAGGAATCGGGCCGCACCGTCCAGATCCGCCTCGAGACTGGTAAGTCACTGATCCACATCTAGTTGTACCGGATCGTTGGGGTTGCACGGTGCGCCGGAAGTCTGCCGTGAAGGAACCTATTTTCTCAAGGAGGGGTGCCGACCCCGCCCGAAGGTGTTAGAAGTGCCTGGCACTTCCCGTAATGGAAGCGTATTGACACTCGCCAGCGCGCCGGATAGCGTCACCCTGCATTTTCCCGGACTGACTGGAGGCATTCATGCGCGTACGAGTTATGGGGTGGACTTCGGCGGCAGCGCTGCTGGCGGGGGCGGTGACGCTCGCCGCCGGGCAGGGCGCCGCCCCAAACGGCGAGCCTTACAAGCTGGGCACGTTTTCGATCGACGGCCGGACGACGGTCGGCGTCGTCCTTCGCGATTCGATCGTCGTCGATCTGGCGGCGGCCAACCGCGACTACGAATCCAAAAACGCCTCGGCGGCGAAGGTCACCGCGCCGTCCGACATGAAGGACCTGATCACCCGCTACGACAGCGGCGTGTCGCAGCGCATCAAGCAGATCGTCGCCGGCCTGGTGGCGGCGAAGCAGCTCGACGGCACATCGCGGCCGGCGTTCGTCCGCAACGTCTCGGCGGTCAAGACGCTCGCGCCGATCATCTATCCCGGCAAGAGCCTGAACGCAGCCGCCAATTACTACGGCCACGCCGGCGAAACCGGTACGCCCGAGGAGCAGCGCAAGGAAGCCGAGGCGCGGCGGAAGGATCGCGGCGCGCCGTATCTGTTCCTCAAGGCGATGGAAGGCGCGGTCATCGGCGACGGCGACGACATCCTGATGCCGCGCGGCCGCGAACGCGTCGATTGGGAATGCGAGCTCGCCGTGGTCATCGGCAAGAAGGCGAAGTATGTGACCGCCGAACAGGCGAAGGACTACATCTTCGGCTACACCATCGAGCTCGACATGTCGGATCGCGGCGGCCGACCCGAGAAGGAACCGCGCTTCGGCGGCTCGGACTGGTTCATCGGCAAGAGCCACGACACCTTCGCGCCGATGGGGCCGTGGATCGTGCCGAAGGAGTTCTACCGCGATCCGATGAACATCGGCCAGAAGCTGACGGTCAACGGGAAGGTGATGCAGGACTCGCGCTCGACCGACATGATCCACAACATCTACGAGCTGGTCGAGTACAGCACGTCGATCCTGACGATGTTCCCGGGCGACGTGATTTCGTCGGGCAGCCCGGCCGGCACCGGCATGTCGCGCAGCGTCCGGCCGGAGCAGATCTGGCTGAAGCCGGGCGACAAGATCGTCGCCAGCATCGAAGGCATCGGCACGCTGAACCACAGCGTCAAGGCCGATCCGGGGCCGGCGCCGAAGAAAATCTGGACCGACCCGCCGAAGACCGAGGCGGCGAAGAAATAGACCGCCGCGCTTTTCTGCAGCAGGCGTCGGGAGCGCTGCTCACCCTCGGCAGCAGCGCCGTCCCGGCGCCGGCGCAAACGCCCGCCACTCACGTCTTCTACGATCCGGCGACGCTCCGTCACGAGCCGGGCGGCGATCATCCCGAGAACCCGAAGCGCCTCGATGCGGTGATG
>Ga0111539_10003734_pt1 | contig 20034 bp, 25 predicted proteins | sample RhiMethybrSRZTD1_FD_79667 | JGI IMG/M metagenome (GOLD analysis project Ga0111539, IMG submission 79667) | Populus rhizosphere microbial communities from Tennessee, USA - Rhizosphere MetaG P. TD hybrid SRZTD1 (version 2) (version 2) | ecosystem: Host-associated > Plants > Roots > Rhizosphere >... | reverse complement strand
GCGTTCCGCGCGACGCTCGAGGAGCTGGCCGACGCCGATGTGCTGCTGCACGTGGTCGACGCGAGCCATCCGGCGATCGACGACCACATGAAAGCGGTCGACGATCTCCTGGCCGAGCTCGGCGTCGCCGACCGCCCGACTGTGCTCGCGCTGAACAAGATCGACCGGCTCGAGACCGATCCGGCCATCCTGGCCCACCGGCGCGACGCGGTCGCGATCTCGGCCGCGGACGGCACCGGCTTCGACGCGCTGCTGCGGGCGATCGAGCGCGCGCTGCCGCCGGTCGGCAACCTGACGCTCCGAATTCCCCACGGCGAGGGCGCCTTGCTGACGCTCTGCTATGAGCGAGGCCGCGTGCTCGCGCGGCGCGATATGCCGGGCTTCGTCGAGCTGGACGTGGACCTTCCGGTCGGGCTCCTCGGCGCGCTGGGACGCTACCGGGTCGGTGAGCCCGGGCCCGGCGCGGCAGTGGTAGACTGAGCGCCCCATGGGACTGGCCAATTGGCTCACTCTGCTCCGCATCCTGTTGATCCCCGTGTTCGTCACGCTCCTCGTCTACCGTCGGCCGGGCCTGGCCCTGACCGTCTTCGCCGTCGCCGCGCTGACCGATCTGCTCGACGGCTGGGCGGCGCGGCACTGGAAGGACGAGAGCTCGCTCGGCGCGTTCCTCGATCCGATGGCGGACAAGCTCCTGCTGACCTCGTCGTTCGTCACGCTGACCTATCTGAAGGCGCTACCGTTCTGGATCGCCGCGGTCGTCATCAGCCGCGACGTGATCCTGGTCTTCGGCGCCCTCCTGATCTACATGACGGGAGGCCGCATCCGGCCGCGCCCGACGTGGGCAGGCAAGGCGGCGACCCTGTTCCAGGTGCTGGCGGTGCTGAGCGGTCTACTCGCGCGCTTCTTCCAGATCCAGATCGCGCCCAACTTCGTGTTGTGGCTCGCGGCCGGCTTCACGGTGATCTCGGGACTGCAGTACATCGTCCAGGGTATGCGGTTCCTCAACGCCTCTCCCGCCGGAGCGCGGGAGGAGTCCCCTGAAAACGCCCTGTACCGCTGAGCCCGCGGGCGTGACCGTCGCCGCGGTCACGCCGCGCACGCCGGCGGCCGCGGCCGGCCTCGCTCGCGGCGACCGGATCGTGGCCGTCAACGGGCATCGCCTGCGCGACGCGATCGACTTCCAGTTCCACGCCGGCGAGGAGCGCCTCGAGCTGACGGTGGAGCGCGACGGTGTGACGGCCGTCCGTCGCCTGCACCGCCGCGGGCCCGGCCTTGGCCTCGAGCTGACGGCGCCGCGCCCCAGCGACATCGCGACGTGCGCCAACAAGTGCGTCTTCTGCTTCATCCATCAGCTGCCCAAGGGCATGCGCCGCAGCCTCTACGTCAAGGACGACGACTTCAGGCTCTCGTTCCTGCACGGCAACTACATCACGCTGAGCGACCTCGACGAGGCCTCGTTCGCGCGGATCATCGAGCAGCATCTGTCGCCGCTCTACATCTCGGTGCACGCCACCGACCCCGAGCTGCGGCACGCCCTGCTCGGCCGGCCGCGGCACTCCGCGGAGATCCTGCCGCGCCTGGAGCGGCTGGCGAAGGCCGGGATCCGGATGCACGCGCAGATCGTGCTGTGCCCCGACCTGAACGATGGCGCCCACCTGGAGCGCACGGTGCACGAGCTGGCGCCGCTGCATCCGCACGTCGCGACGACCGCGATCGTCCCGGTCGGGTTGACGCGGCATCGCGAGCGGCTACCCGCGCTGCGGAGCCTCTCGGCGGAGGAAGCGCGGACGTTGGTCGCGACCGTCGGCGGCTGGCAGCGGCGATGGCTCGCCGAGCTCGGCAGCCGTTTCGTGTTCCTCGCCGACGAGATCTATCTGCTGGCGGGGCTCCCGCTTCCCCCGGCCGCCGCGTACGAGGGCTTTCCGATCGCCGAGGACGGGATCGGGCTCGTCCGACGGTTCGAGGACGGCTTCGGTCGCGCGATCGCTCGCCGCCGTGCGCCGGCCCGGCGCGCGGGCGCCGTGACCGTCGTGACGGGTGAGATGTTCGCGCCGCGGCTTCGCGCGCTGCTCGCGCAGGGCGGCTTCGATCCGGCCGAGGTGCGCGTCGCCGCGGTGAGCAACGACTTCTTCGGTCCGGCGATCGGCGTCGCGGGCCTCCTGACCGGGCGCGACATCCAGCGCCAGCTCGCGACCTTGCCCGATCTGGGCCGCGCCGTGCTGGTGCCGGCGGTCGCCGTGCGCGACGGCGACGGAGTCTTCCTCGACGACCTGGCGCCGGCCGACCTGGCGCGAGATCTCGGCGTGCCGGTCCGAGTGGTCGAGCCCACTCCGGCCGCGCTCCTCAAAGCGATCCGCGATACCTAGCAGGATGATCCGCGAGGTCGCGCCTTTCTCAGGCCACCCTCGGTTGGAGCCGGACTCGAGGCACTCGCTACAATGATCCGTCCGATCATCGCGATCGTCGGGCGCCCCAACGTCGGCAAGTCGACGCTTTTCAACCGTCTCGTCGGCCGGCGGCAGGCGATCGTCCGCGACACCCCGGGGGTGACCCGCGATCGGCTCTACGGCCAGGTGAGCTTCGAGCGCTGGCAGGCGACCATCGTCGACACGGGCGGCTTCGATCCCTCGTCAGAGGAGCCGCTGATCGAGGGGGTGCGCCGCCAGGTGCTCGCGGCCGTCGAGGAGGCGGACCTCGTGGTGTTCGTGGTCGACACGCGCGATGGCCCGACCGCGCTCGACCTCGAGATCGCGCGCATCTTGAGAAAGGGCGGCCGCGCTGTCGTGCTCGCGGGCAACAAGGTCGACGGGGCGGCGCAGGAAGGCGGGCTCGCCGATCTCTACCGTCTGGGCTTCGGCGAGCCGGTACCCGTCTCGGCCGAGCACGGCCGCGGCGTCGCCGGGCTCCTCGAGGTTCTGCGTGCGCGCTGCCCTGCGCCGCCGACGCCGGCCGCGCGGACCGAGGGCACGGTGCATGTCGCGGTCGTCGGCCGTCCCAACGTCGGCAAGTCCTCCCTCGTGAACGCGATGGTCGGCGCCGAGCGCGTGCTCGTGCACGCAGCGCCGGGCACCACGCGCGACGCCGTCGACACGACACTTGTCTACGAGGGGCGTACCTACGTGCTCGTCGACACCGCCGGCATCCGGCGCAAAGGGCGCGTGCAGGAGCCGCTCGAGAAGCTGGCGGTGGTCATGGCGCTCAAGAGCCTCGAGCGGTGCCAGGTGGCGCTGGTGGTCGTCGACGCCTCGGAAGGCGTGGCCGCGCAGGACGCGCACATCGCCGGCTATGCGAACGAGGCCGGCCGCGCCGCGGTGGTCGTGGTCAACAAGTGGGATCTGGTGCCGCGCGGCATGGTCCGCCGTGCCGAGGTCGTCGAGCAGATCCGCGATCGGCTGCCGTTCCTGGACTACGCGCCGGTGTGCTTCACGTCGGCGATGCGCGGCGAAGGCATCCCCGAGCTCTTCGACACGATCGCGCAGGTCGCCGCGGAGGCGCGGCGTCGCATTCCCGCCGGCGCCCTGACCGAGGCGATGCGGGCCGCCGTCGCCCGCCGTCCGGCGTCGTTGCGCGGCGATCCGCTGACCATCCAGTCGGCCTCGCAGGTGGCCATCGAGCCGCCGACCTTCGCGCTCAAGGTGAATCGGCCCAACGATATCCACTTTTCGTACGAGCGCTACCTGGTGAAATCGCTGCGGCACGCGTTCGGGCTCGCGGGCTCGCCGATCCGGCTCTCGCTGCGGAAGGCGACCGGGTCGCGCTCGCGTCCGCGGGGGGTGCGGCGATGAGCGGCAGGGCGTGGTCGGGCAAGACGGGAGTCGCGCGGGTCTCCGTCATCCTCGCCATCGTCGTGGCCGGCCTGATCGCGGTCGTGGCGGTTCCGCGTCTGCGCGCGTTCTACTTCGGCCAGGGCGCCGTACCCTACGAGCGCGCGCGCGCGACCTTATCGCGGCTGCCGACCCAATTGTCGGCGGGGACCACCGGGTCAACGGGGTCCGCGCTCGGACGCAAGCCGCTGGTGCCGGACAGCGAGGGCCGCATCCGTGTGCGCGTGAGCGATCGGACGCCGACTCGGTTCCCGGCCGAGGGGATTCCGGCGGGCTGGACGGCCAAGGAGTTCGAGGGGCACGCGTCGGTGGAGCTCGTCAAGGACGAGGCGCGGCTGGCGCTCCGGCTCCGGAGCGAGCACTCGTCGTTCGCGCTTTATCGCGACGTCGTCGTCGACCTCAACGAGTTTCCGTTCCTCTCGTGGTCCTGGAAGGTCGTGCGCCTGCCGGACCAGGGCGACGTCCGCGACCGCGCTGCCGACGACCAGGCCGCCCAGGTCTACGTGATCTTCCCGCGCTGGCCCGCGCCGCTGCGCAACAGCGACGTCGTCGGCTACGTCTGGGACAGCCGGGCGCCGGTCGGCACGCAGATCACGAGCACGAAGGCAGGCAACGTCAAGATCATCGTGGTCGAATCCGGGCGAAGCCAGGCCGACGCCTGGCGCGTGGAGCACCGCGACGTCGCCAGGGATTACGCGGCGCTGTTCGGGCGCCCGGCCCCCCGGGTCGGCCAGGTCGCCGTCATGATCGATACCAACGACACCAGGGGAGCTGCCGAGGCCCTCATCGGGGACCTGATTTTCGCCAGGACCCGCTCTGAAAGCATGGAAAGCGCAACGTCTATGCTAAGATGACGCGCATGGCGGATCCTGAGCGTCCGCGCGACGATAGCGATTACGACGACGAGCGCTTCGAGGACGAGGGACGGCGCTCGATTTTTTCGGCACTGTGGTTCCGTGCGATCCTCGTCGTGATCGTCCTCGGTGTCGTCGCCGCCGTCGCAGTCCCGTACGTGCTCGAGCTCGCGAATCAACCCGCGCCGAAGACGTCGGCGATCAGCAAACCCGAGACGTCGCCACCGCCCGTCGCACCGCCCGCGCCGCCCATCGCAAGCACGCCGCCGCCCGCGCTGGACAAGCCAGCCGATAAGCCCGCGGCGATGGACAAGCCGAGCGAACCGCCAGCGGCGGCGCCGATGCCGACGCCGCCAGCGGAGAAGCCTGCGGGCGCGCCGCGCAAATCCGAAGGAAGCAAGAGCGCCACTGCCGGTAGGAGCTCGGCCGCGAAGGATCAGCTCGCCAAGGAGTCGGCGAGGGAACAGCCGGCGCCCGCCCCGCGTGCGTCGGCCGCGCCGAGCCCGACGGGCCCGGCGAACGGATACTTCGTGCAGGTCGGCGCGTTCAAGAATCCCGACACGGCCAAGAAGCTCGCGGCCCGTCTGCGTGAGCAGAAGTACAACGTCGACGAGTCATCGGCGACCGGCGTCGCCGCGCCGTCCCGCTCCGCGGCGGCGAGTGCGCCGCCCGCGTCCGCCGCCGCGAGCGACCGCTACGACGTCTACATCAGCGGCGGCACGCCCGCGGACATCAACGCGAAGCTCGGCACCCGAGGCCTCAACGCCGAGCCGGCTGCCGGCGGCGTGGTTGTGAAGCCGAGCTTGCCGCTGCGCGACGCCGTGGCGCTCTCGAAAGATCTCGCCGTCGACGGGCTGAAGGTCCAGGTCCGTCGCGCCGCGGGCGGATCGGCTCCCGCGCCGGCGGCGTCGTCGGCGACCGCTTCCACCGCGACGAGTGACGGCACGCTCTATCGCGTCCGCGTCGGTCCGTTCGACGACAAGACGGCCGCGACGTCGACCCTCCGCGAGCTCGAGCAGAAGGGCTATACGCCCTTCATCGCGCGAGGCGGGCAGTGACCGCCGGGGGCGCGCGCACTCCGCGCCGCGTCCCCAGGGGGAGGTGACTTGCAACCGTGACAAAGAACGATCTGGTCAACGCCGTGGCCAACCACGGGCTCTCCAAGCGACAGTCGTCGTCGGTGGTAGAGTCGGTCTTCGACATCATCTTCCGCTGCTTCGAAAAGGGCGAAGACGTGAAGATCGTCGGCTTCGGCCACTTCCGCATCCGGCGCAAGGCATCGCGGCGCGGGCGGAATCCGCAGACCGGCGAATCGATCGAGATCACCGCGCGCAAGGTGCTCACCTTCAAACCAAGTAAGGGGCTCAAACAACGGATCAACGCGCCGGCGTGACCACGACGGAAGTCGCAGAAAAGCTCTACTACCGTATCGGTGAGGTGGAGTCGATCACCGGTATCCCCGCTTACGTCCTTCGCTACTGGGAGTCGGAGTTCAAGCTGCTCCGCCCGAAGAAGAATCCGGCGGGCCAGCGCCTGTATCGGCCGCGGGATCTCGAGCTCGTGCAGCGCATCAAGACCCTGCTCTACGAGGAGCGGCTGACGCTCGAGGGCGCCAAGAAGCGGCTGATCAGCGAGTCGCGTCGCACGGATCAGCTCGAGCTCGGCATGAAGGAAGCCACGTACGCGGAGACGCTCAAGCGCATCCGCGATCGTCTCGGCGTCCTACGCGCGCGCCTCGGTTCTTGAAGGGCCCCGGGATATCTGCGACAATTCACGCCTAGCGGTCGGGGCGTGGCGCAGCCCGGTAGCGCACATGACTGGGGGTCATGGGGTCGGAGGTTCAAATCCTCTCGCCCCGACCATTTTTCTCCTCTCGTATCAGAGCCGGTATGCCCGTCGTAGTCCTTACGAACGATGACGGTGTCCACGCGCCGGGTCTCGCGGCGCTCGAGAAAGCGCTGGCCGAGCTCGGCGACGTGTACGTCGTTGCGCCCGAACGCGAGCAGAGCGCCTGCGGCCACGCGCTGACCTTGCACCGGCCGCTGCGCGCGTTGCCGATGGGCGAGCGGCGGTTCTCCGTGAACGGTACGCCGTCCGATTGCGTGAACATGGCCGTCCTCGGCTTCCTGCCCGAGACGCCGGTGCTCATCGTGTCCGGCATCAATCACGGCGCGAATCTCGGTGACGACGTGACGTACTCGGGCACGGTGTCGGCGGCGATGGAAGGCACGATCCTCGGCGTGCCGTCGATCGCGGTCTCGCTGGTCGACGGCGGCGACTTCGAGGCCGCCGGCCGCGTGGCGCGGCTGATCGCGATGCGCGTGCTGGTCGGCGGGCTCCCGGGCAACACGCTGCTCAACGTCAACGTGCCTCCGAAGCCGCCGCGCGGCATCCGGATGACGCGCCTGGGCCACCGGGTCTACAAGGAAAAGATCGTGGAGCAGGCCGATCCTCGAGGCCGCAGCCACTACTGGATCGGCGGCGGCGAGGCCCGGTGGGACGATGTGGACGGCACGGACATGGGCGCGGTGCACGACGGGTACGTCTCGCTGACGCCGCTGCACCTGGATCTCACGAATCATCGGGCGCTGGTCCAGCTCGCCGACTGGCAGGGCAGCCTCAACGCGCAGTTCCGGACCGAGACCGACCGTCCGGCCCGCCGCGGGCCCGTGCCCGCCGCCGCGACCAAGCCCGCGCCCGCCGCCGCAACCAAGAGGAAGCCACGGAGAGGGTAGTGGAGCGCACACGCGACGCGTACGAGTCTGCTCGCGCGCGGATGGTCGAGGAGCAGCTCGTCCATCGTGGGGTGACCGACGAGCGCGTGCTCGCGGCGATGCGCCGCATCCCGCGTCATCTCTTCGTCGAGGAGCCGCTGCGCGATCGCGCCCACGGCGACCATCCCTTGCCGATCGGCGAGGAGCAGACGATCTCCCAGCCCTACATCGTCGGTTTCATGACGCAGCTGCTCGAGCTGCGCGGGCAGGAGAAGGTGCTGGAGGTCGGCACGGGCTCGGGCTATCAGACGGCCGTGCTGGCCGAGCTCGCGCGGCGCGTGTGCTCGATCGAGCGGTTGCCGCGCTTGGCCGAGCGGGCGCGCGGGCTCCTGGAGCAGCTCGGTTACGACAACGTGTGGGTCCGCGTCGGCAGCGGCACGCTCGGCTGGCCCGATGAGGCGCCGTTCGACCGGATCCTGGTCACGGCCGGCGGGCCGTCGATCCCGCCGCCGCTCTTCCAGCAGCTCGTCGAGGGCGGGCGCATGGTGGTGCCGGTCGGGGACGTCGCCAACCAGACCCTGACCGTGGTCGAGAAGATCCGCGGCGAGATGAAGACCCGTCCGTACGGGGACTGCAAATTCGTCAAGCTTGTCGGCAAGTACGCCTGGGAGACTTGACGACCTTGTGCAGGCCCGACGACCCTGTACAATAAGCCGATCGCGTCGGGGCGTAGCGCAGCCTGGTAGCGCGCACGGTTCGGGACCGTGAAGTCGGAGGTTCAAATCCTCTCGCCCCGACCATCTCTCTGACCGTCCGGCGGTCGTCACGGCCGTCGGACGGTCGCTGAAATCCGAGCCAGCGTCAGTGAGCGGATCGAAATCGGCCGCCGAAATCGTCATCGCCGGACGGGTCCAGGGCGTCGGGTATCGCAACTTTGCTCAGCGCCGCGCCTCGAATCTGGGTCTGGAAGGTTTCGTCATGAACCTCAAGGACGGTCGCGTGCGCGCGCGGGCCGAAGGCCCGCGGCCGACCATCGAGAAGTTCATCCAGGAGCTCGGCAAGGGGCCGCCGCTCTCGCGCGTCGAGAACGTGAGCGTGCGCTGGCTGCCGGCCTCGGGCCGCTTCGCGGAGTTCGGGATCCGCTACGCGGAGTTCGAGCAATGAGCGCGGCACTTCACCGCCGGCGGCTCGCGGTGACGCTCGGGCTGATCGCGGTCGTCGGCGCCACGCTGGCCTACGCCGAGCCCGCCGCAGGACCGCGCACGCCCCAGCGCGTGTACGAGGTGAAGGCGGGCGACACGCTCTACTCGCTCGCGAAGAAGCACGATGTCACCGTCGCGGCGCTCCTGAAGGCGAACCGCCTGCCGAACGCCGACACCCCGCTGAAGGTCGGTCAGCGCCTGGTTATTCCCGTCTCGGACACCGCGCCGTCGACCGCGCGTCGCAGCACGACGCCCGGCCAGCCCGGCGCGGCGGCGCGCACCGCGGCGCCCATCGCCCAGGCGCCCGCGCGGCTCGCGCTCGCGGTGCCCGACTTCGATACCGGCACCCTGCAGCTGGTCTGGCCGGCCGAAGGGCCGGTGATCTCGGCGTTCGGCCATCGGCGCAGCGGCTGGCACGGGGGCATCGACATCAAGGCGCCGCTCGGGACGCCCGTGCAGGCGGCCGCGCCCGGCGTGGTCGTCACCGCGGGCATCGAGGCGCGCTACGGGCTCGTGGTGAAGATCGAGCACGCGCAGGGCTTCGTGACCGTCTACGCCCACAACGACGTGAACCTGGTCGAGGTGGGCGACCGCGTGGAGGTCGGCGATCTGATCGCGCTCGTCGGAATGACCGGCCGCGCGACCACGCACCACGTCCACTTCGAGATCCGCCGCGACGGGCTTGCCTACAATCCGCTCTACTTGCTGCCGATGCCGCCGCGCATCGCGCAGATCGACGAGTCGGCCGAGCGACCGCATGAGTAAGGAAGCGGAGGAGACGGTCCCCGACGAGCCGCTCGACACGCTGGTCGACGCCGAAGATCACGAGGTCCGCGAGGAAACGCGCGCCACGAGCCGCGAGAACCTCAGGGTCTACCTGAAGGAGATCGAGGGGATCCCGCTCTTGTCGCGGGAGCAGGAGGGCGAGCTGGCGCGGCGCATCCGCGCCGACGACGCGGGGGCGAAGGCGCGGCTCACCGAGGCAAATCTAAGACTCGTCGTGCAGATCGCGCGGCGCTATCTGAACCGCGGGCTGCCGCTGCCGGACCTGATCGAGGAGGGCAACATCGGTCTCTTGCGTGCCGTCGAGAAGTTCGACGGCGAGCGCGGCACGCGCTTCTCGACCTACGCGACCTGGTGGATCCGCCAGGCCATCGTCCGTGCGCTGGCGAACCAGGCCCGGACCATCCGGCTGCCGGTGCACGTCGAGCTGTTGCTCGGCCGCTACAAGCGCGAGCAGCAGCGGCTCACGCAGGAGCTCGAGCGGCCGCCGACCATGGAAGAGCTCGCGGCGGCGCTGGGCACGACCCTGGATCAGGTGGAGGAGCTCGAGGAGATCCGCTTGCAGCCCGTGTCGCTCGAGACCCCGATCGGCGAAGGCAAGGGGCGTGTGGAGGACCTGATCGCCGACCCGTCGGCCGACCCGCGCCGGGCGCTGATCTCGCTGTTTCGCGAGCGCACCGACCTGGTAACGGTGCTCGACGATCTCGCGGCCAACGAGCGGACCGTGCTGCGGCGGCGGTTCGGCCTCGAGGGCGATCCGCCCGAGAAGCTCGAGGCGATCGGGCAGCGGCTCGGTCTCACGCGCGAGCGCATCCGGCAGATCGAGGCGGCGGGGCTGCGCAAGCTGCGGGCGCTCCTCGGCGCGCGGGGCATCGACGCGGCCGATCTCCTTTGACGGCGAGGCTGTCGGGCGACAGGGAGGATTCCCCATGAAGCGCGGCTTCCGGGTGATGGACAGCGATCTGCACACGATGGAGCCGGACGGCCTCTGGGAGCGCTACCTCGAGGAGCCGTTCAAGAAGTTTGCGCCTGTGTTCGTTCGCCGGACCGAGAATGCGTCGAACCAGCCGCTGATTCGCGTCGGCACGCTCGAGATCGGCGAGATGTCGAAGCGCCCGCAGAGTGCCTTCGTCGGCAAAGACCTCCAGCGCCGCGCCTTCGCCCGCCACCCGCACTACGAGGTCGCGCACGCACGCGGCTACGACGCCGAGTCGCACGTGGCGGCGATGGACATCGAGGGCATCGACGTGGCCGTGATCTACGGCACCCGCGGGCGCCAGGTGCAGATGCACGACGATCTCGAGCCGGAGGTGGCCGCCGCGCTGGCCCGGGCCCACAACAACTGGACGCGCGACTTCTGCGCCTACAACCCCGAGCGGTTGAAGTTCGCCGCCCAACTCTCGTTTCACGACGTGGGCCTGGCCATCCACGAGGCGCGCCGCGCGGTCCGCGACCTCGGCGCCGTGGCCGTGATCGGCAACCCGAACCCCGTGCGCGGGCGCCACATCCACGATCCGGAATTCGAGCCGCTCTGGGCCTCGATCGAGGAGCTGGAGGTGCCGGTGGGCTTCCACCCGACCGGCCAGGCCTCGCTGCGCGACGACATCGCCCGGCGCTATCTCGACCATCCCAACGGCCGTGTCATCGGCGTTGCCGGGCGCAACCCGATGGAGCTGATGCTGGCCTTCGCGAGCTTCGCCGCCGGCGGCGTGCTCGAGCGGCACCCCGGGCTGCGCTGCGCCTTCCTCGAGGGGACGTGCGGGTGGCTCCCGTGGTGGCTCTGGCGCCTGGACGAGGCGTGGGAGAAGTTCGGGCCGGGCTCCGAGGTGCAGATCTCGCAGCTCCCGAGCCAGTACTTCTTCCGGCAGTGCTACGTGGCGACCGACGCCGACGAGAAGGTGCTGCGGCAGGTGGTCGAGGCGGTCGGCGACGACAACATCGTCGTGTCGACCGACTATCCGCACTCCGACGGGCTCTTCCCCAGCGCGATCGAGGAGTTCACCGCGCTCGAGGGCGTGAGCGACAAGACCAAAGCCAAGATCCTCTGGGACAACTGCGCGCGGCTCTACAAGATCAACGGCGGCCGCTGAACCTCGGGTTCGGGCAGGGTCACGATCGCGAACGAGGTGAGCCGGAGCTCCTTGTCGACGTGGGGCCGCGTCCGGCGGTCGGCGCGTCGCCGCTCGGGGGTGATGTCAGCGCTCTGCCGCCGCCGCTCGCCGAAGCGCCGGTCGACGACGACCTGAACGGAGGCACTGCCGCTGAAGTGCTGCTGCAGCTCGCCGGCGAGCTTCGCGTTGCCCCGCGAGACGATGAACAGGAAGCGACCCGGTGGAGTCGTCACGGACAACGGCGAACCCTCACCGGCCTCGCGCGCATTGGCGAACAATATCGCACACGGCCGGGTCGAACACGCACTTATAGCAAGATCGCCCTCGCGTGATAGGCTCGGTCTAGGCGCATGGCATCGCGGAAGCGCACGAGAGCGCGAAAGCCTAAAAAGAGCCGTGAGCGCGCGCGTCGCTCGGCCGCTCAGTGGCTGGTCCGGCTCAAGGGCGGCGAGGGGAAAGCCGGGCTCCATCTCCCTCCCGATTTCGTCCTCTGGGTCTTCGCCGGTCTCCTGGCTCATCTCGATCGTCGCGGCGACGCGCAGATCGCCGATCTCGCCGAGGGTGCCTTGATCCACGGCGGCGGTCTCTCCGTGCACGACGGCACGCGCTGGCACAGCGCCGGGCCCGCGCACGACGCGGCGCTCAGAGCCATCGCGCAGGCGTTCGCCGATCTCGATCTGACGCGCGGCCACCGGCAAGACCGGGGCGCGTGGGAGATGCTCGACCGTGTCGAGGCCGCCTACACCGGCTTCTGCGTGGGCCTGCGGCCCGACGGCACCGAGTCGGACCGCGACTACCTCGACGAAGAGCTGCGCCGTCTGGGCAAGGAAAGCCTCAGCGACTCGTCGACCCGCAAGAAGTTCAGGACGAACATCCGGCGCCGTCTGCTCCGCGCCGCGCTCGACGACGTCGCGCGCCGCCAGCTCTCGTCGCGCGCGACCAAGCGCCAGATCCGGGCGCGCGGCGACGAGATCCAACGGCACTTGCAGCGCGCCGGCCTACTGCAGCTGGTGGGCGGCTCCGTCCCGTTCGTCAGCGCCTGAGCGATCTCGCGCAGCAAGCTTGTTCTTCCTGCGCCAGCCAGCTAGTCGATCACCGCGTCCGTGCGGACCAGCACCGTGCGCGGGATCGTGAGATTCAAGGCCTTCGCCGTCTTGACGTTGATCACGAGCTCGAACTTGGTCGGCTGTTCGACCGGTAGATCGCCCGGCTTGGCCCCGCGCAGGATCTTGTCGATGAACGACGCCGCGCGGGTCAGCAGGACGCGATAGCTCGGACCGTACGAGGCCAGGCCCCCGGCCGCGGCGTACTCGCGCAGCAGCGAGATCGACGGCAGGTGGTTCTTCAGCGCGAATTCGGCGATGCGGTGGAACTGCGGGAAGAGGACCGGCTCCGGCATGACGAGCAACGCATCGGCGTGCTGCCTGGCGACGGCGGCCAGCGCGGCGTCGATCCCTCTCGCCTCGCGCACGTCCACGTAGTCGAGCGTCAGCGACAGCCCGTGGGCCGTCTGTTGCAGGTCGCGCCAGATCTTCGGCGACACGGCGTTGGTGCTGTTCAAGATGACGGGGATGCGCGAGAGCCGCGGAGAGATCTCCTTGAGGAGCTCGAGCTGCTTGGTGCTGAGCTCCGGCGTGAGCACGGCGCTGCCCGTGATGTTGGCGCCGGGCCGCGCCAGGCTCGCCACCAACCCCACCGCCACGGGGTCGGCCGACGCGACCATGACGATCGGGATCGTGGTGGTCGCGCGTTTGGCGGCCAGCGCCGGCATCGACGTGCTCGCGACGATGATGTCCACGTTTGCCCGCACGAGCTCGGCAGTGCGCTCGGCCATCTGCGCCGGCGTCTCCGCGAACTTGAAGTCGAGCACGAGGTTTCGCCCTTCGATGTAGCCGAGCTCTCGCAGCTCGAAGCGTAGCGCCTGCACCAGGTCGGTGGCAGCGGCCGCCGGCAGCGGCACCAGCACGCCCGCCCGATAGGTGGGGCTGGCCGGCTGCGCCCAGGCTGCGGGCGCCGCGAGGAGGCTCAGGACGAGCGTGAGCACGAGCGCGATCAGTCGCATGGCACCTCGATCGGAAATGGCCGGCGGGAATCTAACCGGACGCTGGAGGTCGATACCGCATTCTACCCGGACTGTCGAGCATGACGGCGTCCGTGCCGCAGATAGTCGACCGCTCGAGTCAGCAGGGAATGAAAGTTCCCCAGACAGGCTTGACAGGCGGCTCACCTCGGCCACATGATCTCGAGTCCAGGGAGGCCGCTCTCCCCCGGAGGCACGTATGAGAGCGCTCGTGCTGATGCTTGCCCTCGCCTGTGCCGGCTGCGTCAGCCTCACCCCCCAGCAGGCGGACAGGCTCGCCGAGATGCAGCGCTTCGCCGACAAGACGACGGCGCTCTACCGCATGCCCTCGATCCGGATCTCGGTGCAACCGTCGACCAATCTCAACATCGGCGCGATCTACCGGCAAGGCAACGTGCTGGTGAACGTTCGCATGCTGGATTCGCCGCATCTGACCAACCTGATGGCGCACGAGCTCGGACACTACGTACTCGGCCACGACAGCGTCATCCAGCAAGCGTCCTCCCAGGCCGAATACCAGCGCGCTCAGGAGCGGCGCGAGCTCGACGCCAACGCCAAGGCGGTCGAGATTCTCGTGCGCGTGCAGGGGCTGAGCCAACCCGAAGCCATCAAGATGATTGCGGATGCCCTGCGCCGGGCGGCCGACGCCGAGCTACGGGGTGCGCCGCCGACGCCGGGACACTTGCCGCCTAGCGCGGAGCTGGCGGATCTGCTCGCGCGGTTCCCGGAATCGGAGGTGGTGCAGGGGGCGGCGCCGGGGCGCTAACGGCTCACAGATGTCGGCGACGCCTCCAGATGAGGCCGCCGAAGCCCACGATCCCCATGCCGAAGACGGTGAGCACTGTGGGCTCTGCCACGCTTGCCGCGCCGTTCAGCACGACGTTGTCGAGACGCCCTTGATCTGCGCCGCTTCTGAACTCGCCGCGAATCCTGAGTGCGGTTAGCGAGGACAGCGCGGTATCGATCTGCGCTTGGGTCGCGAGCGGTCCGGCAAGACTATTGAGGTGCCAGCCCGCAGTCGCATCGAGCGGCACCACGTAGTGAGTGAAGGTTGGAAAGCCGGCGGGATTCGCCGCCGTGTCGAACGCGAGCGTGAGGCCGCTGCCGATCAGCACGACGTCGCTGTCGTTGAACGGATTGCTGGTCAACGATTGGCTCAGATCGAACGTGAGGGTCTGGAGTGAAGCGGCAGACTTGTTGCCGAGGAATGCCGCGGGAGCGTTGAAGAACCATACGATGCCGGTAACTCGGTCGGTGGCGATGATGTCCCCCGCCGGATTCCCCGCCGCGGCCTCAAACACGGGTCCATCCGCATCGCCGAAGATCGTCCAGCCCTGAGTGTTCGTGTCGAAGGTGCTGACGGCCAGAGGCGCCGCCGCCGTCGAGTGGGCGCTCAGGATCACGAAAGACCCGATGACGACCGACAACCAGTTGTGCCTCATGCTCGCCTCCTAGACCTCTCTCACGAGCCACTTCTGGGGGCAAAGGAGCAAGCGGCTTGCCACTTCCGGAAATTCAACGCTCATCGTAGCTTGCAGCGATATCCGTACGACTTAGGCAGGAGACTGTTAAGGACTGTTAACAGGTATTGTGATGGGCGCTCCTGCCGCAACGTGCTCGACGCAGGCCGATCAGCTGAATGGCCTGCGCCGGCATCCGTCATGGCACATGGTGCTAAGATCAGCCGTCAGCGTCGCGCGACTTCTGACGCCCCCGTAGCTCAGGTGGATAGAGCAGCAGTTTCCTAATTCGACTCGACGGCCTCAGCAAATCGCACACTTGCCGGGGCCGTCTTTTGTTCCTGTGCACTTGTCTGCGTCAAGACGTGACAGCCGTGCGCTCGCGCGACAGCCGTGCATGCGTCGAGCGATCCCTTTCAGCACATGGTCAGCACAAGGAATCTCGGTGAATGGACAGCGCACCCGCTCTCACCACGCTGAAAATTTCTTGATGCTGGAACGCGGGACGATGTATCGCGTTCTGCAATACCGCCGGCGTGACCGGATTCGTCATGGAGTACAGCTACACGGGATTCTACGAGAGCACCCCCGCGCAGCACTCCGAGCTGGCGTCGCTCTGGGGCGGCTGCAGCAACTTCACCTTCCGCTACAACCTCTTTACCTTTACCGCAATCAATGATGAGACGACCGGCGGGCTGATGTTCGATAGCCTGCCAATCCCCGCAGCGTCGAGCCTGTTCGTCTACGGCAACATCTTTGCGCCGGTCAACGGTGGCTCCATGGGCGGCAACAACGGCCAGATCGGGAGCTGGTGCAGCGGTGGTTCGTTCCTGAATCATGCCCGCGTTTTCTACAACACGTTCATCAGCAACGGCAACCCCGCCCTGGGCAACGTCACGAACTCGGGGTCAGACAACATCGCGCAGAACAACCTGTTCTATCTCTCGAACCCCGGCACCGGCGTGTCAGCGTGCGGCGGACCGAGCCCTGGCCAAATCTGGAACACCGTCACCCACAACCACTTCGTCAGCAGCTCAGCCGTCGGCACGAATACATCGACCGGAACGGGAAACCCATTCGTCAACTGGCCGGCGATGGACTTCCGGCTTACGCAGGCCGCCGCGCAAACGATGCCGGCTGGACTTGACATCGGATCCGGCCCGACCGGCCACACCTACAACGTCGATATGTTCGGCAACCCGCGCACGTCGCGGACTCGTGGCGCGATTGAGTTCATAACGGGTGGCCCGCCGCCGGTGCGGCCACTTCATGGCGGCACACGCCGTTTCGGGAGGCGATGATGATGATCGGCTGGTTTCTCTGCACATACACGCTCCGTGATCGCGGCCCGCGCGGCGCGGTGCGCTACCTTGAGATGAACGATCACACGGAGCATCGAGCACGATGGCGGCGCATGGGGCGAGGTCTCGACCGACCGGCCATCTGCAGTCGTACGCGTGCGGTGGTCGTCGACCGGTCTCCGCGCGCTCGCCCGGCGCTTCACGGCTCTCAGCGAGACCGAGGCGCGGTGCTACACCGACGTCAGCGCTCTCGTGAGGCTGATCCCGGAACGCATCTCAAACGAACAGCAGCGTCTGGCATCTGCGTGGGCAGGCGTAGGGTTTGGTGTGGGCTGGCCCCTGCCCGAGCGCGTTATCGACTGGGCCATCGCGCGCGGCCTCGAGCCCGACCGCCACAGCGCCATCGTTGGGATGCTCGACACCCTCTATGGTCTCGACGCGGCGGCCCGATTCGACTATCTGCTGCAGACAGGCGCTCGGACGATCGCGGGCGCCGCCTTTCGGACCACGAGCGTCCTCGACAACTTCAACCGTACCGACGCAGCGACGCTCGGGGCGAACTGGACGCCGAGTCAATTCGGTGGGTCGATCAGCCCGCGGATTGTCGGGAATGCAGCGGGCCCGGATTCGGACCTCGACGCCGGGAACTACGCCGACGCCTTCTGGAACGTCGCCACCTTCGGCCCGGACGTAGAGTGCTACATGACGCTCTCCGCCAACGCGGGCGGTGGCGGCTACGAGTGCCATATCCGCCTGACGGGCCTCGATGGCACGCCGGACGGTTACATGATCTCCGGCCAGGACGGCGGCGGCAACGACAACCAGCTCTATCGAATCAACCAAAACGTCCAGACCGCCCTCGGTTCAGCCGCGGTCCAAGACATGAGCAATGGTGACAAAGTCGGTGTCGAGCGGATCGGTAACGACCTGAAGATGTACCGGATGCCTGCAGCCGGATCGTGGGCTCAGCTCGGGTCCACAGTCACGGACAGTAACCTCTCGCAGGCCGCCGGCAACATCGGCCTGAACATTCAGCGCCGCCTGTCCGCGCATCGCGTCGACGACTTCGGTGGCGGCACCGTCGTCGCCGGTGGTGGTGCCCATGCAGCCCGCCGCCTGATGGGCATGCAGGACTACTCGGGCTACGGCCCGATCGGCGTCAGGCGCTGGTGAACTCTACTCAACCGATGCGCGACCATGACTCCCGCGAGTCCGACGGCAAGGAGCAGAAGCGACATCGGCTCCGGGACCGTGACGATGCGCCAGGTACCGACGACGCCTTGATTGTTGGCGCGATACGTCACCTCGCCGCCGCCACGCTCGTCTGGCGCACGAAGCTGAATCCCGTCGAACACGCCCGACGTCGGTCCGCACACGGCCATCTCGCAGTTCACCGAGTTGAAGGTGTCGACTTTGAACAGCGGCAGCGGACCCGCGCGCCACACCTCCATGCCGATCACCCACTGCGACGGGAGTCCATATTGGTCAGTCGCGAAGAAAAAGAACCAGTCGTCGAGGTGCGCAGGCTCCGCGATGGAGTAGGACGAGAAGCCGTCGCTGGCGCTGATGAAGCTCGCCCGTAGCGTCACGTTCGACGACGCCGTGACGTTCGGCGCGAACGGCTCGGCGCGGGACATCAAGATTGTCATGTTGCAATTGCCAGCGCACGTGTCTCCCGTCCACGTCGTGAACGGATTCCCTGTGTACTCGTACATCGTGACGGCGTGGGCGGGCAGAACGAAGAGAGCCAAAGCGAGGAGCGAGAGAGCAAGCATCCTCATGATGGCACCTCCGTGGCGCCTCTATAGGGCACAACTCGACGGCCGTCAACGTGAAAGGGTTTGCACAACTAAATTCCGGAATGAGACCGGGTATTGTTACTCCATCCCCTGTGCGATCGCGGCTCGAATTTGCGGCACGGCGTCGGGGCAGAACTCCTGCGCCACGGCGAGTAAGCGGTTGGCGATCGTCATGGCGCAGCTGACGGCGATGGGCGCGGGTTTGAAGACGGTGCTGGCGAAGGGCTCCCCCTTCTCGAGCGCTGCCCACTCTCGGGATCCGATCGGGACCGCGGCCTTCAGAGAGGCCACCTGCGACTCCGTCAGGATGAGCTCGACCAACGTCGCACCCCCGCGTGAAATGCGGACTATAGCACCGACCACTCGGATGGTGTCTCCCCGCCAGCGCCGTGGCGTTGCCCACGGCGCTCGGCTACCATCTCGGCTCGGGACGCGGGAACCCCGCTGCCCGAATGCGGAAATGGGAGGAACGTCTGTGCGATTCGCGATCGTCTCCCTCGTCCTGCTCCTGCTCGCGGGCTGCGGTTCCGGCCCGCACTACTGGACCAAGTCTGGCGCGACGCCCGAATCCTTCGCGACAGACCACGGGCCCTGCTTCAAGGATGCGACGATCGGCTACGGCGTCGGATCGGAGAAGGCCTACAAGGCCTGCATGCTCCAAAAGGGTTGGACGCGGATCCAGGGCAGTGCCAACGCGCCGCCGTCCGTTCCGCACTTCCGCGGCCCTGAGGACGACGAGGACTTCAAGGCGGCCTCGCCTGAGGAACTCATGGAGAAAACGCGCATGGAGCGGGACGCGGGGCCACGCGATCCACGTTGCGATCAGCCGCGTCACGCTCGAGCGCCGGAAACGGTCTGCCGATAGCGCGAACCCAAGAGTTGATATGTGACTGGAGGTCACACTAGACTTGTCCCCCAAGAGGCTAAGTCGCGTGCTGAAGGATCTGCGGGAGGCGAAGGGATTGAGCCAGGTCGCCTTGGCGAAGGCCGCGAAGGTCGAGAGGACGTATCTCGTGAAACTGGAGAGCGGTGACAAAAGGAATCCATCGCTCGACGTGCTCAAGCGCCTGGCGCGCGCCCTCGGCGTGCCGGTGACGGAGCTGCTGGAATGAAGCCGGGTGTGGTTGCGATGCTCTTCGCGCTGATGCTCGCCGGCTGCGCGTCAGGTCCGCACTATTGGACGAAGCCTGGCGCCACCGCTGAGATGTTCAAAGCCGATCACGACGAGTGCGCGCGCGGCGCGGCCGTCGGCTACGGCATCGGCTCCGAGCGCGCCTACAAGGCGTGCCTATCTCAGAAGGACTGGGTCCGCATTCAGGGCCGCGGCACGCAGCCGCCCGACGTCCCGCACTTCCGCGGGATCGAGGGCGATGACGAGTTCGCCAGGCCCTCGCCCGAGACGCCAATCACCGACCTCAAGGAGCTCGCAGGATCGTGGGAGGGCTGGGTCACGACACGTTCCGGAGAAGCTCGGCTCGTGTTGATCATCCAGGCCGACGGCAATTTCGAGGCCTCCACTCCACGGGGAGCATCGACGGTCGGACGCTTCTATCTGAACGGCGGGAAGTTGAGATATCGATCCTCGCGCACCGAAGGATCGGCCGCACTGTCCATCGGTAAAACTATTCTGACCCTCACATTCGAAGGCATCTCTACCTTCACCGGACAGGCGGTACTCGAGCGGGTGAAGTAGAAGCGCCCCGCGACGGCGGCAACCGTCCGGGGCCGGGCCATGAAAGGAGACCGCGAATGGCCGAGACCAGTGTATCAGTCACGTCCTGCGATCTGGCCGCGGTGGTCAGCGCCCATGTCAGCCTTGGCGAGCTGGAGAGCGCATTCGAAGCGCTAACCAACCTTCGACTCGAGCTTCGAGGTGATCCCGGCGAGAAGGACCTCCGGGAGATCG
>Ga0111539_10003732_pt1 | contig 20041 bp, 13 predicted proteins | sample RhiMethybrSRZTD1_FD_79667 | JGI IMG/M metagenome (GOLD analysis project Ga0111539, IMG submission 79667) | Populus rhizosphere microbial communities from Tennessee, USA - Rhizosphere MetaG P. TD hybrid SRZTD1 (version 2) (version 2) | ecosystem: Host-associated > Plants > Roots > Rhizosphere >... | reverse complement strand
GCGGTGTTTGCACTGTTGAGAGAGCGGTGATTGATGAACGGACAAGCTAGAGCTTTGATCGAGTCCATGCCTAACGACATCGGGACTGAAGCGGTAGGTCCGCTCAGTTTCGACGAAGCGTTTACCCTCCATCACCGCGCCGTCTTTCGGACGGCAAGAGCTGTTGTTCGCGACTCGGCTATCGCCGAAGACGTGACGCAGGAGGTGTTTCTAAGACTGTATCGCAATCTCAACGCTACGCCTGGCGAGGAATTATTGCGGGCGTGGCTTTTGCGCGTGACTCTTAACGTGGCGCGAAACACCTTGCGGGGTCAAAGCCGCTCGATGGTTCGCGATAACGAGTATCACAAGAGCACGGCTGAAACCGGCTTTTCTGTCGACGCACCGGAAGAAGACTACGAACGCCGAATGGCAATCGAGGAAGCTCGCCGCGCGTTAGACAAAATCAAAGAGCCGATGAGAAGTTGCCTGCTACTGAAACAGCAGGGACTCTCTTACCGCGAAATCGCCATCAGCCTGTCTCTGAAGGAGACGAACATCGGCAGTCTGGTAGCACGCGGTCGCAAAGAGTTTGCGAGGGTTTACGGTAAGATCGGAGGAAAACGATGACACGGTGTTTGGATGAGGCAAAGCTGCAAAGCTATTTCGACGGCGAACTTTCCCTCGACATGATGGAAAGCGTTACGTCGCATCTGGCTTCATGCGTAACTTGTGCTGCTGCAGCGCGCGAATTGGAAGAGGAATCGGCACTCGTCATGTCCGCATTAGCCGCGGAATTCGAGACGAGCGTGCCGACGGAGCGTCTGCGCGAGCGCATCGACGCGGCAGTTTTGGGCGACCGCGTAGCAGCGGCCGAAGCAACACGGATGTCCTCCGGTCTCGCAGCTTTCTTTTCAGGTCTGTTTAACTTCGGAACACAGCGAACTCTCGGTTATGCGAGTTTGGCAGTTGTCGTGGCGTTTGCCGCAATTTTTGCAGCGGTGAAGCTGAATAGCACAACGAATACAGTTAACAACACTCAACCGAATACCAGTGTGGCAGTCGTAACTCCGCCCGCTGCACCGATTGAAAAAGTCGCCACTCCTGTGTCGACTGGAACGACAGCGCCTGTTGAGATCCCGGCACCGCAAAAACCCAGCCGAATTGTAAATAAGCCGAGTTATCAAGTGGCCAAATATCAGCCGTCCGTAAGCCCGAAGCCGGCTCCGGTGAAACTGTTTCCCGGTGAACGTTCCTACCTGCAAACCATCGCCAAACTCGATTCCACCATTAAGTCAAACCAAAAGGATATGAGACCTGCTCTTCAGGTGGAATACCAGCGGAACCTCGCAGTAGTCGATCGCGCCATTGCTGCTACTCGAAGCGCGGCAAAGAGCAATCCGAATGATCCCGACGCGGCCGATTTCATGTTTGCTGCCTACCAAAGCAAGGTCGATCTCCTCAATACCATTGCCGATGCGCGACTCGGCGGAGGTCGCGGACACTGAAAGGGCCGGGTTCTAAGTTGAAAAAAAGGTTGTTCGCAGTCTGTGCAGTAGCCGGCCTCGTACTCTCTCTCGCAGTCGCCGCCCTCGCTCACGACGAAAAATCTGAAACAAAACCCGGCGAAAAAGTTGAGCGCTCGCTCGCGGTCAACGCTGAAGCCATCGTCACGTTATGTGTTGCTTCGGGAACACTGAAAGTGCGTGGTTGGGAGAAAAGTGAGATACGCGTCCGCTCGATCGACGCCACTCAGATCGACTTTCGTCGCATCGACAAAACCAAGGATCCGTCGCGGCCGCCGAGCCGTATCGACGTGATGGTGCTGAATAAAAGTACCGGCACCAATCCAAAGTTTGATTGCCAGGCCATTGCCGACGTAGACATGGAAGTTCCTGCGGGTGCAACCGTCCAGGTTCAGACTCGTGATGGAGACATCGTCGTCGCCGGTGTCGCCGGTGTTTATGCAGGGTCGCAAAACGGAGACATCACCATTGAACGTGCTACGAAGCTCGTCGAAGCGGGCAGTGTCGGCGGTAGTATTTCCTTGAAGGATTCGAGTGGTCGGATCAATTTGAGCTCGGCTGGCGGTGGCGTTGACGCCATCAATATTCGGGCTGCGTCCGACGACGACACCTTCGACGTCGGCACTGTAAGTGGTGATATTCAACTGGTTCGCGTCAGTAATCCCAAAGTAACAGCCAAGAGCGTTAACGGTACCCTGACCATGAGCGGGCCGCTGGCGAAATCAGGTTCGTATGGATTTACTAACATGACTGGCGACATCATTTTGGCCATGCCGAACGATGCCTCGTTCCAGTTGAATGCAAAGGTTTCGGATAAGCACAACATTGTTTCCGAATTCAATTTGAAGTATCTGAGTAATGCGACCCCGCCGCCACCGCCGGCCAAAATCAAGCCGAAGACCCCGGAAGCAAAGGGCAAAACTCCGGCGCCGGCGTCAGGGCCTGTAATCGAACCGATCGTGGTGCAAAAGCCACTGCCGTCCCCTTACGTGTTGCGACGCGTCAGTGCCGTATGCGGATCGGGAGACGCCTCAATTTCCATCGCCTCATTCGGTGGCACCGTCCGCCTCAAGAAAATCTAGCCACAAAAAGGCACAAAATTCACAAAAAAGATTCCTCAGGAGCGAATAGCTCTTAATAAGTTAATTTTTGTGACTTTTGTGCCTTTTTGTGGCTGATTTTTATTGCCACAACGTGGCTAGGGTCGGTGTTCTGAGTATAGAGCAACGCAGAAGGGCCGGGGGTGATCGGAACTAGTTTTTCAGAACTGATTGCTCTCGGTCCTAAAAAGAGGTCTTCGGAAAATGAACAACACGGGAAATAAAAAGTCGGGATACCTGGTGGCGCTACTCCTCGTGGTGGGCCTGGCGGCGTTTTCGAACTCGATGAGAGAGCTGGCCGACATTCACCGGTTCACTCTAGACACCGGCCGTTTTATTGCTCAGTACGTCGCTCCCGTTGAAACCCCGCAGATTCCACAAGTTCCTCAGATAAACATCGCCGCGAAGCTCAATAGTTGTCATAGTCGTCAGGCGGTGCCGGCGGTTGAAGTCCAGTGGCTCGAAGATATCGAAGGAATAACGGAGCCCGGCGCTCAAGCGACGGTTCCTGCTCCGCCTGTTAAGGCCGTGAGAGTTGCCCCGCGAAAGCCCTCAAAGCCAACCGAGTTTCAATTAGCTAAGATCGCCAAGTTCGGGAAGTTTGATTTCCACGCGGCGCCGTTCGAATTCAAGATAGCGACTGACGATAATGACGACTCCGATGCGCCGCAGTTGCCGTTGACTATGTTCAAGGCGAGAAATCGTAAACCCAATGTATTCAAGCTCAGCACTCGCGATCGGGAAATGATTTTGCGGACGTTGAACCGAAGTATTAATCTTCGCACAGCCAGTTAATAATTCTTTTTTAGGAAACGAGAGAGACGATGTTAATGAAAACCCTCATCAGCGCAGTCCTGCTGAGTGTTGCTTTGACCAGCAATGGTGCTGGTTCACTGGACGCTAACGAGCGCCAGGATTTGCGGCCGGTCCTGCAAGGACCGTCCACGGCAGATTCCACATCCGCAGTCGGTGAATCCGGCGATGAGGTGCGCGAGGAGTTTCATCAAACCTATCCGCTGTCGCTAACAGGCCGCGTGAGTCTTGAAAACATCAATGGCGACGTTCAGATCAAAGTCTGGGACCGTCCTGCCGTGCAGGTTGACGCAGTCAAGAAAGCCTATCGACGAGATCGATTAACCGAAGCGAACATCGAAGTTAACGCGACTGAAGAAAACATCAGAATCAAAACCGAATATCCTGAAGGTCCGCAAAATTTTCGCAGCGGCCAGGGCCGTTACGACAATCCCGCAACTGTTGAATACTCGTTGACTGTTCCACGCAAAGCCACGCTCGAATCGATCGAGCTGGTCAACGGCTCATGCGATATCGACGGCGTTGAAGGCAATGTCAAAGCGACGTCGATCAATGGTCATCTCAACGCCCGCGGACTTCTGGGTGAAGCAAGGCTGTCGACCATCAATGGCCCACTCAACGCGAGCTTCAATCAACTCGACGAATCAAAGTCGATCTCGCTCGGTTCAGTAAATGGAAACGTGACGCTCGTTATTCCGTCAAACTCCAATGCCTCAGTTAAAGCGGGTACTGTTCACGGCGGTATCTCGAACGACTTTGCTTTGAAAATCAAACACGGCGAGTACGTCGGACACAGTATGGACGGCCAGATCGGTACCGGTGGCCCAAGGATCAAACTTGGAAACGTCAATGGTGGTATCAGGGTATCGCGCGCGCAGGATGGACTGCCGCTTAGTCCGGCAGCATCTGTTCAGGGCGATGCTGCTCAGGATGGTGACAAAGATGTCGATGTCAATGTCGCAGTAGACGTAGCCGAGAACGTGCGCGTTCAGGTTGATACTGAACGGATAGCTCGCCAGGCGCAACGTGACGCGCAACGTCAGGTTGATGCCGCGATGCGCGAGTCACAGCGTGAGATCGAACGCGCGCAGCGTGAAATGGTCCGCGAACAGGCCAGAACGCGAATGGCCGTCATGACCAAAAGGCAGAGTGCGGACGATTACAGAAAATTTAGTGCGAAAGAGACGCGCACGTTTGCAGTCAGCGGAACGCCGCGCATCACACTCAACACTTTCGATGGCCGGGTAACGGTGCATGGATGGGATAAACAAGAAGTTACCTACAACGCCACCAAGGCCGCGCACAATGAAGATTCTCTTAAAGGCATTACAATCCAGTCCCAACAACAAGGAGAGGCGGTCTCCATCACCGCCACCAACGAAGACCAGGAAAGCGGCACCGTAGATTTCGACCTTTACGTGCCACGACAATCCACTCTTCACGTTTCGTCCGGCGATGGTGCGCTGAACCTTGAAGGAGTCAAAGGCCAAATCACGCTTCGCTCGGGCGATGGCCCGATCGAGGTTTCTAATGGCGGTGGACAGCTTCAGGTTAATACCGGCGATGGTGTGATTCGCGTCATCAAGTTTGAGGGTCAGGTTGACGCGCGCACCGGCGACGGTGAAATCGCTCTGGATGGAAACTTCAACGCGGTCACAGCAAGAACCGGCGACGGCACGATTTCTTTGAGCGTACCAGCCGGATCGAGCTTTACGATTGAAACCAACGCTCCAGATGAAATAAATAATGAGGGTTTCACGGTTGCCGAGGACATAACTCCATCTCCACGCGTCAAGCGCTGGAGAATCGGCAACGGCGGAAAGGTGTTTATTCTCAGAACGGGCGACGGGAAAATTCTTCTACGCCCGCGCCAGTAATATTTGGAGTGCGGCGGCCTGGCGCCGCTATGGCCTTCGATCAAGCGCGATCGATAATAATGCGGCGCCAGGCCGCCGCACTCAAAATTAGCCTGCGCTCTGGAAGATTCTTTGGACCCGATGCGTCCAAGTGAGCGGGAACCTTTCGAGCAGCTTTCGGAAACAATTAATTGCATTCGTTTCTAAACTGCGACTAGGGAAACGTCATCATGAAGGCCGCGTTGCTCAGCACTGCTCTGATCTGTCTCTGCTCTGCAGCGGCGTATTCCCAGAGTCCATCCACCACAGCAACTCCCCAACCCTCGCCGGCAGCATTTACTACCAAGAAAGTCACAGAAGATAAAACGCCCAGTGAAACTGCGCCGGCAAAAACTGGCAAAGCTGCGCTTGCCTTGCCACCGGAAAAGTCGAATCCGGTAAAAGCAGTCATGTTTGCGACGCCTCCCGTAATCGACGGCAAGCTCGACGACGAAGTGTGGAAAACGGCGGTCGTGCTGAGGGACTTCTATCAGATTCAGCCCGGCGACAATCTGGTTCCGGAAAACCGCACCGAAGTCATGATTGGTTACGACGCGCGGTTTCTCTACCTCGCGTTCCACTGTTACGACGACCCCGCAAAGGTGCGGGCCAACATTCCCAAACGCGATCAAATCTGGGACGACGACTACGTCGGCATTCTCTTCGATACATTCAACGATCAGCGACGCGCTTACGAGTTTGACTTCAATCCGCTTGGCGTTCAGGCCGACGGGATCTGGACCGAAGGACAAGGCGAAGACTTCAGTCTCGACCTGGTAATGGAGTCGAAGGGGATGGTGACGAACGACGGCTACACGATTGAAGTCGCGATTCCGTTCAAGTCGCTGCGTTACGTTGCAGGCAAGGACAAGTTGTGGGGAATCCATTTCTGGCGCCGCACCAAGCGCTTGAACAATTCGCTCGACATGTGGATTCCGATGGACCGCGACAAAAACAGTTGGCTGGCCCAGGCAGGCCATCTCACTGGTCTCGAAGGCATATCGACAGAACGAACTCTCGAACTGATCCCGAGTTTGACAGTCTCAGAAACCGGTAAGCGTAAAACTGCGCTCCCGTTCAACGCCCTGGCCGGTACTCCCGATCCCGGACGCTTTGTAAACGAACCCATAGACTTCGATCCGGGCTTAACCGGCAAATACACGCTAACGCCGACAGTCACGCTCGACTTCACTCTCAATCCTGACTTCGCACAGGTCGAGTCGGACCAGTTAGTAGTCACTGCGAACCAGCGCTTCCCGATCTTCTTTGAAGAGAAGCGACCCTTTTTCCTCGAAGGCATCGACATCTTCAACACGCAGATCGCGGCCGTACATACGCGCGCGATCGTCGATCCGGACTACGCTGTGAAACTCACCGGCAAAGTCGATCGAAACACATTTGGATTGTTGCTGGCGTCAGACAATGCTCCCGGAAATTTCAATGAGGACGAGCGAACGAATCCAAACGTCTTTCCCGGGATTCAGAGATTTGTCGACAAGAACGCCGCGGCCGGTATCCTGCGCTTAAAACGCGACGTCGGTAAGTCTGACTCATTCATCGGATTTCTGACGACGTATCGTCGCTTTGTCGATGAGTACAACCAGCTCGGCGGATTTGATGGTCGCTTCCGTATCGACAAGCAAACGACCTTTAGCTGGCAAGTGCTGGGCACTCACACGCGTCATCCGTTCTTCTTTCCGGAAGAGGGCAAGGTTCGCGACAGTAAGCAGAACGGTTTTATCTACTCTATCGACTACAACCAAAGCGGCCGCCACTTCGGACACGAGTTTTCAATGACGGGCCGCACGCGTTACTACGTCGCGGATCTCGGATTCAATCGACGGAACAACACCAACAATCCCAACTGGTTCATCCGCTACAACTCCGAACCCGATGCGAAAGCCAAACTGATCTCGTGGCGCGTCTATACTGACTTCAGCTCGAGCTTCGACTGGCAAGGCCGTTCGCAAAACTTCAACAACGAATCGCAGCTTCAGTTGCAACTGCGCCGGCAGACTTACATGGGCGTAGGTTTTGATAAAGGTTATGAACGTGTTTTCGAAAGTGAGTTTGGCCCAAAGCGACAGCCGGGCTCGAATTGTGTGGTCCAAAACACGTGTACCTTCGCCGGTGAGGACAACGAACGTTCAGCGCCGAGTTCGGGTCTTTATTTCTTTGGCGGTTCAACTCCAAGCAAGAAGTACAACTTCAACTTTTTTGTGAATCACGTTTGGGGCGCAATGGATTTCGACTTCGGCGCCGGATCGAAATATCCGCGCGTGAGTCCGCCGGCGCTTGCGGCGCGTGAGGCGTTTGCAGCGGGGCAGTGCAAGACGATCCCGCTGCCTGCTAATTGTCGTGCACCGCAGGATCCGGGGCCCGGTGATTTCTGGCACTTTGATGGCGGCATCAGTTATCAACCGACCAGCGCGCTCAATGCGCGGCTGAGTTATATCAAAGAGCGACTCACGCGTTACGACACGGGCCTGCTCGCCTTCGATGAGAACATCGTCTCGCTTCGTACGACTTACCAGTTCACACGTTTCCTTTTTGCGCGTGGGCGCATCGATTACGACTCGCTTGGTTCCAATTACAAAGGACAGTTTCTATTGGGTTGGACTCCGAATCCGGGCACGGCGTTTTACGTCGGCTATAACGATGATCTGAATCGCAATGGGTTCAGTCGATTCACGGGTCAACTCGAACCCGGCTTCCGTCGTAATGGGAGAACGTTCTTCATAAAAATGTCTTACCTATTCCGTCGCAGTTTTTAGACAGGATTTACAAGATTAGACAGGATTTACATGTTCACCCTGAGACATCTGTTGATCCTGTCTAAAATACAATTGCTTTACGTAACTTTACATAACTTTACATAAATCGCTCGGGCTGTCGGTGTCCTCAATGTGTGGCGCGTGTTAAACTGCACAGGATGTCTCAGAGTCGGATTCTTCTACTGGGAGTGTCGCTCTTGTTGGCGGCGCTTTTTTTGACTTCGTGTAAGAGTGATTACCAGGCGTCGCAGCGACAAGGCCAGGGCCGTCCCGACGCGAAAACTCCCCGCAAGGTCAAAACTACCGCTGTTGCCGAAACACCTTTCGGCGAAACCGTAACTGCCAACGGCACGCTCGCCGCATACGATCAAACAACAGTTAGCGTTAAGGTTCCGGGTCGCGTCCGTACGATCAGTGTCGATCTCGGTAGCGTCGTTGCGCGTGGACAAGTGATCGCTCTGGTCGACTCTGAAGACTATCGTTTGCGAGTGCAACAGGCAGAAGCTTCACTGGCCCAGGCACGTGCACGTTTAGGTCTCGCGCCGGACGGAACCGACGATCGCGTAGATCCGGAAAAAACTGCGACTGTGCGACAGGCCCGCGCTGTACTCGATGAAGCCCGTTATAACCGCGACCGCGCCGCGCGGCTGGTCGAACAGGGAGTGATCGCGAAAGCGGAGTTTGATACTGCCACCGCAACTTTCAAAGTCGCTGAAGGAAAATATCAGGACGCGTACGAAGAGATTCGCAACCGGCAAGGCATATTGGCGCAACGACGATCCGAGCTGGCGTTAGCAAGACAGCAGTTGAAAGATACTTCAGTCGTAGCCCCGCTCGATGGAATTGTTCAGGAAAAGAAGACCAGCGTCGGTGAGTACCTCGCCGCCGGAGCAGCCGTGGTAGACATCGTCAAAATGGATCCGCTGCGTCTACAGGCGCAGATACCGGAGCGCGAGTCACGGACGGTGCACACCGGCCAGGATGTTCGTGTAACCCTTGACGGTGATCAGAGTGTTTATGTCGGCAAGATAATGCGACTCAGCCCCGTGATCGCGCAACAGAACCGCATGCTGATGGTGGAAGCCGACGTGCGAAATAATGGAAAGCTTCGTCCCGGATCTTTTGTCCACGCAGAAATCGTCACCAACGACGCAAAGATGGCAGTGACGGTTCCGAACAATGCGATCGTGACTTTTGCCGGTATTGAAAAAGTGATCGTAGTTCAGAATGGAAAGGCTTTGGAGAAACCGATCACCACCGGCCGTCGCGGCGCCGATTTCACAGAGATTGTTTCCGGAATCAGCGTCGGGGAAAAAGTCGTGATCGATCCGGGTAACCTGCAATCAGGACAACCTGTCGAAGTAGTGGAATAGCGCCACAAAAAGGCACAAAAAGCAGATGCAAAAGCTAGCCGAAATCTGTATTCGCCGCCCTGTTTTCGCGACAATGATTGTAATGTCGCTGGTGGTGGTGGGCTCGGCGGGTTTTTTCAGGCTTGGTGTCGATCGTTTTCCTTCCGTTGACCTGCCCACAGTTTCGGTTCGTGTTGGACTTCCGGGTGCGGCACCTGAAGAAGTCGAATCACTCATCGCACAGCCGATCGAAGAAGTCGTAAATACCGTCGACGGTATCAGCGAGCTGAGATCGGTTTGCGGACAGGGAACCGCGATCGTAATCGCGACCTTCAAGCTTGATCGCAATCTCGAGTCGGCAACGCAGGACGTACGCGATCGAGTCAACACACTCGGACGTACTCTTCCTGAAGACGCGACTCCTCCTGTCATTCAGAAGTTCGACAACGACAGTACTCCTGTCATGACCATCGCTCTCTCAGCCGATCGCTCATTACGAGAATTGACGGAGCTCGGCGATAAGATGGTACGCCCGCAACTCGAACGCGTCGGCGGCGTTGGTGAAGTGCGAGTTGTCGGTGGGCTCGATCGCGCGATCAATGTATGGATCGATGCCGAGCGACTTGCCGCTTACCAGATTTCCATCTCGCAAATTCGACAGGCAATCGAACGTCAGAACGCGGACGTGCCGGGCGGAAACGTCACCACCGGAAAAGAAGAACTCACGCTCCGCACGCTCGGAAGGTTTACTGACCCGCGCCAGTTCAACGATCTCGTAATCGCGAGTGTGAACGGCGCGCCCGTCAAGCTTCGCGATGTCGGTCGCGTTGAAGATGGAACGAAAGAACAGCGATCGTTCTCGCGTCTTAACGGTGTCCCCACGGTTACGCTCGACATCAGGCGGCAGTCGGGCGCGAACACCGTGGAAGTGATCAAAGGACTCAAAGAGGCTTTGCCGCGTGTCACATCGCAATTGCCGGAAGATGTCAAAGTCGAGATCATCCGCGACCAGTCGCGCTACATCGAAGCGGCGCTGCACGAGATTCAGACTCACCTCGTCCTCGGCAGTATTCTTGCGAGTCTGGTCGTGTTGTTGTTCATGCGCTCGTGGCGTTCGACACTGATCGCGGCAGTCGCAATCCCGTGTTCGGTAATCTCGACGTTTGGCATGATGAAGGCGCTCAACTTCACGCTCAACAGCGTGACGATGCTCGCGCTCGTGTTGATGGTCGGCGTGGTTATCGACGACGCGATCGTCGTGCTTGAAAACATCTTCCGCTTTATTGAAGAGAAGAGAATCGACTCGAAAGAAGCGGCGCGAGAAGCAACGAAAGATATTGGTCTCGCCGTACTGGCTACAACTCTGTCTCTCGTCGTCATTTTCCTGCCGGTATCGTTCATGTCGTCCATCTCCGGACGTTTCCTGTACCAGTTCGGCATCACGGCGGCCGTCGCGATCATGGTGAGTTTGCTGGTGTCCTTCACCCTCACGCCGATGATGAGCTCGCGATTGATTCGCGTGAGTGATGCGAAGGGCGGGCACGAATCGCCGGCGTCGCGCCGCGGTTTCTATCGTTATATCGACGGCGCTTACACGCACATGCTCTCGTTCGCGATGCGACACCGGATAGCAATCGCGGTGATTGCGATAGCGGTGGTGTTGACGAGCGTGCCGCTGTATCGCGCGGTGAAGCAGGAGTTTATTCCGACAAACGTCGACGAAGCGGAGTTTGAAGTTAGCGTGAATGGTCCTGAGGGCACAAACCTCGCCGTGATGAACGAAGTCATCACCGCGATGGAGAAGGACATTCTTGAAACGCCAGGTGTGCGGCTCGTGCTGTCTTCATCAGGAGGAAGTTTTCTCGGCGGTGTAAACCAGGGCAGCGCGTACGTGCGCATCGCGCCACACGAGGAGCGCACGCTCTCGTTTGGAAAATTCTGGACGGAGCTTAAAAACGGACATCCGCTCAACGCTTTCAAAGGAAACTACACGCAACAGGACGTGATGGTGGAAGTGCGCCGGCGACTTCAGAAGTACGCGCCGATGCGTATCGGTGTGCGCAATGCGCAGTCGTTCAACTTCGGTACCGGCGGCCGCACCGATATCGACTTCGTCTTTCGTGGACCGGAGCTCGTCGCACTCGCCGGCTATGCGGACGATCTGGTCGAGCGCTCGAAGCGTCTCGGCGGCATAGTTGATGCCGATACAACTCTGAAACTGAACAAGCCCGAATTGCGCGTCGTGATCGATCGTGACCGCGCGGCGGACCTCGGTGTGGACACTTCCGACATTGCCACCAGCTTGCGATTGATGGTCGGTGGCGAGGAAGAAGTTTCACGCTTCCGCGATGAATCGATCAATGAAGATTACGACGTGGAGTTGCGACTCACTGAAGCTGACCGGAGCGACGTGGAGACTATCAAGCGGTTGTATGTTCCCTCGTCGCGAGGCGGCAGTGCGTCGACAACAGCGGGCGGCACGGCTGTAGGCGGACCCGGACTTGTTCGGCTTGATAATCTCGTGAGGATCGAACGCAACACGAGTCCTTCACGAATTGATCGTCTCGATCGCGAGCGACAGGTTTCGGTGCGCGCCTCGGTGGCGCCAGGCTATGCACTTGCAGATCGAATCGAGGCCCTGCGTGGAGCAGTTCGTGATATGAATCTGCCGAGCGCTTACACCACCACAGTTTCGGGTCGTGCGCGTGAGCTCGAGAGAACGTTCACTGAATTTATCTGGGCGTTTATTCTGTCGATCATCTTCATGTACATGATTCTGGCCTCGCAGTTTGAGAGCACTGTGCACCCGCTCACGATTCTGTTGAGTTTGCCGCTTTCGGTTCCGTTTGCGTTGCTGTCGTTGTGGGGCACGGGCGATACGCTGAATCTCTATTCGGCGCTCGGTATTCTCGTCTTGTTTGGCGTGGTGAAGAAGAACGCCATTCTGCAGATCGATCACATGAACAGTCTGCGCGCGAAGGGCATGGAACGTCACGAGGCGATCATGCAGGGCAATCGCGATCGATTGCGTCCGATCTTGATGACGACTCTGGCGCTTGTTGCTGGTATGTTGCCGTTGGCGCTTGGGACTGGGCCGGGTGCTGAGGAGCGACGTTCGATCGCGATCGTCGTGATTGGTGGGCAGAGCCTATCGCTGCTGCTCACGCTCATTGCGACGCCGGTTGTTTACTCACTTCTTGATGATTTGAAGGCAACTCATCGTTGGCGCCGCTTGGCGGAGAGCGCGGGAGCCATTACTCACGGAATCATCGGCCGCTTAAAACCGAAACCACGCCCCAAACCTGGACGTGAGGCCACACCCGAACCAACCTCTGAAGTTAGTGGTGACTAAGCAGTCAGGTTGGACAGGATTAACAGGACTTTTCAAGATGGAGCGTCCATCCTGAAAAATCCTGTTAATCCTGTCCAAGCTAACGATTAATCCTCAAGCGGCTTAGCTGATAATCAATCACGAAAATTCGCGCCCATTCGATCGAGCTTTCGCAAGAGCCCTGGCCAAACGAGGCGGCCGCCGCCACCCTGCGTGACCACCGCTTCCTGCGCGGGAATCTGCGCGAAGATCTTCGAGTCAATCGGCACCAGATCTACCCCACCTGACTGCGCCATGATCTGAATACGACACGCTCGCTGCAACAGAAACATCGAGAGAAACGCGTCTGCCACCGTTGGGCCAACAGTTAACAAACCGTGGTTCCTCAAGATCAGAAAAGTTTTCTTTCCAAGGTCAGCAACCAGTCGCGGCTTCTCCTCATCGTTCAACGCGAGCCCTTCGTAGTCGTGATAACCAAGCGACGCCAGAACAAAGAGTGACTGTTGCGAGATCGGCAGCAAGCCATTCTTTTGCGCTGACACTGCGATGCCATGCTCGGTGTGCAGGTGCATCACACAAAGCGCATCTTCGCGCGCCGCGTGCACCGCACTGTGAATCGTAAACCCGGCCGGATTGATGCTGTACTCCGAGTCCATCACGATCTTCCCATTGAGATCGATTTTCACCAAACTCGACGCAGTTATCTCTTCAAACATCATTCCGTACGGATTGATCAGAAAGTGATGTTCCGGACCAGGCACGCGCGCGGAGATATGCGTGAAGACCAGATCGTCCCAGCCATAGTCGGCAACGAGACGATATGCAGCAGCAAGGTCAACGCGGACTTGCCACTCTTCCGGAGAAACCTCTTCGCGAACATTCGCTGGCTTCACTTTTTCAGGGGCGCTCATAGTTATCCTTTCATCTCCGGCTGTAAGTCTGCCGGTTCCGGCATGCTGAGAATGTCTTCCCAACCTGACACATCGACGCGCATACGTTGCACGAGATCGTCGCGCAGCTTTCGCAGCTTCGCGCTGAGTTGTCTTGGATAATTCTCAATGTCCGCGAAGCGCTGTCGTTGCTCTTCGACGAAAACCTTTTGCTTCTCGATCGATGGGATGGCAGAGTGCTGGCCATTCTCCCAGAACGGGACCAGCAGTCGATCGACTTGAACAGCGCCGGGAATCTCGACTTCTTCACCATCAAGCCCGATCACATCGGCGACGTACTTTCCGCGGTCGTTCATCCCACGAAACAGTTGCAGCCTTCCGGGCAGCGTGATCTTATCTTCCGAATTCGACGCTTTGAGTGTCGGCCGTCCCCTCATCACACACTGTTTGAATATCACTCCGGCCACTGCCGGGATCTCGCTCGATAATTTTGTACCGATGCCAAAGCCGGCGACTTCGGGAAATTCGTCGACGATCTTTTTGACTTTCTCGACTGTGAGATCGCCGGTGAGATTCGCGCGCAGTCCCGTCAATCCGTTGGCGGCAAAGAACCTCATGCACCAATCGCCGAGTTCCGCCAGATTTCCGGAGTCGACTCGGAAACCTTTGAACGCGCGACGTCTCGCTTCGGTTGACGTCGCCGCCATTGCCGCATGGACCGCACCCATGTAAACGTCAATAGTATCCAGCAGCAACGTTGTGCCGTTTGGATTGGCGTCGAGCCAGCGCTCGAAGGCGACTTGTTCGAAGTGCTTTGGCTTTCCCGTGCGCGGCTCGACCTCAGGCTGGTCCATGTACTCGATGTAAGCCTGTTGCCAGTAATGAGCTTCGGTGCCGACGGCGGGAATGTCGAGCCGGTGCGCGGCTTCGAGATTCGAGGTGTCGTTGAAGCCGCCAATGAACGCGTAAACAGCAATATCGACGGCGCGTTCGATGTCGCCGTTGCGACGCAGCGAGAAATCCGACAGCCAGCGGTCCTCGCCTGCGGCCATGCGAAACTGCATCGCCGTGCTCGCTGTTGTCATCGGCAAATCAAAGGCGTGCTCAAACTTGATCTCCTGTGCCTGCGTCAGACCGAATGCTCCGGTGATGTCAGCAAACGGCTCCTGAGCAAAAACGATCGTGCCTGGTCGCACGGCCCTGATCTTGCCCACGAACTGAATGTCTTCAATTGCTTCGGCGAAGAGTTGCAGGCCGCCTCGATCCTGTTCGAGAAAACGCAGACGCGGACGATCGATCTGGCTGTCGACGAGCAGACGCACCAGTCGCTCATGACCCAAACACGGAGCGAATGGGATCTTGCGTTGGGTTACATAGAATGTCGCTTCCGCGTCGCTGAGTCGTTGGTCGTGCAGGCGCGTGCAATCCTTGTACGACGCATCGCCCATCGCAGCATGGTAGCGATCGATATTGAGAGTGCCCATTTTTAGAAAGTGCAGGAACAGTGACCAGGTAGCAGGAGCAGTGATCAGGAGCAGGATCAGGAGTTACGTTGACCTGCTCCTGTTTTCTGCACCTGCGGCCTGACTTTGTCTTCAACAATCTCAGCGCCCGCGTCGCGCATTTCTTCAATCGCGCGTTCGCCGTCGCCTGGTTGGACATCGACTGCTCGCATCGCGTTCTTTAACGCTTTTACTTTGAATCCATACTTGCGTGCGTCGAGCACGGTGGACTTGACGCAGTAGTCGGTGGCAAGTCCGCCAACGACGACCTCTTCGACGTGTAACTGCCGAAGCTGGTCCAGAAGATCGGTTTCATCAAACGCAGAGTAACAGTTTGTATCACCCAGACCTTTAGAGATCACGGTGATGCGCGGGTCGGTACGAAGAGCAGGATGAAACTCCGCGCCGTTTGTGTTTTGGACGCAGTGCACGGGCCAGTCACCGCCATAGTCAGCGAAATGTTGTGTCGTTGGTGGATGCCAGTCGCGACTCTTGTAGACGGGCTCGCCGCGCTCGAGAAACTCGTCGATGACTTGATTCAACGGCTCGACAACTTCGTCGCCGTAAGGCACTGCGAGTGTGCCGCCGGAACAGAAGTCGTTTTGGACGTCAACAACTATCAGCGCTCGCTTTGGAGTGGTCATTGCTTTACAGGATTTACGAGATTAGCAAGATTTGCAGGAAATAATCACGCAAATCTTGAAAATCTTGTCATCCGGTAAAATGTTACACTGCCTACACCATGAATCCTAGTGATCTCGCCAAACGCATCTGGCAGAAAGATGCGTCGCTGTGGAAGTCTGACGACGACAGCGCCAAAGTCATCGGAAACGCGCTGGGTTGGCTAACTGTCGCTGATGAGATGATCGGCGCTGTTGACGACCTTGCTGCCTTTGCCAACTCGGTTCGTGATAGCGGCTTTCAACACGTGATGGTTTGCGGCATGGGTGGCTCATCCTTGTGCCCGGAAGTGCTCGCCAGAACATTCGGACGGCAACCTGGATTTCCGGAGTTGCTGGTCCTTGATTCAACTGATCCGGATGTTATCGCTGGTTTCATGCAGCGCATTGATATTGAGCGTTGCCTTTTCGTCATCGCCTCAAAGTCCGGCAGCACGACCGAACCGAATGTCTTTTATAAGTTCTGGTACGACGAAGTCGGCAAGCGGCGCGATAACCCGGGTGACAACTTTGTCGCCATTACCGATCCTGGTTCCGCATTAGTTGACACCGCAAGAGAGCTAAAATTTCGTTACACGTTTCTCAACCAGGCTGACATCGGCGGGCGTTATTCCGCACTCTCTTACTTCGGCATGGTGCCGGCGGCTTTGATGGGACTCGATGTTCGCGACCTGCTGGACGCCGCGCGGCTGGCCGCAAAGGCAATCACCCCGGCCGTCGAGATGGGAATGGCGATCGGCGATTACGCGAATGAAGGACGTGACAAACTCACCCTCGTAATTGATGAAAAACTCGAAACACTCGGATTATGGATCGAGCAACTGATCGCCGAAAGCACGGGTAAAGAAGGCAAGGGAATTCTTCCTGTGAATGGCGAACCGCTCGGTGCTCCAAATGTATACGGCAACGATCGTGTGTTCGTCTCCATCTCATCCAGCTCACTTTCAGACGAGATAAAAAGAAAGCTGGAGACGCTGGCATCAGCCGGGCATCCCGTGATTTATCGCAAGCTTGATGACCTCTACGACCTCGGAGCGGAGTTTTTCCAATGGGAGTTTGCGACGGCTGTTGCTGGTTGGCGCCTCGGAATCAACCCGTTCGATCAGCCGAACGTTCAGGAAGCGAAAGACGCAACGAAGGAATTGCTGAGCGCGTTTGTCAGGCGTGGCCATCTTGAAGAGCGCAACAAGATAGCCTCGGATGATCTCATGACGTTGTACGGCGGCGATGATGCGAAGGAAGCGGAATCAGTATCCGAAGTTTTACGGAGACAGCTTGCCACTGTCAAACCTGGTGATTACATCGCCTTCCTGAACTACATCGAAGAGACTCCCGAGGTTGATCGAGCGTTGCAGGATCTACGTGTGCGACTGCGCGATGCTACTCACTGCGCAGTAACGACTGGTTACGGTCCGCGTTTCCTGCATTCGACTGGACAACTCCACAAGGGTGGGCCGGACACTGGTGTGTTCTTTCAGATTATCGCGAACGACAAGACCGATTTCGCCATCCCCGGCGAGCCGTATACGTTCACGATCCTGAAACAGGCGCAGGCACTCGGTGACTTTCGGGCCCTTGTGAAACGCGGCCGCCGCGTCATTGGCATCGACCTCGGAGACGACACGTTGGCGGGTTTAGATGCATTGGCTAAGCTGACATAGGAGCCACGGACTAAAACGGATCAAATCCGGATTTTATCCGTGTCCATCTGTGTTACGTCATACTGACCGCGTGGAAGTCGTACGTTTTAGCGCGTTGCCGCACAGATGTCATACGGCGCTGGAAACCTCCCGTTAATAGTTGTTTGTTAATTTGAAAGGACATCCCCCAGAGGACAATCGCTCTGAATTGAGGCATACGAGTTGCCGCTTGGAAGTGCCTACTCGCTTCCATGGAACCTGCCAATAGGGAGGAGGAACCGTCGCCGTGAAGTTTATTGAGAAGTTTTTCAAGAATGAGCTTGCTATCGATCTGGGCACCGTAAACACACTCATCTATCAACCGGGCAAAGGAATCCTCTTAAACGAACCTTCGGTCGTGGCGATTGATCGCTACGACGGTGAGGTTGTTTCTGTGGGTCACAGGGCCCTCAAGCTGCTGGGCCGCGAGCCGCGCGGCATCGAAGTGCACCGGCCAATCCGTTCGGGAACGATCTTCAATTTTGAAGTGTCGCGAAAGATGCTGCGGAGTTTCATCGGTACAGTTACCGATGGTGCATACCGGCGTGGGCATTTTGTCGTGGGCATTCCCGGCTCCGCCACTGCTGTCGAGCAGCGCTCGGTTCGCGATGCCGCACACGATGCCGGTGGTCGCCGGATCGATCTGATTGACGAAGGACTCGCTGCGGGAATCGGTGCGGGTCTGGCTTTTGACGATGAACGCGCGCATCTCGTCGTCGATATTGGTGGTGGGACTACCAACGTCGCGATCGTCGCTTCAGGTGGTGTCGTTTCGTCGATGAGTTTGACGGCGGCCGGAAATGCGATGGACGAAAGCATTCGCGATTACGTGCGTTCCAACTATTGCATACAGATCGGCGAATACACTGCGGAAGCGCTGAAGAGGGAACTCGGCGCGCTCAACGACGAGGACATTCCATCCGACGAGCGCAAGCTGCAAGTTGTCGGTAAGCAATTGAGCGACGGCTATATGTGCGCAGTACATATAACTGCCGAGGAAGTTCGCGGGGCTCTGGAGCCGGTTATCAATGAGATCGTTGCCGGCATCAGGCGAATGATTGAAGATGCGCAGCCGGAAGCGGTCGCCGACATCTACTATTCGGGATTGATTCTCACTGGTGGTGGTTCACTTCTGAAGGGTTTGAAGAATCGTCTTCAGAACGAATTGCAACTGCGTGCAATGATGCCGGAAGATCCGATCAGCACGGTGGCCATGGGAGCCGGCATCCTGCTCAGTGAGCCCGAGCGATTGCATCGCTGTGCGATTCGGCACAACCTGCCTGTTTGGCAAGAGGCGGAAGAGTTGGTTGTGAGCTGGTAACGCGGATTGGGCGGATCCGATCCGTACAATCCGTGTTACTAACAATGCACGTAACCCAGCGCCCAAAACACGATAATAAAGATCAAAATGGTGGAGATGCATCCTCCGCCAAATTTCCACGCCGCTGCACCTGCAAGTATTCCTCTTAATGGTCCTTCCATTGATTACCCTCCCGCGTGATATCGAGACACTACCATCAACGGTTCATCGCTCGGCAAACTTAGTGCCATTAGCGTTGGCCGCGCTTCAGAAATCTGAGTAATGATTTTTCAGCGTCGTGCAGCCCACGACCTCGATATGAGATCAGATCCTCGGGCTTGCTCGCGCAGTTATCGATCACTTGTCCCTTTTCGAACGAATTGATTATCTCGGGACACACATATGAACTACGACAAACTGCAGGCGTGTTTCCCAACACCTCTGCCGTCTCCTTGATTGCCGCGACGATTTTCTTCTTGCGCGCGTTCTTCTTCTCCGGAATTTCGTCGTCCACGCGCGCGAGTGCACACGCGCACACAAGCGTGCCGGCCCAGGTGCGAAAGTCTTTCGCGCTGAAATTGGATCCCATCACTTCCTTGATGTATTCGTTGATATGTCGTCGCGTAATTTTGGTTGGGTTGCCGTCACCATTTTGATACTTGAACACATTGAAGCCCGGCAGTTTCATCGTGTCGCGAATGACGCGAGCCACTTGTCGATCTCGTAACTGGTGGTGCTGGCGCACGCCTGACTTTCCCGGGAAGTCAAACTCGATTACCTCGCCCTTCACGTTGACGTGTTTCCGGCGCAGGGTTGCGATTCCATAACTGCCGTTCTCATTCGCGTACACTTCGCTGCCCGGTCTCATGTAACACGTCGAAAGAATTCGCAATATCGCAGCCAATACCCGTTCTCGACTCAATCCCGGCTGTCGTAAGTGACGCGCTACCGTTTTCCGCATCTCCGGGATCGCCTGGGCAAACTTTGTGATTCGTTTGAATTTGCGCAGTTCCTGTGCGCGTGTGTGACTCGAGTGATAAAGATACTGCCAGCGCCCGGCCGCATCTTTACCAATTGCCTGCACTCTTCCATTCGCGGCCGGATTGATCGCGACGTCAGTCCATGCCGGCGGAATCTTCAGCTCCTGAATTCGATCCAGATCAGCTTTCGTGAGACGGCCACTCACTGGTTTATAGCGAAAACCCCGTTTTGGGTTTCCG
>Ga0111539_10003729_pt1 | contig 20051 bp, 14 predicted proteins | sample RhiMethybrSRZTD1_FD_79667 | JGI IMG/M metagenome (GOLD analysis project Ga0111539, IMG submission 79667) | Populus rhizosphere microbial communities from Tennessee, USA - Rhizosphere MetaG P. TD hybrid SRZTD1 (version 2) (version 2) | ecosystem: Host-associated > Plants > Roots > Rhizosphere >... | reverse complement strand
TCTGAAACAGTAGCTGCATTTTGCTTCAGCAACTGTGCTGCTCTTTTTAGGCGGATGCAGCGGATAAACTCTGTTACCGATTGATCAGTCAGTGCCTTAAGTTTCCGGTGAACCTGTGCGCGGCTCATGTTTATCCCTTCACAAAAGTCTGTTGCACTGAACTCCGTCTCGCTCATATTTGTCTCCACGAGCTGCAATGCCCGCTGCAGAAATTTCTCATCCAGCGTCGTGGTAACTATTTCAGACGGATTAACCGTAATACTTTTGCTGAACTTCTCTCTTAGTTTTTGGCGGTTGATTATCAGATTCTTTATTCGCATCGAAAGCTCATCAATATTAAATGGTTTGGTGATGTAATCGTCTGCCCTGGTTTCCAAACCTTCGATCTTATTTTCATCTGTTGCCTTAGCTGTGAGGATGATTACCGGTATATGACTTATACATTCGTCCTGTTTAATCTGCCGGGTCAATTCCAACCCATTCATCAGGGGCATCATGACGTCGGCGATAATCAGATCAGGGATCGTCTCACGTGCCGCTTCAAGTCCTTCCATTCCATTTACAGCCTCGATGAACTGATATTCATCAGGCAAGTGAGACCGGATATAATTTCTTATATCCTCATTGTCTTCAACGAGCAGGATAATGGCTTTTTCCTTAATTGATTTTTTATCTCTGTTGCCAACGTGCTTTTCATTTTCAGTGCGTATGTTTTCAACCGGATTATTCTCTCTATTCGGTTCTGTTTCCATTGCGTCGGAAGTCACTTCAGCCGGAAGTCGGACTGTAAATTCCGATCCGTTCCCCACCATGCTTTTGACGATAACAGAGCCTTGATGTAGTTCAACAAGTTCCTTGACAAGCGATAAGCCTATACCCGTGCCTTCAAGTTTGCCTGAAGGATTCGGTTCTACTTGATAAAACGGTTCAAAGATTCGTTTCAACTGATCCTCTGTAAGGCCGACGCCAGTGTCACGGACAGCTACTTCGATAAATCCACTATCCGCATCACCACGGAGTACTACTTCAACTTTTCCACCGCGACTAGTAAATTTTAATGCGTTTGCAATAAGATTGGAAAATATCTTTTCAATCTTATCCTTATCGAACGCGAAGTACTGGTCTGCAACCTCCTCGCTAAAGGTCAGCGTTATGCTAAGCTCTTGCGCCAGCGAGGAGAAAGATTCGGTTAATACTCGAAGGAACCGGCTGAAATTTTCATGGAAGACACTCAATTTCAACATTCCTTTTTCCGCTTTGCTAAGCTCGAGCAACTGGCTGATCAGCGTTAAAAGTCGTTTAGCCTGCCGCAGCATGATCTGGTACTCCGCTCTTACCGTGTCATCTGGATTTCGAGCCAATAATATTTCAAGCGGGCCAATAATTAACGTCAGCGGCGTGCGGAACTCGTGTGAGATATTGGTGAAGAATCTTGATTTCACTTTGTCCAATTCTTTGAGCTCTTCTGCCTGCAATAAAAGCTGATCGTTTATGGCAAGTATCTCCTGGCGTTGATCTTCAATTTCATGATTTGTCTGTTCGAGGGCCTGATACGACTTTCTGAGCGCTTCTGTCCGATCTTCCACTTTTTTTTCCAACTCCACCTTCAGTTCCTTCAATTCACGATGTTCACTGTTGAATTTAACGGACAGGGCATATGCAAACACAAACAGGATGACAGCAGATACATAGTGATTGAGGACAAGTATTTCGGGAACACGAGCCAATTCGATCGTTCTGTACACAAGTATATTTAAAGTCAGAGCGATAAATCCGAAATAGAATATCCTGACAAAGTTATTCCTGTATAATTTTTCCCGATAGATCCAAAATCCATAAATGATATAAACGGCGATAACATTAACAACGACGATGATCAGTACATAATGTATGATGTATTTGAAGTAGAATGCCGGACCGAAAAAATTTGTATTAAGCGTCAACATGAAGCAAAAAGGCAGCGCGGCAAAAGTGAAATAAAAATACTTTCTCCGCGCGATAGGAAATTTTAGCAGCAGGTTGAGAAATTTTATTCCACTTAAGAATAACAAGCAGGTTAGGAGCATCTCCATGTTTATGACATACAGCCACGAAGGTTTATATGAATAAAGGAAGAAATGTGGCTGAAAATAGGGCGCCACAATGAAAAGTGTGGCCGACAGGACAAAAATTACAAAGTATAAATTGTAGACTTCTTCGGGATCTTTTCTCCTCCCCCAGTATATCATCAGATGGTAGATAGCGAGTGTAACCAGCGCTGAACACGCTAGCAGGTCTGGCAACATGCTTGATGTGACCTTAATTTCCATTGCGGGGGATCAAAGGAATTTAATGTAATACAAATATACATTCCCGCAAAACATGGCGATGTAGTCAAATGCCGCCAAACGTGGCTAAATGTCGCGGCGCAAGCGCTACAAGATCCCCGATAACTCAAAAATTCGAAAAAGGGATGTAGCGTATAATTCCTTTAAGAAAAAATGATAAAAGTAAACATTGATGTAAATTAGTACTGCTTACCTCAAAACTTTTACCAGAATGATATGCAAAACCAAAGCTTTAACATCTCAAAACTTTTAGTGGCAACGGTTATGCTGCTGGCCGGATGTAGGTCAGGTTCCGATAATGACCGGACATGGTCTGTATATAAAGCAGATGCAAATAGCTCGAGCTATTCTCCCTTGGATCAGATCAATGTGTCGAACGTAAGCCAATTAAAACCGGCCTGGACATTTTCAATGAAAGATTTGCCCGCAAGCGCCCAGCCCGCAAGCAGTCAATGCAATCCAATCATAGTCGATGGCGTGTTATACGCTACGTCAGGCAAACGATGGGCCTATGCGGTAAATGCTACAACGGGCGAAGAGATCTGGTCTTACGACCCATTCGATGGCGGCGGTGGTGGTGGCGTAGGTCGTGGTGTTACCTATTGGGAAAATGGCGACGATAAACGCATACTGTTTGCAGGAGGAAATCATCTTATAGCGCTTGATGCGAGGACCGGCAAACCAATGGAGACATTCGGAGAAAAAGGAAAGGTCGATCTGAACGTGGGCGTTCGGGATGACCCAAAAAATATTGCAGTCACGATGACATCGCCCGGAATCATTTACAAGGATCTGATCATCGTGGGCTCCAGATTGCCCGATCTATATGGCACACCTCCAGGATACATTCGCGCGTACAATTGCAAAACCGGAGAACTCGCGTGGACTTTCCATACCATACCGCTCCCCGGAGAGCCCGGGTATGAAACGTGGCCAAAAGACGCCTACAAATATGCAGGTGGCGTGAACAACTGGGCAGGTATGGCCGTGGACACTGAACGTGGGATGGTTTTCATGTCGCTGGGGTCACCAACATACGACTTTTATGGCGCCGATAGAATAGGACAAAATCTATATGGTAATTGCGTGCTGGCGCTCGACGCTGCCACTGGAAAACACATCTGGCATTTTCAAACCGTCCATCATGACATTTGGGATTATGATTTACCGGCTCCGCCTAGCCTTGTAAAACTAAATAAGGACGGTAAGGAAATTGATGCCGTTGCGCAGCTATCGAAGCAAGGTTTTGTTTTTGTTTTAAACCGAGAAACTGGCGAACCTGTTTTTCCTGTTGAAGAGCGTGCAGTACCTGCATCGAATCTTCCGGGGGAACAATCCTGGCCAACGCAACCATTCCCAACAAAGCCTAAACCGTATGCGCGTCAACGAATCACCGAAGATGACCTCACCAATTATTCAACTGATGATCATGACGCAATCGTCAAGCAGTTCAAATCCATGCGCTATGAAGGCATCTATACGCCACCCGATCTGAAAAAAACGCTGATGATACCTGGAACACGTGGCGGATCTAACTGGGGCGGCGCGGCTTACGACCCAGCCACAAACTTTTTATATATCCGATCCAGTGACGCACCGGATATTCAAACCATTATCAAAGAAGACCCGAAGGTCGTGGCCGGCATGCCGCTCATTGATCAGGGACGGAGGTTATACGCGATATACTGCGCATCTTGTCACGGGGCGAATAAAGTTGGCCCACCACCAAACCCATCACTGGTTGATCTTGACAAGCGGATGACGAGGCAGGCCGCCTTGGATAAGATCAAAAAAGGCGGCGGTTTAATGCCTCCATTTGCCGGTGTGCTCAAAGAAGGCGAACAAGAAGCAATCCTTGCTTTTGTGCATAGCGTGGCACCGAGCACAAATGAAGTCGCTAAAGTTGATTCTGACAGCGTCCAGCCATCCCGTGAATTGTACTTCCTTAACGTGTCAGGATATGTCACCTGGAAAGACCCAAGTGGCAACCCAGCGATCAGGCCACCGTGGGGAATGCTGCACGCACTCAACCTTTCCACTGGCGAATATGCGTGGCAAATCCCGTTGGGAAATGATGCACTAAGGCAAGAAGAAGGTGGAGCAGAAACCGGCCAGGAAGGTAAGGCGGGACCAATTGTAACGGCAGGCGGATTGATCTTCATCAGCGGCAGCGACGACAAAAAATTCCGCGCTCTTGATAAATCAACTGGCAGGCTCATTTGGGAAACGACATTACCTGCTTTAGCCAACGCGACGGCGTGTACCTATGACGTGGATGGAAAACAATACGTGGCTATCTCGGTGGGCGGAACAAAAGAAAATCCGTCTGGTTCCATTATGGCATTCGCGTTACCGTAAATATAAAAACGAAATCATTTGACAAGTTTTTTGTTTAATTAGTGCTGACATACAAGTAAAACTTAGAAAACATGGCAGTCATAAATCTGAATGTAAATGGCAAGAAGCAGGCGGTAGACGTGGATCCCAAAACGCCAATGCTTTGGGTACTGCGAGATCATTTAGATCTAGTCGGAACTAAGTATGGATGCGGCGTCGCACAGTGTGGGGCCTGTACCATTCACCTAGGAGAAGTAGCAGTTCGGTCCTGCCAATTGCCCGTTTCGGCGGTAGGCGACAAATCCGTTACGACCATCGAAGGATTATCAGCAAACGGTGATCACGCTCTGCAAAAGGCATGGCTTGAGCACGATGTTCCGCAATGTGGATATTGTCAAGCTGGACAGATCATGAGCGCTGCTGCATTGCTCAAAAAGAACTCCTCTCCCACCGATGCAGAAATTGAAACCGCAATGAACGGCAACATATGCCGGTGTGGCACCTACCTAAGAATTAAAGAGGCTATAAAAACCGCTTCAACCAAATAAAACTATGACAGATTCAAGATCTTCAATAAGCAGACGATCCTTTTTGAAAACTTCAGCGATGGCTGGTGGTGGATTGATGATTAGTTTTGGCTGGATATCTTCTTTCGCTTCAAAATCTAAAGAAGCCTTAGCAGTTTCAAATGAGTGGTCAGAGTTAAATGGCTATTTAAAAATTGCCGCCGATGGTGTTGTCACCATCATGTCGCCAAATCCGGAAGGCGGACAGAATGTAAAAACATCAATGCCGATGATCGTAGCGGAAGAACTCGATGTTGACTGGAACAAAGTAGTGATTGAACAGGCCTCGTTGAATACATCATTATTTACCCGCCAATTCATCGGTGGCAGCCAGGCGATCCGACTCGGGTGGAAAAACCTTCGGACGGCTGGCGCAACGGCAAGGCTAATGCTTCGTCAAGCCGCGGCCGAAGCGTGGACAGTGCCATTGGATGAGGTCACTACGGAACAAGGTACACTTCATCACAAGAAAAGCGGCAAGTCGGCAAGTTACGGAGCAATGGCCTCGGCAGCTGCCAAGGTCATTGTGCCGAAGGACGTAAAGCTTAAAGAGAAAAAAGATTTCAAGATCATCGGTACATCACGTAAGAACGTTGATGGTCTAAAGATCGTCACCGGAAAGCCCCTTTTTGGAATGGATGTTAAACGTGATGGCATGCTTATCGCGATGATCGTACATCCCCCTGCCTTTGGAATGAAACTAAAGTCGGTGGACGATGTTTCCGCCAAGAAGATGCCCGGCATAAAAGACGTCTTCCCGATTAAGATCCTTAAAGAAGATTACGAAAGACAATTCTTTGATACATGCACATTCCCCGAAGTTCTGGCGGTTGTTGGCAGCACCACTTGGGAAGTAATGAATGCTAAGAAGGCGCTCAAGGTCGAATGGGAGCCATTTTCAGATTACACAATAAAAAGAAATGCTTTCGGAAATGCGCAAACGGTGACCGTTCCCGCAGGGCTTGAGAGCACTACAAGCCATGCCACTAATATGGCGGCTATGATGGCCAAACCGGCAAGAGTGGTTCGTAAGGACGGTAACCCAGAGGAAGCTTTTAAAAATGCTGCCCGGGTTGTTGAACGTACTTACAACGCTCCCTTCCTTGCTCACAATTGCATGGAACCGATGAATTTTTTCGCGCATGTTACTGCAGAGAAGGCAGAGCTCGCGGGACCCTTGCAAAAACCTGAGTTGACGGAACAAGCGCTGTCCGCCAGGCTTGGTATGCCTCTGGAAAAAATCAATATTCAACTAACGCGTCTGGGTGGTGGGTTTGGACGAAGATCTTACGCCCATTTCCTGCTGGAGGCTGCACTCATCTCCCAAAAAGTGGATGCCCCCGTGAAGCTCATTTATACGCGAGAAGATGACATGACCTCTGGAATCTATCGCCCGGCCTATACGGCGTTGTATCGGGCCGCCCTGGATGCGAACAATAACCTGATCGGCTTCCATGTAAAGGCAGGGGGAATTCCGGAAAGCCCGCTGGATGCAGACCGGTTCCCCGCTGGAGCTGTAGACAATTACCTCGCTGAAAGTTGGACCATTAATTCTAACATTACGACTGGATCGTTTCGCGCCCCCAGATCTAACTTCATCGCTGCAGCCGAGCAGTCTTTCCTCGATGAGTTGGCAGAGGCCTTAGGAAAAGATCCTATTGCATTCCGCCTTGAACTGTTGGACCGCGTAATGAAAAGTCCTGTGGGCGAAAAAAATGATTATGATGCCGCTCGTTACGCTGGGGTGCTAAAGCTGGTACGTGACAAATCTGGCTGGGGCAATCTTCAACCAAACGTTTATCGGGGTGTCTCGGCTTACTTCTGCCATAACACCTACGTCGCTCAGGTGTTGGACGTGAAGATTGAAAAAGGCCTACCCGTGATACCGAGAGTATGTTGCGCCGTCGACTGTGGTATTGTAGTGAATCCAGACGCCGCGGCGAATCTGACAGAGGGTGGCATCGTCGACGGAATCGGCAATGCATTGTATGGTTCTATGACTTTCAAAGACGGCGTACCGGACAAGAATAATTTCAATAAATATCGCATGATACGTTATCGTGAAGCACCAAAGGCCATTGACGTTCATTTTGTACAAAATGATTTTGATCCTACAGGTATGGGGGAGCCATCATTTCCTCCCGTTTTTGGAGCACTAGCCAATGCGTTGTATAAAGCAACAGGAAAACGTCTTTATGACCAGCCTTTCGGAACAAACCTGAATGCCGACGTTAAGAGTTGATTGCTTTGCAATGTTGGATTTGTAGACGCTTCGTGAAACGTTGTGTCTTCGTGTTTTTGCGGCTACAACAAGCGCCTTACATCCTCGGATTGCCTGGCTTTATCGGCTTTTCAAAATTGTTAGCGCCTTTTACCTTAACCTTTCTCCGAAACACTTTATCATGACAAGTGATGTAAAGAATATCAAAATCAGGACCTCCGAAACAAAGATTTGAAACCTGGCCCTTTGTTTTTGGCACAGGAATGATAGCATTTACCCGGCCGAGCTGATCCATCACCTGAAGTCCACTGAGGCTGGTGACATAAATTCTGCCGTCCCGGTCACACTTCAGTCCGTCGCTCCAGGCATTTTCATCCACATCCCTCACGTGCAACCACCCATACTTTTGTTTATGCGACAAGGTACCATCGGGCTGAATCTGATATACCCATACCCAGTGCGTTGCAGATTCCGTTACATACAGCTGCGTTTGATCGGGAGAGAAACAGGCGCCGTTGGCAAATTTCAATCCTTCGTCTACCACAGTCCTTTCTCCATTGGGTTTAATTAAATACAATTTACTAGGACGCTCTCTCCCATCGGGCGAGGTGACGTAAGTATTTCCATTGAAAGAAATAGTAACATCGTTGCCCGGCGTTTCATCTGCCATCACGGTGTATGCGCCTGAGGTACCATACCGATGGACTTGCTTCGTGGGAGGTTCTGACCATCCACCCGTTGCCGTGATCATCTCGCCTGCCGTTGAGAATGTGGTCCCGCTCGCCTTTTTTGAGTCGGCGAGAAATAATGCCAGCTTGCCATCAACGCCTACTTTATAGGTCTTCGCGTTCGGGATATCTTGAAAAAACACGTCGCCTTTTGCATTCACGGCAACACCTTCTGTGAATCCGTAATTTTCACCCACCAACTCCCAGCCTTTGTCTTCCAGCAAAATATCCGAAAGAAATTGATTTTTGCTCGGACCTGGCTTGATGGGTTTGGGATAATCTCTCCACAGCCAACGCATGGCCTCCGGAAAAACCGCAGTACCATGAAGACCGTTGTGCCCGCCAGTACCCCAGACGTGGTTAACGTCATAGCCGGCAAATGTTAAAGCCCGTTCCATCGATTCATTTGCTTTCCACCAGTCTCCGGCATAAATGTTGAGATCACCGGAGCCATCCTGCATAAAGATGCGGAGCGGCTTCGGTTCATGTTTCCTGACTAAGATATCATAACGATCGGCCCCCCTCAAGCCAACATAAGTACCGATAGCACTGAATACCCGTTGAAACTCTTCAGGATTCTCCCAAGCGGTAGTGAAAGCACACACGGCTCCGCTGCTGGACCCACCAATAGCCCTATCGTTTCCGCTTTTTGAAAGCCTTATTGCTCTTCCATCGGTTGCTTTTTGACTCTCCACAAAGGGAAAGATCTCATCTAATAAAAATCGTCCGTACTTATCACCTAATCCGTCATACTCAAAACTCCTGTTGAAACGGTCGAGGGCGTCTGTGCTCTGAGTCAATACCTTTCCCGGGGAAATAAAAATACCAATTGTAACGGGCATCTCGCTCTTTGCAATGAGATTATCAAAAACGGTAGGCGCCTTCCACTGAATGCCATCCTGATTTACATAAACGCAAGCTGGCTTATCTGCTTTATATTGAGCGGGTATATAGAGGTTAACCTCTCGTGTTGTGCCTGGAAATATTTTAGAGTTGCTAAAAGTGAATTTCAATATCTCACCTTTCGGTACGCCAGCCTGTTCCTCCGAGGCTGGATCCACGGGGTAGGTTTCGGGATTTGACTGTCCCATTGCGCGGCCAAAAAACAGGAGAAGCAGAATTAGTAATTTTTCTTTCATGATGCGGGGTTTCAAGAGTATGTCCCACGCAATTTAATAAAATTGAGAAAGGTTGTACCTGCGATGCAGTTGTTACTGAGACGGCAAAAAACCTTGGTGGATTGAAGTAACCTCCATTTCAAGTTTAGAATGCTGAGAAAGCTAACAAAGGGACGGAAGCAACTTCCGCCCCTCGTCACATGGAACCGTCATCACCGTTGTGAAACTTTGCGTTGTTGTGCATTTGTGGCTACAAACAGCAATACGAACAACAACTCTTCCCTCCCGTCAGCGTCACCGGTTTCCGGGACTCTGAGTTTCAACCAACGTCGCCTTGAGTTTTATTTAACCAACGACTTCGCCAAGCGTACTCAGACAAGTATATGCGTAAGGTAGCGGGAAGCATCAGAGTCCTGGAAACCCGTGACTCTGATGGGCGCAAAGATGCCCTAATAAAAGAATTGTTCTAACACAATCTGACCATGCTTTACTTCATAAAGCATTATTTCATTGATTTGTATTCTTCCATGTTCCGCCACGGTAATATCCATTTCTCTTCCAACTGTAAAATGATTGCCGCTCACAAGTGGTTTACTTGTATACATCCTATGCACCCCCTCTATCCCGTCCGTAAAGTCCTTGCCCTTCTTGCGAACAGCTGCTTTGCCTTCGGCATATCCCAAATACGGAGAATTCTCAGGATCAATGCTTCTGACATTTTCTGCAAAAAGCTCGTCCTGGATCTCAAACCATTTTTCCTGCTGCGCGAGTTCGTCGAATCTGGCTGCAACTTCTTTCGTCGTCATTGTTTCAATTTTTACCATTGTTTTACTTTTTTAAGAAACTTTTCATAAAAAACTATCAGTCGTAAAAGTAGCATCTTAAAATTCTCATTAAGGGGTGTAAAATGGACTTTGCAGCGGGTTGATTTGGACGTAATAGTTTTCAATCACACAGCACCACGACCCCTTGTGAAACTTTGTGACTTTGCGCCTTCGTGGCTACAACAAGTAAAATACATTTGGTATACAGAAGTAACTTCCATTCCAGGTTTCTCAAGGGGGAAAAGTGAACAGGGACGGGACGGAAGTAACTTCCGCCCAGTATAGGAGGCCAAGCATTAGACCAAAAAAATTTCATCAATTGAACTGCTTTTAAGAAATGCATCTGTTTTCGCGCGAAGAGATGAGAAGGTCGATTTAGAGTTTCTGTGGCGCGATCTCCACGCTAAACATAGCGCCGCCCTCCCGCCGTTGGCTCGGACGGCGCTACCCAGATGTTAAGCGTTTATCCGAATTTGGAATTTCGAACTAGTGCGGTTCCTTGGCGTACACTTCCTTTTGTTTCTTAATCAGGAAATGATGAATAGCCTCTGCATCGGCTTCAGTCAACGAATTACTAAAGTTCGCCATTCCATTTTGTGATAGAATACCTTTTAATAAAATATCATTGAATAACAAGTGCTTGGCTTCAGGCAGCTTGGACAAATCAGGATGCTGGGATAAATGCCGATCTCCAAACTTGCCATGACAAATATCGCAATAGAAGTTGTAGAGATAAGCTCCTCTCTCGAGAAGAGCTTCATTCACTTTTATATCTGGTGGCGCTGGGGTTTTTATTGGTTTCACTTTTGGCGGGACCGGTGTTTCTCCTCCTCCAAGTTTGAAAGCTATGATACGAGCTTTGTTCTCATATTGATATATGGCCGCATCTGGCAAATATCCACTGGTCTCCGCGCCCCCATAGGCGGCCATCACGGCAACATATTGTTCACCGTCTATACTATACGTTGTAGGTGCGGCCATGATTCCGTTGCCAGTAAATATGGACTTCAGTTTCTCTCCTGTTTTTGCGTCATGCACATTGAAGTACCCCGTTCGTGTTCCCTGAAATACCAATTCAGGTGTTGACATGGTTCCACCATCAGGACCTCCTTCAGCAAATTTCCACGCCTCTTTTTGTGTGAGGGGATCCCATGCCAGCAGACTTTCTGACCGAATGGTGTCTTCTGATTTTGTCACCTGGTCAAGGACGTGCTTTCGAAACTTATACATCTCAGCATAATCCAGATTCGTATTGTCGACATCCGGCAGCCATTCGTAAGTGTCGAATGTTTTAAACACTTGTGGCACGGAACGCTCGGGTATATAAACCAACCCAGTGACTGGATTGTAGGACATCGGCTGCCATACATGTCCGCCACCAAGATAAGGCACTACCAGTTTTGGTTTGTCCTTGTACCATTGGCCCTGCTCCGTTAATACCGGTCTTCCCGTTTTCAAATCAACATGAGTGGCCCAGTTGACTCTCGTATATTTTCCAGCCGAGATCAGTTCTCCCGTAGCGCGATCCAGTACGTAAAAAAAACCGTTCTTCGGTGCCTGCATCAAAACTTTCCGCGGCTTGCCATCGATGTCAACATCTGCCAGCACAATATTTTGCGTAGCAGTATAGTCCCAGATCTCTCCTGGCGTTGTTTGATAGTACCATACTAATTTTCCATTGTCCGGATTGATAGCGAGTATAGAGGCAAGAAATAAATTATCGCCGCCGGTAGGACTTCTAAACCAAATCGGATATGGGGCGGCATTTCCAGTTCCCACGTAAAGCAAATTGAGTTCGGGATCGTAAGCTGATTCCCCCCACACAGTTCCCCCACCGCCGCTTTGCCAATGTGATTTTGGATCCCACGTTTTGGCCGCCATCTCCATTTCAGGACTTTCAGGTTTGTTGGCTGGGTCACCGGGGACAATGAAGAAGCGCCATTTTTGTTCTCCCGTTTTTAAATCATAAGCCGTGACGTAACCCCGCACGCCAAATTCAGATCCGGAATTTCCAATCATCACGATACTTCCCGCCACTTGCGGCGGACTGGTTATCGTATAGGCCTTTGTCCTATCGGTAAACGTGTCGGCGCTCCATAACACTTTGCCGTCTTGTGCATCTAAACAAACGAGGAATCCATCCAGCGTACCCACATAAACTTTCCCTTCCCAAACGGCCACGCCGCGGTTCACCACATCACAGCAAGATCGGCGAACGTAAGCCGGATCTACTTTCGGTTGGTATATCCAACGTTGTTTTCCAGTTTTTGCCTCGATTGCGTACACGGCTCCCCACGCGCCAGCGGTGTACATGATTCCATCCACAACAATCGGTGTAGCTTCGAGACCTCGCGGCACATTACCGATGTATGTACGGGCATCGTACTCCCATGCATAACCCAAGTCTTTAACATTTGCCCGATTTATTTTATCAAGCGGCGAATAATGCTGCATGTTTTGGTTGCCCCCTGTTGTCAACCACTCAGCGGCATCGCGGTTTTGTAATCGAGCCTGGTCGATCCATCCTTCGGGCTTTTCATTTTGGCAACTGATCGTGACAACGAAAAGCAATATGAAGTACCATTTGTTTTTCACAGATGTGGTGTTGAGTTTAGTGAAGATAATATAATATTTATAGGTTGCCCAACCTGCGTATGGCGATGTCAGTGCTATCGATTGAGTACTACTACTCGCTATGCCATTCATCTATCTCACAGGCATTCACACAAAAAATTACTGAGGAATCTTTAGTGTCATCATAACAAATGCTGCCAACGGGGTTAATACCGCAATAAGTCCCCAAATGTCCCATGCAAAATAAATCTTACGAAAATTAATCCAATCAAAGTTCGCGGAATTTTCCACGACTAAAGTGAGTTTGTAAATTTTTCTCTGAAGCGGGGCGACTTTGAACGCAAACGCAAGCCCGGAAATTGAAAATAAAATGATAGACCATAAAATCCATCCGGTTCGCAGTATAGGAAAGTGTCCGTAAATGGCAGCCATGAATCCACCAACAGTGATAAGAATAACTCCAGGAATGGTAAAATAGCGATCTGCCATGATGATGCCATTTATGGTATGGTGTATTATTCTCAAATCTTTTGTTTTAACAGCGATACGCATCCAAAAAAGACCTGTTATAATATTTCCTAAGAATATAATAACCGCTAGCAAGTGAATTAATTTGAAATATGTGTTCTCCATTGTTTTATCTTATTTGTTTCTTTTCCCAACGGGTTATGCTGGTCAGGTTTCTTACTTGGATTTTGTATCTGGTATGTTACCGGCCCAATTATTCAGTAGAAAGATAAATCATTTCTGCCTGTGTTGGCGTTCCTATCGAATACCATACACCACCTCAGGGAAATTTACATAACCTGCTTTCACCGGATTATAATTGAGCTTGTATTGACTGAATGCATTAGCCACTATTGATACTTACCTTTGATCTATGGAAAACTTTGTGTTTTATAGAATTGGTAATTACTTCTTCTTCATTTTTCATGTCGTCCTTATCTTCTTCAATCTTTTTGGATGGATTCCACTAAAACTACGGAAATGGAATCTTTTATCCCTGTGCCTGACTGCGTTCTCCTGGTTTGTTCTCGGTATTTTTTATGGATTTGGATATTGCTTTCTTACAGAATGGCACTGGCAAATTCGGGAGAAATTAGGTTACCCAAACGAAAGCAATTCTTACATTCATTTTCTTATTAAAGAACTTACTAATATATCGCTTGATGAAAACGTGGTAGATACATTTACAGCAATTTTCTTTTTTATTGCTTTTGCATTAAGCATTTATGTTAACGTTCGCGACAAACGGCCAAGAGACAAAATATAAAATCGTTGTGTAGATTATTTGTGATCTGCTGGCCAGGCTCCCGTGGTTCGTTGTCATTTAGCACGTTGTTAATTTTCGATATGCATTGCATAGAACATCATCCCGTCGATTAAAACTGTCGTGCCCACGGCACTGCACTAGCCATGTTTAATTTCTCTCTACCAGACTGGCGCCCTACGGGGCTCAACGGATTTTATTTCGCTATATTACCCTGCATCCACTAAAGCTAATTTATCAACCCGAAGGGGCGGTAGTTTGGTAGCACGTTCGTGCGTAAATTTCTGACAGTTTGTTTCGCGTGGCGTTATTCATATCTAGTCACAACCTGAGCTCGCCCCGAATTACCGATATTTAGTCCGTGCGCGATAATTGGTCCAATTTTCCAATCTTGTATTTTTCCAATTTTCCAATCTTCTTAAATTTCTTAACTTCCAGAAACCAACTCCTAAATCATGGCGACTTATCAGCTCAATATCAATGGTGAAACCCGCGACGTGGAAGCTGTTCCCAATACTCCACTCCTTTGGGTGCTTCGTGACAACCTCGGACTTACTGGAACAAAATACGGATGCGGTGTGGCCCAGTGCGGAGCCTGCACGGTGCACCTCGATGGCACTGCAGTTCGTTCGTGCTCCACACCAGTCTCGACAGTAGGAAATAAAAAAGTAACCACCATTGAAGGTCTTGCCACCGCGGATGCACTTCATCCTGTTCAGCAAGCATGGATGCAAGAAAACGTTCCGCAGTGTGGATATTGTCAGTCCGGGCAGATAATGTCAGCAGTAGCATTGATTGAAAAGAATCCGACGCCAAGCGACAGTGATATTGAAGCAGCGATGTCAGGTAACATTTGCCGGTGCGGTACCTACGAACGAATCAGAAAAGCCATAAAGAGAGCCTCTAACACTGCAGCGAAATGAAAACAGAATTAAACGAATCCACTATTTTCAAAGTCAGCCGCCGCGACTTTCTGAAATCAACGTCCATGAGTATATCAGGATTGTTGCTTGGTATCAGCTTTAGCTGTTCGGACACTTCCAAGAAACTCGTAGGCAATCCTGATTATGTATTTTCACCAAACCTTTTTATCACGATAAACGGAAATGGAGATGTTACGCTCATTGCGCATCGTTCTGAAATGGGAACCGGCATACGGACAAGCCTTCCACTCGTCATGGCGGATGAAATGGAAGCCGATTGGAACCGAGTAAAAATTGTGCAGGCCGTTGGGGATGAAAAATACGGCAATCAAAACACCGATGGATCCTATAGTGTGAGAATGTTTTTTACGCCTCTCCGTAAAGCCGGAGCTACCGTGCGCCTTTTGTTAGAGCAAGCTGCAGCAAAAGAGTGGGGCGTTGAAGTATCGGAGTGCAAAGCACAAAATCATGAAGTGGTGCATACCTCTGGTAAATCCCTGGGCTTCGGATTTCTTGCTGAGAAAGCCGCAGCTTTACCCCTTCCGGACGAAGCGAGCATCACATTGAAATCACCGAAAGATTTTAAGTATATCACCAAACAAAGTTCTATCGTTGACTTGAAAGATATTGTTACCGGAAAGGCAAAGTTTGGTCTCGACAACAACCATTTGCCGAATACAAAAGTTGCTGTGATCAAACGCAATCCTGAGCCGGGAGCTGGAATGAAATCTTTTACTTCGGATAAGGCGATGAAGGTGCCGGGTGTAATAAAAGTTTTTTCGTTGGATGCACCTGGATTTCCTACTTTTCTTAATAAACCACTCGGTGGTGTAGTGGTCGTTGCTGAAAATACTTGGGCCGCGCTCGAAGGTCGTAAGGCGATTGAGGTCACCTGGAATAAAGGTATCAACGCAGACTACGATTCACACTCGTACAACAATGACATGCTCAAACGCGCCAAGGAAAAAGGAAAAGTGAGAAGAGAAAGTGGACAGGTTGAAAAAGGTTTAGCGAATGCCAAAAAAATAATCGAAGCTGATTATGTTGTGCCGCTCCTTTCCCACACGCCGATGGAGACACCGTGTGCTTTGGCCCACGTTCATGATAATATTTGTGAAGTCTGGGCTCCTGTTCAGGATCCCCAGTTCACCAGGAAGTCGTTGGCTGAAGCGCTTGGCATGGATGTAAAAGCGGTGACGGTCAACGTTACGCTTTTAGGCGGAGCATTTGGCCGCAAGTCAAAACCTGATTACGTGGTTGAAGCGGCGCTCGTCTCCAGAACGATGGGTACGCCAGTAAAAATCTTGTGGACGCGCGAAGATGATATTCAGCACGACTACTATCACTTTCCTGCCGCGCAGCATTTGAAAGTTGGTATCGATGAAAATAATAAGGTTACCTCCTGGTTGCATCGATCTGTATTTCCGCCTATTGATGGAACGTCGAATGCAAAGGTGAATGAGGCCACCGGTCTGGAACTAAGCATGGGTATGATCGACTTACCGTATGCCATTGACAACGTGTGCTGCGAAACACAGGTAGCCCAGGTAAAGACGCGCATTGGATGGCTGAGGTCGGTGGCTAATATTCATCATGCTTATGCTATAGGGTGTACGTTGGACGAAGTAGCAAAGGCGAGAGGTGTTGATCCGATTCAAAACACGCTAGACATGCTTGGAGGCGATCGGATGATTGACTTCGCTGCTCTCGCCCCGGAATTCTGGAATTACGATGAGAAGATCGAAGATCACCCCTGGAGCACAGCCCGTTTTAGAAATGTCATTGAAACAGTGAAGGAAAAATCGAGTTGGGGAAAAAAGTTACCAAAGGGAAGCGGCCAGGGCTTTGCGGCGCATCGAAGCTTCCTGACGTATGTTGCCTGCGTGGTAGAAGTCACGGTCGATGCCAATAATAAGATCAGAATTCCCAAAGTCGACTATGTCGTAGACTGCGGTATTCCTGTTAATCCGGAGCGGATCAAATCACAGTTTGAGGGAGGCGCTGCGTTCGCGGCGAGTCTTGCTTTAAAAAGTGAAATTACAGTAAGCAAGGGAGCAGTTCAGCAATCTAATTTTAATAACTATCTCGTAGGAAGAATGAGCGATTCACCTTATGAAACTGCAGTGCACATTATCGAAAGCAACGAGAAGCCTACCGGTGTGGGCGAGCCGCCGGTGCCGCCGTTTATACCGGCATTATGCAATGCCATTTATGCAGCAACGGGGAAACGCGTAAGGCAGTTGCCGGTGAGGCTGGCGTAGCCATGAGTGGTAATAAGCGGTCATGTAAGAGGTAAGCGGTATTTGGTAAGATGTGGTGGATGACCGTGGCTCCCACTCGTTGTTCACAACTCACTTTGTTAGAGACTCTGTCCGAAAGTGAGTAAATTATTGTCAGGATCAAGCATCGAAAATTCTTTTTGTCTCCAAGGTTTTATTTGCAAATGTCCTGATGGGTGTATGCTCAATTTCTTGTCCAACATGGTCTGATACAAGTTATCTATGTTATCAGTTCGAATGTATACCTGACCGTAATTTTCCTTTGGATCAATTTCTTTAAACTCAAAAAAGTGAATTTGAATACTGTCTTTTTGCACCATTAAGTAGCCATCAAAATCTGCGCTGCCAAATTCCTGGAAACCTAATTTGTTTAAATAAAAGTCCCGAGTAATAGCTTTATCCCGCATAGGTAGTTTGGGATTGATGTCTGTCAACATATTATTTCAATTTAATTTGTTTAATGCCTGAAATTCTTCTCTTACTCTATTTAGTCAAAAATACAAAATCGCGTTGCGAGTTTGTCTTCTTAATTTGATATTACTCGTAATTGCAGTTAATATGCAAGAAATTCAATTGAGATTTTTGGTAGGCAGAAATTTTAATGAAAGCTGTTCCGTTTGGCGGATTTACGCCTGCCAGAAAGGCTAAAACTCATAAGGATAAATTTATTGTATAGCTTACACAGATAACAACCTTAAAATAAAAATGGAAAACAAAGGGCTGCTTTTCATTCCTGATATAACTGGCTTTACCCAGTTTGTGAACGAATCGGAAATTAGTCATAGCCGTTTTATCATACAGGAATTGCTTGAGACCTTGATTAATGCCAATAAAATCGGGCTCCAGGTTTCTGAAATTGAGGGAGACGCTATTCTTTTTTACAAATTTGGCGATTCGCCCGACCTGGCCCAGTTGTATCAGCAGGTTGAAAAAATGTTCTGTGAGTTTCACCAGCATTTGATTGCTTATGAGACACGCCGTTTTTGTCAATGCAAGGCCTGCAGTTCTGCAATCCATCTTACTTTAAAAGTTATTACGCACTATGGCGAATTTACTGGTTATAATGTAAAGAACTTTAGCAAGCTGATCGGGAAGGATATTATTGTAGTGCACCAGCTTCTGAAAAACGATATTGAACAACATGAATATTGGCTCATAACCAAAAACCTTTTACCGGATCGTCCGCCCGATTTTAAGCAATGGATGCAATGGAACATCAGCACCAAACAAACCGAAACAGGAGAAATACTTTTTCATTACACACAACTAGGCCAGTTAAAAAAAGAAATACAGCCTGACCTATTTCCACGGCTACAGCTGGATCAAAAAAGAAAACTTTTTTCTCTTACAAAAGAATATGATACAGATATCATCACGCTTTTTCATGCAACCGGTGATTTTAATTACCGCAGCCGGTGGCAGGAAGGAGTAAAAGCAGTAGAAATGCTCAATCATCACCTGCCCCGTATAGGCACTAAGTGCCGCTGTTTGCTGGACAACGGACAATCCGTTATTTATGCCAGCAGCTACTCCTACCATCCCGATAGAATTGAGTTTAGTGAAACAAATGAAAACGGCAAAAACACGGTATACTTTACACTTGAAAAAATCGGCGCTGGCAAAACAAGGCTTTCAATAGATTATTACATTCAGAAGAACATTGCTTCTGAATTCCTTTTTAAGTTCACAAAGAGAAAGAAAACAGAAGAGCGTTTCAATAAATCGCTGCACAATCTTGATGCGCTGCTAAAAGAAATAAATTTTTCCGCTGATGCCGTTTCATGGGAGAAAGTTAACCCTAACGATGAAACCAGTTACAAATGACATGGATTTTAAGAAAAAATATTCAGAGGTCGTGGACGGTTGCCGACGCGTACCTACATGCCTGCCTGCGGTTGGTGAGCCCTGACACCTCCTTCACACGCCACAAACAACGGCAACGGGATCGCTTTCACCTCTTGAGTGTTGAGTGTTCAATACTGAGTGTTTTATATTGGTCAATTCAACACTAGAATTTGCTGAAATAAAATAACAATCAATATTCAACAATCAAGTTCCTTACGCGAATGAAACGCTACTGCTTTGTAGTTATTCGATCTTCTATGTGAAAAAAATCAAAATCCGCGAAGCCACCCACATGCTTTGATGCATAGTTAAACAAGCCGAATCGATATCCCATGAAATGCGGGAGCGTGTACGCCATGTGAAGCGGTGAACCAATCGGGCTCCATGATTTACCATCGTGACTGTAGAAGAAGTTGGCCGTGTCAGCAAGATCTTTGAAGTTGCATTCGACCTTGAGATGAATTGTATTCTGTGAGAGTGGAACGCGTTGTACTTCTACTGGTTTGCCGGATTCCGCGTTGACCATGACAATAAACTTGCGTGCGCCTTCATACCGCACGCCTATCATACCGAATTTCTTTTGTAGTAAAGCAAGACCGGCAAAGTCACCATCCTTCATGTGGGAGACATCCATAAATGTCGAGCTTGTACATTCCGGTCCAATGGTGCGCTGGGTCAATGTATTCCTGGCAAGAAAGAATGAAGTATCTATGCGTCCCGTTGTAAGCCGGAGATACCCTTTCCGATCCGTAATCGACCAAAGTTTGTTGTCCGGGTTGTGGTTCCACTGCCATACCAGTGGCAAAGCACGCTCACCCTGTTTACGGCTAAATTCATCCGACGCCACAATACCTGGAATCAATCCCTTGCTGGCGGGAAGGTCAAGCGACTCGGGTACTTTACCATTAACGCCAAGCACGGGCCAACCTTCTGTCCATGTTACTGGGACCAAATAGGGTATGCGGCCTACCGCACCAAAATCACGAAACAAGTAGGCGTACCAATTTCCATCAGGCGTGTCAATAAGTCCTCCCTGCGC
>Ga0111539_10003728_pt1 | contig 20053 bp, 16 predicted proteins | sample RhiMethybrSRZTD1_FD_79667 | JGI IMG/M metagenome (GOLD analysis project Ga0111539, IMG submission 79667) | Populus rhizosphere microbial communities from Tennessee, USA - Rhizosphere MetaG P. TD hybrid SRZTD1 (version 2) (version 2) | ecosystem: Host-associated > Plants > Roots > Rhizosphere >... | reverse complement strand
GCGGATCGTCACGGACCAATACTTGTTCGCGGGAGCTTGCCACGACGCCGTCCTTTTGCGGTGAAGTCGAGCTCACGGCGGATCACCGGTGAATGCCGGCCCCACCTCGCGCGGTGCGGGCTTTTGCGGCGTTGTTGCAGGCGCTGCGTTGTCGCCGCCCGGCGTCCGACCCGGCAAGAGCCAGAGCCTGCGGCTGATCTTCGGCGAAAAGGTCAGGCTCATGCCGAGCGCAATCAGCGAAGCCACGACAATCACCAGCGCCCAAAGCTTCCTCTTCTGGCTCTGCTGCGGCAGCGCCAGCGTCGACGACAGATCCTGGTCCGCCGCGTGCTCGGAGCCGTCGCCGCGTCGCGGAACCGGCTCCGCGGTGCCTCCTTCGATCACGGCCAGCTGGCGCCTTACGAGCTCGGGGCCGAAGCCCTCCTGAACCCATTCTGCGACTGCGCTCGTGGCCGCCAGAAAGTCGTGTTGCACGGCCACGGCGTGCAGGGCTTCGAGCATCTCGGCGGCCGTCTGATAGCGGTGTTCCGGATCGCGCTCGAGCGCCTTGAGCACGATTGCGTCGAAACAAGCTGGCGGCTTGAGCCCGACCGCGCTCGGCGGCTCGATCTTGCGCCGGATCACGTTGGTCAGCGTGGCCTCCAGCGACGAGCCCTGAAACAGCTGCTCACCGGTCAGCGCGCACCACAGTACGGTGCCGAGCGAAAACAGGTCCGAACGCCGGTCGACGCGCTCACCGATCAGCTGCTCCGGCGAAAGAAAGCCCGGTTTGCCGCGCGTGCCCTCGGGCTGCATGCCGCGGGCGCGCGCCACGCCGAAATCGGTGATGCGGCCGACCCCGTCGCTGCCGATCAGAAGGTTCTGGGGCGAGACGTCGCAGTGCACGAGCTCGAGCGGCGTGCCTTCGTCGTCGACCAGCTCGTGCGCGGCTTGCAGACCGCGCAGCGCGTCCAGGATGATCGGGATCAACAAGCGCGGCGAGCGGCGGTGCCGGTTCTTGTCGAGCAAGCCGGACAGGCTGACCCCTTCCACGTAGTCCATGACCAGATAGGGCTGCCCGTCGCGCACGCCCACGTCGAGCGTGCTGATCACGTTGGGGTGGTGGAGGCGCGCGGCGATCCGGGCCTGGTCGAGAAAAAATCGGCTGTGCTGGGGATCGCGGCTCAGGTCGGAACGCAGCGCCTTGACGGCGAACAGGCGCCGAAACCCGGCGTCGCCCACGCTGCGGCACAGGTACACGGTGCCCATGCCGCCGCGGCCGATCTCGCACAACGTCTCGTAGCGTCCCCAGCGTTGCGGCGACCAGGCTTGAGCGTCGTTCGAGCGCGCGGCCGGCAATACCATCGTGCGCGCGGGTTTTTCCGCTGTTTCCGTTCGTTTCGGGGACACGGCCGCTTGCCCCAGTTGCACGTCCGATGCCGAAATGGCGCCTTCGACCTGCAACACCGGCAGGGCGGGGATTCGTATCGGCGGACCACACAGCGTAACGGTTCGCGGCACGAGCGCGGCGGGTGCGGCAGCTTGCCGCGCGGCGTGGGCCACGGTGACGAGCGGAAGCGGCACGCTTTCGTCCACGTTGCTCGCGGTCGCCGCGCCACAGCCTTTGTTTGGATCGTCGATCCTTTGACAGGACTTGGTCATTTTGCCGAAAGCTCGGCCTGGCGAAGCGGCGGCTACGCTAGGACCGAGCCCGGGTGTGTCAACGCTGAAGTGGAGAAATTCTCTTCTCGAAAAAGCGCGCCGAGCGTGCGCGCGTTGCCGTCGACTTCGAACTCGGTGAGCACGCGGGCGCGGCCCGCGGCGCCCATGCGTGCGAGCTCGTCGGGGCTCGCGAGCACTGCGCGCTTCATCGTCTCCGCCAGCGCGTCGACGTTGCCGGCCGGAACCAGCCAGCCCGATTCCCCGTCGACGACCAGTTCGGGAATTCCTGCGACGTAGGTGCTGATCACCGGGCGGCCCAGCGCCAAGGCTTCCATGATCACCACCGGCAGGCCCTCGGCGAAGCTCGGCAACACGAGCGCGCGCGAGTTCTCCAGCTCGCGCCGCACGCGCTGCTCGTCGGCCCAGCCGGTGATTGTGACGCGGCCGTGGAGACCGCGCTCCGCGATGCCCCGCTCGATCGCGTCGCGCATTTCGCCGTCGCCGACCAACACGATTTCGATCGGGACTCCCTGCTCGAGCAGCTGCGAGGCGGCGTCGAGGAGCAGTAGTTGTCCCTTTTGCTCGCACAGCCGGCCCACGCACGCCAGGCGCGGCGCTTGCGGAATCGGCGCCGGTGGTCGCGTCAGAAATCCCGAGTCGACGCCGCAGTGGACGACGTGGATCTTGCCCCAGTGCGCCTTTTCGCACAAACGGTAGAGCTGGCTCTTGCCGTAGCTCGAGATCGCGGCCACGAACGATGCGCGCTCGATCTTGGCGCCGAGCGCGATCAAGCTCGACTTGTCGAACTCTTCCGGGCCGTGCACGGTGAAGCTGAAGGGCGGCCCGCCCAGCGCATGACACAGCATGGCGACGGTGGTGGAGTTCGTGCCGAAGTGGGCGTGCAGGTGCGAGCACTCTTTCTGTTTGAGCCAGCGATAGAGCAGGCTCGCCTCCGCCAGGTAGACGGCATGGACCAACAGGCCGCGCTCCGAGTGCCGGCCTATGCTCCACGCCAGGCGGCTCGCCTTGAGCATGCCGAGCGGTTCCGAGCACAGCTGCTCTAACAGGCTCCTCAGCAGAGGCAGCGGTCCCTTGCCCAGCACGACGCGCGTGCTGCCGCGTTCGGCTAGGTCAGCGCGGTCTTTCAGCTTCTCCTGCGCGGTTCGCACCGAGAAGCGCTCGACCTCTATGCCCTGGCGCTCGAGAGCCTGGATCTCCCTTCTCACGAAGGAATGGCTGTTCTTCGGATACTGATTGACGAGATAGGCGATGCGCATTGGTGTCGATTGTTTGAACTCTCGCCTAATGGAGGCGCGCCATGTACGAAGGCATGCTCGCGCGCAATGCCCAGGCGGCGAGCGCACCGGCGGCGAACGCTGCCGGTGCGAAGAATTCCCGCGTCGGCCGCAACAGGCCGTCCTTGTGAAGCGCTCGCAAGAAGACCGCCAGCATCGGCAGCTCCGAGAGCGTCGTCGCCCACACCACGCCGGGCAGACCGCCGAAGTGCCAGCCGATTGGGATACCGATCCAGACCGCGAGGAAGCGCCCGACGTTGCCGATGAAGAGCTGACGCGACTGGCCGACCGCGATCATGAAAACGCCGCACGGGGCGAGCACGCATTGCACCGCGACGCGCAAACAAAGGATGCGGATGATCCAGCCCGCGTCGTGGTAGCGGGCGTCGTACAGCATGCTCACGATCAGCGGCCCCAAGACCGTGATCGCTCCCAGCACCGGCATCGCCAGGAGGTCGAGCCGCAGCCGCGCCGAATAGTATTCGCGGCCGATGTCGGCTCGCCGCTCGCGCGCGACCTGGCTGAACACGCCGTAGAACACCGAGCCCGCGAGTCGCGTCACCGCCATGCCCACCGCCGAGCTCAGCATCACGGCGATGCTGTAGACGCCGAGCATCGCCATCGTCAGGTAATGACCGAGCAGCAGGCGGTCGCCTTCTCCGGCCAGAAATGTGAAGGCGCTGGAACCGAAGATCCACTTGCCGAAGCCGCGGATCGAGCGCGCCGCCTCGGCGTCCCAGTGCAGCCGATTCCGGTAGCCGACCGGTAGCAGGTGGCTGCCGACGACCTCGACCACGGCCGCGGTCAGCCCGCCCGCGACCAGCGCCCAGACGGTGGGGCTGAGCGTCGCCCAGATGAACATCACGACGATCGCGATCGCCTTCGACGATACTTCGAGCAGAACCAGCGGGCCGCGCCGCACCTGGCGTACCAGCGTGAACAGCGAGGTCGAGGCCATCCCCGTGATCACGAGCTCGAACGAGCCGGCAATGATCAGCGGAAATAGCGCGGGCTCTCCGTAAGCGAGCGCCACCGGCTTCGCGATCAGGCTGGCGATCACCCAAAGCCCGACCCCGCGCATGATTTGGATCGTCCAGGCCGTGTTCAAGAAGCTCGGATCGTCGCCGCGGGTACTGGTGATGACGCTGTCCTTCAGACCGACGTCGCTCAGCATGCCGAGCGCGACCATGAACACGGTCACGATCGCGGTCATGCCGTACGCTTCGGGAAACAGCAGCCGGCTCAACACCAGGTTCGTGAGCAGGCGCAGCCCCTGGTTCAGCGCGTAGCCGACGAGCTCGATCGCGGAGCCGCGCAGCACCAGGCGGCGCATGGCGGACTGCGTTTGGGCGGCTTCGCCCGGGAGCGGGGCGGTCGCGGAGGCAGCCGGATCCATGGCGTGCCCTTCAGGCGGCGCGCTCGACGCGCCAGCGATCGATCGCCTCGTCGTAGATCTCGAGCATGCGATCGACTTTCTTCTCCCAGTCGAAGTGCGTGATCACGCGCCTGCGTCCGGCGCGCCCCATCCGCATTCGGAGCTCGGGGGAGGCCGCCAGCGTGTTCATCGCGTCGGCAAAGCCTTCGATCAAGAGCTCGCGGTCGATCGGCGCCACCAGAAATCCGCTCGACCGGTCCAGGTAATCGCGAGGCCCGCCCCAGGCCGTCGCCACCACCGGGACCCCGGAAGCCATGGCCTCGAGCACCACGGCGCCGCCGCACTCCATCAGACTCGGCAACACTAAAACCTCGCTGTGGTGCAGTTGCTCCGCTACCTGGGCCTGGCTGAGCCAGCCGGTGAAGTGCACCCGATGTTCGAGACTCAGGGTGCGAACCAGCTGCTCGAGATCGCCACGCACGGGGCCGTCGCCGACGATTCGAAGCTCGGCGTCGTGCCGGTCGAGCACGCGCCGAAACGCGTGCAAAAGCCAGTCCACGCCTTTGAACGGGACCAGTCGCCCGACGAAGATGAAGCGCGGCATGCGGTTCATCTCGGGGGCCGGGCGCGGCCCGGGCCAGAGCCCGAGATCCACGCCGTTTTCGACGAGCTCGATGATCGATCCGGTAACGCCGCTCGGCAGCGCGCGACGCGTGCGCTGATTCGCGACGACCAGGATCGACGCGCGCAGCTTGCCCGGCAGCAGGCGATTCAGCTGGTTCGCGGCGCGGCGCCCGAGCCGCATCGCCGCGCGGCTGACGACGCCTTCCAGGCGCTGGAACGCCCGCGGGTAGCTCATCCCGCCGTTCATCGGCCCGATCACCACCGGTACGCCGAGGTCGTGCAGCACGCTGGGCTCCTTGGGCGAAACCGGAATCGGCTGGTGGACGACGTCGATGCGCTCGTCGCGAACCAGGTCGGCCGCGTACTGGCGAGCGATGCACTGGGTCAGCACGTGGCTCGCGTAGGTGAGGGTGGCGACGTCCAGGCGCTGGGGCAGATGGGTTCCGGCGCGCCACAGCCCGCGATGGACGGGAGTATCGGGCACGAAGCGGATGCGCGACTTCGCGTGCGGGAACAGCTGTTCGAGCTCGGCTTGCGAGCGCTGATGGACGATCATCCACACCGGCAGATCGCGCGAATCGAGGACGCGGAAGTAGTGCAGCGGCAGTATTGCTTCGCCGCCGAACTTCGCGGAGGCGTGCTCCGCAACGATCAGCACACGGGGACTTTTTTTGCTCATTGCTCGAATGAAAAGCAGGGATTTTAGCGGGTCGACCGTTGCGCTTCGCGCAGCACGCGCTTGAGCTCGACGGCGGTAGTAGCGGCGTGTTGTGCATGAACCAGGCCAGTGTGATCGGAATCGATTCCCACGATCTCGAGGCTGCCTTTGATGAAGCGCTGCCAGCCGTTGCTCGAGTCCGTCACGTGCGCCCTGTCGAGCATCGCGCTCGGATCGCGCGCCTGGAACAGCACCACGTTTCCGGGATAGGGCTCTGGGCGGTAGCGCTCCTCGGCGTTGGTGTACGCCGCCGAGACCGCCTCGTGGCGGTACTCGAACGGGCGGATCCGGGACAGCGCTGCTTTTCCGTAGAGGCGCGCGCGCATCAAGTCGGCCTCGACGCGGCTCTTGACGCGTTCGGCGATGTAGCGCGCGCCCGAATGGCGTGCGCCGGTCCAGTGGCGGAGTAGCCAGCGCTCGAACGACTTCGCCTCGCGCACGATATTGACGGTGTCGAAAAATACCAGCAGCCCGACCTCTTCCCCGAGTCGCAAGAACTGCTGGGCGAGCTCGTAAGCCGCGAGTCCGCCGCTGGAAAATCCTCCCAGGAAATAGGGACCTTTCGGCAACAGCTCGCGGATGTGGTCGAGATACTCGCGCGCCATGGCTTCGACGGTGTCGTGCGGCTTGAGCCGCCCGTCGACGCCGCGATGCTGGAGCCCGTAGAAAGGCTGGTCGCTACCGAGCTCGGCGGCCAAAAAGCGCAGGTTCATCGGGTTGCCCCCGGTGCCGGCGACGCAGAAGAACGGCGGAGCGCTGCCGAGTGGTTGAATCGGAACCAGCGTGTTCCAACGCGCGCTCGCCGACAAGGAGACGCCGGCCGCGGCGCGCGCGTCGCCTTCGTCGAGCTCGCGGCGCACGGTCTCGGCAAGTGCCGCCACCGTAGGCGCATCGAACAAGGTCGACAGCGGCAGTCTCACGCCGAACTCGCGGTAGACGTGCGAAAACATCTCGACCGCGATCAGGGAATGGCCGCCGAGCTCGAAAAAGTTGTCGGTGGTCCCGAGGTCGGGGCTCAAAAGAACCTTGGCCCAGATCTTCAGCAACTTGCGCTCGAGCTCGTTCCTGGGTGCCTCGCCGCGGCGCTCGCCACGCGCGATCTTGACCTCGGGAATGGGCAGCGCTTTGCGGTCGACCTTGCCGTTGGGCGTGAGCGGCAACGCGTCCAGCACCATGAATGCTGCCGGCACCATGTACTCGGGCAATTCCTCGCGGAGCCGGGTTTTGAGCCGGGTGATGTCCGGGGATTTGCCGGGTTTGCCGGTCAGATAGGCGACGAGCATCAGATCGTCGGTATCGCCGCGAGCGACCACGATTGCCGCCGCGACGTCCGCTTCGGCGAGGATCGCGGCTTCGATCTCGCCGAGCTCGATCCGGTAGCCCCGCAGCTTGACCTGGTGGTCGTTCCGGCCCAGAAACTCGATCGTTCCGTCCGAACGATAGCGGACGAGATCGCCGGTTCGGTACAGGCGCGCCTCTGGGTCGTCGCTGAAGCGGTCGGGGACGAAGCGCTCGCCGGTGAGCTCGGGTCGCCCGTGATAGCCGGGCGTCACGCCGTCGCCGCCGATCAGAAGCTCGCCGGGCGTACCGATCGGCACCGGCTCGCCGCGAGTGTCGAGCACGTAGACGCGGGTATTGGCGATCGGACGGCCGATCGAAACGTCCTCGGCCCCGCGCGACAGACGCTGCAGCGTGGAATAAACCGTGGTCTCGGTGGGCCCGTACAGGTTGAAAACGTCCCCGGAAACGAGCGTGGTGAGCTGCTCGGCCAGGCTCGGCGGCAGTGCCTCGCCGCCAACCAAAAGCCGCTCCAGGCGCGCCAGGCCGCCGCGCGCCATCGGGTCGGCGAGCAACATGCGCGCCTGCGACGGCGTGCACTGGAAGTGGGTGACGCCGCGGCGCCCGATCAGGCTGGCAATCCCGAATTCCGAGTTTGCCGCGTCGCCCAGGCGTGCGCCGCCGAGCAGCGCGACCTCGAAGCCGTGGGAAAGCGCTCCCAGAATTTCGAGCACGCTGATGTCGAAACAGATGCTGGTGCCGGCGAGCCAGACCCCCGCGGGCTCGAGGATCTTCGCCCGCCGCATACCATGCAGAAAATTGACCACGTTGCCGTGGTCGACCAGGACGCCCTTCGGACGTCCCGTGGATCCCGAGGTGTAGATGACGTAGGCGAGCTGACGCGGCCCGCCCGGCCGGTACGGCAGCAGCGGTGAATGGCGCGAGAGCTCGGCCAACGTATCGGGATCGTCGAGCAGCAGGCATTCGGCGCTCCCGCCGGCCACCAGCTGCGCGTTCGAGCGCTCCGCGAGCACCAGCCCGGCTCCGGAGTCGGAAAGCATGTAGAGCAGGCGCTCGCGCGGATACTTCGGGTCGAGCGGCAAGTAGGCCGCGCCCGACTTCAGAATCGCGAGGATGCTCACGACCAGCCAGGGGCCGCGCTCGAGGCAAACGCCCACGAATTTCCCGGGACCCATGCCGCGCCGGATCAACTCGCGCGCGAGCTGATTCGCCTGATCGTCGAGGTCGCGGTAGCTCCAGAGCTTGCCCTCGAAAAACAGAGCTGTCTTGTCGGGATGCTGGGCCACCCGATCCGCGAACAGTTCGTGGATCAGCGTGTGCTTGCTGTAGTCGAGGTGAGTGTCGTTCCATTCCTCGAGCACGCGCTTCTTCAGCCGCTCGGGCAGGACCGGCAAGTCGCCGACACGAGCGCCGGGACTTTTCACCGCGGATTCGATGAAGAGCGCCAGGCTCTCGGCGAAACGTTCGGCGCTGGCAGGATCGAGCAGGTCGCTCGCGTAGTCGAGCGATGCTTCGATCTCCGAACCCCGGTGCCGGACGCGAAACGCGAGATCGGTCGCGCTGGCGCCGGGCGGGACGTCGAACTCTTCGAGCTTCAGCGGGCCGAGCTCGGACGGGAGGTCGTTCATGTCGTCGCAGCTGTAAGACAGCCTGATCAGCGGACGCCAGCCGCGCTCGCTCGGTGTCTGCGCGGTGGAGATGGCCTTCTCCCACGGCGCGTGCCGATTCTTGAACGCCTGCTCGTGGCTCTGCTGAACCTGTTCGACCAGGCTTTGGAACTCGAGCTCGGGGTCGACGTCGGCCTTCACGATCAAGATGCTCTCGAACGCTCCCAGCAGCTGCTCCAGCGCGGGCTGGAAGCGCCAGCTCGACGGCGTGCCGACGACCACCGCGCGCTGTCCGGAATGGCGCCCGAGCGTACCGGCGAACGCCGCCAGCAGCAGCGCGAACGGCGTGGTGTTGGTGCGCTCGGCCAAGCGCCGCACCGCGTCCATCACCTCGGGTCGGATCGCGACCGGAGTGTTGCCGGCGCGGTACGAAAGCGCCGATTTTCGCGGCTGCTCGCTGGGCAAGGAGAGCTCGGGAATCGGCTCGGCCAGAGCCGTGCGCCAGTACTCGAGCTGGGCGGACGCCGAACCTTGCTCGAGCCATTCCGAAAGCGCGCTGGCAGCCGCCGCGTACCCGAGCGGCAGCTCCGTGAGCGAATCGCGCTCTCCGCGCCACAGCGCCGAGTAGATCATGCACAGCTCGCGCACGAAGACTGCGAACGAATCGCGGTCCCAGATCAGCTGATTGGCGACGACGATCAGCGCATGATCGTCTTCGTCGAGCCGCGCCAGACGCACGCGCAAGAGCGGCGCGCGTGCGATGTCGAAAACGTGCTGTGCGTCGAGCGCGGCCAGGCGCTCGAGCTCGTGCCGGCGTTGCCCGCGAGGCAGCTCGCCGAGATCGACGTAGTGAAGATCGAGTTCGGCGCGCAAGCTGATCACTTGCACCGGCACGAAATCGTCGGCGTGAAAGCCGGTGCGCAGGCTCTCGTGGCGCTGCACGATCTGCTGCAGGGTGGCCTCGAGCAGCTGGCGGTCGAGCGGGCCTCTCAGTCGGAAGCCGCGTGCGCCGTTGAGCAGCGGCGAGCCTGGACATAGTTGATCGATCAGCCAAAGCCGCTGTTGCGGTAGAGTCAGGGGCTGCGTCCGATCCGAGGCCCGGATTCCCCGCGGTTTGGCGTCGCTGCGTGGCTGCCCCGCGCGGTTCTTCGACGCGAGCGCTGCACTTCGTGCGTCTGCTTGGGCTGAGAGCTTCAACACGCTTCCTCCTGTCGAGCCGGTCAATGCCGGGAATCGATCGCGGCGTTCTTGGCTGCGGTCGGTTCGAGTGCCGGACAGCGCTGCGAGTCCTTCATCACCGCGGCATCGGCACGCAAGCGCTGGCGCAGGTCGTCGACGTCATTCGAATGCACCGCGCGGACTTCGATCCGCGCGCCGCTCGGCTCGTCGACGTAGTCCGCCTCCACCTCGATCGACTTGTGCGCTGCGGTGTCGAGGCCGGTTGCGGGCGCCCGGACGGACTCGACGTAGGCGTCGCGCAGGATCAGCACGCGCCGGCGCAGCTCGTCCTTCGCGCTTTCGCGGCTGGTAGTGAAGACGAGCGCACCCCCGCCCAGCGCCGGCATCGTGGTCAAAGTCGCGCCGGGTAGCTGCATCGGACAATCCACGGTGCGGAGGCCGCGCGGCGTATCGACACCCGAGGCCGGCGTCAGCACCTCGTCGTCGGACTCGGCGCTGACTGGTGTTTCGACGAACCTTCGCTGGTTCGGCGCATACGTCGATCGATCGGCGCTGTGGTGCTCGGCGCAGGCGCTTGCAATCGTCACGACGCCGACCGTCAGCACCACGCACAGTCGAGCGTGGGACATGATTACCCTCGTCAAGTTCGGTTTCGAATCGGTGACCTCCCGATGCAAGGCCCGAGCCGAGCGTTGCCAGTCGCTGTGTCACCACCCGATCGAACCGCTGCGAACCACGCGTCGTCGCTGGAGGATTTTCGGTGCGTATCGCCGCGGGGCAGGCTTTGACGTTGGCACTCGGCTGCCGCGGCGCGCTCGTGAATCTAGCGTCGAAGTGCGGAAACACGCGCAAGGCCGCGATCGAAACTTCACCGCTTCTGTGCGCGCGGTTGTGCCGTCTGCCGCCGCGGACTCGCGCTCGACAAACCGACGAACGCGCCGAGATAGAAGGTGCGAGCCGGGACGATCGCATCCTCTACCAGTGCGTGAACGTCACCACGTACAAAGCGTAGGTCGCCGCACACCGCGACGAATCCCGCGCCACCGCACAGCGCCGCGTTCAGCGTGTCGAGCGCGCCGTACGCGCTGTCGTGCTTCGGCTCGAGGCGCGAGTAGCCGGCTTCGAGATGGATCGCGTCGAGCGCGAGCGCCAGGTGTCCGCCCCACGCAAACGAGCCGCCGAGCGCGCGGGCCCGTGCGCCTTCGACGTTGTAGCGTCCCACCAGCACCGGCGCCGCATCCAGCGCCACTTCGATCAAGAGCGAGCGATCGCGGAGCAGCTGGTAGCCGAGCTCGCCCACCGGCAGCTCGAGCGTCGAGCGATAGAAGACGTCGTTGCCGAGGAGCTCGCCGCGGAGGCCGAGCCGGCCAAACGGGCCGTGATGTTCGCCGAGCACAGCTCGCCAGCCGAACGCCAGATCACCGCCGAGACCGCCTTCGAAGTCCCCCGAGCCGCCGCCGATGAAGGCAAATTCGTGGAGCCGGCTCGTCAGGCCGGCAAGGGTCGCGTACTGATGGTGATTCAGCGCGAAAAGCGCGCCGAACGCGGTCGTGGTCCGATCCTCCAGGTGCAGGTTCGTCTCCGAGACGCGGAACCCGAAACTTCGATGTTCATCGAGCTCGGCCGGAACACTGGGACACGGTGCCTCGCAGCCTACTGCGATCGCGACGGCGACCGGTGATGTTTGCCCCGACGCGCTTGCCACGCCGGTGATCGACATCGCAAAGGCCGCCGCGCTAAACCCCTGGATCCGCGTCCGAATCGGCATCGTTTCGAATCTTCGTTACGTTTTCGAGCGAGGTGCGCGCACTGGTTCTTGCTCGATGACCATCACGCGATCTCTTGGCCCGCCACAAGTGTTCGATCGACGCTCGGGCTTGCAACGCCAAGAAAATCGTGAAACGAAGGCGGAGCTAAGCCGTAGTTTCAAGCGAGGGGCTTGAGCAAAGGTAGGGACTCACCATGCAACTTAGTCGAAAAGCATTTTTGAAGACTGGCCTGGTCGCGGTGGCAGTCACCGCTGGCATCGGCGAACTCGGGTGCGGCGACGATGACGACGGTGCTGCGGGCGCCGCGGGCACGAGCGGCGCGGGTGGCTCGACTGGCGGCACCGGCGGCTCGACCGGTGGCACCGGCGGCTCGACCGGCGGTAGCGGCGGCTCGACCGGCGGCAGCGGCGGCTCGACCGGTGGCAGCGGCGGCTCGACCGGCGGTAGCGGTGGCTCGACCGGTGGTAGCGGCGGCTCAACCGGTGGCAGCGGCGGCTCGACCGGCGGCACGGGCGGCACTGCCGGTAGAGGAACCGGCGGCACTGCGGGTAGAGGTACCGGCGGCACGGGCAACATGCCGTGCGAGAACCCAGAAGAAACGATCGGCAACAACCACCCGGCGCCAGCCGATCATACGCTCATGGTTCCCCCGGGAGATGTCGCTGCTGGGACGGAAAAGACCTACAGCATTCAGGGCAATTCAGCCCATCTCCACAACATCACGTTGACCGCCGAGCACTTCACCACGCTCCAAGGCGGCGGTATGGTGACAGTGGCTTCCACGGTGGGTGCAGCGCACACCCACATGGTTACGGTGAGCTGCGCGTAGCCCGACGCGACGGTTGTGATCCGGCCGGCTCGCGACTACACCCGGGACACCCCGAGGAGGTCGTCATGCAGAGCGCTGGCCGGATCTCGTTTTTCAGCGCGGCACTCGCCGCAGGTTGGATCGCTGCATGTGGAGGCGCGCCGGAGCCCGCAACGGCGCCACCTGCGCCAGCGCCCGAGCCGCCCCCCGTCGCTGCGGAGCCGCCGCCCGCTCCGGCGCCGGCCGCGGAGAACGCCGCGCCCGCCGCGGCACCGGCCGCGCCGCCCGCCGATGCACCGATCATGGTGTCCGACGGCATATCGACACCGGAAACAGTGATCCACGACCCCGATCAGGACGCGTACCTCGTCAGCAACATCAACGGCAACGCGCTCGAGGTCGACGACAACGGTTACATCGCGAAGCTCTCGCCGGAGGGCAAGGTCACCGAGGGGCGCTTCATCGATGGCGCCAAGCCCGACATCAAGCTGAACGCGCCGAAGGGGATGACGCTCGCGGGCGACAAGCTCTACGTCGCGGACATCACGTTCGTGCGCATCTTCGATCGCAAGACCGGCGCTCCCGCCGGCGAGCTCGAGGTCAAAGGTTCGACGTTCCTGAACGGCCTCGCGACCGGTCCCGACGGCGCCGTCTACCTGTCGGACAGCGGTTTGAAAGCGGGGAAAGAGGGGTTCGAGCCCACCGGCACCGACGCCGTTTATCGCATCGATCCGGCCAAGAAGAACAAGATCACGCCGGTTGCGAAGAACAAGGACCTCGGGCGCCCGAACGGGCTCGCCGTGGATCAAAGCGGCGTCTGGGTCGTGACGTTCGGAACCGGAGAGCTTTACCGGCTTTCGCCCAAGGGGCAGAAGGAAGCGGCGGTCAAGCTGCCGAAGGGCCAGCTCGACGGCCTCGTCCTGCTCGAGGGCGGATCGGTGCTGGCGTCGAGCTGGGAAGGGCAGGCCGTCTACCGCGGAACCGGCGCCGGCGCGTTCGAGCCGGTGGTCAGCAACGTGAAGTCACCGGCCGGCATCGGCTACGACGCCAAGCGCAAGCGCGTCTTGATTCCGAGCTTCATGGGCAACGTCGTCCAGATCAGTCCGATCAAGTAACGCGAGAAAAGCCCAATGGACATCCGCGCCGCCGTCGCTCACGCACCCGCAGCCAAGCTCAGCATCGAAACCCTTCAGCTCGAGGGACCCAAGGCCGGCGAGGTCCTGGTCGAGCTGAAGTCGACCGGCATCTGTCACACCGACGCGTACACCTTGTCCGGCAAGGATCCGGAGGGGCTGTTTCCGTGCATCCTCGGCCACGAAGGCGCTGGAATCGTGGTCGAGGCCGGACCCGGAGTGAAGTCGCTGAAACGCGGCGATCACGTGATCCCGCTCTACATTCCGGAGTGTCGCGAGTGTGACTACTGCCTGAACCCGAAGACGAACCTGTGTCAGTCGATCCGCCTGACCCAGGGCAAGGGGCTGATGCCGGACGGCACGAGCCGCTTCTCGCTCGGTGGCAAGCCGATTCTCCACTACATGGGCACGTCGACCTTCGCCAGTCACACGGTTTTACCCGAGATCGCGCTGGCCAAAATTCGCGAAGACGCGCCCTTCGACAAGGTCTGTTACATCGGCTGCGGCGTCACGACCGGGATCGGCGCCGTGATCAACACCGCCAAGGTCGAGCCCGGTTCGAACGTCGTGGTCTTCGGCCTCGGCGGCATCGGTCTCAACGTGATTCAGGGTGCGCGCCTGGTGGGCGCGGCCAAGATCATCGGCGTCGACGTCAACCCGGCCCGCAAGGCGATCGCCGAGAAGTTCGGCGCCACGCACTTCGTCAACCCGCGCGAAGTCGCGGGCGACCTCGTGCCGTACCTCGTGGACCTCACCGGCGGCGGCGCGGACTACAGTTTCGAATGCGTGGGCGACGTCGGTTTGATGCGCCAGGCTCTCGAGTGCTGTCACAAAGGCTGGGGGGTGAGTGTGATCATCGGCGTGGCGCCGGCCGGTGCCGAGATCACGACCCGGCCCTTTCAGCTCGTGACCGGGCGCGTCTGGAAGGGAACCGCGTTCGGCGGGGCGCGCGGTCGGACCGACGTGCCCAAGATCGTCGACTGGTACATGCAGGGCAAGATCGAGATCGACCCTTTGATCACGCATCAGCTGCCGCTCGAGCGCATCAACGAGGCGTTCGACCTGATGCACGAAGGCAAGTCGATCAGAGCCGTCGTGAATTACTGACGGACCGGCGGAAACACGGCTGTGGGAACCCGCGGCCGCCCCTTGGTCCAGGGATCGACGATCTCTGCGAGTGCAACGTCCCAGCGGCTCACGGGCAAACGTCTGACTGGCGCGGCGCGTTTGGCCCACGGGTCGACGATCTGATCGAGCTCATCGCGCCCGACGGCCGGGCGGCGCGTCGTGCGCGCCTCCCGCCAGGGGTCGACGATCAGGCTGATCAGCGGCGGCGACCAGCGCGCCTGAGGCGAGCGATCGAGAGCCGCCATCTCGGCCGCGGGAGGCTCGGCGTGCGCCGCCGGAGCGACCAGCGCCAGCGCTACCAAAAGCCTCACCACACCCCGCATTCCTCCAATATATCACCGTCGCAGGTGGCGCAGGGGCAAAGCGTGCGCCCCAGGATTTTTGGCCGGCGCCCCCGGGTATTTTTACGATTCGATCATGAACAGCGATTCGATCGTCGTGATGGAAAACGGCGCCGGTTGGCCGGCCTGGGTCGACGAGGAAGCCGGAGCGGTCAGCCGAGTGGTCGCCCTGACGAGGCATCGCGGCGAGAGCCACGAGGATTTCGAGTTGCGAGCCCGCGATCGGCTTGAAGCACTGGCGGAGCGCTCGGCGCCGCGCCGCGGGGTCTTGATCTGCGGATCCGGCCGGAGTGAGCCTGCATCGTGCCGGGAGCGTCTGGTCGGGGTCCTGCTCGAGATCATCGCCCGCGTGGGGGGAGGCGAGGTGGTGCTGATCGGGGACGATTCCGCGCTGGTTCGGCGCCTGGCGGGGCGTGTCGAAGAGCTCAATCGCGCTGCCCCGGTTTCGCTGCGCCTGCGCCCGGCGCCCGCTGTTCGGGGACAACCCGTTGCCCGGCGCGTGGCCTGACGGGCTCGGGCGGGTCGCGGCCGCGGTCGCGCTCCTGTGCTTCGCTTGCCAGAAGGGGGGTGCACCCGGTCAGCGGCTGGCGTCGACCAGCGACGACTTGGTCGTCCTCCCGAACGCGACGGCGGTGCGGGCCCACGGCGCGCAGCTCGAAGCCGTCGCCCCGGACGGCGCACTGCGTTGGAAGCTCGATCTGAAAACCGACGAGCAGATGGTTGGCAGGTTGTGTGCGGCTGCCAACAGCGCGATCTTCGTCCGGACCAATCAGGCGCTGCGGGCTATTTCGTCCGAGGGTCGTTGGCTGTGGCAAGTCGATTTGCCGCTCGAGCGTCTGACCTACGACGCCGCGCTCTACGAGCCGACTGCGCTCACCGACAGCAGCGCCGTCGTGCTGGTCGATCCGCGCAGCTATCGCGCGTTCGGCGTCAGCGGACAGAACCGCTGGCAGTTCGATCTGCCGGAAGGCGAACGGCCGCTGGCTCCGCCGCGGGGTAGTCCGAACGGGCACCTTTACGTGAGCTCCGACGTCGGCATCTACGCGGTCAACCCCGAGGGCAAGCTCAGCTGGCGACTCGTGCGCTGACGCGGCGCTCGAGCTCGTCCCGAAGCGCAGCCCGCCGGCTTGCGACGAAGTCGCGCAGCGCGCCGATCTGCGCCGGCTCGGTCCGCGGCACGGTCCGAGAAATCAGAGCGATTTCACCGGTATCCATCGCGCGCGCCAGCAAGCTGGCCAGGTTCAGATCGGCGGCGAGCCGCCCCGGGGCAAAAGGCTTGCCGATCCGGAAGCGCCGGCCGCGAGCGCGGTAGAAAAGCTCGACGCTGCGCAAGCGGAGCAGCGTGTCGAGCTCGGCCGGCGGGGGAGCGACGATCGGCGCCGCCTGTGCGCCGAAACTCCGCGCAGCGCCGCTCGCCAGCGCCGCACCGAGCCACGGGCTTGGATCGATCACGAGTGCCGCCCGCCACAGCCGCGGCGTCAGGACCAGCGGGCGCGACGGAAAACGATCGGCGGGCGTTGCCGGGGGCAGCTCGAGGAACGCACGCTCCGCGCGTTCGACCACCGCGGCCGGAGCGTCGCTTTCCGCGGCCAGCGCGAGCAGCCGATGCCCGCGCTCGACGGTCTCGCAAGGCACGAGGTGCGCCGAAGCGAATCCCGCGGCGACCAGCGACCGCGCTCGAGCTTCCGCGCCGGGGCTCGGTGCGTGAAGCTCGGCGGCAGCCACGGATGGCGCTTCGCTCCAACCCGCCGTGCACTCGTCGGCAAGGTGCTCGAGCACGGTGAGGCTCGCCGCGAGGCAGGCGCGGATCCGGCCGCGCACTGGCCCGCGATCGGGAACGGGGACAGCGAGGCCACGCCGCGCACCCGCGTCGAGCAGGTGCGCGAGCGGCTCGTGGCGGTCATGGTCGAGCCACATCGCGAGCGTCACCGCCAGCACGCGTTCGGCCGCGCGCGTCAGTACCCAGTCCGCCGCGCCGAGCCGCGGATCGAGCAGATGACAGCCGGACTTGCGCCACGTCAGAAGCGCCTGAACGAGGCGCGCCAGCCGGAGCTCGTGACCCGGGCGCCGGTAGTCGGTGAGCCCCGGCGGCGCAGTGCCGGCGACACGCCGCCAGGCGGTGTCGAGCTCGACCCACCCGTTGCCGAAAGCGCGGAGATAGGCAACGTCGGCGAGATCGAAGTACTCCAGGCTGTGAAACGCGGGCACGACCGCGTTGAGGCGGCGCTGACGAGCGGCCAGCGCCTCGCGGAAAGCGAGCTCGGCCTCGGTCGTCGCGAGCTCGGCGACCGAGACCAGGTCGATGTCCGACACGCCCGGCACGACGTTGGTGTCGCGGGCCATCGAGCCCGAAACGTAGATTGCACGCGTGGGCTCGAGTCCGATCAAGTAGAGCGCGCCGCCGCGACAGGCCGCGCGGTAGGCGCCGACCAGCCACGGCCCGAGCGCGGGCGAGCGCCCGAGCCGGCGAACGGCTTCTGAGACGAGCGCCATGCTCATGCCGGCAATGTACTAGCATCGCAGCCCGGATTTCGTGCGCCGGACCGAGCTCCAAATCCTGCTGGCCGTGTCGGCCTATGCGCTCGCGGTGCGGCTGTTGCCGGGGTTGGAAAGCGCCGATTTCGGCAGCGCTTGGGACGAGGGCTACTACGCGATTGCGACGCGCGGAGCGATCGAGCACCCGCTAAAGCTGCTGTTTCCGGTGGTGTTCGAGCAGGATCTCGACCGCACGCTGATCAACAAGCCGCCCGGCTTGTTCTGGCTCGGGGCGCTGAGCTCACTGGTTTTTCACCCCCCCGAGCTGGCGCTGCGCTTGGTCTCGGTCTTGGCCGGGGCCGCCAGCCCGGCCTTGCTGTACGCGCTCCTGCGCCCCCGGGTCTCCGCTCCGCTTTCGCTCGCGGCTGCGGGCGCGCTCGCCGCGTCGCCGCTGCACGTGGCGTTCTCGCGGGTTTTCCAGATGGACGTGCTCGGGCTGTTCTACGCGCTGCTCGCGACCTTGTTGTTGTGGCGCGGCCTGCTTGCCGGCCGTGTGCGCACGATCTACTGGGCAGCGCCTGTGTTCGCACTCGCGCTCTTGACCAAGCTCTACAGTCCCTTGCTGCCCCTGATCGCGCTCCTGCCGTTTTTCTACCGCGAAGCAGGTTCCGGCGCGCGCCGGCTCTTCTTCCATGTCCTCGGGTCGTTGGCCGCGGGCACGCTCGCCTTCGCGCTGTGGCCGGTCTTGCTCGTGATCGAACGCCACCGCTACGGCGGTTTTCTGTGGATGCGTCCCGGTGCGTCGGTGAACGACCTGTTGTTCTCTCGCTACGGCACCGAGCTCTGGGGGCCCGATCCGGCCCACGTTTTCGGTCAGCTCGCGGTTCCCTACCAGGGGCTCGGTCATTTCGATACCGCGCTCTTGGTAACGCCACTCGAGCTCGCGCTGGTCGCGCTCGGCGCCTTCGCCTGGTTGCGCCGCCGCCCGCGCGCGGAAATGGCTTTGCCGCTCCTGCTCTGGCTACTCGCTTTTCTACCCGTGCACCTCGGGCGCCGTCACTACCTGCAGTACCTGGTGATGCTCACGCCGTTGTGGGCGATCCTCGCCGCGCGCGGCTTCGTCGCGCTGCCCGAGCTGCTTCCGCGTCTCGGTCGCGTGCTCGCCGCCGGCTCGGCCGCGTGGGCGCTCGTGGTGCCGGTGCGGATGATACTCGGCGGCAACGAGGTGCTCTACGACACGCACTATCGCGAGATCGCCGACTACGTGCGCAGCGCCGGAGCCGGGCGCGTCGCCAGCCGGTACATGCCCGGGTTGAGTTACTATACCGGGCGTATGGAACAGGCGATCGATCGCGTATCGCCGCTCGAACGCAGCGTCCGCTCTGGTCGCGTGCATTTCGTCGACGTGAAGCGCGATCCGCGCGACGACATCATGAGCTCGGTCGATCGCGCCTGGGTCACGGCGCACTGCACCGATGTGAGCGAGCGCGCGCGCATTCCCGCCGCAGCCGCGCACGCGCTGTTCGATTGTCGAGACGCGGCGCGATGAAACTGCGCCATCGGATCACCGGCGCGGGCCGGCGTGCGCTGTCGATCCTGCTGGGCACTGCGCTCGCTCTGATCGTGCTCGAGGTGCTGCTGCGGCTCGTGCCGTTCGGCTGGCCCCTCGACCTGGATAACTACGTTCACAGTTGTTATGAAGCGGACCGGGTTGCGAGCTCGATCTGGTTCTTTTCCGAGCGCCCGCAGGTCCGGTTGCACAAGCCGCACTTCGAGACGCGCTGCCAGTTCAATCACCGGGGTTGGTGGCATCGGAGCGACCAGCTCGGGAACCGTAATCCAGAGGACTGGGAGCGCGCCGACGTGCTCTTGCTCGGCGACTCCATGGTCTATGGACACGGCGTCGAGGAGCCGGAGACCTTCGCCAACCGCTTGCGCGCCGAGACCGGCCGCCGCGTCGTCAACGCGGGGCAGACCGACAGCTCGGCGGTCGAGTATCTGGCCAAGGTGCAGAGCTTTTTGCCGCTGTTGCATCCGAAGGTCGTCGTGATCTTCCTTTACCGGAACGACCTCGGCGACATTCGCCGTGCGCGCACATCCGACCAAGTGCGAGCCCTGATCGAGCACGGCGTCGCGCCCGAAGCGCGAACCTACACGCCCGCCGAGCTGTTCGAGAAGGCGAATCCGGGATTGGGCGTGGGGGGCTTCTTGCTCGAGCGCTCGCAGGTCGCGCGCGTCGTGCGGTATTGCTGGCTCAGGATCACGCATCGCCGCACCGGCGAGCTCCGGGACCGCAGGCGCTACGTGAACAGCAGCGACGCCGACGCGCTCGCTTATCAGCGCGCCGCGCTTCAGAAGATGCTGGAATCGGCGCGCGCGACGGGGTCGAAATTGGTGCTCGGCTACATGCCCACCAGCGCGATCCCGGACTCGGCCGTCGAGCAGCGTGCCCGTCGCGTGCGTACGGAGACGCAAGCTCTCGCCGAACGTTTCGGACTGCCCTTTTTCGATCCGAGCCCGGCGCTGGTGCGCGCCGACGGTCACAGTGATCCCTCGGCATTCCTAGACGGCGACTGGCATCTGAACGCCGAGGGCGAGCTGTGGCTCGCGCACGCACTCGCGGAATTTCTCCGGCAAAAAGGCGCGCTCGATTGAGCTCGC
>Ga0111539_10003727_pt1 | contig 20059 bp, 16 predicted proteins | sample RhiMethybrSRZTD1_FD_79667 | JGI IMG/M metagenome (GOLD analysis project Ga0111539, IMG submission 79667) | Populus rhizosphere microbial communities from Tennessee, USA - Rhizosphere MetaG P. TD hybrid SRZTD1 (version 2) (version 2) | ecosystem: Host-associated > Plants > Roots > Rhizosphere >... | reverse complement strand
CGGGCCTCCTTGAAGAAGGCCACCTGGTATCCGTTGTAGCCGGCGGCCAGCGGGTAGCACTCGTTGTCCAGGCAGGTCCACGCGTAGGTCACCGTGTTGCCGTCGGTGTCCACGCGGCTGCTGACGCCCCAGCGCAGCGTCCCTCCCGGAACCAGTGCGTTGCCGGGCACGGTGATGATCGGCGAGAGGACCGTCTTGGTGCCGTCTTTGCTCCAGATGCTCCAGGTGTTGGGGCCGGGCTCGAACTTGATCTTGAGGTAGCCCTCGATCTTGGCCGCATGGGTGCCGCCGCTCGTGCAACTTGGGCTGGCGCTGCCGGCCTGGCAGGGTACGAGCTCCTGGCCGTCGAGCAGGAAGACGTCCGCGGAGTCGAACTTCGGCGAGCCCAGGCCCGCGTTCACGCGCTGCAGGGTGGTGAACCCGGAGACGCTCCAGCCCACGCCCACGAACCCGTTGCGCCCCTCGGACGAATACGAGAGCGCCATCATGGGTTCGAGGCCGCGGAAGCCGGGCACCTCGATGGGGATGGCCCGGGAGAAGCTTCCGTAGAATGTGCTCACCTGCTCGCTCGCCTTCTCCACGGCCAGGGCCGGCCGCGGACCGGCGAGTGCGGTGGCGAGCAGCAGCAACAGCGCAGTGCACACGCCACGCGCGCCGGTGGTCTTCGATCGAGCAGCCATCTTCCCTCCTGCCAAGTTGTGAAGTCCTCGCTGCTATATGGCGCGGGAGCGAAAACGTTTCGGTCGGCGTGTGGCTCGCCTTGCTATAATCGGCTCCCTTTTTCTTGCAGGAGACGCCGATGCGCACGCGCTCGATCGTGGTTGCCGCCCTCGCCGCCGCCCTCTCCGCCACCACCACTTCGGCCTCGACGGTGGCCCCCCCCGCCGACCTGGGCGTCCTGGCCCGCATGAGCACGGCCGTGGTCCAGGCCCGGGCCGGCCGGTCGTGGGTGGAAGAGGCGGGCCGCGACGGCCTGTACACCGTGACCCCCTTCCAGCGCGTGCGGACCATCGGCGGCGTGGGCCTGCCCGAGACCTTCACCGTGCGCGAGGCCGGCGGCACGCTGGGCGACCGCGGCCTGGCCGTGGGCGGCGCGCCCGTCTACCACGACGGCAGCACCTACCTGCTCTTCCTGGACCGCGGGCCGCAGGGCCAGTGGCGCGCGCGCATGATGGCCTACGGCCTGCTGGTGGAGGACGCGGCCCGCGGCCTGCTGGTGCCGCTGCCCGAGGTGGGCGCGGTGGACCTCGTGGCCGGCGGCCGCTTCGAGCCCGTGGTGGCCTACCGCACCGACCTGCTGCTCGACCACCTGGCCGAGGTGATGCGGGGCGCGCCCTGGAGCCGCGAGCGCGCGGGCGCCACCGACGTGCCGGCCCCGCAGGGCGCCACCCCGCCCGCCCAGTGCCATTTCCTGGCCGGCTCCGACCAGATCCCCGTGCGCTGGTTCAACTACGAAACCAACGCCAACTTCTCGCAGATCATGCCCACGACGCCCCTCCAGAGCGGCATCGGGGACGGCGGCCTGTCGGCCGTGGCCGAGAGTGTGATCGCCTGGACCGGCCACCCCGACTCGTACATCCGCTACGTGCTGGCGGCCCCCGCCGCCCGCACGCTCGACTGCCCCACCGGCCAGCAGCAGAACGCGGTGTGGTTCAACGACCCGTGCAGCAGCATCCCCGACCTGAGCGGGTGCGCGGGCACGCTGGCCCAGGGCGGCGTCTACTTCGGCGCCCCCACCGTCTACGACGGGTCGCCCTGGCGCCCGGCCGGGGCCACCTTCGTGGTGGTGAACAACGGCGTGTCCTGCATCGGCGAGGTGAGCTTCAAGGAGATGATGACGCACGAGCTGGGCCACACCCAGGGCTTCGGCCACCACGATCCCACGCCCGCTCCCAACCCCACCATGTCGGCCTTCCTCAAGGCCGACGGGCGGGGCGCCTCCCTGCTGGGCGCCGACCGCTTCTGCGCCTCGTTCGCGTACCACACCTTCCTGGACGTGCCCTACGCGCACTTCGCCTGGCGCTTCGTGGAGGCGGTCGAAAACGCGGGCATCACGGCCGGATGCAGCCCGGGCAACTATTGCCCCGACCTGGGCGTCACGCGCGACCAGATGGCCGTCTTCCTTCTGCTGGCCAGGTTCGGCTCGTCCTACACGCCGCCCGCCTGCACCACCGCCCCCTTCAACGACGTGCCGGCGGCCAACCCCTACTGCCCCTGGATCCAGGACCTGGTGAACCGCGGCGTCACCGCCGGCTGCACTCCCGGCAACTACTGCCCCACCGCGGCCGTGACCCGCGAGCAGATGGCCGTCTTCCTGCTGCGCATGAAGGACGGCCCCACCTACACGCCGCCCGCCTGCACCAACGCGACCTTCAGCGACGTGCCCTGCTCCAGCGGCTTCTCCCGCTGGATCTACGAGCTGGTGCGGCGCGGCATCGCCGGCGGCTGCAGCCCCACCACCTTCTGCCCCACGCAGCCCAACACCCGGGCCCAGATGGCGATCTTCCTGACCACGACGTTCGCGCTCCCGCTGCCCAACTGAGCGCGGCCACCGGCGGCAGGCCGGAAGCGGGGCCACCGAAGGCGCAGCTCCTGGCCGCGTTTGCGGCGGTGTACGTGCTCTGGGGCTGCAACTTCCTGGCCATCCGCTACGCGGTGGAGGCGGTCCCGCCCTTCCTCATGATGGGCCTGCGCTCGCTGCTGGCGGGCGCGATCCTCTTCGTGAGCGGCGGGCTGCGCGAGGGCCGGTGGCCGGGCACACGGCACTGGCGCAACGCCCTCCTGGTGGGCGCGCTCTTCTTCGTGGGCTGCCACGGCCTGCTGGCCTGGGCGGAGCAGCGCGTGCCCTCGGGCGTCGCCGCCCTGGTGCTGGCCACCATCCCCATGTGGATGCTGCTCCTCGACTGGATGGCGGGCGGCGAGCGGCCGCGGCTGGGTGTGGCCCTGGGCATGGTCCTCGGCTTCGCGGGAGTGATGGTGCTGGTGGGGGGCAGCGGGCCCGACGCGCGCGCCCTCTCGCGCGTCGGCCTGCTGGGCCTGGCCCTCAGCGCCTTCATGTGGGCGGCGGGCTCCGTAGTGGCCCGCCGCGTGGAGCTGCCCCAGGCGCTGGGCGTCACCGCGGGCATGGAGCTCCTGGGCGGCGGCGCGCTGCTCGTCGCGCTGGCCGGCGCCCTGGGCGAGTGGAGCCGCCTGGGCCCCCAGGCCTTCACGCCGCGTCCGCTGCTGTCGATGGCCTACATGATCGTGGCGTCTTCGCTCCTGGGCTTCACCGCCTTCGCCTGGCTGCTGCGCCACACCTCGCCCGCCCGCGCCGGCAGCTACGCTTTCGTGAACCCGGTGGTGGCGGTGCTGGTGGGATGGGCGGTGGGCGGCGAGCCGCTGCACCTGCGCACGCTGGCGGCCGGCGCGGCGGTGGTGGGCGGCGTGGCGCTGGTGGTGCTCAGCGGCGCGCGGGCCCCGAGACCGGCGCGGGCGTGAGCGTACGGCCTTGGGGGTTTGGGGGCCACATCTCAGCGGTGCCCGGGGGCCGAGACGGGAGCGGGCGTGAGCGGCACCAGCGCGTTCTCGAGGGCTTCGCTCAGCACGCGCTGGCCCTCTTCGAGCCGATAGGGCAGGCCCAGCAGCGCGCTCAGCGTGGGCGCGATGTCCTCCGGCCCGCAGGGCGCCTCGAAGCGCCCGGCCCGGATCCCCGGGCCCAGGAAGGCCACCGGCACGTGGCGGTCGTAGTCCTGCACCGTGCCGTGGCCGGTGCCGACCGGGTCGGACTCCAGGTCCACCCACCGCTTCAGGCGCGCGATGACCTGGGGGCTGCGCGGCTCGAAGAAGGCGTTGCGGAAGAAGGCGAAGTCGGGATCGCCGGCCGGCGCCGGGCCCAGCAGCTCGGCCGGGGTGTACACCCGCTCCACCACGCCGGTGGCCACCAGCGCCTCGCCGATCACCTGGGCCACCTCCGCCGCGGCCAGGCCCGCGCGGCGCAGCGCGCCCTCGTCGAGGTAGAAGTTGGGCACGTCGTCCGCCGCCACCAGGCCCTGCGCTCCGGGAAAGCGGCGGGCCAGCGCGTCCTTCACCGCCGCCCGTAGCACGTCCGGGTGCACGCGGCGCGCCGGCGTGCCGCGGGCCTGCAGCACCTCCGCCAGCGGCATGCTGCCGTGGTCGGCCGAGAGGCCGAAGAGCACGCGCCCGCGGCCGGCCTGCTCCTCCGCGGCCTCCATGAGCCGGCCCAGCGTGCGGTCGAGGCGCAGCAGCTGGTCCATGACCTCCTGGCTGTCCGGGCCGTACCAGTGGCCTATGGCGTCGGTGGCCGAGAAGCCCACGGCCAGGACGTCGGTGGCGTCGTCGCGGCCCAGGTCGTGGGCCTTCATGGCCAGCAGCGCCGCCTCCAGCACGATCTCGTCGCCGTAGGGCGTGTGGCGCACGTCGTCGAAGAACTTGTCGTCCGGCGGGGCGCCGCGCAGCGCGTGGGGAAAGGTGGCGGACGGCGTGTCGTGTTCGCCCTTCACGGCGTCGGGCCCGGCCAGCTTCTCGTAGAGCGCCGCGTCGGGCAGCAGGCGCTCCCAGGACGCGCCGCGCAGGCGGTCGAAGGGACGGCCGTCGCGCCAGGCCTGCAGCCACGGCGGCAGCGCGGCCGTGTAGTAGGTGCTGGTGGCGAAGCCGCCGGTCCTGGCCTCCAGCCAGTAGGCGGCGTCGGCCCGGCGGCCGGCGAGGAGGATCGCGCTGCGGTCCTTCACGCTCACGCCCACCACGCGCGCGCCCGGCGTCGTGCCCTTCAGCAGGTCGCCGATGGTCACGCCCAGCGAGTTGGCCGGCGAGGCGCCGCGGCCGGGGCCGGGCAGCGGGCGGCTCACCCCGTCGTCCACCACGTTCACCATGCCGCCGCGCAGGCGGTCGTACCACTCGTTGGCCACGATGCCGGTGTCGCGCGCGTGGCGGCCGGTGAGCAGGAGCGAATGGCCGGGCCCCGTCTCGGTGTCGGCGTGGCGGTAGTACGCGTTCGGGAAGACCGCTCCCTCGGCCAGCAGGCGGCGGAAGCCGCCCTGGAAGAGAGGCGCGAAGCGGGTGAGGTAGTCCTGCCGCATCTGGTCCACGGACACGAAGACGACCAGGCGCGGCCGCTGCACCGGCACGGGCGTGGGCGGTGGGGCGGAGGAGGCCGTGCCCGCGGCGGCGAGGAAGAGCGCGACGGTCTTTCGCATCGTGCCCCGATTATGGTCGATGATACGGTCGGGCCTATGAAGCAGCGGCGCCTCGGGCGCAGCGGGTTGAAGGTCTCCGAGATCTGTCTCGGCACCATGACCTTCGGCTACCAGAGCGACGAAGCCGCCGCGCGCGCCATCCTCGACGGCGCGGCCGAGGCGGGTGTCGACTTCATCGACACCGCCGACTGCTACCCGGTGCCGCTCACGCTGGAGACGGCCGGGCGCACCGAGGAGATCCTGGGCCGCTGGCTCAAGGGACGACGCGACCGCTTCGTGGTGGCCAGCAAGTGCTTCTTCCCCATGGGGCCGGGCCCCAACGACCGCGGCAGCTCACGCGCGCACATCCTGAAGGCGGCGGAGGCCAGCCTGCGCCGCCTGCAGACGGACGTGATCGACCTCTACCAGGTGCACGCCTTCGATCCCGACACCCCGCTGGCCGAGACGCTGCGCGCCCTCGACGACCTGGTGCGGGCGGGCAAGGTGCGCTATGCCGGCTGCTCGAACTTCATGGCCTGGGAGATGGCGCAGGCCTTCGCCGAGGCCGCCCGCCTGGGCCTCGACATCTTCACCTCCGCCCAGCCCCGCTACAACGTGCTGCACCGCGAGATCGAGAGCGACCTGCTCCCGCTCTGCCGGGCCGCCGGCGTGGGCGTGATGGTGTACAACCCGCTGGCCGGCGGGATGCTCACCGGCAAACACGCGCCCGGGCAGGAGCCCGATCCGCGCAGCCGCTTCGGCGCCACCCTGGGCGACACGGCCACCACCTACCGGCGGCGCTACTGGCAGGACGAGGCCATGGCCGAGGTGGCCGCGCTCAAGGCCTACTTCGACGGGCGCGGCAAGGCCCTGGCCAGCGTTGCCGTGGCCTGGGTGCTCGAGCAGCCGGGCATCAGCGCGGCCATCGTGGGCGCCAGCCGGGCCGAGCAGCTGGCGGCCACGCTGCGGGGCGCGGAGACGGCGCTCGACGAGGAGGAGCGGCGCGTGCTGGACGAGGTCTGGTACCGCCTGCCCCGCGCGCGCCCGGTGGCGGGCCCGATCCGCTGAGGCGGCGCCCCTTGGGGGTCTGGGGCGAAGCCGCGAAGCGGCGGCAAGCCCCCAGTGCGGCGGGCCGGGCCCTGCCCGGCCCGCCTAGCACTAAGCCTTCAAGTTCAAAAAGGATCCACGCAGGACGTGGCCATCAGGATCCACGCCGTGCCGAGGGCGTTCGGCTCCGGCTTCCACCAGCCCCCCGAGAACCACGACGGCATGCCCCACGCGGAGAGGTTGCCGCGGGCCGGCCGGGTGAGGCGGCGCAGCGTCGCCAGATGGCGTGACCACGCCGCCGTCTCGCCGCTGACGCAGTAGGCCGTCGCCATGGCCGCCGTGCCCTCCAGGAAGAGCCAGTTGCGCTCGGACTGGAAGGCGCTGAAGCCGACCACCGGCGGCCGCAGCGGCGCGCGTGAAGACGAGTATTCGATGCGGCCGAGCGCGAAGGTCCCGGCGGCCGGCTGATCGCCGGTGCCCAGTCCGAACTGGATCTTGTCCACACGACCGAGCGGCGCCGGGTCGCCGGGGCCGGGACCGTGGCTGAACAGGATGAACTTCTCGTAAGGCACCTGCTGGCGCTTCCAGCCCGTGAAGTCCAAGGGGAACTGGTGCCAATACACCTCGTTCGTCTCCCGGTTGCGGAGCTTCACGTCGAACAGGCGCCGGCTTCCGTCGCCCTCCAGCTCGAAGCCGAGCGAGAAGCCGGGCCCGGCCGGGAGGTCCAGGTCGCGGTCCCGCTCCAGGAGCAGGAAGCTGTGGGCGGCCATCTGGTAGGTGACCGCGAGGTCCCGGCCCTGGCCGTGCACACGTGTGGTCACGCCCACCTCGGCCCCGGTTGGGGGCGCGATCCAGTACTGGAGAGGCTCGCGGTCGAACAGCTCGATCGTGTGGCGGTCGGCCGCGCGCTCGTTGAGCGCCTCCGCGTGGCGCAGGAGGCACGCGTATGCGGGCGGCAGCGCCAGCACGCCCCACGACACGTGGTCGAGGGGCAGGTTGAGCTCGTTGTCGTGGCCGCGCTCGAAGCAGGAGCCGCCGCCGGGCACCCAGACCTCGCGGTCGAGCCAGGCCTTCACGTCCGCCTGCACGTCGCCCCGCGACGAGCCGTTGAGGCTCCCGACCACGTCGATGGAGCCCTCCGCGTGGGGCGGCAGGAGGGTGCCGTCCTTCTCGTAGCCCGCCGGCATGCCCGGCTCCGGGGGCAGGGCGTCCAGGCACGTGAGCCAGGCTTCGAGGCGAAGGATGAAGTTGGCGTAGCGCTCGTCGCCGGTCTGGCGCTGGTAGTAGCGGGCGGACGCGAGCAGCCAGGCGTTTTCGCCGACGAAGAAGTCGTTGCGCGCCGCGGCCGGGTCCGGCTCACCCGTGATCAGCCGCTCCTTCTGGAGGCCGCCCTGGCACCCACATCCTGGACAGATGTCGGTCTGGCGGTCCAGCACGTCCAGGATCGCCCGGGCCCGCTTGGGCGCGCCGCTCGACGTGAGCGCGATCGCGGCCACGGCGTTGATGAACGTGTTCGTGTAGACCAGGTTCGATTCCGAGATCGGCACCAGGCCCCACTGGGCGGGCGCCGGGGGCGGATACGCCGCGCGGGCGGCCTGGTCCTGGAGGAGCTCCAGGAACGCCCGGAACTGGTTGGGATGCGGCGTGGCCATCGGCTCGCCCAGGCTGGCGGCGGCCATCAGTGTTGCGGCAAGGACTGTCATCGCTGGCCTCCTGTCGTGCGGGCCTCTGCGGCCCGCAGGGTTGCCGACCAAGATGGGAGGCCGGCGGCCGGTGTCTAGCCAGGTAGACGTTAAAGGGGTTTTAGGTCCATAAAATGCGCCATGCAGTACGACTTGGGGCCGTTCCGGGCGTCGCTTGACGACCGGGACGGCGCGGCGGCCGTCGAGCTGCGGCGCGGCTCCTCGGCCGTCGCCGTCCCCGAGCAGGCTGGGCGGCTCCTGGCGCTCCTCCTCGCCTCCCCGGGTGCGACACTTTCGCCCCACGACATCGTCCGCGGCGTGTGGCGACAGGAACCCGGGGCGCCCGGATGCAGGATCGACGAGGACAACGTCCGGGTGCTGGTCGCGCAGCTCCGCAAGCTCCTGGAGGACGACGGGCGGACGCAACGCCTCGTCCAGACGGTGCCTCATCGCGGCTACAGGTTGCAGGGGGCGGTGCGCGTGACACCGCGGCGGCGGCGGCGGCGGCTTCTTCCGGCGGCGGCAGCGGCGGTCACGCTCGGAGCCGCCTTCGCCTGGCGCCTGGCGCCCACGCCCCCTCCGAGCCGACCGCATCTCGCGCCCACGCCACCGGTCGCGCCGCAGCGCGAGACCCCGTCGCCAGTCGTGGTGGGCCGCCGGGAGCCGCGGGCGCGGGCACCGAGGCCGCCGGAGCCCGGGCATCCCGAGCCCAGCGTCCGGCCTGCGGCCGAGGCACTCACGCCCAGCGCCGTGCCGCCCGTCGAGGAACGGCCGCGGGCCGCGATCCCGTCCACCGTCCCGGACACGGTGCCCTTGCCGGCGCCCGTCCCCGGAGCGCCGCCGCGCCCCCCGTCCGACCGCTGCCCGCTCCTGGAGGCGCTCGTGACGCGGCTCGTCGACCAGGACGTCCTCATGAAGAGGCTGTGCGGGAGCCGAGACGTGGGTGGCGTGCTGAACGCCTCCGGCGCCGTCTTCGACCTCACCGGGCTGTCGTCCGACCTGGGCTCCGAGATCGACGCCCTCACTGCCTACGCGCGCCACCTCGAGCTGTTCCTCCCCGTCGGCCGCGAAGCCGAAGCCGCACGGGCGGTGCGCGCGGAGTGCCGGGACATCCGGCTCCAGCGCTCGCTCTGGCAACTCGCGTGGACGGCGGTCCGCTCGCGTGCCGAAGAGCTGCGGGCGCTCGCCGCCTGCGACTCCCGGGACATCCGGTGAGGCGCGCCCTCCGCATCGCCATTGCCTCGGCGCTCGCCGCCCAGGCGCTTCCCGCCGGCGCCCAGTCGCTTTTCTATCCCAAGAGGATCACGTGGAGCGCGGACTTCGGCTACTCCGCCCTTCCCCTCGGTTTCGCGGCCGTGGACATCCCGCGCGACCTGCGCATCCACGCGAACCACCCGGACGATCCGTTCCTGACCGGCGACGCCGGACAGACGCTGCTCGAGCGGGTCTCCACCGGGACCATCGACCTCGCGGGCGGGATCACGTACCGGCCCGGCGACGTCAACGTGGCTCTGGTCGTGAGCTACGTGGCGAAGATCCCGATCCAGAAGGAAGGACGCGCCGAGCGGCAGCAGGCGAACGATACCCGCCCGCCGGCGTACGGCTCCTACATCTACACGAAGCTGGCGGACATCTCGGTGGCTCATGCGGTGCGCAGCGGCGTGGCCTTCGCCATCCCCGTCTCGCGCCGCCGCGGATGGTGGCTGGAGCTGCAGGGGCTGCTCGACCTGGGCCGCTGGCCGATGGGCTTCGAGAAAGGATGGACCCGCTTCGGGCGCGACGAGGCCGAGACGGGGTCGGGCGCGGGCGGGTTCTACGTGGCCCGCCGCCTCAAGGCCGCGCTGGGAACGCCGAAGACCGCCTTCTTCGTGGCCGCCGCCCACGGCCAGGTCGCCCTGCACTACGACGACGTGCGCCTCGCCAACCACACCGGCGCGGGCTTCGAGCTGACCCTGGGCACGCAGCTGAGGTTTTGATGTTGTGCGCCGGGCACTGGCCCGGGGTTTAGGTCAGGGCTTGTAGACGACGCCGCCCTTCATCACGAAGTCGACCTTCTCCAGCGCGGCCACGTCCTTCAGCGGATCGGCGGAGACGGCGATGAGGTCGGCCAGCTTGCCCGGCTCGGCCGTGCCCAGGTCGTCGCGGCCCAGCAGCTCGGCCGCCACCCGGGTGGCCGACTCGATGGCCTGCATGGGCGTCATGCCGTAGCGCACCATGTAGCCGAGCTCGCGGGCCATGGGCTCCGTCCAGGCGTAGCCGCCCACGTCGGTGCCGTAGGCGATCTTCACGCCCTTGCGCACGGCCTTGGCGAAGGCGGTTTTCTCGAACTCCACCATCTGCAGCCAGATGGGCGCGCCGGCCTTGGCCCGCCCCTCGGCCACGTACACGCCCACGTAGATGGTGGGGCACCAGTACACGCCCTTCTTCACCAGCAGGTCGAGCGTCTCGTCGTCGAGGCCGTACCCGTGTTCGATGCTGTCCACGCCGGCGCCCAGGGCGGAGAGGATGCCCTCCCGGGCCATGGCGTGGGCGGCCACCTTGCGCCCGATGCGGTGGGCCTCGTCCACCAGCGCCTTGGCCTCCTCGTCCGTGAAGTTGGCCCAGGAGTGCAGCGTGCCGTCCTTGGCCACGTAGTAGCGGCGGTCGGCGTAGAACTTGATCCAGTCCGCCCCGTACTTCACCTGCTCCCGCACCGCGCGGCGGATGTTGTCGGGGCCGTCCACGATCTGCACGCCCTCCGGCACCTTCAGCTCCCAGGAGTAGCCGCTCAGCGGGTACATGCCGGTGGGGGCCATGGCCCGCGTGGCCACGAACATGCGCGGGCCCGGGATCACGCCCCGCTCCACCGCCATCTTCACGTCCACGTCGGCGTACATGGCGCCTTCCGTCTCCAGGTCGCGGATGCTGGTGAAGCCCTGCTCGATGGCCCGGCGCACGGACACGGTGGCCTGGATGGCGCGGTACGGGATCGACTGCTTGAGCAGCTGCTCGTCGTAGTCGGCGGCGGTGATGTCGCCCTGCAGCAGCACGTGGGTGTGGGCGTCGATGAGCCCGGGCAGGCAGGTGTCGCGCGAAAGGTCGATCACGCGCGCTCCCGCCGGCGCCTCCGCGCCTACCGACTTGATGCGCTCGCCCTCCACCACCACCGTCACGTTCTCGCGCACGCTGCCTCCCCGGCCGTCGATGAGGCGGCCGCAGCGCAGGGCGATGGGCGGCGCCGGCGGCGGCGCGGCCAGGGCGGCCACGGGCACGAGCAGGAAGGCCGGGGCGAGCAGGCGGCGAGCGGTCATGCGTCCTCCTTGGCGGCGAGAGGGCGAGTCTATACTGGGCTTTTGCCTCGGCACGCGCTTCCGAGGAGGGGAGAGCGACATGGTTCGAATGAAAGGCACCCTGGCCGCGCTGGCCGCCTGTTGCCTGCTGGCCGCCGGCACGGCCCGCGCACAGTCGTTCGAGGGCGTGGTCAAGTTCAAGATGGGCACGGGCAAGAACCTGGGCGAGATGACCCAGATGTACAAGGGCAGCAAGGCGCGCACGGAGATCAGCAGCGGCCCGGGCGGGGCCGGGGCCATGATCATGGACATGGCCAACCAGAGCATGATCGTGCTCATGCCCCAGCAGAAGATGTACATGGTCATGGACATGAACAAGATGGCGGCCATGGCCAAGAACATGCCCGGGGCCAAGGGCCAGGGCACGGCCGAGGCTCCCGGGGCACTGCCGCCCATCACCGACACCGGCAAGACCGACACCGTGGCCGGCTACAGCTGCCAGTACTACATCGTGGGCGACACGCAGAAGACGGAGGTCTGCGCGGCCAAGGGCCTGGGCACCTTCGGCATGGGCCAGTCCCCCATGGGCCGCATGGGCTCGAGCCCGCTGGCCGTCCTGGCCGACCCGCGCTACGCCAAGATCTGGAAGGACGGCTTCTTCCCGCTCAAGGTGCGCAGCCTGGACAAGAACGAGACGGTCCTGGAGGCCACGCAGGTGGAGAAGAAGACGCTCGACGCCGCGCTCTTCACGGTCCCCGCCGGCTACCAGGAGATGAAGATGCCCTCCTTCGGGCAAAAGCCGTAGTCCGGCCGGGCGTCCAATCCGTTGACAGGGCCGCCGCGGCGCCGGTACTCTCCGCGTCCACTTCGACGGGGGTTTGGGGGCGCAGTCCCGCCCGACGGGAGGCGAGATGAGAGAGCTGGCCGCGGCGTTCCTGCTCCTGGGCTGCGCCGGAAGCGCGGCCGCCCAGTCCCCGGTGGGGGCGACCACCGACGACGGGCGCAAGGTGCTGCTGTTCCCGGACGGCAAGTGGAAGCCGGCCGCCGTGCCCTCTCCCGCCGGCACCGGCAAGGGCGGGTACCTGCGCTCGCCGCGGGCCACCGAGCGGGTGGACCTCCTGCGCGGGGCCATGGCCATCTACGTGGACCCGGCCAAGTGGAAGAAGCTGGCCGAGACGGAGGACGTCACCAAGACGACCTTCCATCACGCGAGCGGTGAGGCCTACGGGATGATCGTGGCCGAGCGGCTGGCCGTCCCGCTGCAGCGGCTGAAGGACATCGCCATCACCAACGCGCGCTCCGCCGCTCCCGACGCCAAGGTGGTCTTCGAGGAGAGCCGGCACGTCAACGACATCGACGTGCTGGTGATGCAGCTGGAGGGCACCATCCAGGGCATCCCCTTCACGTACTACGGCTACTACTACAGCGGCCCCCAGGGCTCGCTGCAGGTGCTCACCTACACGGGCACCAACCTCTTCGCCGAGTACAAGGCCGCCTTCGAGGAGTTCCTGAACGGCCTGACGGCCGCCAAGGGCTGACCGCTCAGCCCTTCTCGGACTTGAAGTCGCGGCTCTCGGCCGCGCTCTCCGCCACCAGCACGTAGTTGCGGTGCCAGCAGTGCGGGCAGGCCACGGCCACCGTCTCCTCGCCTTCGTCGCCCAGCGACTCGTACATCACCACGAAGGCCTCGAGGCAGCTCGCGCACTGGTGGCGGTCCTGGCGCGGGCCGGGGCCGGCGGGAGGCGGCGCGGGCCGAGCGGGAGCCGGAGCGGGAGCCGGAGCGGGAGGAGGCGCGGCAGGGGGAGGCGGGGCCTTCGTGGGCGGCCTTGCGGGGACGGGTTCGGGTACGTTCACGGGCACGTGAACGTTCACCGGGGCGGCCGGCGGCGGGGCGGCGGGCGGCGGGGCGACGGGGCCCAGGGCCTCCACGATCGACTCCGTGATCCGCCCCTCGGGGGCCACGCAGGTGAGGCCGCGGGTGGCGGGGCCGTCGAGCGTCACCGACCAGCGGCCCTGCATCTTCACCAGCGACACCATCCAGGCCTCCGCCTCCGCGCGCCGGCCGAGCGCCCGGCGCACGTCGGATTCCGCCCGCTCCTTCTCTTCCGCCGGACAGCCGGCGCACAGGATCTTGAGGGCCATTTCGGATGTGCCCGAGAGTAGCACTTATTCCCGAGTGTCCACCTTGACCCTGCCGCGGGCGCAGGCGTAATCTCGGCCGCTCGCCTACCCCCCGGCGAGGCAAGAGAAAGAAGGAAACGCCATGACCGTCCGCCGCACGCGCCGCTTCACGGGCTCCCTGCTCGTGATGGCCGGCTTGACCCTGGCCACGTCCGCGCCCGTCGCCGCCCAGACGAAGACCACCAAGCCCGCGCCCAAGGCCGCGGCCCGCCCGGCTCCGGCGGCCCCGCCCCTGGCCCTGCCGCCCGAAGCCTTCCTGCTGCCGCAGGCCAGCGTGCTCGTCATCGGCGCCGACGTGCACGGGTTCTTCGCCAGCAAGCTGTGGGCCGACATCACCAGCGGCAAGCTGACCGGCTCCGGGCTCACGCCCGAGAAGGCGGCCGAGGCGGCCAAGCAGGCCCAGGACGGCCTCACCAAGGCCATGACGGAGATGGAGGCCGCCGCCGGCTTCCGCGCCGACCGCGACGTCGACTGGGTGTTCATGGGCATGCGCAACCCCGACGCGCCGTCGCCCGACATGGCCGGTGTGGCCATGGGCCGCTTCGACGCCGCCCGCATCATGGCCGCGGCCGAAGCCTCGCAGGCCAAGGACGGCAAGCCGCTCACGCGCCGGCAGGTGGGCGGCGTGACGGTGCTGGTGGCGCCCAAGACCGACAAGTCGGAGTTCGGCTTCGCGGTGGCCAGCCCCCGCCACGTCGTCTTCGGCGACGTGGCCCTGCTGGAGGAGATCCTGCAGGCCCAGGCCGCGCAGAAGCGCCCGCTGGAGGGCAACGCGGGCCTGGTCACCCGCCTGCGCGGCCTGCGCGCCGGCACGGGCGTGTTCCTGCTGGCCGGTGAAGCCCTGATGCAGAAGGCGGCCCAGAGCGGCACCCCGGCCCCCTTCCCCATGCCCAAGAACGTGGGCCTCACCTTCGCCTTCGACGGCGGCACCGAGATCGTGGCCGAGATGCCCACCGCCAAGGACGCCACCAACGCGGCCGACCTGATCCGCGGCCAGCTGGGCATGGTGAGCGGGATGCTCACCTCCGACAACGACCCGCAGAAGGCGCTGGCGGGCAAGATCCTGAGCGGTCTCACCGTCAATGGCGAGGAGAAGACGCTGCGCATCACGCTGGCCCCCGGTGGGGCCGGCCTGGGCGCCCTGGCCGCCCTGGCCGTGCCCAGCCTGCTCAAGGCCAAGTCGAGCGCCAACGAGTCGGCCGCCATCGGCGACATCCGCAGCGTGATCTCGGCCGAGGCCGCCTACCAGGTGAGCAACTCCGGCGCCTACGGCGACCTGGCCTGCCTGAGCGCGCCCGCGACCTGCCTGAAGAACTACAAGGGCCCGACCTTCCTCGACGCCTCGCTCACCTCGCTGGAGCCCAAGGGCGGCTACCGGCGCGCGTTCCACCCCGGCAAGAAGGGCAAGGGCGCGCGCAGCTGGCAGGGCTACGCCTACACGGCGGTGCCGGCCACGCCCGGCGATTCGGGCACGCGCTCCTTCTGCGGCGAGAGCAGCGGCGTGATCCGCTTCGACCCCACCGGGGCCGACATCAAGCCGGTGGGCGGAGTCTGCCCGGCCACGCTCAAGCCGCTCGAGTAATCGGAACACACGGACATGCCCGCCGGCCGTGACGCGCTGAGCCTGCTCTCGGCGATGATCACGCCGGCGGTGCTCATCTCCGCCTCCGGCACGCTGATCTTCTCCACCGCCAGCCGCCTGGCCCGGGTGGTGGACCGCGTCCGCACGCTGAGCCGCCAGCTGGACCAGCTCTACGCGGGGGCGGAGGGAGACTTCCCGCTCGAGCGCCGGGCGGAGGCCGAGCGGCAGATCGTGCTCCAGGCCCGGCGCGGGCGGCTCATCCAGCGCTCGCTCACCGCCCTCTACGTGGCGCTCGGCCTCTTCGTCTCGTCCACGGTGGCCATCGCGCTCTCGCTCTTCCTGCCCCGCCTGGACTGGCTGCCCACCGCGCTCGGCATCGCGGGCACGCTGGTGCTCTTCTACGGCTGCATGACGCTGGTGGCCGAAACCCGGCTGGCCATGCGCTCGGTGGACCTGGAGATGGCGTTCGTCGAGCGGCTGCGCGACATGTACCGCTCGCGCGTGCCGCACTCGCAGGAGGAGCCGCCGGCTCAGTAGCCGCGCGCCTTGTCCACCACGTTCAGGAGCGGCTGCCCGTCCAGGTAGCGCCGCAGGTTCTCCACGAACACGGCGTGGGCCCCCTCGCGCCAGCCCTGCACCTGGTCGGCGCTGTGGGGCGAGAGCAGCACCGTCGGCAGCGCGAAGAGCGGGTGGCCGGAGGGCAGCGGCTCCTGCTCGAACACGTCCAGGGCGGCGCCGCGCAGGCGGCCGGCGCCCAGCGCGGCCACCAGGGCCGGCTCGTCCACCAGGGGGCCGCGGCCCACGTTGATCAGCACGGCGTCCGCACGCATCTGCGCGATCTGGGCGGCGCCGATCAGGTGGTGGGTCGCCGGGGTGAGCGGCAGCGCCAGCACCACGTAGTGGCTGCGGGCCAGCAGCTCGGGCAGTCCCTCGGGCGGGAGCAGATCGTCGACGTCTTCCGCCGGCCCGCCGCTGCGGCGCAGACCCAGCGTGCGCAGCCCGGCGCCGCGCAGGAGGGGTGCGCAGGCGCGGCCGATGTCGCCCAGGCCCACGATGCCGGCCGTGCGGCCGCGCAGCAGCAGCGGCTCGAACACGTCCCAGCGGCCCTCCTCCTGGCTGCGCACCAGGCGGCGCAGGTCCTTGGCGAAGAAGAGCACGGCCGCCAGCACCCATTCGGCCAGGGCCCGGCTGAAGGCGCCGCGGGAGTTGGTGAGGACCACGTCGCTCTGCACCAGCTCCGGGAAGAGGAGCGTGTCCACGCCGGTGGGGCGGCTCTGCAGCCAGCGCAGCCGCCGCAGCGACGGCCACAGCTCGCGCAGCACGGCCGCGCCCACCGAGCAGTAGTAGAGGACCTCGGCCTCCGGCGCGGCCGCGGCCAGCTCGGCCGCGGTGGCTCCCACCACCACCTCCGCGCCGGCGGGCAGCGCCGCCAGCGCCGCGCGCACGGGGTCGCGGGCGCCGGCCAGGACCAGGACGCGGGGCCGGGGCGGCATGCGGTGCATGGTACGCGAGCGCACGGTGAGGGAAGGGGGGCCGGGCCTACGTTTATCGGGAGGGCTCCGTCGCCGCGGCGGCGGGAGCCGATAATGCAGGACCGGACGGCGGGTCAGTCGCCCGCCGCCGGACGAAAGGAACGGACCATGAAACCAATTTCTTGGAAACGGGTGCTCGCGCTGGGCGCCGTGGCCGTGGCCGCGTCGGGCGCCGCGGCCGCGGCCGAAGATCTCCCGATCGGCCTCAATTTCAGGACCGGGCCCTGCGGCCTCAATGAACACGAGCAGCTGGTGGTGCGGGCCATCGAGGCGGCCCGCGTCCATTCGCAGATCAAGGTGACCTTCTTCGACGACACCGACCACCGCCTCACCTCCGTGGCGCAGGAGATCGAGCCCGGCCGGCCGGCCCTGGCCACGCTGGACTACGGGCGCCTCGACCCGACGCGGCCCCTTCCCTCGGCCTACGCCACGGTCAGCCTCGTCCCCGACCGCCCCGAGGACGTCGTGCAGACCGAGCTGTACCTGCGCTTCGAGGTCTTCAACAGCCGGCTGGGGACGGTGACCCGCGACTGCGGCGGGTGTGCGCCCGACATCACACCCTACTCGTTCAACCGTGCGGCGACGGCCGCCAAGGCAGCGGCGCCTGCGGAGCCGCCGCCCCGGGTCAGCGGAGCCGACTTCAACTGCACCGGCCCTGTCAGCATGGGTTTCATCTTCGCTCCGGAGCCGTAGCTGGCGTCCGTCTTCCTGCTGGCCCTGGCCTTCGCGTCGCCGCCGGCGGCGGACCCCCTCGCCGCGTGCGACGCCGGCCTGAAGACGGCGCCCGCGCGCTACGAGTCCTACCTCTGCTACTTCGAGGTGGGCAGCCGCGAGCGCCGGCTGGACGCGGCGGCGGCGCGGCTCGACGCCCTGGCCGCGGGCACGGCGCCCAACGGCTGGGCGCTGATGGTCCGGGGCATGGTGGCCGGCGAGCGCGGGGAGCCGGCGGCGGGCCAGCTCGCCCTCTACCTGCGCGCGGCCGACCAGCTGGCCGCGGCCGGGGAGGCACGGGGCGAGGTGATCGCGCGCACCAACGCCGGCCGCCTGCTGATGGACACCGGCGACTCCGCGGGCCTGCGCGCGCAGGTGGACCGCGCGCTGGCCGCCGCCGCCCGCGGCACCGATGCCGAGGCCGCCCTGCGGGCCTCCGTCTTCGAGGCCGGCATGCTCGTGGCCCAGGGCCGGGAGCTGGGCCGCGCCCACCGCGCGCTGCACCGCGCGCACGCGGCGGTGTTCCCCGCGGGATCCCGCGGCCTGCAGCTCATGGTCCTGCGCCACCTGGGCAGCCTCGAGGTGCAGCTCGGCCATTACGACGAAGGCATCGCGTTCCTGGAGCAGCAGCTGGATCTGCGCCGGCGGGCGGGCATGCTGGCCGCCGTGCCCAGCCTGCGCTTCAGCATCACGAACGCGCGCCAGGCCCAGCGCGAGGAGCGGCCGGTGGCGGGAGCGCTCGACGAGGTGCGGGCGCTGGCCGGGGAGACGGTCCGCGAGGCCCGCGCGTTCGGCGATCGCGCCATGGAAGCCCGCGCGGAGGCGCTGCTGGCCGAGCTGTGGCGCGGCGACGACCCGGCGGCCGCCACCCAACACCTGCTCCGCTCCGAGTCGGTGGCGCGGCCCCTGGGCGCGTCCACGGCTCGGGCCCGCGCGTTGATCGCGCGCGCCACCCTCCTGGCCGCCCGGCGGCCGCGCGAGGCCGAGCGCGCCCTCGACGCCGCCACCGCGCTGGCCCTGTCGAAGGGCGACACGTGGACGGCCTATGCCGCGCAGGTCCGGCTGCGCCTGGCCTGGAGCATGCTCCCTCCGCGCGAGGCGGCCGGCGAGTCGTTCCGCATGCTCGACCTGCTGGAGCGCCTGCGCACCGCGCAGGCGGATCCCGAGGCCCGCATGGGCCTGCTGAGCCTGTGGAACCGGGACTACTACTGGCTGGCCGGGCGGCTGCTGAAGGCGGACCCGTCGGACGTGGAGCGCACCTTCGAGGTGTCGGAGCGGCTGCAGGCCCGCGTGCTGCGTGAAGGCCTCGAGGCCCAGGGCATGGCCGCTCCGGCCGCGGTGCCGCCCGACCTGGTTCGCGTCCGGGCCGCCATCTCCGCCGTCCAGCGCACGCTCCTCGATCCCCGCTTGCCGCCGCCCCGGCGGGCGGCCGCGCTCGACCTTCTGCGCGCGCGCGAGCTGGAGGAGGCGGACCTGGAGGCGTCCCAGGCCGGCGCGGCCGCGCCCATCGCCACGCGGGCCATCGCGCTGGCGGAGGCGCGGGCGCGGCTGGCCGACGATGAGGCGCTGCTCGTCTACATGGTGGGCCTGGAGCGCGACCTCTACGGCGCGCCGGGCGGCGGCAGCCGCGTCTTCGTCGTCACGCGGGAAGCGGTGCGCGTGAACCCCATCCCCGGCCGGCTGGAGCTGGAGGCGGCGGTGCCGATGTTCCGCGGCATGATCGAGGCCCGGGACGGCGGCGAGGGCGCGGCCGCGGAGGCGCTCTACCGGCAGCTGGTGGGCACGGCCCTCGAGGGCCTGGGCCCCGCGCTGCGGCGGGTGACGATCGTGCCCGACGGCGTGCTGAATGCCCTGCCCTTCGCGGCCCTGCGCGGCGGCCCGGACGTGCTGCCCCTGGGCGCGCGCTACGCACTGGACATCGCGCCGTCGGTGACGCTCTGGGCGCGCTGGCGCGAGCTGCCCGCGCGGCCCGCGGGCCGGGCGGCGCTCGTGCTGGCCGCGCCCCTTCTGCCCGGGAGCGCCGTGGAGGCGGAGCGCGAGCGGGGCCAGGTGCTGGCGGCGGGCCTGGCCCTGGGCCCGCTGCCGCACGCGGAGCGCGAAGGGAGAGGCATCCGCCGCGCGCTGGGCCGCGGGAGCGAGGTGCTGAGCGGCGCACAGGCCACCGAGGCCGCGCTCAAGGCCCGGGAGCTGGGCCCCTTCGCGCTCCTCCACTTCGCCACTCACGCCGTGGCCGACGACGCCTTCCCCGAGCGGTCGGCGGTGCTGCTGGCCGCGGGAGCGGAGGGCGAAGACGGGCTCTTGCAGCCGCGCGAGGTGGCGCGGCTCGACCTGCGCGGCAAGGCCGTCGTGCTCTCGGCCTGCCAGACCGCCGACGGGCCACTGGTGGCCGGCGAAGGCGTCATGAGCCTGTCCCGCTCCTTCTTGGCCGCCGGAGCGCGCACCGTGGTGGCCGGGCTGTGGCGCCTGCGCGACGACGAGACCGAACGGCTCATGCGCCGGCTCTACGAGGGGCTGGCCGAGGGGCGGCCGCTGGGCGAGTCCCTGCAGAGGGCGCGCGCGCGGGCCGTGCGCGAGGGGCTGCCGGCCGCGGCCTGGGCGGGCGTGGTGGTGCTGGGCGACCAGGACTTCGCGCTGCCGCCGGCGGGTCCCTCACCCTGGCGCGCGGCCATCCTGCTGCCGGCGCTGGCCGCCGCCGCCGTGGCCTGGCTCGCCTTCCGCGGGCGCGGCCGGCGCGCGGGCGCCGCTCCTACTCGAGATGGAGGCTGAACGCGCGCGAGCGCACGAGCGTGCCCGCCGCCGTGTGCATCTCGACCCGCCAGCGCAGGCGCGTGCCGCGGGGGAACGGCCGCAGCGTGGACTCCGGCACCAGGACCTCTGGCTCGTT
>Ga0111539_10003726_pt1 | contig 20059 bp, 19 predicted proteins | sample RhiMethybrSRZTD1_FD_79667 | JGI IMG/M metagenome (GOLD analysis project Ga0111539, IMG submission 79667) | Populus rhizosphere microbial communities from Tennessee, USA - Rhizosphere MetaG P. TD hybrid SRZTD1 (version 2) (version 2) | ecosystem: Host-associated > Plants > Roots > Rhizosphere >... | reverse complement strand
GTCGCGACGACGGTGTCGCTCGACCCGTGGGGCGGCGCCACGATCCCGGGCGTCCGCGTCTCCGCCGTGTTCACGGCGACCGACGGGTCGACCGTCGACTGCTCCGTCGCCCCCTGCCGGCTGGTGGCCGAGAGCGGCGGCACGACCGTCGAGTCCGACGTGCTGCCCCTCCCCCCGCCCACCCGCGTGACGCTGACGCCCTCGTCGGGGTTGCTCGACGGCGACCCGATCGCCGTGGACGTGACCGGGCTGGCGCCGGACGTGAGCCATGCCCTCTACCAGTGCACGGTTCCCGGGGGGTGGAGCTGCTGGCCGGTCGCGACGGCCGTCGCCGGGCCCGACGGGGCCCTGTCGACGACCATCGCCGCCTCGGCCCGGGTCGGTGACACCGGCTACTGCCGGGCGCAGTGCAGCATCAGCGTGCAGTCCGACACCGGGTGGCGTGACGCCGGGTTCACGATGGCCGAGGGGCGGGTCGAGGTCGCCCCCGCCGCGGGCCTCGTCGACGGCGACGTGGTGCAGGTCGCCGCCGCCGACCTGCAGCCCACCTACGCAGGACGCACACTCGGCCCGTTCCCCACGGGCGTGGCCGCGGTCGTCCAGTGCGCGGCCACCGCAGCCGCGGCGCCGAGCCTCTTCGCCGCGTTCGACGCATGCGGCACGACGACCACGGTGCCGGTCACCGTCACGGGGTCGACGGCCGACGTCGCCCTGACCGTGCGGTCGACGCTCACCACGTTCACGGGGAAGACCGTCGACTGCGCCGACCCCGGGGCGTGCGTGGTCGGCGTCTACCGCTTCGACCAGGACGGGTCGTCGGCGTTCGTCGCCGAACCGGTGACCTTCGCGTGACCCCACGCCCCGCCGGCGACCCGGAGCGGCGAGGCACAACCGTGCGGCGGTGCTCGGCAACCGGGGCCTGTGACGACGACCTCGCTCCCGCCCGGGTCGATCTCGCTGCGCCGGCGCCGGCACACTCGCCGTCGTCGCTCCCCACGAAGCGCGTGCTCGCCGGCACGGTACGTCCCGACCGGCCTAACCTGACGTTCAGGGCCGGCGAGGGGGATCGGTGGTCCACGACGGGGGGTCGGCGATGCGCATGTCACTCGGTCGGACGGTCGTGGCGGTCGCCGTGGCGGTGGCGGCGCTCGGCTCGGCGCCGCAGCCGGCGTCCGCCGACACACCGACGGTGTCGATCCCTCCCGACGAGGTGACGGACGGGGTCCCGGTCACGCTCACCACCTCGGGCTTCCCGACGGGGGTCCACGGGTTCGTGGAGTGCCCCACGGCGAACATCGGGGCGGCGCTCCCGGGCGACCTCCCGCAGGGCTGCGCGCTCCTGCACATCGGGTTCGAGCCCGTGCCGCCGTCGTTCGCGGTGCCCGTCGCCCGCGAGCTGACCTGGGTCGGCGCCGACTTCCTCCCCCGGGTGGTCGACTGCGCCGTGGCCCCGGGCGAGTGCTCGCTGGGCGTGTTCATGCCGGGCATCCCCGACGGGTCGGCGTACGCGCCGCTGACGTTCGCGTCGCCGATCGTGCCGGTGCCGTCCCGGGGACTCGTCGACGGGGCCACGGTCGAGGTGTCGGCCTCTGGAGTGCCCGACGGCGACTGGTCGGTGGCCCAGTGCGCGACGTCGTACCACGGACCGACCGACGGGCCGTCCGAGTCGGCCTGCGGTCCGTCGGTGGCCGTCGCCTCGAGCGGCGGGACGGTGACCGGCGCGATCGTGGTCCACGATCCGCTCGTCTCGGTCGACGGCACCGAGACGCCCTGCGGCTCGACGGGCTGCGCCCTCGTCCTGCGATCGACCACCGGCGCGTGGCGCAGCCGGGTGCGGGTGTCGTTCGGCCCACCGACGATCACGGTGCTCAACCCGTCGCTCGAGCCGGTCGACTGGGCCTCGTTCACGCTCGCCGGTCTGCCCGGGACCACGGCCGAGGTGCGTCAGTGTGCCGGGCCGGTCGGCCCCGACACGTGCGACGCCGCGTCGGTCGTGATGCTCGACTCGATCGGCGGCGCCACCGGCGGATCCCGCCCGGTGGCGATGCAGTTCACCGCCGAGAGCGGGGTGCCGGTCGACTGCCGCGTCGCACCGTGCTCGCTCGTCGTCGTCGGCGCCGGCGGCGATGTCGCGGCCTCGGCTCCGCTGCCGCTGCGACCGCCGCCGACCCTCACCGTCACCCCGTACGCCGATCTGCTCGACGCGCAGACGGTCGCCGTCGACGCCGTCGGGCTCGACCCCTCCACGGGCTACAGCGTGCGTCAGTGCCTGCCCAGCGGGCCGACGGGCGAGCCGTGGTGCACCGACGCGCTCGTGGTGCTGGAGAGCTCGCCTGAGGGGACGTTGTCGACGTCGGTCGCGGTGGTCGCCCGCATGCCGGGCCCTGTCGCCCGCCCCGTGTACTGCCGGGCCCAGTGCGCCCTCGGGGTGTGGACCCCCGAGGGCTGGCTGCTCGCGCCGTTCACGATGGCCGAGGGCTCGGTCACCGTCACGCCGACGGACGGCCTCGCCGACGGGCAGCCGGTCCACGTGACCGGCGCGGACCTGCAGCCGACCTACGCGGGGCTGCCGATCGGCCCGTGGGAGACCGGGCGGGCGGCGATCGCCCAGTGCGCGGCGACGACCGCGGCGGCGCCGAGCCTGTTCACGGCCCTCGACGGCTGCTCGACGACCGGCAGCCGCGCCGTGGCGATCACCGGCTCGACCATCGACGGGACCGTGCCGGTGGCGACGACGTTCACCACCTTCACCGGGCGCGCGGTCGACTGCGCCGAGCCGGGAGCGTGCGTGGTGGGGCTGTACCGGTTCGAGGAGGACGGGTCCTCAACCTTCGCCGGGTCGCCGATGACCTTCGCCTGACCCACGGCCTGGCGGTCGTGCCGCCCCTCGCACCCGCGCCGGGAGCCGTCGGCGCCGGCGCGGCGCGTCATCCCGCGGTGCCCTCGGCGACCAGGCGGGCGAGCACGAGGTCGGGGTTCTCGGCCTCGACCCGCGCCAGCCAGTACGGGCTCTCGAACAGCGCGTAGAGGGTGCCGTCGGCCCGGGCGAGCACCCGCACGCCCGGCATGCCCCGCAGCTCGGCGGCCGACGCCTCGTCGGTGCGGCGGGCGACCGTGTAGGGGGTGGGCGACACCTCGGTCCTGGCCCCGAACTCGTGCTCGAGCCGCCACGACGCCACCTCGAGCTGCATGGGGCCGACCGCCGCGAACACCGGGGCCTGGTCGCCGAGGTCGGCGTCGCGGAGCACCTGGACCACGCCCTCCTCGTCGAGCTGGGCGACGCCCTTGCGGAACTGCTTGTACCGGCCGGTGTCGAGGGCGCGGGCGGTGACGAAGTGCTCGGGAGCGAACTGCGGCAGCCGGGGGAACTCGACCGGGGCGTCGACGTAGAGCGTGTCGCCGACGCGCACGTCGGTGGCGTTGACCAGGGCGACGATGTCGCCGGGGTAGGCCTCGTCGAGCGTCTCGCGCTCCTGCCCGAACACCGAGTGGGCGTACTTGGTGGCGAACGGGCGGCCCGTCGGCTCGTGGGTCACGACCATGCCCCGGTCGAACCGCCCCGAGCACACCCGCACGAAGGCGACGCGGTCGCGGTGGGAGGGGTCCATGTTGGCCTGGACCTTGAACACGAACGCCGAGAACGGGTCGTCGATCTTGCGGGCGGCACCGTCGACGTCGAGGCGGGGCGACGGGGCGGGAGCGAGGTCGACGATGCCGTCGAGCAGCAGGCCGACGCCGAAGTTGGTGATGGCCGACCCGACGAACACCGGCGACTGCTCGCCCGCCAGGAACAGCTCGCGGTCGACGTCGCCGGCGAGCTCGTCGAGCAGCGACACCTCCTCGACCGCGGTCTTCCAGGCGTCGCCCTCCTCGGCCGCGGCCCGGTCGGCGTCGACGACCTCCTCGACGGCCTCGGCCGAGCCGTGGGCGGTGCGCGAGAAGCGCACGAAGTCGCCGGTGCGCCGGTCGATCAGCCCGCGGAAGTCGCCGGCGTAGCCCACCGGCCACGTCACCGGGACCGGCTGCAGGTCGAGGCGCTTCTCGATCTCGTCGAGCAGCTCGAGGCCGTCGCGGCCCGGCCGGTCCCACTTGTTCACGAACGTGAGCAGGGGCACGTTGCGGGCCCGGCACACCTCGAACAGCTTCAGCGTCTGCGCCTCGATGCCCTTGGCCGCGTCGAGCACCATGACGGCGGCGTCGACCGCGGCCAGCACCCGGTAGGTGTCCTCGGAGAAGTCGCGGTGGCCGGGCGTGTCGAGCAGGTTGAGCACGTCGTCGCCGAACGGGAACTGCAGCACGGCCGACGTGATGGAGATGCCCCGCTTCTGCTCGAGCTCCATCCAGTCGGACCGGGCACGCCGGCGCTCGCCCCGCGCCTTGACCTGACCCGCCTCCTGGACGGCCCCGCCGTAGAGCAGGAACTTCTCGGTGAGGGTCGTCTTGCCCGCGTCGGGGTGGCTGATGATGGCGAACGTGCGGCGGTGCGCGGCGAGGTCGGCGACGGTGGACATGCGAACGACCAGGCTACGGCGTGCGCCCCCGCTCCCGGCCCATCGTCCCGACGCACCGGGGGAGGTCGACCGGGAGGACGGTGCGCCGCCGTGACCGCGCTCCACCAGACGGATCGGGGGCCCCGCTGCCCGCAGCGCCGCCGGTTCCCGCCGAACACGCTGCACGACTCTCGTCGTCTCGACCCGAGCGGCCCGTCGCATCGCCCTCCCGGTCTGACGTGGACACCGTACGACGGGGCCGTGACCAGGGGATCGGGGTCATTCCCCCCTCGGGGCAGGGGGTCGTGGGGGTTCGGCCCCGGCCACGGCCCGGGCGAGGCGCCGCACGAGCGGCACGACGAGCGCCGCGGTGTCGGCGCACAGCGGGCGCCCCGCCAGCCACGGGTCGAACCCCGCCAGCGGGACCAGCACCAGCTCGGCCACCTCGCCGTCGGCCGGGCGGAACGGGCCGTCGTGCGTCACGACGTAGGCGCGGGCACAGGTCGATACGTCGGCGTCGGCGAACGATCCGCGTCCGATCTCGCGCAGCGCCGCCTCGTCCACGTCGACGCCCGCCTCCTCGGCCAGCTCGCGCCGGGCGGCCTCCCGCCACCGCTCCCCGACCCCGGCCACGCCGCCGAAGCACACGTCCCAGCGACCGGGCCACACGTCCTTCCAGTCGGCCCGGCGATGGACCACGACCTGGCCGGCGGACGTGACCACCACGACCGCCACCGACCGGTGCCGCAGGTTGCCGGCCCGCATCTCGGCGCGCGTGACCAGGCGCCTGACCGTGCCGTCGTCGTCGACCTCCTCCACCAGCTCGCGGCCGGGGGACCCCGGGGCGTCGGCCATGGCGTCGACGGTAGGCGGACGGCGGCCCGCGCCGGACGCGCCCGATCACGCCCTGGTCAGACGAACGTGGGGGTGACCCCGATGGCGTCGTACACGGCCCGCACCAGGCCCTGGCTGCGGGGGTCACCGGACAGGTTGGTCAGCATGCGGTTCATGACGTAGCCGAAGCCGAGCCCGTTGTCGGGGTCGGCGAAGCCGACCGATCCGCCCGCACCGGCGTGCCCGAACGAGCGGGGGCTGCCGTAGGGCGAGAACGGCGAGGCCGTCATGAAGCCGAGCCCGAACGTGGTCTCCATGAACAACGTGCGGTCGGGCCCGCTGGTCTGCGTGGCGGACGAGGCCGCGATCTGCTCGGGCGTGAGGAGCGATGTGGTCGTCACGCCGTCGACCGGTCCGACGATCGCCGCGTACATGCGGGCCATCGAGCGTGCGTTGGTGACCCCGTTGGCCGCCGGCAGCTCGGCGGCGCGGACCTCGGGCAGGTTGAACACCCCGTCGCCCACGAACGGCAGGGCCACCGAGCCGCCGAGCGCCCGGATCAGCATCGAGTCGGGGCCCAGCAGCTTCTCGATGATCTCGGCCAGGCCCTCGGGCTCGTCGGCCGCCTCGACGACCGGGTTCTCGGCGTCCATGCCGGGGGCGTCGGCGGCACCCGACGACGCGGCGGCGCGGCCGGGCCGGGGCAGGCCGCGGTTGGTCAGCGGGGAGACGCGGCCCTGCTGCTCGTCGGGCAGGCCGATCCAGAACTCGAGGCCGAGCGGCCCGGCGACCTCGTCGGCGAAGAAGGACCCGACGCTCGTGCCGGTGATGCGCCGGATGACCTCGCCCACGAGCCACCCGTAGGTGACGGCGTGGTAGCCGTGGGCGGTGCCGGGCTCCCACAACGGGGCCATGCCGGCCAGGGCGTCGACCGCCGGCTCCCAGGCCAGCAGCTGGTCGAGGCCGACCGGCGTGTCGATGTAGGCCAGCCCGGCCTGATGGCACAGCAGCCACCGCACGGGGATGTCGGCCTTGCCGTTCTGCCCGAACTCGGGCCAGTAGGACGCGACGGGGGCGTCGACGTCGAGCTCGCCCCGCTGGGCGAGGAGGGCGGCGCACAGGGCCGTGGCGCCCTTGGTGGACGAGAAGACGAGCTGCAACGTGTCGGGTGCGTACGGCGCCATCGTGGCGACGTCGGCGACACCGCCCCACAGGTCGACGACCGTGCGGCCGTCGACCACCAGCGAGAACCCGGCACCGACCTCGCCGTGGTCGGCGAAGTTGGCGGCGAACGCCTCGCGCACGCCCTCGAACCCCGGCTCGACCGTGCCGCCGATGGCGACCTCGACGCCGCCGGGCGCCTCGACCTGCGTGGCCACGTCGTCCATGCTCCGCTCTCCTCGTGTGCTGTCCGGCAGGACCGGCGCGTGACCGGCGCCACAGGCTGCCAAACTTGCATGCATGGTGCAACGAGGTCGCCCCCCGGGACGGCCGCCGACCAGGACCTCGACCCCTGACCCGCGGGGTCAGCCGTCGCGCAAGTCGTCGAAGAGGTCGGTGGAGAAGTAGCGCTCCATCCGGTCGCAGGCGACGGTCGCCACCTGGCTGCCCGGCCCCAGCGCCAGCGCCAGCCGGCGGGCGCCCGCGAGGTTGAGCCCGCTCGACGGCCCGACCGGGAACCCGCGCCGGGCGAGCTCGCGGGCCGCGGCCATGGCCTCGCCTCGGGGGACCGCCAGGGGCGGGTGGCCGCCCAGCTCGTCCTCGTCGAGCAGGCCTGACAGGCAGTCGACGACCCCGGGGATGCCCAGGCAGGTGGGGCCGCCCTGCTCCGCATCGACGGTCTCGCCGGCGACCACGACGCGGGCGACCGCAGCCCCGGGGCTGGCCGCCCGCACCACCCGTCCGACCCCCATCAGCGTGCCGGCGGTGCCCACCGCGGCGACGAACCCGTCGAGCCGGGCCCCCGCGGCGCGCACCGACGCCAGGAGCTCGGGCCCGGTGCGCAGCTCGTGGGCCACGGCGTTCTCGGGGTTGGTGAACTGGCGGGGCAGGTAGACGTCGGGATCGGACGCGGCCATGTCCTCGGTCGCGGCGATCGCGCCCGGCATGCCGCCGGCCCCCCGCACGAGCGACACCTCGCCGCCGTAGCGGCGGATGATCATGAGCCGCTCGTCGGACACGCCCTCGGGCAGCACCGCCACGAACCGGACGCCGAGGGCGGCGCAGGCCATGGCGAACGCGATCGACGTCGACCCGCTCGACGCCTCGACGACCGTGGTGCCGGCGTGCACCTCCCCGGCGTCGACCGCCCGGCGGAGCACGTGAGCGGCCAGCCGGTCCTTGGTCGACCCGCTGGGCAGCTGGTACTCGAGCTTCAGCCAGATCGTGCCGCCCGAGACCTCGTCGGCCAGCGGCACCGTCGGCGTGGTCACGTCGACGAGCCCGACCAGGCGCTCAGGGTCGAACGTGCGCGCCACGGCGCCGGGCTCGATCACGGCCGCGATCGTCGCACAGCCTCGTCGGCGGGCCGCCATCGACGCCGCGACCGCGGTCCCCCCACGAGCTCCGGCGGGTCGGTCAGCCGGCGGGGCGGCCGGCTCGCCGACGGCGGCGGGGTGGCCCGGTCGGGGCGGTCAGCCGGCCTCGCGGTCGAAGCCCAGGGCGCGGGCCAGCGCCTCGAGCTCGGCCGCCGTGCCCTGCTCGGCGATCTCGGCGTGGGCGGCATCGAGCACCGCCCGCTCGACTCGGTAGGCCACCAGCTGGCCCACGATGGCGGCGAGCGCCCGGATCGAGGCCGCCACCCGCGCCGCGTGCTCGGGCCCGTCGGCCCCCGGCCGGGAGCCGCGCAGGCGGGTGCCGACCAGCTGCGACCAGGCATCCATCACGTCTCGACCGAGGGCGTCGGACGTCTCCAGCTGCTGGCGGGCTATGCGCATCAGATCGTCCAGTGAGAGCCCGACGCCGAGCAGCGTCAGGACATTGCGGACGAAGCGGACGTCGGCATCGCTGTAGCGGTCGCCGGCCGACAGGTGGTGCGGGCGCAGCAGGCCCGACGCCTCGAGGGCGCGGAGCAGCTCGACGGGCACGCCGCTGCGCTCGGCCACCTCGTGGAGCCGCAGCACCTCGCGGTCGTCGACCAGCGGGAGGGCGGCCTCGGGCCCGTCCTCGAGGGCTTCGGCGATCATCCGCAGCGAGAACCCGCGCTCCTTGAGCTGGCGGATGTGCAGCAGCCGCTCGCGATGGTGGGCGCCGTACCAGGCGACGCGCCCCTCGTGGCGAGGTGGCGGCAGCAGTCCCTTCGACTGGTACGACCGCAGCAGCTGGACACTGATGCCCAGCTCAGCGGCCAGCTCGGCAGCGCGGTAGCGGGTCCCGCCGACCGCGGGTGGGCCTGCTGGGCTGTCGGTCACGTGCATCCTCCCCGTCCCCCCTCGGGTGTGTCGCCGTGATGATGACACCGTTAAATCGGTCACTGCTGTAGAAGGATTCCACGAATCCATGTAACGATCGGGCTTCCGGGCGGTCTGAACTCGTCGTGCCCCCCACAGACGCACCGCTGGAGGAGTCCCCACCTGTGACCTTCGCCGTGATCTTTCCTGGTCAAGGCGCCGCCGTGCCAGGCGCGGGCGCGCCGTGGGTCGACCACGCCGCCTGGCAGGTCGTCCGCGAGGCCGAAGCCGCCACCGGCCGACCCCTCGCGCGGCTGCTGCTCGACGCCGACGCCGACGAGCTCGCCACCACCGCGGCCAGCCAGATGGCCGTGCTGCTCACCTCGCTCGTGGCCTGGCACGCCGTGGCCGGCGTGCTGCCCGGCCCCGCCGTCGCCTTCGCGGGCCACTCGCTCGGCCAGGTCACCGCGCTCGTCGCCGCGGGAGCGTTGGCCCCCGCGGACGGGTACCGCCTCGCCGCGGCGCGGGCCGACGCCAGCCAGCGGTCGGCCGACGCCCGGCCGGGGCGGATGGCCGCCCTGATGGGCACCGACCCCGACGCCGCCGCCGCCCTGTGCGGCGAGGGGGACGACGCGTGGGTCGCCAACGACAACGCCCCCGGCCAGGTCGTGGTGGCCGGGACGCCCGAGGGCGTCGACGCCCTCGCCGAGCGGGCCCGTGGCACCGGCGTCCGCAAGGTGATGCCGCTCGCCGTGGGCCACGCCTTCCACACGCCGCTGCTGGCCGACGCCGCCGCCGAGCTCGCACCCACGCTGGCGGCCACGACCTTCCGCACCCCCGCCGCACCGGTCGTGACCAACACCGACGCCGCCGCGGTCGACGACCCCGACGCCTGGCCCGACCTGCTGGCGCGCCACCTCGTCGAGCCGGTGCGCTGGCGGGAGACCCAGCTCGCCCTCGCCGGTCTCGGCGCCACCACGTTCCTCGAGGTCGGGCCCGGACGCGTCCTCGCCGGCCTGGCCAAGCGCACCGTCCCCGACGTCACGGTCCACAACGTGGCGACCCCCGACGACCTGGTGGCCGTCGCCACCGCGCTCGGCGCCCCGACTCCCGCCGGGGCCGGGCGGTGAGCGTCGCCGACGACCACACCGACCTGTTCGCGATCTGCGCCGAGGAGGTGCACGTGCCCGAGCGTCTCATCGCCGCCCCCACGGCCGGGGTCTTCCGGTCCGCCCCGCCCGACGTCGTCACGGCCGAGGGCGAGATCGTCCACGTCGGCCAGGTCGTCGGGTCCATCGAGGTCACCGGCGGCTCGGTCACCGTGACCAGCGCCCACACCGGCTTCCTCATGGGCCTGCTGGCGCTGCCCGGTGAGCGGGTCCGGGCCGAGCAGCCGCTGGCCTGGGTCCGGGTGGTGGCGTGACCCCGGCGGCCGCCACCGCCGCCCGGCCGGCCACGATCCCGGCGGCCCGCACCCCGGCATCCCCCCGCTCGGGCGTGCGGGTCGCCGGCCGCGGGGCAGCGCTGCCCGCCCGCCGGGTCACCAACCACGACCTCGTGCGGCACCTCGACACCTCCGACAGCTGGATCGTCGAGCGGTCCGGCATCCGCGAGCGGCGCTGGGCCGGCCCCGACGAGTCGACGCGCACGCTGGCCACCGCCGCGGCCCGCGCCGCCCTCGCCGACGCCGGCCTGGCGGCCGCGGCCGTCGACGTCGTCCTGGTGGCGACGACGACGCCCGACACCCCCGTGCCGTCGACGGCGTCGCAGGTGGCGGCCGACCTGGGCATCGGCGCCGGCGCCCTCGACCTCAACGCGGCCTGCGCGGGCTTCGTCTACGGCGTCACCGTCTCCGCCGGCCTCGCCGCTGCGGGCGCGGCCCGGACGGTGCTGCTGATCGGCGCCGAGACCATGACCCGCATCGTCGATCCCGCCGACCGTTCGACGGCCGTCCTGTTCGCGGACGGGGCGGGCGCGCTCGTCCTCATCGCCGACCCCGATCTGGGCCCGGCCCCCGCCGGCCCTGCGCCCCCGGTGCCCGGCCTCGTCGCGTCGGACCTGGTCAACGACCCGGCCGGCGTCGACCTGCTCGTCGTCCCCGCCGGCGGCAGCGCCCGCCCCACCACGGCCGCCACCGTGGCGGCCGGCGAGCACCACCTGCGCATGGACGGGCGCGAGGTCTTCCGCCGCGCGGTCCGGGCGGTCGAGGGCTCGATCGGCCGCACGCTCGAGCGGGCCGGCTGCGGGCCCGACGACGTGACGCTGTTCGTCCCCCACCAGGCCAACGCCCGCATCGTCGACGCCGTCCTGGCCCGGACGGGCCTCGATCCCGCCCGCACGTCGTCCACGATCGACCGGTACGGCAACACCTCGGCCGCGTCGATCCCGCTGGCGCTGGCCGACGCCGCCGCGGCCGGTACCGTGGCCGACGGCGACCTCGTGCTGATGTGCGGGTTCGGCGCCGGCATGACCGTCGGCACGGCGCTGTGGCGCTGGGGCACACCCACCACGACCCCGGGGGACCTTTCGACATGAGCGCACGGGTGGCCCTGGTCACGGGCGCATCGGGCGGCATCGGCTCCGCGTGCGCCGCCGCCCTCGCCGCCGCCGGGCACCGCGTCGCCGTCGGCTACGGGGCCTCGGCCGGCGCGGCCGACAAGGTGTGCGAGGCGATCGCGGGCAGCGGCGGGACGGCCCTCGCCGTCCACGTCGACGTGACCTCCCCCGAGGCCGTCGATGCCGCCTTCGCCGCCGTCGAGCAGGCGTGGGGCCCCGTCGAGATCCTCGTCAACGCGGCCGGGGCCAACCGCGACAAGCTCGCCGTGCAGCTCCGCGACGACGACTGGTCCCACACCCTCGACACCGACCTGACCGGCCCGTTCCTCACCGTGCGGCGCGCCCTGCGCCCGATGATCAAGGCCCGGTGGGGCCGCATCGTGTCGGTCTCGTCGATCGTGGCCGCCACCGGGTCGCCCGGCCAGGCCAACTACGCGGCGGCGAAGGCCGGGCTCGTGGGCATGAGCCGGTCGATCGCCCGCGAGGTGGCCACCCGCAACGTCACCGTCAACGTCGTCGAGCCCGGGCCCATCGCCACCGCGATGACCGCCGCCCTGCCCGAGGCCCGCCGCGAGGCGCTGGCCGCCGCCGCGCCGATGGGCCGCTTCGGCACCCCCGACGAGGTCGCGGCCGTGGTCGCGTTCCTGTGCAGCGACGCCGCGTCGTACGTCACCGGTGTGGTCGTGCCGGTCGACGGCGGCCTCGGCATGGGCCGCTGACCTACCTTCTCCGCAGAGCCCCCGACACCCAAGGAGACCCCATGGACCGTGCCACCGCCCTCGCCGCCCTCACGACGGCGGCCGTCGACGTGCTGTCCGTCCAGGCCGACCAGGTCACCGAGGCCGCGTCGTTCGCCGACGACCTCGACGCCGACAGCCTCGACCTCGTCGAGCTCGTCATGCAGCTCGAGGACAGCCTCGACGTCACCATCGACGAGGACGACCTCAGCGAGGTGCGCACCGTGGGCGACGCGGTCGACCTCATCCTGGCCGCGAGCGCCGCCAAGACGTGACCGACCTCCGCACCGCCAGCACCGACCACCGCGGGCGGACCCGGGTCGTCGTGACCGGCATGGGCGTCAAGGCGCCCGGGGGGCTGACCGTCGACGAGCTGTGGGCGTCGTTGCTCGCGGCCCGCCCGGCCGCCGCCCCGGTGACCCTGTTCGACGCGTCCGAGCTGTCAGTCGGCATCGCCTGCGAGGTCACCGGGTTCGAGCCCACCGACTACGTGGGTCCCAAGGAGGTGCGCCGCACCGACCGCGTGTCGCTGCTCGGCATCGCCGCCTCGTCCGACGCCCTGGCGGCCGCCACCGCGGCCGGCCCGTTCGCGGTCGAGCCCCTGCGGTGCGGCGTGGTCGCCGGCTCAGGGATCGGCGGCATCCGCACCCTCGAGGACCAGATCGTCACCTACGCCCACAAGGGCCCGAGCAAGGTCGGCCCCTTCCTGGTGCCGATGATGATGGCCAACGCCACCGCCGCCCTCGTGGGCATCCGCAACGGGTTCACCGGCCCCAACACCGCGGTCTCGACGGCGTGCGCCACGGGCGCCAACGCCATCGGCGAGGGCGCCCGGCTCGTCCGCGACGGCATGGCCGACGTCGTGGTGTGCGGCGGCACCGAGGCGTGCATCACGACGGTGACGATGGCCGCCTTCGCCCGCATGGGCGCGCTCAGCCGCAACGCCGACCCCGCGGCCGCCTCGCGGCCGTTCGACGACGACCGCGACGGCTTCGTCATGGGCGAGGGCGCGGCGTTCGTCGTGCTCGAGCGCTACGACCAGGCGGTGGCGCGCGGGGCCGAGATCCTGGGCGAGGTCGCCGGCTACGGCATGACCTGCGACGCCCACCACATCACGGCGCCGGTCGAGGACGGCTCCGGCGCGGTCGCCGCCATCGAGATGGCGCTGGCCGACGCCGGTCTGCCGGCGTCGGCGATCGGCCACGTCAACGCCCACGGCACGTCGACGCCGCACAACGACTCGGCCGAGGCGGCCGCCATCGCCAAGGTGTTCGGGCCCGGCGGCGTCCCGGTGACGTCGGGCAAGGGCGTCACCGGCCACCTCATCGGCGCCGCCGGCGCCGTCGAGGCGGTCGCCACGCTCGTGGCCGCCGACCGCGGCGTCGTCCCGCCGACCGCCAACCACAACACCACCGACCTGCCGGTCGACGTGGTGGCGGGCGAGGCGCGCACGATCGAGCGGGCGCCGGCCGTCTCGACGTCGTTCGCGTTCGGCGGCCACAACGTCGCCCTCGTGCTCGCCCCCGTCTGATGGTCGCCGTCGTCGCCGGTCCCGGGGTCCCGCGCCTGCCGATCGGGCGCGGCCGGGCCGGCGGCGTCGAGGCCGGGGTGGGGGCGGCACCGTGGCTGCCCACCGACGTCGCGGTGGCGTGGTTCCGCGGCGCGCCGGCGACCGAACAGGCGGCGGCCGCCGCCGTGATGGCCCGCACCGTGGCGGCCGGCGTCGAGGCCGGGGTTCCCGTCGTCGGCGTGCTCGGACAGGCGGGCCTCGGCACCCGCAGCGGGTTGGCCGACCTGCACGCCTGGGCCGTGGTGGCCCGGTCGCTCGGCGCGGCCTCGGGCCTGGTGCCGACCGTGCTGGTCGTCGACGGGCCGTGCCTCGGGGGCCCGGCGCTCGTGCTCGGCCTGGCCGATGTCGTCGTGATGACCGCCCGGTCCCACGCCTTCGTCAACGCTCCGGCCAGCTCGGCCCGGATCACGGGCTCCGACCTGCTCGACGCCGACCTGGTCGGTGGGGCCTGGGTGCACGGGGGCCGCACCGGCGTCGCGGACGTGGTAGTCGACGACCTCGAGGCCGCGGTCGACGTGGTCGCCGACCTGCTCGACCTGGTCCCTCCCAACGCCGGGGCGCTCCCCCGCCGGCTCCCGAGCGGCGATCCGTTCGACCGGCCCACGTCGGCGGCCGCGGCCGTCGTGCCTCTCGACCCCCGGGCGTCGTACGACGTGCGCGAGGTGATCGCCGACATCCTCGACGACGCCGCCTTCCTCGAGCTGCGCGCCCGGTTCGGCACCAGCGTCGTGACCGGCCTGGGTCGGGTCGCGGGCCTGCCCGTGGGAGTGCTCGCCAACCAGCCCGGCCAGCTCGCCGGCGCTCTCGACATCGAGGGATCGCAGAAGGGGGCCGGTTTCGTGCGGTTCTGCGACGCCTTCAACGTCCCGCTCGTCACCCTGGTCGACACCCCCGGGTTCCGCCCCGGCCGCGACCAGGAGTGGCGGGGGATGATCCGCCACGGCGCCAAGCTGGCCTTCGCCTACGCCGAGGCCACCGTGCCCCGGGTGTGCGTCGTGCTGCGGAAGGCCTACGGCGGGGCGTTCATCGTGATGGACTGCAAGTCGATGGGCAACGACTGCGCCCTCGCCTGGCCGTCGGCCGAGATCGCGGTGATGGGCCCCCGGGGTGCGGTCGAGATCCTCGGGCGGCGGGCGCTGGCCGAGGTGCCCGAGGGCGCCGAGCGCGACGCCCGGCGGGCCGAGCTCGAGTCGGCCTACGAGGCCGAGCACCTGTCGCCGACCGCAGCCCTCGAGCGGGGGTTCGTCGACGACGTGATCGACCCCGCCGACACCCGCGAGTCCGTCGCCGGCGCCCTGCTGGCGCTGGTCGGCAAGCGCGAGCGCCTCGCGCCCCGTCGGCACGAGAACATCCCGCTGTAGGCGGGGCACCCGCACCGCCGGCGACCCGGCGACCCGGCGGCCACCCGACCCCGCCACCACGAACCCGACCCGGCCACCACCCGACCCGACGACCCAGAGGATCCGCCATGCTGCTCGACGGCAAGAAGCTCGTGGTCACGGGCGTGCTGACCAAGGACTCGATCGCGGCCGCGGTGGCCCGGCTCGCCCAGGAGCAGGGCGCGGAGCTCGTGCTCACGTCGTTCGGCCGGGGCATGCGCCTGACCCAGCGCGTCGCCCGCACGCTGCCCGACCCGCCCGACGTGATCGAGCTCGACGTCACCGATCCCGCCCAGCACGACGCGCTCGCCGCCGAGCTCGAGTCGCGCTGGGGCCGGGTCGACGGCGCGCTGCACGCCGTGGGCTTCGCCCCCGAGGTGTGCCTCGGCCAGGACGACGGCCTGCTGAGCGCCGGCTGGGACGACGTCGCCACCGCGCTGCACGTGTCGACCTACTCGCTGAAGTCGCTGGCCCAGACGGTCCTGCCGCTCATGCCCGAGGGCGGGTCGATCGTCGGGCTCGACTTCGACGCCGCCCAGGCGTGGCCGGCCTACGACTGGATGGGGGTTGCCAAGGCCGCGCTCGAGGCCACCGCCCGCTACCTCGCCCGCGACCTCGGGCCCCGGGGGGTCCGGGTCAACCTCGTGGCGGCCGGCCCGCTGCGCACGCTGGCGGCGCGCTCCATCCCCCACTTCGCGGCGATGGAGGGGGCCTGGGGCACCCGGGCGCCCCTGGGGTGGGACGTGCGCAACCCCGAGCCGGTCGCCCGGGCGTGCGTCGCCCTCCTGTCCGACTGGTTCCCCGCGACCACCGGCGAGATCGTCCACGTCGACGGCGGCGTGCACGCGGTGGCGCTCGCCCCGGGCGAGGCGACGCCGGGTGCCGTCACGGTCAACGGCGCCGCCGAGCACGACGAGGCCCTCGCCACGGGAGACGGCGGATGACCGGCACGCCGTCCTCGCCGAACGGCGCCGGCGCCTCGCCGGCCCCCGACGGCGCGACCGGCGGGGGTGCGCCACCGGTCCGGCTGGCCGACGGGCGCGACCCGGTCGCCCTGCTCCCGCACCGGCCGCCGTTCCGCTTCGTCGACGCCGTCGACGAGCTGGTGCCGGGCGAGCGCGTCGTCGCCCGCTACCGCGTGACCGGCGACGAGGACTTCCTGACCGGGCACTTCCCCGGCAACCCGGTCTTCCCGGGGGTGGTCCAGCTCGAGGCGCTCGCCCAGGCGGGCGCGATCGCGCTGCTGGCCCTGGAGCGCTACGCCGGCTCGCTGCCGCTGTTCGGGGGCGTCGAGGGCGTGCGCTGGCGCCGCCAGGTGCGCCCCGGCGACGAGCTCACGCTCACCGTCCACCTCGAGAAGCTCTCGGCCCGGGGTGGCTGGGGCGCGGCGACGGCGACGGTCGGCGGGAAGCCGTGCTGCCAGGCGCGGCTGTTCTTCGTGCTGGCCCCGGCGGGCTGAGCGCCCCCCGGCCGCCCTCCGGCGATCGCCGGCCGCCGCGCCCGCCGCCCCCGTCCGGACCACGCGGCGCCGGCCGGCCGCCCGGCCTGCTCGATCGGCGGGGTCTGCAACGATGGCGGCGTGCCCTCCCCCACCGATCCCGCCCGGTCGCCGGCCGCCCCTCCCGTCGACAAGGCGCTGCTCGACTTCGCCGTCGACCTCGCCCGCGAGGCGGGCGAGTCGACGCTCCGCTGGTTCCTGGCGCGCGACCTGACCGTCGACAGCAAGGCCGACGGCACCCCGGTCACCGCCGCCGACCGCACCGCCGAGCGGCTCGTCCGGTCGCGGCTGGCCGAGGCGTTCCCCGACGACGGGGTGCTCGGCGAGGAGGAGGCCGAGACCGCGGGCGCATCGGGCCGCCGGTGGATCGTCGATCCGATCGACGGCACCAAGGCCTTCACCCGCGGCGTGCCCCTCTACTCGACCCTGCTCGCCCTCGACGACGAGCACGGTCCCGCCATCGGCGTGATCGTGCTGCCGGCGCTGCGCCAGGCCGTCTACGCCGGCCGCGGGCTCGGGGCCTGGTTCGACGGCGAGCCCGCCCGGGTCAGCGCCACGTCCGCCGTCGACGGCGCCTACCTCACGACGAGCAGCTACAGCCACTGGCCCGACCCCGACCTGCTCGCCGTGAAGCACGCCGGCTTCCACCTGCGCACGTGGGGCGACGGCTACGGCTACGCCCTCGTCGCCACGGGCCGCGCCGACGCCATGGTCGACCACGTCGTCGAGGTGTACGACGTGGCGCCCATGCCGGTGATCATGGGCGAGGCCGGCGGGCGGTTCACGAGCCTCGACGGCCGCCCGGGCGCGGCGGGCGGCAGCGGCGTCGCCACCAACGGCGCCCTCCACGACGAGGTGCTCGGCCTGCTGGAGGGGTGACGGCCGCCCTGTGACGGCCGTCCGGTGACGGCCGCGGCCGAGACCCCCGGGACGCTGCGCCGCGGCGGTCAGATCCAGTGGCGCTTCCTCAGCCAGCGGAACAGCAGCAAGGCCACCGCGGCCATCGTCACGAGCGCCAGCGGGTAGCCCCACCACTCGTCGAGCTCGGGCATGTGCTCGAAGTTCATGCCCCACAGACCCGCCAGGAGGGTGGGCACGGCGGCGATCGCCACCCAGCCCGAGATGCGGCGCATGTCCTCGTTCTGCTGCACCGAGACCTGCGTGAGGTTGACGTTGAGGACCTCGGACAGCAGGTCGCGCTGGATCTCGATGCGGGCCACGCCCCGGCGCAGGTGGTCGTTCACGTCGCGGAAGTAGGGGCCGAGGTCGAGGCCGCTGGTGCCGAACGGGTGCTTGCCGGTCTGCAGCCGCTCGAGCGGGTCGATGAGCGGCTCGACGTTGCGGTAGAGGTCGAGCACCTGGCGCTTCAGCTTGTAGATGCGCTCGGCCGGGTTCGTGCGCTCGGGCGAGAACACCTCGGTCTCGATCTCGACGATGTCCTGGTCGAGCCCGTCGAGCACCGGCCGGTAGTCGTCGACCACCCGGTCGAGGATGGCGTGCACCACCGCGACCGGGCCGAGCGCCATCCGTTCGGGCTCGGCTTCGAGCTCCCTGCGGACGGGGCTCAGGGCGCTGGCCGCACCGTGGCGCACCGTGATGACGAAGCGGTCGCCGGCGAACAGCTGGATCTCGGAGAACTCGATGGCCTCGGCCGCGTCGTCGTAGCGGGCGGTCTTGAACACGAGGAACAGGCAGTCGCCGTACCGCTCGAGCTTCGACCGCTGGTGGGCCTTGATCGCGTCCTCGACGGCGAGCGGGTGGAGCTCGAACTCCGCGCTCACCGCCGCGAACTCGGCGGGCGTGGGCTCGTGGAGGCCGATCCACACGAAGGCGTCGTCGCTCTCGCGGCACGCCTCGAGCGCGTCCTCGACGTGCAGCTCGCCCGGGCACCGCTTGCCGTCGCGGTAGACGGCGCAATCCACGATCACACCTACGATCATGACCCAAGATGGCGACGATGAACCCCCGCGACCACCTGGCGGCCGTGCGCCGCGAAGGCGAGGCCCTGCTCACGACCGCGGCGCCGGCGCTCACCGCCGCAGTGCCGACCTGCCCCGGATGGTCGTGCGAGCGCCTGGTCGGGCACATCGGCCGGACCTGGCGGTGGACGGCCGGGTGGGTCACCACCGGCGCCTCCCCCGACCTCGAGCGAGCCCCGGCGGGCGCTGACGTCGTGCCCTGGGCCCGGGCCGGCCTCGACGAGCTCGTGGCCGTGCTCGACGCCCTCGACCCCGCGGCGACGGTGGAGACCTGGCTCGGGCCGCGGCCCGCGGCCTTCTGGCCGCGCCGCATGGCGATGGAAGCCGCGCTCCACCGCGTCGACGCCCAGTCGGCGGTGGGCGCCGTCACACCGATCGACCTCCCTCTGGCGGTCGACGGCGTCGACGAGCTGTTCGAGGCCGTGCTGCTGTTCGCCGGCACCGGCGACCTCGACCGCCGCGGCCAGACCGTGCACCTGCACGCCACCGACCCCGAGCTGGCCGACGACGATGGAGCGGGCGAGTGGCTCGTCACGCTCGACCCCGACGAGGTGCGCCTCGAGCACGCCCACGCCAAGGGCGACGTCGCCGTGCGGGGCCCGGCGTCCGACCTCTACCTGCTGCTGTGGAACCGCCGGGGCGCCGAGGGCCTCCAGGTCTTCGGCGACGAGCGGGTGCTGGCCGACTGGCGCACCCACGTCACCGTGTGACGTGGGTGCCGCCCGTTCACGCCGTCGGTGAGGCCACCGCGGGCTGGCCCACGCCCTGGCAGGCGGCGGTGGGCTCGGGCGCGTTGTCGCTGTTGCGGTAGGTGTCGATGAACTGCACGAGCCGGGGGTCGTCCACGCTGTCGAGCTGGAGCTGGCGGGCCCAGGCGGTCACGACCAGCGGCGCCGACAGGCCCTCGTCGGGGGTCGCGGTGACCTTGGCCTGCTGGGCCACCAGCGTGCTCAACGCGGACCTCTGGGCCGCGTCGAGGCCGGGGTCGTAGGCGATCCAGATCGCGCCGTGCTCGAGATCGTGGACGAGCAGCTCGTCGGGCGGCGGATCGGACTCGTAGAACCCGCAGGTCGCCGGCACCGGGTAGTGCTCGCCACCCGTCGGGGGCGCCGGGTCGTACACGAGGTCTTCCTCCGTGTGGTCGTTGCTGTCGACCCGGAACGCCTCGACGCCGTCGACGCCCTCGTCGGCGGGCCCGATCGGTTCGCCACCGCTGACCGGGCGGGCGTCGCCGCTGGCCTCGGGCCCCGACGGGGCGGCCCCGCCCTCGTCGTTGCCGCACGCTGCGGCCGCGACGGCGAGCGACAGGGCCAGGAGCAGGGGTGACAGGCGGCGGAGCACGGCGAGTGACCCTAGCGGCTGGCCGGCCCGAACCGGTCGCGCCGGCGTGCCGGACGGCCCGGCGCCCCCGATCGGGCGGGAACGCCGATCGACGGGCGGTCAGGCCCCTTCGAACACCGCCGCCCGCACGCCGGCCCGGGCCAGGTCGTGCAGGAAGGGCAGCGACTCGACGAGGGACGCCAGGCCCGCGGCGCCGGTCGTGAGCGCCCGGCCCGTCGCGACCCAACGGGCGGTCACCGCGGCCACGGTGCCCGCGGCCACGGCGGGGCGGTCGACGGCCCCCAGC
>Ga0111539_10003725_pt1 | contig 20060 bp, 17 predicted proteins | sample RhiMethybrSRZTD1_FD_79667 | JGI IMG/M metagenome (GOLD analysis project Ga0111539, IMG submission 79667) | Populus rhizosphere microbial communities from Tennessee, USA - Rhizosphere MetaG P. TD hybrid SRZTD1 (version 2) (version 2) | ecosystem: Host-associated > Plants > Roots > Rhizosphere >... | reverse complement strand
TCCGGTCGCAGAAAAACGAATCTGATCAGCACACGGGGCCGGCGGTGGCGTCGTAGTCGGTGTCGGACGAGGGGTCGGGACCAGGGTCGGGCTTTGGTCCGCGGCCGCGCTGATGGCGGGCGAGTTGGTCCAGGACTTCGGCGAGGGCCTGGAGGTTGAGTGGTTTGGTCAGGTGCGAATAGAAACCGGCGGTGCGCGCGCGTTCGATGTCGTCGGTGCGACCAAAACCGGTGATCGCAACTACCGGGACATGTTGTTGACCGTTTATCTTTCGCAGCCGCTGCAAGAACTCAAACCCGTCCATTCCCGGCATTGAGATGTCGGAAAGAATCACGTCGAACTCGTTTTCCGAAGCAAGTCGCAGTGCGTCGGCGCCATTGATCGCAGTGGCAACGTTTGCACCACTCAGCTTCAGCAACTGTTCGAGCATCCTGATCGTGTCTTCCGAATCGTCGACGATCAGAACACTCGTCCGCGGCGCGAGATTCAATTTAACGGCCGTGGCCAAAGCTGCCCCAGCCAAAGAGAGCGGCCCCGTTTCCCGCAGCAACGGCAGCCGCACCGTGAAACGCGAACCCTTATTCATGCCTTCCGAGTGGGCTTCGATGGTCCCCCCGTGAAGTTGGACCAGTTGCTGCACCAGCGCCAGACCGATACCGAGACCGCCGTGACGCCGGCTGTTGCTGCCGTCAGCCTGGCGAAACATTTCGAACACATGCGGCAGAAAAGCCGGATCGATTCCCTGCCCCGTGTCGGCCACCACCAGCACCGCGCTGCCGTTTTCATTTTTCAACCCGATGTCGATGCTGCCACCTTGCGGCGTAAACTTCACCGCGTTGTTCAGCACGTTCCACGCGATCTGCTGCAACCGCAACCGGTCGCCGTCGACAAGTAAAAGCTGATCGGTGCCGAGCAAACGAATGTCGATCCCTTTCGACGAGGCATCGGCTCGAACTGTTTCCACGGCGCTGTCGATGATTGCCGCCAAGGAAACCGTCTCCTGGTTCAACGAAATCTTGCCTCGCTGCAAGCGAGAGAGATCGAGCAGGTCGTTGATTAACTGCGACTGCGACTGGGCGTTTCGTCTCAACGCTTCCGCCATCTGGGCCAACCGCGACGATCGTTCGATCTCCGGCATTCGCAGCAACAACTCCGAGTAGCCAAGAATCACGTTCAACGGATTGCGCAGCTCGTGCGACAGCGTCGCGAGAAATTCGTCTTTGAGCTGGTTCGCTTTTTCCGCAGCGTCGCGCGCCTCCTGCTCGCGCTGGAGCAGTTGCTCGCGCTCGGCTTCGGCACGCAGCTTCTGAATCGCGGTCCAGGTGCGTTCCGCGACAGTTTGCAACAGCGAAACTTCTTCCTTACTCCACTGTCGCGGCTTGTCGTCGCTGGCCCACAGCGAAGCGACCCACCGACCTTCGCGCATCAACGGCACCGCCACGTAAGCGCGCTCCCCGCTCAACTCATAACATCGCTCGTAATCCGCAGCAGTGCGAGGATCGATCTTGGAGTCGACATTGACGACGGTCCGTCCCTGTTGCATCTCCGTAGTCGTGATACTGCTGTATTCGGAAATGCGATGCTCGCCCGCGACTGATTCAGCGCCGTCACAGTAGTCGCGATGAACGATCTCGAGATCGCGCTCAACGTCAGTCTCGTTGAACAGACAGCGTCGCACGTTGAGATGAACGCCGACTGTCCGCGCAACTTCGTACGACAATTCAGAAGGATTCTGAAGCGTTCTGATCAGATCGCTGACGCGAACGAGAACGTCGAGCCGCGCTTCGTTGTGTTCGAGCGCGAGGTTCGCAAGTCGCCTTTCACGATCGGTGCGATTGAGCGACAGGGCGGTCCACCAGATGAGACCGGCGAGCAGAAAAAGAATGAGAAGCACGAACACCGCGGTCGCAAATCCCGGGCTGAACCATCCGTCACTGCGCGCATTAGTCCTGATCCAACCCAGCAGGATCACGATCAAAAGGACGGGCCACATGCGTCGCGCAACGACAGCGCCCGAACTGTTTCCCAGTAGCGCAGCCACTACGCCACGCTCCGGGCGCGCCAGAAGAATCGCCGCGCAAATACTCAGAAACGCCACCACCGTATGCAGCGCAATCGTGAAGTAAAGCGCTACGGGCTCGAACCGCTCGATGCCGTAAAAGTAGTACAGAAAAACCAGCAACGTGATCGCGATGACCACAAACACGGCGATGTTCGACACGCGCCACCAGCGTCTCGATGGTGCATCAATCAAAGCGAGCGCAATTCCGAGCAGAGTGAAATTGAGCGATGCGGCAACGCCCATGCGGCCCGCGAACGAGAGCCCCGCCTCCAACTGCGTCTCAACAAACAGCAACTGATCGATGTGCAGATCCCAACCAATGATGTGTTCGCTCAACGTGAGTAAGCCCACTAACCCGACAATCGCAGCACACACCTGACCGATACGACGTCTCGCAGTCGACGTTGACGGATCTTGTATCAACAGGATTGAGATCGCGACGAGCATGAGGCAAACGGAGGTGTTTGCCTTCATCGTGACGAGCGCCGGATGAATCCTCTTCAGAAACTCGTTATCAAGCAGCCAACCAAAGAAAGCTGCGCCGCCGATGCTGAACGCCAGCAGCGCGAACGCGATAGAAAGCACTCTCCATCGCGCTAACTCTTTGGGCGAATACTGGGCAAGAGTTTCGTGCATGGATAACTTTTCGGGGGATTGCGATAGGAAGTCTATCCTGCCCCGCATTACCCGACAAGTTGGTTTCTAAGTGGTGTGCTGCTTGGGCGTTTGTACGAAAGCGATCAAGAAGAGAACTACGAGGAGGAGGTCGATCATGGAGGCGCCGAATGTAGTGGCCGCGAGGCGGCCCTGGAGAAACAGGATCGTCGCCGCGATCACGAAACTGGTTTTAGCCAGCATCGGCATGATCATGATCGTGCGATAGCGAACCGGATCTGTGGAGATGATCAGCAGCAGAATCTGCCACGCCAAAGTGACGCCGATGAAACCGTAGTAATACTCAGGATGCGTGATTGGTGGCGGGTCGTCGCGTCCGGTCTTAGCTTCGAGAAAGTAGAGTGGTAACAGGACGATGATTCCGTAGATGCCGGCGAGCAGGAAAACGCGCTTGGCGAATTTCATTGCGGATCGTTTGCTCCGTCAGTGTTGGACCAATCCGCAGTATACACAAACACGCTTGGATTTTAATCCAGCGCCAGGCGCCGCCCCTTAAGCACCTGGCGCTGGAAGCACCGCACCAGCAAACAAATCATTCTTGTTTCGGAATCGAATAACGCGCCACGATTGCCGTCACGTTGTCGCGACCGCCGTTGCTCAACGCGAGGTCGATCAAGCTTCGACACGCCAATTTTGCGGAAGTCGATTCGTTTAAAACACCCTCGATCAGCTTGTCCTCGACCATGTCCGTAAGGCCATCCGTGCAGAGCAACACTTGATCCCCGTCTTCGAGAACGTAGTCATGAACGTCAGGCAGACACTCAGTTTCTCGCGAACCGAGGGCCTGCATCAGGACGTTTCGCAACTCCCGCACGAGACGATCGTTCGGACCATGCGTTCCGTCCTCAACCAACCGCGCTCCGAGCGTATGATCGCGCGTCAAACGAACAAGCTTTCCGTCGTGCAACAGGTATGCGCGCGAATCGCCGACGTGGCCAATTATCAGATCATCACCCTGCGACAACGCGGCGGTCATCGTCGTGCACATGCCGTTCAGACTGGCGTGCACCGCAGCCTCCCGCATCAGCGCCGAATTCACCCGACGAAAGCGGTCCTTCATCCGCCACATCACCGTGTTTCTTTCCTTGGGCCCCCAACGAAACTGCCAGTCAGGCGTGTGCAGCGCCAGACTCATCAACGTGTAAATTGCCTGACGGCTCGCAACTTCTCCCGCTGCTTCACCACCCACCCCGTCCGCGACGATCATTCCAAACCCTGTCTCCTCGAACAGATCGCCGGGCTGGTTTTCGCCAATGTTGCTTAGAACCATTTCAACAGCCCGTCCACAGCGCGCGACGAGAAAGTGGTCTTCGTTGCGTGTGCGCATGTGGCCTTTGTCTGACATACCAAAGACGTCGACGCTCACCAGGGAGGAAAACGGCGACGGCGGTGTTTCATCTGTCGGCTTAGCAGACTCAGATTTCACATTAGCGTCGTTGTCTATTGCTTTTGTCGGTTTCATAAAGTGTTTACCCCATTGAGAACATGACCGGCCCTTGAAGTGGTTGAGTAGTTCGTCGATTGGTCCAACAGTGATTACCGCTCATGTCGAGGACTCCGTGTGGACCGTAGGGTAGAGGGACAGGTCATCGTGAAGTTCCAGCGCCGCGTCACGCAAGCGGTGGAACACGCGCTTGATTCCTTCGCACGAATAGTCGGGATTGGGCCACTTGAAGTAGCCTCCGCAATTCAAAAAGAACTCGCATGACGAACACTCGGCCTCGGGACTCAATACGCGCTTCGTCAATTCGAAGTGAAAAGTCTTGAGGTCGAGGTCTGGGGCCGTGAAAGGACGGCGAGCCAAAGTCTCAGTGCCCTTATCGTCGACGTAACGGACCAGCAATGGACCTTCTTCTTGAATGTCCCACAACGTGACCGGATGTTTGTGAATCACCGTCGTGAGCAGGCCGCTGAAGTACTCGATCGGCTGCGACACCGCCTTGTTGTGGAGAAAGAAATCGAGCGTCTCAGAGAGTTCCTCGATCAACATGGCATCCGGCTGCGCGCCTTCGAGTTTTACCGGAAGCTGAAGAAACGATGCTACGCGCACAGCCTTGCTGAAACCGGGAACGACCGGAATCACGACCCGGACCGGATGCGATCGTTGCAACTTGCACAGCCGGTACAACTTCATCACTTCGCCTTCCGGATCCGCCAGCACGACTTCGATTGGCAGACCCGGATGCCAATCCTCCAACTCCTGGAGATCGGCAGAAATGTCGTGTAACTGGAGCGCCACCAACCGGCTCATGTGTTGCGGCGAAAGGTATTGGACCACCGCCGCCGGGTCGGTTGCCCGTACGATCAACGGATGATCCGGATACGAATCGATGAGTGCGAGAGGCACGTTGTAAGTGCACGGTTGGTCCTGCGTCATTTTCTAAAAGAGTTGTAGAGGCGGAACCTGACGCCGGCTTGCTCCAGTAAAAGCTGACACCAGTTCCCGCCCCCACGTTACAAGCGCCGTTTGATTTACTAACCGCGCCTGTTAACCCAACTGCCGCCGCCCCCGCGGCTGTTGAGCCATCCTCCACCTCCTCGATTTATCAGACCGCCGCCGCCGTTCACCAAACTGCCGCCGCGATTGATCCAATTCGTTCCGCTGTTCAACCAGGCGCCGCCACCGTTGGCCCACGAACCCGAGCGATTGGCCCAACCGCCCGCGCCCGGACCGTTGATCCACGATCCACGAGGATTTACCCGACCCGCTGCCTCGTTTGATGGCGACGATTCGACCAACAGAATCGCGGCAATCGCCGCGGTGGACCATTTGCCAAGACTGCGTAGGAAGTCGCGCCGATCCGACAGTTCCAGCGCTTCAGGATCCAGTTGCTCGTCATCTGGTTGGATATCAGGCTCGTTCACCCGGTCGGCCATGTTCGTTCCCCCTTTGCTCCCTTTTACGAGCCAGTCAATTAACGAGTTGGACGATAAGCCGGCAGTGAGACGGGCCGGTTTAGAATCACGCCAAACTCTGTCCCCGATTTGACCTCTGCTTCCTTGCCCTTCATCAACTTCTTGGTAATGAACCCAACGCCCGCACCAACACCGGCACCGATCGCCGCTCCCTTTCCTCCACCCGCGAGCGCGCCGATCAAGGCACCGCCACCTGCACCGCCCCCGATGAATTTCACGTTACGTTTTGAAGTCTTTTTCGCCGATGCTGTTCCTTCGTTGTCGCTCGTCGTACTGCCCGCGTCGAGATCGGTGAGCGAACCGCTCAACGCAGCGGTGCGGCCGTTGGGTAGACGCAGGTGGTAGAAGCCAACAGTTAACGTGCCTGGCTGACCATCCTTTCTTGCTTTCTGAACCGCGATGACGCGGCCCATAATCGTGCTGCCTGAGGGCACGAGCTCGACTCCGTTCGTCGAATAAACCGGATCGACAGTGGTCGTGGTGAACGTGTCGCCCACGCGCGACTCATCTGACTTCAGCGAGTCGTTCAATCGAACATGAAACGTCTGGTTCGTGTTGATGCGGTAATATTTGATCGTCCGCTTCTTCGTTTGCGCCACGACGAGAGTGGCGAATAGAAGAAGCAGCGAGATCGCCGTCAAGCTTCGAATTGCGTGTTTCATGATGTATGTCGGGATTGCTGTTCGCGTTACGCAATCAACCGGAGTTTCGCGCGTGTCGGAACCGCAGTTGTTTGCGAGCTAATCGGTTCCATCACTTTCTTCTCGCGGTAGTAACTGCCCTTCGTTTTCCATTGCTCCAGGTCGAAGCGTCGATGCACGCCGCAACGCAAACAAACGCGATATGTTTCGCCGTCGCGCGTGAAAGGCCGCGACATACGACGGTGCCAGCACGTCCAAATTTTCGAAATCACAAAGAACGGTACAAAGAACCAATGGAGTATCTGCCAGACACTTATCTTGTCCTGCGCCCGTTCTCGTACGGTCGGGTGCAGTAACTGCTCGTACGCACTCATGAGGTACCTCCCAAAAACCCGGCGTGGCCACGCTCGCCGGAAACGGACTGCTTTTAAATCGGAAGTAGAAAATAACCAGCGTCTCCAAGCACCGTAAATCGCCTTGATTTGGTATTTTGTGCGGACTTTGCAGGAGTCGCACTGCATCTTTCACGTAGGCACATCAGTGTTCTATGGTAGGGGAATTTCTGGTCTCAAAAATGAAGCGTGAGAGACACGCCGGCAGCGTGAATATGATGAGGTTGCGAGCGACTGTCGTTCTGCTTCGTGTAGTAGAGATCCAAGATTACTTGCTTGCGAGGGGAAAGCTCGCGCAACAAAGGAAAACCTCGCTTCAACTGAAACTCCCCGCCGGCCGTGAGTCGATTTCGGTTCCAAACGTCGAAGCGCGTGTCGTAATAAACTTCGGCAGAACCGTACGGCGTGAAGGAGCGTCCCCACACGCGGAACTCGCGCTCCAACCGCAGTCGATTACGATAGCGAAACGAGAAATCGCCGTTCACGAAACGCCAGTCCTGGCGATTGCGATCGCTTAACAGAATCGCCAGCGGCAGATCCTGGCGAAACGTCTGCTCGGTGACGATGCGATGCTCCACGAACGGATCGTCACCGGGCGCGAAGCTGTAGCGATAGCCACCGCGCAACAACCAGTGCTTGTTTCCCGTGTAGTCGACGTGAGCACCTAGCGTTGTTTCGAAACTCTTCCTCGTCTCCTCAGCACGATTGCCGGTCGCCATAAAGTAGAGACGGAACTTCTCGTCCAGCGGCACAAAAACATTGAATTCAGTCCACAGCTCATGCCGCGTGTCCGCCTCCTGCTGCGCTCGCACGCCGGCGCTTATACAAAACAGTAACGTAACGATCGACAAAGCCCGAATCATGTTTAGCTACGGCCTTCGGGTAGCTGATAGGCCATTGCACCCGCGTGGACGGTGTGGAAAAGGTTCTCGGCGCCGATTCGCTCGGCCACGCCCGCGCGCTCGAGCATGATGCGAAACAAACCGCGCGCACGCGCAATGCCGAAGACGATTCCCTGCTCCGCTAACTCCGATCGCAATGCGTCGAGTGCGTAAGCTCCGGAGACGTCAAGCATCGGCACTGACTCGGCGTCGAACAAGAACCGTCGCGGCTTAGCGTCGGCGTTTACAATCGTCGTGCGTACGCGTTCGGTGAAATAGTCGGCATTGAAGAAAACGAGCGACGCTTCGAAGCGATAGATGATCAAACCGTCGATCGTCGTTCCGCCGTCTTCCAGTGTTGCCGCGTAAGTCTCGTCGTCGCCGTCGACCATGCCGAGCAACGCATCGCGCGGACGAGATGCTTGCTGCAGAAGTTTGAGCATTGCAAGCGCCACCGCGATCAGGACGCCTTGCAACACACCGAGAGTCATCACGCCGATCATTGCCGCTAGCGACTGACGAAACTCGGGTTTGCTCAAGCGGTAATAGCGTCTGAGTGAAGCCCAGTCGAACAAACCGAGCGCGGAGGAGATCAGTATCGCAGCGAGTGCGGAGGTGGGAACGTAGGCGAGTGGCCCAGTCAAGAAGATCAAGACGATCGCCATCACCAACGCCGCAACCAGCGAAGCCATTTGCGTCTTGCCACCGGCTGAGTCGGCAACGGCAGTGCGCGAGTCTGCGCCGCTGACGACGAATCCGCGATTCAACGCGGAGGCGATGTCGGAAACGCCGAGCGCAAACAGGTCCTGATTGACGTCGATGCGATAACCGTTCTTGGCAGCGAAACCGCGCGCGGTCGTCATCATGCTGCAAAAACTGACGAGCGAAATGCCCGCGGCGCCGAACAACAGCGGCCACACCTCGGAAGTGTTGAGGTTAGGAATCGTCGGCGTGGGAAAGCCGGCGGGAACTGCGCCGACGACGGCAACGCCTTTCGCGCTCAGACTCAGTGCGAAAACAACTGCGCAACCCAGCGCGGCCGCGACGAGCGGAGCGGGTATTCGCGGCAAGAAACGCTTTAGCAACAGTATCAGAACCAGCAGTGCCACGCCGACGCTTAACGTCGCGACATGCGTTTCGCTGACGCGCGAGATCGCCTCGAGGACGGTGCGAAAAAACCCGCCCGGCGAGACTTTGAAACCAAGCAATGCGCCGAGCTGGCCCGCGATGATCGTCAGCGCGATGCCGTTGAGATAACCGGTGAGGATTGGACGCGAAAGGAAGTTGGCGATCACGCCGAGACCGGCAATGCCACCGACGATGCACAGCACGCCGGTTAAAAACGTGAGGACGATCGAGAGTTCACCGTAGCGGATCGCATCCCCGGCGGCGAGTGGTCCAACTGTCGCCGCCACGATCGCGCACGCGGCTGCGTCCGGATTCACGACCAACTGGCGTGACGAACCGACCAGTGCGTAAGCGACGGGCGGGATGATGCACGAGTAGATGCCGACAACGGGCGGAAAACCGGCGAGTTGTGCGTAAGCGATGCCGATCGGCAGCGCGACCGCCGCGATGGAGAGGCCCGCAACAAGATCGCTGGAGAACCATTCGCGATGATAGTTGCGCACAAGATCAATGCCCGGCAGCCATTTGGCGATCTTGTTGCTTGTGGTCAGCATGAATCACTTCAACTTGCCCAGCTTGATTTTCAATCCAGTCGTCAACAGCAGATCGTTCTGCTGAAGTCCCGGCGGCGGATCGGAAAGGTAACGATCGCTCAACGTCAACTGCCAGCCGATGCGCCGCGAGATGTCAGTCACGAGCGAGGCGTCGAAGTTGATGCGGTAAGTGCCGCCGTCTGTCAGGTTGGGAAAGAAGAACAATTGTTCCTTGAGCGAGACGCGGGAACTGAACCGGTGCGAAAGCGTTTGGCCGAGTTGTGCCTCAGCCGTGCTGCGATCGTTGAAGTCGCCTCTAAAAAACTCGCGGTTCCAGTCGAGACCGCCAAGTAGATCGAGTTGTGTTCGCTCGTTGCGAATCGCGTGATAGCCGAGTCCGCCGCCGACTACGAAGCGCAGCGTCAGATCCTGCAGGCCGTTGTGTTCGAGATCGGTGAAGCCGTAGGCGAACAACTTGCGATTGAGGTCGCGGTCGTAACGGATGCCGCCGCGGATGGTGTTGGCGATAGTGTTCGACTCGCCGCTGGTGCTGTCGCGGTTGTAGATCGATGCGGCGTAGATGGTCGTCTTGTCGTTGCTGGTTTGGCGTTCCGCAGCCAGGCCGATCGCGAGGTTGATCGTGTCGGAGTTGCCTGAGGTCAGTGCGAACCCGACGTCGGCGCCGCCGCTCCATCCTTCGAGCAAACCGGGATTGAGGGAGCCCTCATAGGCGACGTGCTCTGCTTCCGATCTGATTACTTTGATCGCGGAACGATCGACTGAAACCACGTTCGCGCTGGCGGCGCGTAACTCGACTTTGTCTGCCGACGCGGTCATCGTTCCGGAAACAGTGCGACCGTCTGCGAGCGTGACGTAGATCGGCTGATCGGTGGTGATGATTGTCACCGCCGCCAGATCGACACTCACATCGCCGAGCAGATCCGTGGTGACGACGAGTTTGCCGCCGTCGGTCTTCACGATCTTGCCGGTGACGCGATCGCCATTCTTCAACGTGATCTGATCGGCTGATATTTGAAAAGCGAGTGCGAGCAAGAGAACAGTGCAAGTCAATAATCTCTTCATGAGGTTGCCTCGTTAATGTACTTGCGCGGTTCGCGCCGCTGCCGGAAACACGGTTTTCCAATCGTTCTTCATGTCTGCCAGTAGCCAGCCCTGCCGCTCAGCTTCGTCGAGCGCTTTGTCGAGCTGGCCGCTCATCAGGTGCTGCCGGTCATAGGCAAATTCTCGATCGGCGTCGGTGTGGTGGACGAGCAGGCCAAGTGACGGGCGCTCATCGGTTCGGCCCACCGTGGTCCAGATCAACATCTCGCGGTCGCCGTCCGAGTTTCCGAAACACGCGATCGGGCGACGGCCAATGCACTTGTTGATGTTGACGGGCTTATTGGCTTTGTCGTCGAAGAAGTCGAGCACTGGCTCGCGCGTCAGCACCGGCTTGCCGCCGCGCATTTCGAAGTGGGTCTTGATGCTTGAACCGATCACCTGGTGCGTCGGGACACCGTAAACTTCTTCGGCAAACACGCGCATGAATTCGACGCCGCCGCCGGAGACGATGAACGTTGAGAAGCCGCGCGCACGGAGCAACGCGAGCACTTCCAACATCGGTTGATAGATTGCTTCGGTGAATGGACGGTTAAGACTCGGGTGACGCGCCTTCGCTAACCACGCGCGCACGATCAGGACGAACTCGTCGGTGGTCATTCCCGTGTGCGTCGCCATGCCGAGATCGGCGAGTCCCTTGATTCCAGTCGCCATCGCCGTCTTGATATCTCCGGCGAGCATCGACTTGAACGGCTCCGTCCTCTGCCACTCGGGATGCAGCGGCGCGAGTGCTTTGAGCCGATCATTGACGAAGAACGCCTGCACCGGCACGGGCATCTCGCACCAAAGCGTCCCATCGTTATCAAACACCGCGATCCGTTCATTCACCGGCACGTAATCACTGCTTCCGGCAGTCGAAGTACGCGCCACGAAATCAATAATCGTGTCCTTAATCTTCCCCTCATTCCACGAAGGCAACGGATCACCCGACATAACTAACCTCCTGCTTCCAAACGCGGATCAAAAAATCATCACCAGCCGAGCGCCCGGGACGACAGCGGTGTCAAAGCGCGGACGGACGCCGCGGATGATTTGGATATCGCCGGTGAGGCGCAGCCAGGGCGTGACGTGGAGGTTGTAGAAGGCTTCGAACTGGTGCTCGGCTTGCAACGTGCGATCGCCGATCGTCAGCAGATCGATGTTGTCCTTCAAGACGCTGCTGAGATCGCTGAAGGCGTAAGCAACACCGAATTCATCGCGGTTCCTGCTCTTAAACAATCCATTGCCGCCGAGGCCGACGTTGACGAACTTGGTAATCGGACTCGTGTCCTTGTTCGCAAACGAGAGTTGCCCGAAGAAACCCCAACCATCACGGTGACCGCGTTCGACGAGATACTGACGGAAGACATAACTCACCGACCACGAACCACGCTTTGGTTCGACTGGATTGAGCGCCGGACCCGGAATGATGTTCTGCCGGATAATGTCGAATGGCGTGAACTTCTTGGTGGTGATAGCGGCGCTAAGCGAGTGTTTGGCGCTTTTGTTCCAGTACTTCGCGGGAAAATGAACGCCGGGCGAGAACGTGACGCCGTCGGCGAACAGATCGTCGAGTCCCGAATCAAGCGTGTGATCGTTGGGATCGAGTATGGCCAGCGTAAATCGCGGTTCACCGCCTTTGACGTAAGCAGCGCTGAAACCATTTGTAACCAGTGGGACCTCGCGCACCACCGTCAATGGTCCAATCTCCGCGAGATTGAAAAACCTTTCCGTGCCGGCGCCACCGAAGAAGTCTTCGTCGACAAGATCCAACAAGTTAAAGCGGCCGAACGAGATGGCCCACAGATCGCCTTTCTTCAAGTCGATCGGAATGAGGCGCGTGAAGTTCAGCGCGGTGATGGCGACGCTCTCGCCGTCGGCTGCCGGGCTGATCGCGGCGGTGTTCACCGGGTTGATCGCGCCGGTGCTCAACAGCAAAGGACCACTGAAACGAAACTCCGTTTTGATCTCGCTGGACCAGTATTTCCAACCGGCAACCTTACCCAGATCGAATTTCCAGTTCATTTCAAACTTGCCGGTGTATTCCGTTTCGTTACTTCCGTCCCCACCACTCGCGAGGCCCTGAACGAAGTTCGACAACTTGAATTCGAGTTCGATGCCCTTCTCTTTCCAGCGCGATCGCGTTCCGCCCCAGTCGCCGGTCATCGTTTCCTGTGTCCAGAAGTCAGTAAGCGGCTCCGGTGCAGGCTTCGTCGCCGCGACGTTGGTGCCGGCTGCTGATTGCGGAGAGGGTGACGGTGCGGGGTCCTGCGCGTTAGCCACACGAATCGAGAAAACAAGCACGAGGATCGAGGCAACGACAAAAGCGCGTACCGCGAAATACATAACTTTCTCCTCGCAACCTAACTCACGCGAACGGTCTCAGGAAACCTCCAGGTACCGTCGAGAATTTCTTTTCGGGGGCGATAGAGGCGCACCATGTAATTCCATCCAGGAAAGATTGGCAGACAGTTCCCTGCACCGCCGTCACACGCACCAAACTGCACCGTCACCGATCCATCCACGCCATGTTTCGCAGTGATGTTGTTGAGCGTGTAACTGTCGAACTTATTTTTGACGAAGTGTCCTTGGGCGTCATAGACGCTGATGGACCAGAACCCATCGACTGGCACTTCCTTCACCGTCAACTTGTAAACACCCGTGCCGTCGTTCGCTTCTGGAGTGATGTTGAGATAGATCGCGTCTTCGTCAGGATTGCCGCCCCAACCAGTAGCCGTACCGATCAAATGACGGATCGGATCGACTCGGTCTCGAGGACCGAACGCGCGTTTCAAATCGGGAATGGTGTCGCCGAGAGATTGAAGCGCCGCTTTGACTTTTTTTCTGCTGGTTTCGTCCCAGTTTGGAGTTTCGAAACGGCCCGGGCCTCCCGGCTGTTTCATTTCCAACGCATCCTGTAGACCATGGACGTGGTCGAGGTCTTTCGGATCGGCTGGATCCACGAGCGTGCGCACGGCCGCGAACATGTAACGCGTACCGACGTCGTTCCTCGTGAAGGTATGTTCACCAGGTTGGTAGATAAGGTCTCTGGCATAATGATTCTCGTCGATGATTGCCAGTGACATGTAACGTTTTCCGGGATTGGGCAGCGTGAGTGTCACTGGCCCGGCATCGAGGTCCAACAAGATCTGTGAATAAAGCGTATCGCGATTAAGCCTCACGGCGGGGAGGTCGATCGGCGGCAGACTACGATAGTGATAGAACGTGCCAAGCTCACCACGGGCCGCAAACTGCGCGAAGTACCAATCAGTTTCCGCACGCGCGAAGTTGTCAGGCGTGACCTTTAGCGTCTCAGGCGTCACTGTTGCTTTGCCTGGAGTAGACACTGTCTTGCGCTCCTTTACAGCCTGAACTTCGCTCCCAACAGGATTCCGTTCATGGTGGTCCTGAAAATAAATCCTTCATTGACGTAGTCGACTCGCAGATAGCGATAACCTCCGATCAACGCGACGCGAGGTTTCACTTGAAAACCTGCACCGCCGAATGCTTGTCCGGTGAAATCCGACTGCGCGCCGAAGCCGCCCACATCGAACCGGCCCAGTAGAAAAACTCGCGGCGAAATACTTACCGATCCGCGTGCGCCGACGATCGGGTCAGCCCAATTCCTGCTCTCTTCCACGTCAACTAACGGCAGGATGCGCGGCTGAAACGTAAGGTGTGGCTTGACGTGCCAGAAACGAACACCGCCAACCAGATCGATCGAGCTGTGTTCACCTTTGAAGACGCGATAAGCAACCGCCGGCTCGATGATCGTTTCCTTTACTTCGACCTCGATGTCGCCGAAGAAAGGACTGGGTGTGACCTTCTTCGCCGATAGCGACATGTACATCGCATCGCCAAGAATGGACCAGTTTCCTTTGCGCGCTTCAACCTGGCCCATGATCGCAAAGTCGAGGTTGCGGAACAGATCGCGGAAGCTGGCGCTCACTTCCGCTCTCTGTCCGACTACGCCAACCGTGCCGTCGAGGCTCGCGAGAAAGAAATAGGGTGAGACTGAGACTTGCCAGCCGGGCGCGGGGCTCGACTGCGCAGCCGGCGCCTCATCGGGCGTTTTTGGTGTGTCAGTCGGTTCTGATTGAGCGTGGGCAGACGTTACCAGGAGTAACGTCCAACAACTGATCACGAGCATTATTCTGGTCATCGTCTTGAGTCCTTTACACGGGCAGATAAATGACAAACTTCGGCTTCACACTAAACCTCTGGCCCAGCCGAAATTACTGTCAGTTTTGACAGTGCAATCGCGCCTTCAGGTTTTCAGCGAAGTAACCGCACACCGGAACGACGATCGATTCCGGTGTGCGCGATCTGCTATTGCGAAGCGCCTGCCGCCTTCCCCATTGCCTTTTCCTGCTGCCGCGCTTTCTCGACCGCCTGATCGATGCTGAAGCTCGACGGCCGCTGCCGCGGCGGGAATTCCTGGAACGTCTTCAGAAACTCACCCACAATGGCTTGCATCGGCACCAGCATGAACGTGTGGTCCGCCATCCATTTGCCATAGAACAGCGTGGCATCTTCCGTCGCTCTTTCGAACGGATCGGCCCGCAGGTTGTAAAGATTAGGCGCCCGAAGAGCCGTCATCGGCTCTCGCCATACGTCGAAGCCCTTAGCCCGTTGTTGCAGGAACTCGCCCTTCCAGTTGCCGACGCGGATGGCCATCAAGTCCCCGTCGTCGCTCCAGTAAAGGAAGCCCTTGCGCGGGTTCTCTTTTACTTCGCCCTTCATGAACGGAATCATGTTGAAGCCGTCGATGTGGACTTTGAAGTTCTTCTTGCCGGACTTGTATCCCTTCTTCAGTTTCGCCACGACATCCGGTTCGCCAGCGACTGCCGCGAGAGTCGGCAGCATGTCGGTGTGCGAGATAATCTCGTTCGAGACTGTTCCGGGTTTGATCTGGCCGGGCCAACGAATCGCACACGGCACGCGCCAGCCACCTTCGTAGTTGGTGTCCTTCTCGCCGCGGAATGGCGTCGTTCCACCGTCTGGCCAGCTCATGCATTCGGCGCCGTTGTCGGTCGAATACATCACGATCGTGTTGTCGGTTATGCCGAGTTCATCGAGCTTGTCGAGCAATACACCAACGTGTCCATCGTGTTCGACCATTCCGTCCGGATAGACACCCAAGCCGGTCTTTCCTTGTGACTCAGGTTTCAGGTGCGTCCAGATGTGCATGCGGGTCGAGTTCCACCAAACAAAGAAGGGCTTGTCGTCCGCCACCGCTTTCTCGATGAACTTCAGACTCGCATCGAGAAACTCCTGGTCCACCGTTTCCATTCGTTTCTTGGTCAACGGTCCGGTGTCCTCGATCTTTTGCGTACCGTCGGGGTTTGCGAAGCAGTGGAGAACACCGCGTGGTCCAAACCTCTTCTTGAACTCAGGATCTTTCGGATAGTCCGGGTTCTCCGGTTCTTCTTCCGCATTCAGGTGATAGAGATTGCCGAAGAACTCGTCGAAGCCATGTACAGTCGGCAGGAATTCGTCGCGATCGCCGAGATGGTTTTTGCCGAATTGGCCGCATGTATAACCGAGTGGTTTCAGCACATCCGCTATCGTCGGATCTTCTGGCTGAAGACCAAGATCCGCTCCGGGCAATCCAACTTTTGTTAAGCCTGTTCTTATCGGCGACTGACCGGTGATGAATGCTGCGCGGCCGGCGGTGCAGCTTTGCTGTCCGTACCAATCAGTGAAAAGGCATCCTTCTTTCGCGACCCGATCGATGTTGGGGGTGCGGTAGCCCATGATGCCGAGGTTGTAGGCGCTGACATTGAACCAGCCGATGTCGTCGCCCCAGATGATCAGAATGTTTGGTTTCTTATCTGCCATTGGTTTTCACTCCTTAAGTGTTAACAGGGGGTGTTATGTCTGTTTTTCAACAGGCGGGGGATTCCATGAACCATCAATTGCTGCCGGCTTGGGCCAATAGGCGCGGATGAAGAGCGAGAAATCGGCGTCCTTCGGCGCAGGCAGCCAGTTCGTTCGCTCAGCGGGCGCGTCCGACTGCACGTAGATCGTCACCGAGCCGTCTGCATTCAGCTTCATGTCTTTGTTCTTGGTGCCGACGGAGTAGCGATTGATCTCGTTCGGCGCGAAGAAGTGTTGGTCGTCGTAGAGAGTGAGGGACCAGAAGCCATTCACCGGCGGTTCGCCTTTGGCGAAGGTCACAGCGTAACGGTTGCTTCCGTTCAGTCGTTTATCTGAGGAATCAAGATCCTGATAGAAGTACTTTGCTTCATTCGGCTTGTTGACGAAGATGTTTGATCTGGCTACGGCGGTGCGGGTGAAGTAATCAGTGCCGAAAGCGGCGCCGTTAACGATAGTGGTCCAGTTCCACTGCAAAGGGATACCGTAGTTCCGGAACTGAAGCAGCGGTTCGATTATTTCTTCCTGGGTCTGTGTTGCTTCGTCGATGATGGCGGCTTTTAGTTTCGGATCTTTCGCCGCCGCATCCACCAACGCCAAGGCCTCGGCGTAACGGACTTCTTCGCCGGGAAGCGGCGGAGCGTCCTGAAACAACGCCAGCAGATCATCGAAGAATGTTTTCGGATGTACCTTCGGCGCCTCACCTCCGCTTGGAGTTGGCGGCGGAGCTGGAAAATCGGGGACCTTCGACCAGTCGCGCACTTTCATCGTGCCGTCAAACTCGGACAGCGGATAGACGTCGACCTGACTAATGAGCGCTTGGATTGCGTTGCGGTCTGCGTTCGTGTCGTCAAGGAAAAAACGCGGGCAAATGAAACCTGTATTTGTCGACGAGCGGAACACATCGTTGATACCCTTTGGCGTCTTGCCTTTCCAATTTGGTCCAACGAGTAAGTAAAAGCCGGGTTTCGTTCCGTACATGCTGCCCACATTGGCGAAGCTGTCCGTGCGCAGATCGACGATCTGGTAAACGAAGAAACGGTCACCCATGTCGGGAACCTGGACCACGGCAGGCTCGAGATCGAGAGCCAGCGGACCGGCGCCGTAAACTACATCCTGGTTCGGACAGCAAACATCGCGTTGTTCAGGCTTGATGTAGTCGCGCAGCATTGTGATGCGATTTGCTGGGGCGGCTGGAAGGACACCGCCGAGCCTGCCTGGCTCTTTGAAGCTCGCGAAGAGTCTGCGCCGGTTGTACACATTCGATAGAGTCCACGCCCAGAAGTAGGTGTCTCGCGCGACCAGACGGGCGTACTGTTCTGTGAATCGGGTACCGGGCGTTGGTCCAGGCGCGATCGCCTTTGCTTGTGCATGTTTTCTTGGTGTAGCCATTGGTATCTCCCTTAGTCTCGCGCCATCGATGCGGCCATCGCCTTTTCGACGTTCACGTAGGCGTCCTTCGCCACGTCGAAGATCACCTTCACTATGCGGCCACCTTTGAACTCGAAGTTCGGTTTGTACTCGCTGCTCACTGAGTCGCCGGTATCGATGCCGATACTCAAACCCTCACCGCAGAGCGCGTAGTGGCCGCTTTGGGTTCGGAAGGGCGCTTCGGTTACGACTTTGTCGTCGACGTACAACTTCATCTGTCCGAGCGTTTCCAGGTTCTTGCTAATCGTTTGTTTTTCGAACTCGACGCCGACTATGTGCTTGCCGAGCGCAGGTGCATCTGTAGCCAGACGCTGTTCGGGTGGGATACCGAGGAAGTTGTAAACAAAGGTCAGCTTGCCGTTCTTGACGAACAGCGAATAACCGCCGAACCGCGAACCCTGCGCGAAGATGACGCCTTGAGTGTCACCAGTGAACTCTACTTCGGCGAGTGCTTTGAATGACGAACCGAGCGTTCGCGGTGCCGTTGCTTCCGGAACCTCGGTCGTTCCGGGATAGAAGACGTATCGTCCAGATGCGGGCGGCGCAGCATGAAACTCAAGCTGATGGATCACGTCGACGCTAACATCGATTAGCGGAAGGACATTGTTCTTCTCGGCCTCGGCGAACCATAGATCTTGTAACTGCTTCACCTTGTCCGGGTGTTTAGCCGCGAGGTCATGGGCTTCGGCGCGGTCTTCTTCGACGTTGAATAGCTGCCACACATCCTTGTCGAAGTTCCCCTGGTTTGATGGCACCGGTGCGTGCAAGGTCGCCGCCTTCCATCCCTTGTGCCAGATGCCGCGTGTGCCGACCATCTCGTAATACTGGGTTTCTTTTCTGGTCGGAACATTTGCCCTATCGAAGCTGTAGGCCATCGACACGCCTGCGAGTGGCGACTGCTTCACGCTATCGATCGTTTCCGGCATCTCGATACCGCAACACTCGAGGATCGTGGGAAAGATGTCGGTGCAATGGTGATACTGGTGCCGTAGTTGACCTTTCGCCTTGATTCCGTTGGGCCAATGGATAACGAGTGGATCGCAGGTGCCACCGGCAAAGGACGAATAACGCTTGAACATCTTGTAAGGAGTGGAAAACGCGACGGCCCAGCCGGTCGGGTAATGGTTGTAGGTATCCGGGCCTCCCAGCTTGTCGATCATCGCCATGTTGCTCGCGATGTCGTCCGGATAACCATTGAAGAATCGATTCTCGTTGACTGATCCACTGGGACTTCCCTCGCCTGATGCTCCGTTATCGGCGCAGTAGAAGATCACGGTGTTGTCGAGCTGGCCCGACTCTTCGAGATAATCGATCACGCGGCCTATCTGAACGTCGGTGTACTCGGAAAATCCGGCATAAACTTCAGCCATGTGCACGAAGAGTTTCTTCTCGTCAGCAGACAGTGTGTTCCAGGGTCTGACGCTGTCGGCTTCCGGAAGAATTCCGGCGGGCAGCGGATTGATCGGCGTGAGTTCAGTATCAGCGGGAACGATGCCGCGATCGATCATTCGTGCCAGCACCCATTCGCGATAGGCTTCATAACCGTCGTCAAACTTGCCTTTGTACTTGTCGATGTATTCCTGCGGCGCGTGATGAGGCGCATGATTCGCGCCCGGGCAGTACCACATGTACCAGGGCTTGTCAGGCTCCGACTGTTTGGTGTCGCGAATGAAGTTGATAGCCTTGTCTGCCAGATCTTTCGACAAGTGATAACCATCTTCGGGTTGATAAGGTTGGTCGATGAAATGATTGTCTTCGATCAGCGTGGGATACCATTGATTTGTTTCGCCGCCGATAAAACCGTAAAAGCGATCGTAGCCGAGCCCTAGCGGCCACTTCTTTTTTGTGGCGCCGACGCTGAAGGCGTCAACCGGGACGTTGTGGTTCTTGCCGATCCAGAGAGTGGTCCAGCCTGCGTCGCGCAGCACCTGCGCGATGGTCCCGTTCTCGGGAGGAATGTGCCCGCAGTATCCCGGAAAACCGACAGCCATTTCGGAAATCGATCCGAAGCCGTTGGCGTGATGATTGCGACCCGTCAGAAAACACGAGCGCGTCGGCGAACAGACAGCAGTCGTATGCCACTGCGTGTAAGTGAGACCATTCGCGGCGAGACGGTCCATCGTGGGCATACTGATGCGCCCACCGTAAGGCGACCAGGCAGCACAACCTGTATCGTCGTAAAGAATGACAAGGACATTGGGAGCGTCCTTCGGCGCCTTCTTGTAGAGGAAGGCGTTCCAGTCAGGCTTCGAATCTCGTAGATCGAGTTTGATAGTTCCTTTGAATTCATTCGCCTCGGTTTTACTCATGTTCTACTCCTCGCTTATTCGTTCTATGACGGCAATGGATCGGATTGAGCGCGTGCGACAGACGCGACCGTTAAGAGGAGTGTCAGGGTTAAGACTGTTTGTCTGGAGCGTCTCATG
>Ga0111539_10003724_pt1 | contig 20063 bp, 17 predicted proteins | sample RhiMethybrSRZTD1_FD_79667 | JGI IMG/M metagenome (GOLD analysis project Ga0111539, IMG submission 79667) | Populus rhizosphere microbial communities from Tennessee, USA - Rhizosphere MetaG P. TD hybrid SRZTD1 (version 2) (version 2) | ecosystem: Host-associated > Plants > Roots > Rhizosphere >... | reverse complement strand
GTCATATCTATTTGAATCCAGAGGGTTTGGTGTTGCTCCACGACCGTCGTATTCGTCGGGATTCCTTACATCAACGATATGAGCCGCTACCTCTCTGAAAATTAGCAAATCGTAGGGGGTCTCCAGAGTTCACTGTCGGAAACCTTGACAGAAACGAATAGCACCTTTGGGCAAGGTGCCAAACCCCGCATCACACCAAAGTGCTTCAGTTTGTGTCGGATGGTCCGATTCGCACTCACTCACACCCGTTGGCACTGCACCTGCTTTCTCAAGGCCCTGTCGCGGGGCCACGGACTGGTCTCGGGGCAGATCGAGATCCTCTTCGATTGCAGTCTGGGAGAAAGGAAGCTGAGACAATGAGAGCAGGCAGTATAGGAAGATATTTAACAACAGCCGTCTTCGTAGGGATTTTTACGCTGATGGTTGGCACGGCTCCGGCGCATGCGGACATCGTCATCGCCATAGATCAGGTATTCAGTGGCGATGTACCAAGCAGCACGGCGCCTTTCGCCACAGCAAGGTTTCATCAAAATGCTGTGGGCAATGTGACGTTGACTTTGACGGCGAGTCTCGAAAGCGCTACTGAATTCATCACCGAGTGGGGTTTCAATAGCAGCAACCTGAACATCGCTGTTTCGTTGGTCAGTTGCACGACCTGCGACCTCGCCAACAACGGCATCGGCCTGCCGGGCGGTGTTGCAGACCAGTATCAGGCGGATGGCGATGGAAAGTACGACTTTCAGATCCTGTTTACTTCGGCAGGTAATGACGGTGGTGTTCATCGTTTCCAGGGTACGGATGTCGCGATCTTTACGATCACCGGCACCGGTATTACTGAAGCTACGTTTAGTGGATTGAGCGCTCCTGGTGGAAACGCAGGCGGTCCGTTTCACAGTGCTCTGCATATTCAGGGCATCGATGGCAGCTGCAGCGGCTGGGCCGGAGACAGCGCAGCCGGGTCACCCAGCAACGATGTTGGCGGGCCTTGCACTCCGTCGGTTCCTGAGCCGTCGTCTCTGCTCCTTCTTGGATCGGGGCTGGCGACTCTGGGAAGCCTGAGTCTTTTGCGACGCAGACGCGGATAACCTGGGACTTCAACATCCCATAAAACCAATCTAAAGGGCGAAGCGGTAACGCTTCGCCCTTTTGGTCTTTCAGAGATACCGCGTTGCCCGACCAGTTGTCTATTGTCTGTCTGAAGCGCCGTGGTATAGGCTCGCTGGATTATGAAGAAATTTCTCTACCCTGCCATTTTGGTGCTGACGCTCGGAATCGGCGTTTTCCTCATGTATAACATCTGGGCTGCCGTTGCCCCACGCTCCACTGCACAATTCGTGGAAAGCGGAAAGCAATACTTTGACCAGGGCAAGTATCCGGAAGCCATCGTCGAGTTTCAGAACGCGCTCCAGAAAGACGAAACCGACAAGCAAGCGCGCCTCTTGCTTGCCCGGAGTTTGCTGGTACAGAACGACCTGAGCGGCGCGGTGAAGCAGCTGAAAACCCTGCTGGAACACCACCCGGGTGACCCGGACGCCAGTCTGCAGTTGGGTAACATCTATCTTCAGGGCGGAGGGAACGATCCCCAATTCTTCCGAGAGGCGAAAAGCATTGCGGAAAAGATTATTGCGGCAGAACCAAAGAATGTTCTCGCGATGATTCTCCTCGGAAATGCTCAGGCGGGACTGCGAGACTACACGTCTTCGATATCGCAGTTCGAGCAGGCGCTGAAACTGGACCCCCAAAACGCGGCTATTCTGGTCAGCATGGGCGCCACTCAAGCTGTTCAGAAGAACTACCCGGAAGCGGAGCAAGCCTTTTTGAAGGCCCGTGAGATCGATCCCAAGAATCTCAGCGCGCTGATTTCTCTGGCGTCGTACTACCAGGTTTCTGGCAAAAATGCGGAAGCTGAAAGCATGTTCAAGGAAGCTCTCAAAGAGCATTCCGGAAACCGGCAGGTCTATTTGCCTGCTGTAGCCTTTTACTTGCAGACGAAGCGACAGGACCAGGCCGTACAAGTCCTGAAAGCTGCACAGGCTTCGAGTCCGACGGATCCGTCTCCCTCGATGATGTTGGCCTCACTGTACCGGTCTCAAAAGAACATTGCGGAGGCAAAGAACGTACTCGCCGAGACCAAGGCAAAGTTTCCTCAGGATTCCAATGTAGCGGTTGCCTACGCAGAAATTCTCATCGCTTCGGATCTTCCTGCGGCGAACAAAGAATTGGATGCGATTCTTGCGAAGGATCCCTCCAATACTGCCGCCCAGGTTCTGCAAGGTGAGATTCAGTACTTGTCCCGGGACTTCGACAAGGCATTAGCTACACTGGACACGGCTTCGATTATGAATGGCCGTTATCCGCAGGCCCATTTCCTGGTCGGACAAATCCTTGCCAACAAGGGCCAAAGAGAGAAGGCGCTCGATCATTACCAGAAGAGTCTGGAAATCGAGCCTCGGTATAGCGCCGGTAGACTGGCCCTGGCCGAACTCCTGCTGAACATGCGCCGGTTCGCGGATGCCGATATTGAGCTCAGAAAAGTCCTCGAGGCCGACCCGAATTCTGTGGTTGGTCGTCTTTTGAAGGCTAACGTGGATGCATTTCAGGGAAGATTCGAAGATGCTGAAAAGATCCTGACGGCAGTGCAGAAGGAACAACCCGACAATGCACAAGTTCATCTCCAGACGGGCGTCTACTATCAGTCACGCGGCAGGAAAGCTGAAGCCGAGAAGAGCCTGTTGCAGGCGCTGAAGCTTCAGCCCGATTCTGACGACATTCTGAGACAGGTCGTTCAATACTTCGACAGCCAGAAAGCAACCGATCGGGCAGTGGAAGTGATCAACACGACGGTCCCCGATTCGAAAAAGCGCGCGTTCCACTACGAACTCGCCGGTATCGCATACGCAAGAGTGGGTCGGTTTCAGGACGCCGAACCGGCGCTCAAGAAGGCACTCGCGTTGGAGCCCGATCGCGTGGACTCTCACGCCAGCCTTGCGAATGTCTACGTCAGTCTGCGTCGTTATGATGAAGCTCTGAAACAGATTGATGAACTGCTCAAACTGGGGCCGAACAATGGGAATGCATACTCGATGAAGGGGATGATTTATCAGGCCAAGCAAGATTTGCCTTCCGCGAAGGACAGTTATGAACGCGCGTTGAAGGCAGATCCCAACTCGTTCGTCGCGTCCAACAACCTTGCGTACATTCTTGCGGAGCAAGGACAGGATCTGCAAATGGCGATGGGCTACGCGCAAACCGCGCGGCGTTTGGCGCCGAATGAACCAGCGAGCGCCGACACGTTAGGTTGGATCCAATACAAATTGGGCCGGCACCAGTCCGCTCGGGAGCAACTGCAGTTTGCGGTCTCGAAAGTGCCAAACAATCCCACGTACCAATACCATCTTGGATTGATTTACAAGGAGACGAAGCAAGTGCCGGAAGCTCGCGCAGCCCTTCAGAAAGCGGTCGGTACGAAGGAAGATTTCAAGGAAAAGGCTCTGGCGGAAGCTGCACTGAAGGAGCTTCGTTAGGAGACTTAGAAAAAGGGCCCGTCTGTGCAACAGACGGGCCCTTGGTTTTTGTGTGCTTTGTCTGCCCGAAGTCTTATCGGTTCTTCCCTCCCAACCGCTTCGCGGTTGCGATCCCAGCCAAACCAATCCCGAGAAGGATCAGAGAAGCCGGTTCCGGTACGCCCGGTGGCGGCGGAGGCGGCGGAGGCGGTTCTCCGGGCCCCGTTATTTCGCGCGCCCATTCCTCATAGCCGTCGTTGGTCTCGAAATTCCCACCAGTGTCACCAAACGCGGAATAAAGATAGATGTAATCACTGAGGTTCAATCCTGAGAACACCGATGTGGGCACCCAAAGGAACATGTCGTAGCCGTTGCCGCTTCCGTTGTTCAGATCGTAGTTCATCAAGGCGCCGTTATTCTGACCCGTCGGGCTGCTCTCACAGCTGGCACCGTCGTGAGTGTTACCGCAAGCGTATCCGGCCGTGTCCAAATCCCACAACAGCGTCGCGCCAGGAAGGCTGGTTCCGGAAAGCTCGCTGTCGATGGACGCTGTCGAGGACGCATAGATCCGAATCTTATCCAGGGATAAGAGCGGGGCATGGTTTTCCTGATTGATGTCCAACAGGAAACGATAGTAGTCCCCCCCCGGAATGCCGTTGCCCGGCGAAGTAAACACAAACAGGTCGGATAGCTGAATGTCATGAGTGAAAATACTGGCTTTCTCATCGTAAGCGGCAGTTCCACTGGTGTTGTACCCCTGCTCTGACCCATTCTTTTGAATGCGCACAAACGAATCAATGTTGCCGGTACCCACCGTTCCGACGTTCTCGCCGGCGTCGAAGTAGACCCCGCCCCCAAAAGTTCCCACGCCACCGTCTAACAAATTCAAGTAGTCCGCGAAGGCTGCGTTGTTCCACAACACCATCGCTCCTAATGCAAATCCTATAGTTTTAAATTTCATCGGATCCTTCCTCCTCAACTCCCAAGCAGACAAAGCAAATGCGCGCTGACAAGTGCAACCGTCATGCCGTGGAAATCTGGCAGATGGAGCGCGAAGTTATGTTCCTTGCTTTCAAGGAGTCGCATGACAAAAAGCATTCGTGGGCATGACACTTGTCCCACGAAATTCATGTCAGGAATTCCGACACTCGCAAAGACTCAGGATGGGCAAGTCTTATCCATTCAGTGGTCTACCTCATGCGTAAAGAACTCTGACGGTCATATAGCACGATGGTGTGTAACTAGATGTAAAAACTGACGGTTACGGGTCACACCTTTGGGGAGGGTGTTACTACCAGGGGCGCTTTATGGGGCTATTGAAGAACCCAGAACCGGTAGTACTGCAGCTTAATAAAGGCTTCCAAAACGTCTTGGATTCCGTGCCAGGTATCGGTCCAATTCCGTGGGTTAACGCTGCCGAACACGGGATCGCAACTCACACGGATTCCGATGGGATTGAAAACCGTTCTGTAGACGAGCGCAGACCGGCGGCTGCGAAAACCCGGTGAGATGACGATCAAGGATTGAATGTTTTCTTTTGCCAGCACTTCACGAATTTGATTCGCCGCATTCAGGCTGATCGGCTCAGTGAGACGGATGGGAATCTTTTCGTATTCCCGTAATCCAGCAATGCGCGCAAACAGCTCCACAGTGCCTTTTTCAACGGAACTCAATTCTCCGTTGTCATACGCACTTGCCGGAATGAATACGCGGGGCGCGATACCTGTCCGTTTAAGAAACTCCGCGCGTTCGAAGATAAGGTAATCCGTGTCGAAATTCTCCAGCAGGAGCGCGTCGCTGTGCGGCGTTTGTTGATCACACACCAGACTTTCGCCGATTTGCCGTTCCCAGAAATGTCGGCCACCCACGACAGCAACAAGGACAAGAACAAAAAGAAGCAGCCGCAGCTTCCAGGTTGTCCTCCAGGATTCCTTTCGATAGAAGAAGTGCCGATACCAGGCTGGATGTTGTTTGCCCTTTGCTGCCATCACCGTGCCGCGCAAGTATAGTTGTTTTTGACGTCATGCCGTGCAATCCCCTCAACGTGTGGCATACAATTCCCGGCCATGAAAACCCGTTCAGTTTTGATTGTCCTCCTGCTTTCGTTGTCCGTGCTGCTGGGCAAACCGGCAGAGGTTCCGGAAGATCGGGGTGCGATGGGCCTGGCGCAGGCCCTCAATCGACTGGACGTCGTCGCAAGTGTGCTGCACACGGGAGCTCATCCGGACGATGAGAACAGTTCGCTATTGGCGTGGCTGTCTCGAGGCAGAGGTGCCCGGACAGCATACCTGTCCGCGACCCGGGGGGACGGCGGGCAAAACCTGCTTGGCACGGAATTGTTCGAGGCTCTCGGCGTCATCCGTACGGAAGAACTTCTCGCGGCGCGTCGTGCCGATCATGCGCAGCAGTTCTTTACGCCGGTATACGAGTTTGGATTCTCGAAGGCCTCCGACGAAGCGTTCGAGAAGTGGGGACATGAACAACTGCTCGGAGATTTCGTGCGCGTCATACGTCAGTTCAGGCCGGAGGTGATCGTCTCCCGCTTCCGCGGAACGACTGCCGACGGCCACGGTCACCATCAAGCCGCCGGCATCGTCACGCAGGAGGCTTTCAAAGCCGCCGCCGATCCAGCGCGATTTCCGCAGTATGGCCGGCCCTGGCAGGCAAAAAAGTTGTATCTCAATGCCGGAGGTGGTGGGAACGCGCAAGGCAACGCAGCCCAGACGACTCCGCAGCCTGTGACGATTTCCGTGAATACCGGCGAGTTTGACGTTGCCATGGGACGATCCTATGCCGAAATTGCCGCCGAAGGGCGCAGCCTTCATCGCTCACAAGGCCAGGGTTCCATTCAGAACCGCGGTCCAAGCGCGACCACCTTGCAGTTGGTCCAGAAGACCGTCGATGCGGCGGACGGAGCGGAAATCTTCGAGGGCGTCCTGTACAAGCTTCCCGATCTGGCTCGCCTGGAGCCTGCACTTGGAGCAGACCTGAACCAACTCGAACAGCGCGTCACGTCCATCCGACAGAAGGCAAATCTCGCAAAGCTTTCAGACCTTGTGCCCGACCTGACGGAAGCATTGAAGCAGCTTCGGCAAATTCGAACCCGCGCAGCCAACGAACATGTGACCTTCCTTCTTCAGGACAAGGAACAGGATTTCCAGGAGGCGCTTCGATTGGCCGCGGGGCTTGTTCTGGATGTCCTGGCGTCTGATGACAACGTCGTTCCCGGACAGGAATTCAATGTGACGGTAAGCATCATTAACGGTGGGCCCTATCGGTACTCTTCTGCCGCGATTGCTTTCAATCTGCCGCAGGGTTGGGAGGCGACTCTTGCGCCTCCCGAGGAAGCGGGGGCCGGGGCACGCGGTGGCCGTGGGGGTGGGCGAGGTGCAGGAGCCGGTCGAGGTAGTGTTCCAGCCACGCCAGCGCCGCCGGGGCAGGTTTCCCCTGGGCAGAAATACGACCAGGTTTACCGCATCAAAGTGCCGCTCAACGCAACGTTCACACAACCCTACTGGTTGCGACAACCGCGCAATGGTGACCGCTTCTCATGGCCGGCCGGCTCTCCCGTGAACATGCCTTTTGATCCAGCTCTGTTGATGACCCATGCCACCCTGACTTACGACGGCACGCCAATTCAGTTGGATCACGCCGCCGAGTTCCGCTCCAACGATCGCATGTATGGCGAACAGCGCACGCCGTTGAACGTGGTTCCGGCGCTTTCGGTGCATCTCGGGCCCGAGGTCGCCGTGATTCCAGTAGCCGGAAATCGACGAAAGGAATTCACCGTTGAAGTAGAAACCCAGAGCGCCACGCCGATCGATGCCACTATTCGGTTGGTGGTTCCCAATGGCTGGACCGTGACGCCGCCTACCGTGGAGATGAAGTTTGCGCGGCAGGGAGAGAAGACGTCGGCTCCCTTTATCGTCACCGCTCCTGCAGTTTCCGGCGATTTCAAAGTGCGAGCTGTTGCCAGGGTGGGAACCCAGGAATTTCAAAGCGGTTACACGGTGGTCGCTTACCCCCATATCGAGAAGCATCACCTCTATTCCCCCGCAGAGTCCCAGGTGGAAATTTTCGATGTGAAGACGGGCATTAGTTCACTCGGATATGTCGAAGGCGTAGGCGATACCGTTCCCGACGCCCTGCGACAATTAGGCATCAACGTCGTCTTCCTGACACCACAGGATCTGGCGTCGGGGGATCTCTCGAAGTTTCCCACGATCGTTCTTGGCGTGAGGGCGTATTCCGTGCGGGAAGATCTTCGGAACTACAACAAACGGCTCCTGGATTACGTCGCCAATGGTGGCAATCTGGTCGTTCAGTACAACCGCAGCGAGGACGTCGGCAACGTGCAGTTCGGCCCCTACCCGTTCACGATCAATAACAACGATCGCGTCACTAAGGAAGAAGCATCGGTGAAAATCCTGCAGCCGACCCATACTGTGTTCAATGTTCCCAACAAAATCACGGCGGCGGACTTCGACGGCTGGGTTCAGGAACGAGGTACGTATTTCCTCCGGACTTTTGATCCCAAGTACACGCCGTTACTCGAGAGCGGGGACCCAGGAGAACAAGCGCTCCGGGGCGGTCTGGTAACAGTGAAGTACGGAAAAGGGACGTACACCTATACCGGCTATGTTTTCTTCAGACAGCTGCCTGCGGGGGTTAAGGGAGCGTACCGGCTGTTTGCCAACCTGGTCAGCCTGGAGAACTAGAAGCGGCGTCGGGGGAACCCGAGGGTTGTAATCAAGGCCGCCGCAAGTCGACAAAGCGGTCCCGAGGGTGGGCCCGACGCTAAATCGGATATGAGACTAAGGCTGCTCCAATATCCGGTCCCTTCCAAATCCCACCCGGTGTTAGACTGTCAACATGTTCCCGCGAGTCACAGGTTTGGTCATACTCTCGGTCGCATTTGCTATTCCCGGACGTGCCCAGCTTACGCAGGAAGCGCGGTACGAGATCCTGGCAAAAATGATCGCGGTCGAGGGTGCTGCGCGCATCCCCATGCCGCTTGGAAAGACCGGAATCGAACTTTCCGAAGCGGGTCTCCTTAATCGCGACAAACTTCAGAAAGCCATTGCGGAAGAGGGAAGCGCGATCACTCCCGGAAAGATCGTCAGCATCACGGCCATTGCGTTCAATGACAAATCCATCGAGTTTGAAATCGATGGCGGTGGGACCAAGAAGAAGAACATTCTCTCCAATATCCAGGTGGGCGTCGGAGGGGCGTCGACTTCCGATCCGAACCGCAAGCCAACTCCCGAAGCCAAGGGTTCCAAAATCACGCTGATGTTCGGAAGCAAGCTGCCCTCGAGTCTGACTGGAGAAGAACTCAAAAACCTGCTGAATCCTGTCCTCGATTTCTCGAAGCAGAGTCTTCTGCGCACGGGAATCGAAGCCCTGCCTCCGGAGTTTCAGGATGCCGTAAAAGCGAAAGAAGCCCGTGTCGGTATGGATTCCAACACCGTGCTGCTCGCGATGGGACAACCGAACAAAAGAATTCGCGACAAGAATACCCAGGGTGAGGAGATCGAAGACTGGCTCTACGTCGGCCGCGGCAAGCGCCAAACGTTTGTGACTTTCGAGAAGGACGTTGTTGTCTCCATCCGGCAATACGAATAAAGGTCGCTGGCTTTTAGTCGGAGTCTGGATTGCCGCCATTTTCTTTTTCTCGACCGATTCCTTTTCCTACTCTGAAACTTCCAGCATTATCGTTCCTTTCCTGAAGTCGATTTTCCCTTCGCTGTCGCCTGAAGGATTGCAAATCGCTCATGACATGTGCAGGAAGGGCGGTCACATTCTCGAGTTCTTTGTCCTTGGAGTCCTCACGTGGCGGGCATTTCAGGGTGAAGGCTACGATGGAAAGAGACTTTGGCTGCAGTCTCTGGCGCTTGTTCTGGCGGTTGCTATGACAGATGAGTTCCACCAGTCGTTCGTTCCATCGAGAACGAGTTCGATCGTGGATGTGGGCTACGATTTAATTGGCGGTATTACTGCTGTGGTGTTGTTGTCGAGATTTCGAAATGAAACCCGGACTCTATATTCACATTCCATTCTGTGAACAGCGCTGTTATTACTGCGCCTTCACCGTCAGCGTCAGCCCCGAAAGTACATTCGCGCCCTATGTCGAGCGACTCCTGCAGGAAGTGGAGCTGGCCGGCTTCAAAGAGGAGCCTTCAACCATTTACTTCGGAGGCGGTACACCGTCCCTGTTGTCCGCTCCACTGCTTGGACGCCTCATGAAAGCGATTCACGGCAATCCCGACGAAATCACGATTGAGGCAAATCCAGGGACTTTGAGTGAAGAGAAAGTCCGCGAGTACCGCCAACTGGGAATCCGTCGGATCAGTCTCGGAGCACAATCCCTGGAAGATGAAGATCTCAAGCGTGCGGGTCGCCTTCACAATGCAGGCGCGGTCTACTCCGATTTCGAACTGCTGCGCCGGTTCGATTTTGACAATATCAACCTGGACTTGATTGCGGGTTTGCCCGGACAAAAGATCGAGACGTGGAGTCGGAATCTCGATCGCGCATTGGATCTGCGGCCCGAGCACATTTCGATCTACATGTTGGATCACGAAGAGCGGAGCGCGTGGTCGACGCTTCCACCGGGTGTTCCGGACGAAAGCGATTTTGCGGCATTCTATACGCTGGCCGAGTCGAAGCTCGCGGCCCAGGGTTATCTTCACTACGAAATTTCAAACTGGGCTTTGCCTGGACGGGAGTGCCGACACAACATCGGCTATTGGTCTGGGGTGCCCTATCGCGGTTTTGGCGTCGGGGCGCACTCGTTCGACGGAATACGCAGATATTGGAATGCAACATCTCTCGCCGATTATGCCGAGAGCATTCGCCAAGGAAACCTGCCCCTTCTCGGAGAAGAGGTCTTGAGTCCTGCGATGCAGTTGGAGGAAGCCTTCATGTTGGGGCTACGACAGGCAATCGGTGTCGACGTCCCTGCGATTTCTTCCCGTTTTCGCCTCACTTTTCCGGACGCCTGGCACGAACGCGTCCGTCATCTGAAAGACGACGGATGGATTGTTTTTGATGGGAAGATCCTGCAACTTACTCAGAAAGGCCGCCTGGCTGCGAACTCTGTAATCGAGGAACTGATATGGCCGACGCCCGCATCGACCTACGAAGCGATACTCTGACAAAACCATCTCCCGCAATGCGCCGAGCGATGGCGGAAGCCGAGGTCGGCGACGACGTGTTTCTGGAAGATCCGACGATCAATCGCCTTCAGCAACGCGCCGCGGAGACCTTCGGCCGTGAAGCCAGCCTGTTTGTGCCGTCGGGAACGATGGGAAATCTGACATCGATCATGGCGCAGACGCGACCGGGCCAGGAAGTGATTTGCGAAGAGACGGGTCATGTGTACAACTACGAGATGGCCTCGATGTGTGCCGTTGCCGGCGTCCTGCCGCGCGTCGTTACGGGCATAGACGGCATCCTCTCCTGGAAGAACATCGTGCCGGCGATCCGGCCCAAGGTGTACTATCGCCCGCAGACCGCGCTCATTGCGCTGGAAAACACCCATAACATGGCCGGGGGTACGGTCTACCCCACGGAGGCTGCTGAGGAAATCTGCGACAACGCCCACGCCCAGGGCATCCGAGTGCACCTTGATGGCGCACGCATATTCAATGCGGCAACCTACCTGAAGTCGGATGTTGCAACGATTACCCGCAAATTCGACTCCGTCCAGTTCTGTGTGAGTAAGGGACTTGGCGCGCCAGTCGGTTCGCTCATCGTGGGTTCGCAAGATTTCATCGAAAAATGCCGTCCCTTACGCAAAATGCTTGGTGGAGGCATGCGCCAGGCCGGTGTTCTTGCAGCGGCAGCGCTGGTTGCGCTTGACGAAGGCCCATCACGGCTCTGGATCGATCACGAAAACGCGGCCCTTCTGGCGCGAGGGTTGGCAGCGCTTCCTGGGATTCGACTTGATCCGGCAAAGGTGCAGACCAATATTGTGATTTTTCGCGTTGAGCAATTGTCGTCTGCGGAGTTTCTCGAGGCGCTGAAACTTCGTGGTGTTCTTGCGTTACCGGTCGACGCCTCAAGCGTTCGAATGGTGACGCATCTTCATGTGGATCGTGCGGATATTGAATCGGCTATCGGGGCTGTCTCGGAGGTATTGAAGAACAGGTGAGTGGAAAAAAGAGAATTCGCGTCGGTGTGATTTTTGGAGGTCGCTCGGGCGAGCACGAAGTTTCGTTACGGTCGGCAGAATCGATAATCCAGTCGCTGGATCCATCAAAGTATGACGTTGTGCCACTGGCGATCACGCACGAGGGACACTGGCTTTCCGCCGGCAACGCCGTTGCGATGCTGCCGGCAGGGAAAGCCATCGAGGCAGTTCTTAAAGAAGGAAAGCCAATGACGCTGGCACCGGAGCCGCGTGCGGACGGCATTGTGGATGTGTTCTTCCCTATCGTGCACGGAACCTACGGTGAAGACGGCACTCTCCAGGGATTGCTGGAGCTTGCGGGTGTACCTTATGTCGGCGCCGGAGTATTGGGTTCTGCCGTGGGCATGGACAAGGACGTGATGAAACGTCTGTTGCGCGAGGCGGGTTTACCGGTCGGCGATTATTGGGTTACCCGCGCGAAGGATATTCAGACCTTTTCCACGCAGCTTGGCGGGGAGTTGCCGTATCCGGTTTTCGTGAAACCCGCAAACCTTGGTTCATCTGTCGGCATTTCCAAGGTGCACAACGCGAGCGAACTCCCTGGCGCGCTAGCTACGGCCGCCGAGTTCGATCGAAAGATCGTTGTCGAAAAGGGAATTGATGCGCGCGAAATCGAACTCAGTGTCCTCGGCAATGACGATCTCCGCGCTTCTATTCCGGGTGAGATCGTTCCCGCTCGCGAATTCTACGACTATCAGGCGAAGTACGTGAACGACGACTCGCGGCTATTAATCCCGGCGCCGCTCACGCCCGATCAGGTTCGCGCGGCTCAGGATCTGGCGATTCGCAGCTTTCAGGCTCTGGAGTGTTCTGGCCTTGCGCGAGTGGACTTGTTCCTTGAGAAACCTACCGGAAAGTTTCTTGTGAACGAGATCAACACGCTTCCGGGTTTCACGTCGATCAGCATGTATCCGAAATTGTGGGAAGCGTCGGGGTTGTCTTACGCCGACCTGCTTGATCGGTTGATCGAACTTGCGCTCGATCGGCACGCCGAGAAGAAGAAACTCAGGACGAAGTATTCCTAAGGACCTGCGGAAAGTCCTGGGACATGGGCATTAACTCGCAGAGATGGGAAATTGGAAATCGGACGAATCCTGCACCTCAAAGCCGAAATCCGAGACACAAGATTGAACTGGCTGCGTTGACGCGTTGTAGTCCAATTCGCAATTTCGGATTTCGGCTTTGAGGTGCAGGATTCGTCCGATTTCCAATTTCCCGTCTCTGCGAATATCTCGATATATTTGGTGCCCTGACTCAGGAGGGCCTGGAGTTGCCACTTTTAGGAAGTTTCTTCGTAGCCCTCGATGCGGCCTTCGATCGTAGCCAGCGGGCGCTTGCCACTGCAGTCCGCATGAAAACCTTCGGCGGGATTTCCTTGGCGCTGAATCCAATCGCATAGGGACAGAAGATATTCGCGCGTCGCGTTTTCCCGCGGCTGTCGAGAAAGTAGGCGCCGACTCGGAAGTGGTATTGATCCACGGTGCCTGAGAGCGATCCGTCGCCGGTGTACTGCCACGGACTGCTGCGTCGCTTGTCGTTGACGACGATGATGACGGACATATTTTCCGGCGTCATGTCCGTGATGTCCGCCTGACTCGGATTTCCTACACCCTTGAGATCGCCCCAGCCTGTGTGTGAATGAAAGTCTCCAACGAGCGACAAATGCGGGATGCTATCCAGGAAGCTTTGAATGCGCCGCGATGCGCGACGGTTTTTCTCGACGCTGCCGTGCGTCCGTCTGGCTGTCTGGTGCGACAGCGCGTGCTCGATGATGTAGATATTGCTGCTATCCCGGTACCCGAGAAGAATGCCGAAACACTCTTTCTTGTAGACCTCGATAGCCGAGACCAACAGCGCCCAGAACGCGTTTGCCGAGATGTAGACATCCATGGAATTTGGGACCTCAGACGGCAAGGTGAAGCCAGATTGTAGCGTTTTAGGGACAAAAAAAGGGCTGCTTTTTAAAAGCAGCCCTTTTACTCGGTCTTCGCGCCTAGATTGTGAAGCTATTACTTCTTCTTTTTCTTTGCTGCTTTTTTCTTTGGAGCTTTCTTCATTCTTTTCCTCCTTAAGTTTTGGTGGGCAGCCTCTACATATGGAGGTCAGCCCTGACCAATGCCCACTAGTATTGTGTTGATGCCGAGGCCTGTCAACTTAAAAGTTTGAATCTTAAGGGTTTTCATGGAGTCTGGTAATAGCCCTTCCGATGCCGGACTTCCGTCCCCGGCCGGGTGACCGCCACCTTGATTTCCCGAAACACCGATCGGCCTGCCGGACGTTTGTTCGTGGAGGCGTAGCCGAGGACGTACTGGTTCCGGGCAGCTTCGGTGCTAAGCGAATAGCACAGTTCAATGGCGGCCTGGGAATCCGGAAACCAGGATTCGCCGCCCGTGCCCTTGGCGTAGTTCAGCAGCGTCGAGCGCAGTCTCTGAAAAAGCGATGTATCCACTCCCAGGGCGAACACATGAACTTCATGAACCAGGAGCCGATTGAGCGCTGTTTCATAGGAATTCTGGCTGTTCTCATTGCGTCCATCAGAAGCGAGGACGATGATGCGTCTTCGATCCGTCGAACGCGTTCCCAGGTATTCTGCGGCGTCGAACATGGCATCGTGGAGAACCTTGGTTGGCAGTGCGGCACTACGCCCTGCGGCCTGCACTCCCGGGATTATCGGGCTGCCATTGATCACGGGTCCAGGTATCGAGAAGGGACCTCCACCGGAAGAAGAGGCAGAGGCCGTGGCACTCTGAAGCTTTTCGAACGTCTTCTCGAGTTGAACGTGATCGTAAGTAAAATCGAGAACTCTTTCGACGGTTCTATCGAATCGATAAATCGCGACCTCATCGTCTTCGGAGAAAGCTCCGAGCAACGCCGGGAACGAGTTCTTCACATTTTGAAGCGCCACGTCCGTAACACCCGTGTCGATGAGGAGCACCACGGAAAGAGGAGCCGGGTCGATCGAGAATTGTGTAATGGACTGTCTCTTGCCGGCCTCCGTGATGTTGAACTCCTCGCGATTCAAATCCCCAACAAGTTTTCCGCTTTTGTCCCGGACGGATACCGGAACAACAACGAGCTCCACTCGCGTTCTCAGTTGGACATCCTGGGCGGCGCCTGTGAATGACGAAAAAAGAAAGAGAGTGGCGATAAAGGTTTTAAGGCGTGCGGACATCCTGCGCTGCATAGTATCCCCGTCTTGTTCGTACTCGAATATTGGAGTCTTTCGGAAGAATTTGAATTCGACGGAACGACCCGTCTCGAAGCCGGTTGGTGGAGTGATAGCCGAGGCTGTATTGCGTCCTCAATTCGACAGCGATCTGATCAAACGCCTTCTCGAAGTCTCCCTCACGGCGTACCTCGAAAAAGGCGCCTCCGGTTTCTTCTGTCATTCTTCGCAGCGTTCTGGAGCCGCCGGAATTTGAAATCGCATACATAACGACATTGTTTCGATGCGCTGCAATCATTGCCTTACCCGCATCGTACGTACTGGTCGTGTCGTCTCCGTCGGAGATAAGCACGATCGCCTTCCTGCCGACTTCACGCGATAACTTTTCTTGTGCTGCGAGATAGACGGCATCATAGAGCGATGTTCCCGATCCCGAAAGCTTGAGATCCAGTATCGCCTTTTGCAGTGTCGGTACGTCCTCTGTGAAGTCCTGCAGCAACGTGACACCGGAGTTGAAGCTCATGACGAGTGCGAGATCCCGGGTCCCCATGACGGAACCAAGGAATCTCGAGGCTGTGTTTTTCTCCTCCTGAAGCACAGAGGCGACGCTGGGACTGATATCCACCAGCACTGCCAGCGTCAGGGGAAGTTCCCGTTCGCTCGCGAAGAGGGTGATGGTTTGCGGAGTGCCATCCTCCTCGACAACGAAATCCTGCGCCGTCAGACCTGTGGCCATCCGGCCCTTTCGATCGGTCGCAGAGAAATTGACATGGACGAGATCGACGGCCACCTCGATCCGCAACGGCTTTTGAGCTGCCGCAGGGATTAACGCGGAGAAAACCATCAAGGATACGACGATGGCGGCGGCGCGTTTCATTTGCCGCACATGGTATCATGCGCGATGCTCAAGTTAACGAACACCCTCACAGGAGCAGCGGAGCCGTTCAAGCCCGCAGATGGTGTCACCGTGCGCATGTACGCGTGTGGTCCGACGGTCTACGATTATTCCCACATTGGAAACTTTCGGACTTTCGTCTTTGTGGACATTCTGCGGCGGCACCTGAAGAGCAAGTGGAACCTCGTGCACGTGATGAACATCACGGACATCGACGACAAGATCATTCGCAATGCCACCGAGAAGGGCATCGACATTCGGGACTACACCGCTCCGTACACGGCGGCATTCTTCGAAGACAGCGCTCGACTCCGTATCGAAACACCGGATGTCATCACGGCGGCGACCGACTACATTCCGGAGATGATTCAGGTTGTAGAACGGCTGCTCGCGAATGGTCACGCTTATCGCGAAGGGAATTCCATCTACTACCGGATCGCGAGTTTCCCTTCCTATGGCCGTCTCTCCCACCTTGATCGTCGAGAGTTGAAAGTAGGCGCTCGCATCGACGCCGACGAATATGAAAAGGAACAGCCGAACGATTTTGTCTTGTGGAAGGGGCCGAAAGACGACACCGAGAAGCGATGGGACACGCCGTTTGGCGCCGGCCGACCCGGCTGGCATCTGGAATGCTCAGCGATGGCTATGAAGCATCTGGGTGAAACATTGGATATTCATTGCGGCGCGGTCGACCTGATTTTCCCGCATCACGAGAACGAGATTGCGCAGAGTGAAGGGGTCACATCGAAGCCGTTCGCGCGTGTATGGCTGCACGGAGAGCATCTGCTCGTTGAAAACGAGAAGATGTCCAAGTCCAAGGGGAACTTTTATACGCTGAGAGATCTTCTGGAAAAAGGGCACAGCGCTCACGCGCTGCGGTACCTCTTGTTATCGGTCCAGTACCGGAAGCAGTTGAATTTCACTCTCGCGGGACTGGAACAGGCACAGCGGTCGTTGGATCGCATTAAAGAGTTTCTCTTTCGTTTGCGAAACGCAACGCTGGACGCCGGCGCGGTGCCGGAAATCTCCGATGCCGTCGCCAAAGCTCGGTCTCAGTTCGAAGCGGGGCTCGACGACGATCTTAATACGGCCCAGGCATTGGCATCCGTTTTTGATCTGATCCGGGCCTGCAACACGGCCTTGGACAAGGAACAGTTGCGGCAGGAGGATCGCACCGCGATTCTGGACTGGTTTTCTGAAGTGGATCGGCGGCTCGCGATCGTTCCCCCCGAAGACGGACTGTCGGCCGGAGACGACGAGATTGAAGCGTTGATCGCGAAGCGCAACGAAGCGCGACGCAGTCGCGACTTTGCCGCGGCGGACCAGATCCGGAAGGAACTCCTGGATCGCGGCATCCTCATTGAAGACACACGCGAGGGCACAAAGTGGCGACGCCGATGAAATTTCCGCACATCGTCACACCGTTGCCGGGGCCGCGCGCAGCGGCGATCATCGCGAGCGATCAGAAGTACGTCTCGCCGTCCTACACTCGCCCTTATCCGCTCGTTGTTGCGAGGGGTTACGAATGCATGATCGAGGACGTGGACGGTAACACCTTTCTCGATTTCAATGCGGGGATCGCCGTGTGTTCTACCGGCCATTGTCACCCGGATGTTGTTCGCGCGATACAGGACCAGGCCGCGCGTCTGATCCATATGTCCGGGACAGACTTCTACTACGAGGAGATGCCCGTCCTGGCTCGCAAACTGGAATCGCTGATGCCGCAAGGCGGGGACTGGCGATGTTTCTTTGGGAACTCGGGAGCCGAAGCCATCGAGGCTGCCATTAAACTTGCGCGTTACACCACGAAGCGCCATCAGTTAATCGCATTCCACGATTCATTTCACGGACGAACGATGGGCGCACTTTCTCTTACCAGTTCTCGGCCCGTACAGCGGAAACGCTTCGGACCGCTGGTGCCGGGTGTTACTCATATCCCTTTTCCGAATCCTTATCGCTGTCCGCTTGGCGCAACGCCGGAAACCGTCGGTGACGCTGTTTTGCAGTATCTGGAAGAAGTCGTTTTCAAAACGACGGTCGAGCCGCGAGAGGTTGCCGCAATTGTTGTCGAGGCGATCCAGGGAGAGGGAGGCTATATTGTTCCGCCACCGGACTTCCTGTCCCGACTGCAACGCGTGGCGCGCAAGTACGACATTCTGATCATCGCCGACGAAGTGCAGAGCGGCCTGGGCCGCACGGGCCGCATGTTCGGTTTTGAACACTTCGAGGATTTTCACCCGGACATTATTTGCATCGCGAAAGCCATAGCTTCGGGACTGCCGCTCGGTGTGACGATCGCCCGTTCGGAATTGATGACCTGGGAGCCCGGCGCTCATGCGTCGACGTTCGGCGGCAATCCTGTGTGTATCGCCGCTGCGTTGGAAACGTTGCGTTTGATTGAAACGAGCGGAATGTCAAACTCTGCAAGGATGGGGAATTACCTGAAGCCCCTGCTCAGAAAGCTGATGGACATCCACCCTGTGATTGGGGATGTGCGTGGTGTGGGTCTCATGCTGGGTGTCGACATCGTGACGGATCGCGAGAGCAAAGGTAAGAATCCCGATTTGCGTAATGCGATCGTTTCCGAATGTTTCAAGCGAGGATTGCTGCTTCTGGGCGCGGGCGCATCGACGATCCGACTTTCTCCACCCCTTATCGTGACTGAAGAACAGGCCGACTGCGCTGTCCGCATTCTTTCCGAAAGTATTTCCGCTTTGACGGACTAGACGATGTCGTTGCTCGATTGGTGGTGGCGTGTCCTGCCGTTCGGCCGCCAATCCGAGATCGATGGCGCCGCCTATTTGCGATCCATCGGCTTTCGTGTGGTTGGGTCCGGTTATCGCACGCGCGCGGGCGAAGTGGACCTGATTGCGTGGGATGAAAATGTGTTGGTTTTCGTGGAAGTGAAAGCGCTTCGTTCCAGCGCGCCGCCCGAAGATGCTGTTGGATTTCGTAAACGACAGCGGGTCCAGCGTGCAGCTCAATCCTATATTTCGCGCTATCGCCTGATGGATGCCCCACACCGCTTCGACATTCTGGCGGTTACTTCCCGCCCAGGTGAAAAACCGGAGTTCCGTCTTTTGCGCGATGCTTTTTAACGGGGAAATTGGTGACGTTACGAATTTCGCGAGCGAAATTCGTCAACGTCACCAATTTCGCGATTTAAATTCAGTCCGCAGAGTCGGCAGTTTTTTCTGTTTCGTCCGCCTCGTGTTCGCTTCTTTGAACTGCGCCACGGATCTCGTCCTCCGAAAGTTCGGGGCGAAGTTCGTGGATAGCCTTCCCAAGCGTCATATCGTCGCTACTCACGAGTTTGGACTTCAGGTCGCCAAACGGAATGTTGAGATTTTTTGAGGCGTGCAGGGTAGACAGGAATTGTCCCTGATTCTTGAAGCCTGCGATGGCTTCGCCCGGTTTCACGCCGGGCGGAAGAAGATTGTGGACCCTTCGAGCGAACGCCGGATTGTGGTCGACGACATTCTCGAAACGGTCCCGGACATCTTCGCGTCGATCCCGGACGTCTTCGCGCCGGTCGATAACATCTTCACGCCGATCGCGCACGTCTTCGCGTCTGTCACGGACATCTTCGCGACGATCGAGCACATCTTCCCGCTGATCCCGAATGCCCCCGTCGGTTTTCGCGTCGCGAACATCTTCCCGGCGGTCCCGTACGTCTTCGCGTCGGTCGAGCACATCTTCACGCCGATCACGCACATCCTCGCGTCTGTCGCGGACATCCTCTTGTCGATCTCGTACGTTTTCGCGCCGGTCGCGGACGTCCTCGCGGCGATCTCTTGTTATCGGAGGCCTGTTCGGACGGTTTGGTGCCGCCTGACGTTGGCGCGCCTGCCCGAACAATCCTGTCGAGCCAGTGGTCAGTAGAACGCAAGCTGCTAGCGCGCACAGTGTTGTATTTCTCATCGATGACTCCTTTCACCTCTCCGTTTGCACTACCCTAGAGAGCGAAAGAGGCCGCGACGGGTTTAAGAAAAATTAAGCGGGGGCCTAAATGCCCCGTAACCCATTGAAGTCTTGATGCGGCGCAGGCTCGCTTCTATAATGTGGAAGCTTTATCCGCGGGACTAACTCAGTGGTAGAGTGCGACCTTGCCAAGGTCGAAGTCGCGGGTTCGAATCCCGTGTCCCGCTCTCAAGAGCCCAGGCACTTGTTGCCTGGGCTCTTCAGCATGAGCCGGTTTTGGTCCGTGCTGAAGATGGCGCCGTACCCAAGTGGTAAGGGAGAGGTCTGCAAAACCTTTATGCATCGGTTCGAATCCGATCGGCGCCTCTCAGTTGATTTCGTTGG
>Ga0111539_10003723_pt1 | contig 20065 bp, 16 predicted proteins | sample RhiMethybrSRZTD1_FD_79667 | JGI IMG/M metagenome (GOLD analysis project Ga0111539, IMG submission 79667) | Populus rhizosphere microbial communities from Tennessee, USA - Rhizosphere MetaG P. TD hybrid SRZTD1 (version 2) (version 2) | ecosystem: Host-associated > Plants > Roots > Rhizosphere >... | reverse complement strand
GTCGGCACGGTCAACGAGGACTGGGCGATCGAGAGCAACGGCGGCGACATCTTCCAGCTCGGCAACGCCTCCTGGCGCATCCTGCGGGTCGAGCCCGGCATCGTGCGGGTGGCCGACGCGAAGGGCCAGCCGCCGAGCATCCCGTTCTGGTTGGGCGAAGGGCCGGGACGGACGCGCGAGCTGTCGGCGGCGCTCGCCGATCTGCGCGAAGCCTGCGCCGACGCAGCAACGCGGGCGCGCGGGGACGCGGCGGCCGAGCCGCTCGCCGCCGCGGTGGCCGCGCTGCGCGAGGCGTGCGGCGAGGCGCTTCCCGAGGCGGCCGCGCTGCAGCTCGCCGAGTTCGTGCTGGCCGGGCAGGCCGCGCTCGGCTGCGTCCCGACGCAGCGGCGGGTCGTGCTCGAGCGCTTCTTCGACGAGGCCGGCGGCACGCAGCTCGTGGTGCACGCGCCGTTCGGCTCGCGCATCAACCGCGCCTGGGGCCTCGCCCTGCGCAAGCGCTTCTGCGTCGGCTTCGGCTTCGAGCTGCAGGCGGCTGCCAACGAAGAGGCGATCGTCCTGAGCCTGGGGCCCCAGCACAGCTTCCCGCTCGAGGAGGTCTTCGACTACCTGCACCCGCAGACGGCGCGCGACGTGCTGGTGCAGGCGCTGCTGCCCGCGCCGATGTTCGGGACGCGCTGGCGCTGGAACGCGCAGCGCTCGCTGCTGCTCGAGCGCGCGCGCAACGGCAAGCGCGTGCCGGCCGCCATCCTGCGCATGCGCGCCGAGGACCTACTGGTCCAGGCGTTTCCGCAGGTGCTCGCGTGTCCCGAGACGCTGCCCGGCGGGCCGCTGCCCGTCCCCGACGAGCACCCGATCGTGCGGCAGACGGTCGAGGACTGCCTGACCGAGGCGATGGACCTGGACGGCTTCCTGGAGGTGCTGCGCGGGCTGCGCGACGGCTCGATCGAGCGGCGCGCGATCGACACGCCCGAGCCCTCGGCCTTCGCGCGCGGGATCCTGTCGAGCCAGCCCTACACGTTCCTCGACGACGCGCCGCTCGAGGAGCGCCGCACGCAGGCCGTGATGACGCGGCGCATCCTCGACCCGCGCACAGCCGACGAGCTCGGCGCGCTCGACGCCGACGCCGTCGCGCGCGTGCGCGACGAGGCCTGGCCGCGGCCGGAGAGCGCCGAAGAGGTGCACGAGGCGCTCGGCTGGATGGGATACGTGGCTGCGGCCGAGGCCGGCCCCTGGCAGGCGTGGCTCGACGAGCTCGCCCTCGCCGGACGCGTCGTCCGCGACGGCGACCGCTGGTTCGCGGTCGAGGCGACACGCGAGCCGAAGGCCGTCCTGCGCGGGCGGCTCGAGGCGATCGGCCCGGTCTTCGTCGACGCCGGCTCGGACGACGAGGCGCTCCTGCTCCAGCTCGAAGCCGAAGGGTCGGTGTTGCGCGCGCGCATCGACGGACGTGGGGCCTGGTGCGACCGCCGCCTGCTCGCGCGCATCCACCGCTACACCCTCGACCGCCTGCGCCGGGAGATCGAGCCGGTGACGGCCGCCGACTTCCTGCGCTTCCTCAACTGCTGGCAGCACGTCGACCCCGACTATCGCCTCGACGGCCCGGCCGGAGTCGCGCAAGTCGTCGAGCAGCTCGCCGGCTTCGAGGTAAAGGCGGCGGCCTGGGAAGGCAGCATCCTGCCGTGGCGCGTCCGCGGCTACCGGCGCGAGTGGCTCGACCAGCTGTCGCTCGGCGGGCAGGTCGTCTGGGGTCGGCTCTGGGGCGCGGCGCAATCGCCCGTGCGGCGCACTCCCGTCGCGCTGGTGCCGCGCGAGGACCTCGACGCGTGGACGTCGCTCGCGGCGGGCACGCAGCGCCCCACGCCGGGACCCACGGCCGCGGAGGTGATGGCCGTCCTCCGCGCGCGCGGAGCGGTCTTCGTGCAGGAGCTCGCGCGCGCCTGCCGGCTGCCGCCCGCGAGCGTCGAGGAAGGGCTGGGCGCGCTCGTGGCGCAGGGCCGCGTCACGTGCGACTCGTTCGGCGGGCTGCGCTGGCTCCTGCTGCCGGCCTCGCGGCGCCGCAGCGCCGGCGTTTCGAGCGGGCGCTGGAGCCTGCTCGGGTGCGATGCCGCTCCGCCTGCGAGCGCCGCGCAGGCGGAGTTCGTTGCGCGCAGACTGCTGCGGCGGACGGGTGTCGTCTTCAGGCGCACGACGCTGCGCGAGCGCATCCCGGTGCCGTGGCGCGACGTGGCGCGCGCGTGCCGCCTGCTCGAGGCGCGCGGCGAGGTGCGCGGCGGACGTTTCGTGGCCGGCTTCGACGGCGAGCAGTACGCGCTGCCCGAGGCCGTCACCCTGTTGCGCAGCCTGCGCCGCAAGCCCGCCCGGCCCCTCGGCGGCGACCGCTTCCAGCTCTCGAGCGCCGACCCGCTCGACTTCCGCGGCGTGCTGACGCCGGGTCCTGCGCCCGCCGCGCCCGCGCTCGCCACTCCCGACGTTGCCACCGCCAGCCGCGGCTGAGACCGGCGCGCCGCCGCCGCTCGTCGTGCTCCACGACGACGGCGCGCTCGTGGCCGTCGACAAGCCCGCCGGCGAGCCGGTGATCGCGGCGCGCGGCGAGCCGCCCGCGGCCTGCGTGCAGAAGCGGCTCGAGCGGCAGCTCGGGCGGCGCATCTTCGTCGTGCACCGGATCGACAAGGACGCGTCCGGCGTCGTGCTGTTCGCGCTCGATGCCGCGGCCCACCGCGCGGCGAGCCTGGCGTTCGAGCACCGGAAGGTCGAGAAGGAGTACCTGGCGTTCGTGGCCGGAGTGCTTTCGCCCGAAGCAGGCCGGCTCGACGTGCCGCTGCACGCGGCGCGCCGGGGCAAGACGCGGCCGGCGCGGCCGGGCGAGCCGGGCGTGCAGCCCGCGACTACCGACTACGCCACGCGGAAGACGTGGCGGCTGAGCGGCGCCGCCGTCAGCCTGGTGGAAGCGCGACCGCAGACGGGCCGTCACCACCAGCTCCGCGTCCACCTGCGCTCGGCAGGGACGCCGATCCTCTTCGACCCGCTCTACGGCAAGGGCCGCATGCCGGAGGCGCTCGCCGGCACGCCCTGCGCGCGGCTCGCGCTCCACGCGAGGCGGCTCGAGCTCGGCCCGGAGGGCGCCGATCGCAAGCTCTCGATCGAGGCCCCGCTCCCGACCGACCTCGAGGCGCTCGCCGCCTGGCTCGACGCGCACGCCGAGGCCGGCCCGGCGCTCGTGCGATAGACTGGCCCCTCACCCCCGTCAGATGAGGAGAGCGCACAGCGCATGAAGGCACTTCCCCGCCGCAGGCTCGGAACGAACGGCCCCGAGATCACGACCGTCGGATTCGGCGCCTGGGCCGTCGGCGGAGGCGGCTGGTCGTTCGCGTGGGGGTCGCAGGACGACGCCGACTCGATCGCGGCCATTCGCCACGCGGTCTCGCTCGGCGTGAGCTGGATCGACACCGCGGCGGTCTACGGGCTCGGGCACTCCGAGGAGGTGGTGGGCCGCGCGATCGCCGACATCCCGGGCTCCGAGCGGCCGCTCGTCTTCACCAAGTGCGGCCTGCGCTGGAACCCGGCCGACCCGATGGAGGTCTCGGCGCGCGACTCGAGCCCGGCGCGGATCCGCGAGGAGTGCGAGGCGTCGCTGCGGCGGCTGGGCGTCGAGGCGATCGACCTCTACCAGTTCCACTGGCCCGACCAGTCGGGCACGCCGCTCGCGGACTCCTGGGGCGAGATGATGAAGCTCCAGGACCAGGGCAAGCTGCGCTACATCGGCGTCTCGAACTACACGACGAGCCTGCTCGAGGGCTGCGCGACGCTGCGCCACGTGCAGTCGCTGCAGCCGCCGTTCTCGCTCGTGCGCCGCGACATGGCGGCGAGCGAGCTGCCGTGGTGCCGCGAGCACGGCACGGGCGTCATCGTGTACAGCCCGATGCAGTCGGGCCTGCTCACCGACGCGTTCAGCGCCGAGCGTGTCGCCGCGATGCCGGCCGACGACTGGCGCCGGCGCGCGCCCTACTTCCAGGAGCCGAACCTCGGGCGCAACCTCGCGCTGCGCGACGCGCTTTCGCCGATCGCGCACAAGCACGGCGTCGACGTCGGCGCCGTCGCGATCGCGTGGACGCTCGCCTGGCCAGGCGTCACGGGCGCGATCGTGGGTGCGCGCCGTCCGGAACAGGTGGACGGCTGGATCCGCGGCGCCGCGCTCGCGCTCGACGCCTCGGACCTGGCCGAGATCGCGCGCGCGATCGAGCGGACCGGCGCGGGCTCCGGGCCGCTGCGCCCCGCGTGAGCGAGCCTCCCGACCCCTTCCCCGCGTACTACGCCGCGCTCGAGGCGCGGCACCGCGCCGAGCTGACGTTCGCCGAGGTCCGGCGCGCCTTGCAGGCGCTGTCGTCGCTCTACGTCGAGCGGCGCGACGGTATCGCGGCCGGCAAGGCGCTCGAGGGCCGCGGCAAGCGCGCGGCGTTCGCGCTCTACTACGGCCCGCTGCACTTCCTGCTGGTGCGAGAGATCGTGCGCGCGCTCCAGCTCGAGCCGCCCAGGCAGCTCGTGGACCTCGGCTGCGGCACGGGCAGCGCGGGCGCGGCGTGGGCGCTCGAGCGGCAGCCCCCGGCCCGCGTGACGGGCATCGACTCGAACGGCTGGGCTGTGGCCGAGGCGCGCTGGACGCTTGGCCGGCTCGGCCTCGAGGGCGCGGCGACGCGCGGCGACGCCGTGGCCGAGCGCCCGGCCGAGCGCGGCACCGGCCTCGTGGCGGCGTTCACGGTAAACGAGCTCTCCGATGCGAGTCGCGCGCGGCTGCTCGAGCGCACCCTGGACGCCGCGGGCGCTGGCGCGCCGGTCCTGATCGTCGAGCCGATCTCGCGCCGCGTCAGCCCGTGGTGGCCGCAATGGCGCGACGCGTTCCAGCAGGCGGGAGGCCGTGAGGACGAGTGGCGCTTCCGCCCGGCGCTGCCCGCGTCGCTCGCGCTGCTCGGCAAGGCCGCGGGGCTCGACGCGCGCGAGCTCGTCGGGCGCTCGCTGGCCTTCTCCCCCTAGCGCATCTCCTCCACGAGGTGGTGGGCGCCGTCGACCTCGGTCATGGTCCACAACAGGTAGCGCACCTCGGCGCCGATCGAACGCGTGCGGACGGCGTCGAACACGTAGTCCGAGGCCACCGTGTCGAAGGTGCCGTCGAAGATCAGGCCGACGAACTCGCCGCGGCCGTTGAGGACCGGAGAGCCCGAGTTGCCGCCGGTGATGTCGAGCGTCGTCAAGAAGTCCACCGGCACGTCGCCGAGCTCCGGCGCGACGTAGCCGCTGGCCTTCCCGGCCCGCAGCGCCTGGATCGCCGCGAGCTCGGCGTCCGGGGCGTCGAACTCCCCCTCGCCGGTGTGCTTGCTCTCGATGCCGGCGAGCGTCGTGAAGGCTCGCCAGTCGACGCCGTCGCCGGCGTTCGCGCGTGCCTTGACCTGGCCGTAGGTGACGCGCAGCGTCAGGTTCGCGTCCGGCGCCACGAGCCCGCCGGCCTCGGCCAGGAGCGCCTTCGCGTAGCGCGGCCGCACGCGCGAGGCCGCGCCGGCGCGGCGCTTCTCGGCCTCGCGCACCTGCAGGTCGAGCGGCTCGAGCGCCAGCGCCAGGTCCACGAACGAGTCGCGCGTCGCCGCGATCTCGGCGGGCGTCTTGTCGAAGAGCGCCATCCGCGCGTCCTGCTCGGCGAGCTTCGTCCCGGCCATGAGCCTGGCGAGGTAGGCGTCGACGGCCGCGTCGCTGTCGGCCTTCGCCATCCCGGGAGTCAGGCCGGCGAGCTTGTCGAGCTCGCGGATCCGCTGCTCCGCCGGAAGCGCTGCGGCGTGCCGCATCCAGTAGCCGAGCAGCGCCTGGTCGAGGCGCGGATCGAGCGCGCGCTGGGCGCGCTCGAGCGCCTCGCGAATCCTCGGGAAGTCGCGCTCCTGGTAGCCGAGCTCGCGCTCGACGTCGAGCTTCTTCGCGCGCTCGAGCGCGACGAGCCGGGCGCTGCGGGCCGAGCCGAGCAGCGTCGACGCGCCGAAGAGCTGAGCCAGCACGGAGTCCCGCTCCCGCGTCACGTGCTCCTCGGCTTCGATCGCCGCAAGAGCGGGCAGCACGTCGCCGTACTCCTTCTGGCGCGCCGCGTCCGCGGCGATCCAGGCCGCGAGGCGCTCCTCGCGCGCCTGCTTCTGCGCGAGCAGGCCGCCACGCACCAGGCCCTCGAGCATCCCCTTGCGGTTCGTGAGCGTGTTGTTGAGGCCGGCGACGCGGCTCGCCGCCTTGATCTTGAGCGCGGGGTCCTGCTTGCCGAGCGCGTCGAGCAGGTCGAGCTGCTCCTGGTAGGTGCGGATCGTGCGCGGGAAGGTCCACTGTGCCGCGTCCTTCACCTCGCCGTAGGTGGCGAGCCGCCGCGTGGTGCCGGGATAGCCGGTGACGAACACCAGGTCTCCCTCCTTCACGCCCGCCGGCTGCAGCTTCAGCCAGCGCTGCGGCTTGAACGGCACGTTCTCCTTCGCGTGGGCGGCGGGCTTGCCGTCCGGGCCGACGTACGCGCGGTAGAAGCCCCAGTCGCCGGTGTGGCGCGGCCAGCGCCAGTTGTCGGTCTCGCCGCCGAAGTCGCCGATGCCCGCGGCGGGCGCGTACACGAGGCGCACGTCGGACAGCTCGAGCTGCGCGATCTCGTAGTACGAGAGTCCTTCGAAGAACGACGCCACCCGGCAGCGCAGCCCCTTTGCCTCGCACGCGGCCGTGCGCTCCTTGACGCGCCGCTCGAGCAGCTGCTGCCGCCGCAGGTCGTCGAGCTTGGGGTCGAGCTTGCCGGTGATCGCGTCGGTCACGTCCTCGACCGAGACCGTGACCCAGACCTTCGAGCCGGGGCCGTTCCAGAGCTCCTCGGCGCGGGTCTTGGCGAGGAAGCCGTCCACGAGCAGGTTGCGCTCGGGAGTGGAGTTGTACTGCAGCGAGCCGACGACGCAGTGGTGGTTCGTCGCGAGCAGCCCGTCGGGCGAGACGAAGGAAGCCGTGCAGTTGCCGAGCGAGACGATCGCTCCCATCGGCTGGCCGGTCAGGTCGGCGAACGCCTGGGGATCGCCCTCGAAGCCGAGCGCGCGCAGCTTGTCGGCCAGCGCGGGAACCTGCTGGGGCATCCACATGCCCTCGTCGGCCGCGGTCACGGCGGCCGCGAGCACAGCCGCCGCGACGAAAGAAGATGAGTTGGGTGTGCGCATGAGTCTCCTGGCTCGGGCCCGCGCCGAGGCGGGACCCGCTAGCATACCCGCGAAGGTAGAATCCCGCGCTGGATCATCGGAGGTACGCAATGAGCCGCGAGCACGTCGCCGCCCGGACCGCGCCGGCGCTCCGCGTGATTGGCGCGATCCTGCTCGCCGCGGGGATGGTCCACCTCTATGCCGACCGCGTGGTCTTCGACGCGCCGACCTTCGGCGCCTGCGCCGCCCTGAGCCTCGGCGATCCGCGCGTCTCGAGCTACGCGGCGGAGCGGATCGTGGACGAAGCGGTCGCCCAGCGGCGCGACCTCGTCGGCTACCGGCCGCTCCTGGTCGGAGCGGCGCGGGCGATCGTCGGCTCCGAGGCTTTCCGCGCCGGCTTCCGCCACGCGGCGCAGGGAGCCCACGCCGCGCTCTTCTCGCAAAGCGCCGAGCGCGTGGCGCTCGCGGTGCCCGACCTGGGCGTGCTCGTGCGCAGCGCGCTCTCGCACGATCCCGCGATCGCCGCGCGCATCCCGCCGAGCCTGCGCGGCTCGGTGGTGGTCCAGCCGAGCGGCCGCTACGCGCGCGCGCTGCTGAACCTGATGCGGCTCAGCCACCGCTTCCGCCGCCAGGCGCTGCTCGCGATCGGCGCCGGCTCGCTGCTGCTGTTCCTGGGCATAGCGCTTCCGCGCGACCGCCGGCAGGCGCTGCTGCGCGGCGGCGCCACGCTCGCGACCGTCGCGCTGGTGCTCTTCTTCCTGCCGCCGCTCGTGCGCACCGCGCTCACCGTCTCGCTCGCGCGTCCCGAGCTGCGGCCCGTGCTCGCGGGCGTCTTCGACGCGTTCACCGGCGGGCTGCGCACCTGGGCGCTGCTGCTCGCCGGGATGGGCCTGGTGCTGGCCGCGGCGGCATCCTCGTTCGCGAGCCACGTCGAGATCGAGGAGGTCGCCTCGCGGCTGTGGACGAGGCTGCGCCGGCCCGCGCGCAGCTTCAAGGGCGAGCTGGCGCGAGCCACGCTCCTGCTCGGGTTCGGCCTGCTCGGCGCGCTGCGCCCGGCCGCGACGCTGCGGTCGCTGATGGTGCTGGCCGGCGCGCTGCTCGCCTTCGAGGGACTGCGCGAGCTGTTCCTGCTGGTGCCGCCGCGCGTGCAGGCCGCGGCGCGGGACGCGGAGGCCGCGCTCGACGACGTGCGGGAGCGCGCCTCCGAGTGGCGCGGCGCCCGCACCCTGGCCCGCTCGCTGGCCGTCGGCGCGCTGGTGCTCGGCCTCGTGGCCGCGGGCGTCTGGTTCATGGGCAGCCGCCAGGCGCTGCCGCAGGCTCCCGCGTTCACCGACGCGTGCAACGGCGACCCCTCGCTCTGCGGCCGGCGCGTCGACGAGGTGGTGTTCCCGGGCGCGCACAACTCGATGTCCTCCGTCGAGTTCAACTGGATGTTCCCGAACCAGGAGCTGGCGTCCGTGTCGCTGCTCGGCAACGGCATTCGCGCGCTGCTCTTCGACGTCCACTACGGCGTGCCGGTCGCCGGCCGGATCCGCACGGAGCTCGCGGACGAGGTCGGCTCGCGCGCGAAGTTCGACGACGCGGTCGGCAAGGAGGGGGTGGACGCCGCGATGCGGATCCGCGCCCAGCTCCAGGGACTGCCGACCGGCCCGCGCGCGCTCTACCTGTGCCACGGCTTCTGCGAGCTCGGGGCGACGCCGCTTCTGGAGATGCTCGAGGGGGTGCGGGACTTCCTGGTGGCGAACCCGGGCGAGGTCCTGATCTTCGTGATCGAGGACTACGTCACGCCCGCGGAGCTCGCAGCGGCATTCCAGGCGAGCGGGCTCGAGCGCCTCGTCTACCGCGGCGAGGCGAAGCCGCCCTGGCCGACGCTCGGCGAGCTCGTCGCCCGGGACGAGCGCGTGCTCGTGTTCGGCGAGAACGACACCACGGGCATTCCCTGGTACCACCGCGCGTTCGACACGTTCCAGGAGACGCCCTACAAGTTCCTGACTCTCGATGCGTTCTCGTGCATCGCGAACCGCGGAGGCAGCGCGGGGTCGCTGTTCCAGATCAACCACTGGATCGAGACGCTGCCCGCGCCCAAGCCGTCGAACGCGCTCGTCGTCAACGCGCACGACTTCCTGCTCGCGCGCGCGCGCAAGTGCCAGCAGGAGCGAGGCCGGCTGCCGAACATCCTGGCCGTCGACTTCGCGCGCACCGGCGACGTCGTCGCCGTCGCGGCCGAGCTGAACGGGCTCGCGCCGGCCGCGGAGAAAGGAAAGCCATGAGCGTCGAGACGCGCTCGTCGTGGGTCGCCGCCGCGCTTCTGCTCGGCCTCGCCGCGCTCGCTTCGGCCGGGCCGGCGGAGCCGCCCAATACGCTCTCGGAGAAGGAGCGCGCCCTGGGCTTCCGTCTGCTCTGGGACGGCAGCAGCACGCGGGGCTGGCGCGCCGCCAGGGGCAAGGACTTCCCGGCGAGCGGCTGGGAGATCAAGGACGGCGTGCTCTCCGTCGTGGAGACGGGCGGCGCCGAGTCGCGCGCCGGCGGCGACATCGTCACCGAGGCGAGCTTCGCCGCCTTCGACCTGCGATTCGAGTTCCGGCTGACGCCCGGAGCGAACAGCGGCGTCAAGTACTACGTCGACACCGCGCTCAACAAGGCCGAGGGCTCGGCGATCGGCCTCGAGTTCCAGCTGCTCGACGACGTCCGGCACCCGGACGCGAAGGCGGGCCGAGACGGCAACCGGACGCTCGCGTCGCTCTACGACCTGATCCCGGCCGCCACGTCCAAGCCCACGCGGCCGATCGGCGAGTGGAACGAGGCGCGGATCGTCTCGCACGGACGCCGCGTCGAACACTGGCTGAACGGCGCGAAGGTCCTCGAGTACGAGCGCGGCTCGCAGGCGTTCCGCGCGCTCGTGGCGGCGAGCAAGTACAAGGTCTGGCCGGCTTTCGGAGAACGGCCGAGCGGGCCGATCCTGCTCCAGGACCACGGCAACCGCGTGTCGTTCCGCAATCTCCGGATCCGCGAGCTCAAACCCTGACGCAAGACAAGGAGAAACCGGCCATGCAGCGAAGACTCTGGGCGACCGCCGTGCTGATGCTGTCGGCGCTCGCCGCGGGCGGCTGTGCGTCGATGAAGCCGCCAACGCTCGCCGTCGACGGGCTCAAGGTCGGAGACATGGGCCTCTCGGGCGTGGCGCTCGACGTGGGCTTCCGCATCCGCAACCCCAATCCCGAGCCGCTCCGGATCGAGCGCTTCGAGTACGAGCTGCTCGTGAACGGCAAGTCGCTCGGTCACGGCTACGAGTCCAAGGGCACCGAGCTCGCGGGCTTCGGCGAAGCCAAGGTCATGTCCCGCCTGGACGTCAACGCGTTGAAAGTGCCCGGCGCGGTGCTGAAGGTGCTGCGGCAGGACAAGGTCCGGGCGCAGGCCAAGGGCAAGTACTACACCTCCGGCTCGTACGGGAAGAAGGAGCTCGGCTTCGACTCGGACGTCGAGGTCGACCTCAGCCGCTAGGCCCGTCGCGACGGACGACGCGTCAGCGGCGGATCTTCGTGAGCGTGGCGAGCGCTTTCTCGCGCGCCGCGGCCTGGCCGCCCGCCGCGGCGGGCTCGGGCAGCGACAGCAGCGCGTAGAAGCTGCGCAGCAGGTCGCGTGCGTTCTGCGACGCGTCGAGCGTCGCGCTCTCCGGCGGGGTCTTCGTCCAGACCTGCTTCTCGAGCGCGACGAATCGGTCGAGCCACGGGTCGAGGCTCGCGGGATCGAAGTCGGAGCGGCGCGCCACGGAGACGAGCGCGGCCGCCAGGCGCTCGTCCTCGGCGTGGGTGAAGACCGGCGTGCCGGCGGCGGTCAGCTTGCTCCAGGCCGCGTCGAAGAGCCGCGCGTGGTCCTGTGGCTTGAAGCGCGCGTCGCGCGCCAGGAACTTCAGCAGGTCGGCCGTGTGGGCCGTGGCATGGATCCAGCCGACGCGCGGCTCGAGCCCGCGCAGGTCGCGCTCCTCCCTCAAGTACGCGAGGCCGTCGTCGAGCAGCCCTGCGTATCCCACCGCGTCGAGCGCGGGATCCTGGAGCTCGAGCGCGGCCAGGATCGACAGGTCGAGCGCCGAGAAGGAGCGCAGCAGCACCGAGTCGTCGCCGGTCGCGCCGATCCCGCGGCGCAGGTTGGCGCGGAGTCTGGACGTGAGCGCGCGCCTCTCCTCCGCGGACAACAGGCGCTTCTTGTAGGCGCAGGCCACGACGACGTCGTAGCCGATCGCGTCCCGCCATTCGCTGTCGGGCGAGCCGAGCAGCGAGGCGGCCTCGCTCACGAGGCCCGCGGCCGTCTCGCCCGGCGGCACCGCGCAGTCCTTGGCGAGCGCGGTCCAGAAGGCCTTGCCGCGCCGCTCGGCCGCGAGCGGCGTGTCCTCGGGCGGCGCCACGGCGAGCAGGACGAGCAGCGGGATCATCGCCTGCGACTGCGCGCCGCGCGCGCCCGGGGACGCTTCGCCGCACGCGGTCGGCGCCGCTTCGCCGCAGGCGGACGCCGCCGCTTCGCCGCAGGCGGACGCCGCCGCTTCGCCGCACGCGGCGCCAGGCCGGCCTTCCCGAGCCTGCCGAGCGCGTCGAACAGGTAGACGGCCGAGTGCATCGACTTGTGCCAGTCGCCGAGGTGCAGGCTCTCGTCCTCGGAGTGCGCCGCGCAGCCCGGGTCCTCGACGCCCGTCAGCAGGCACGGCACGCCGAGCGCGTCGGCGAACGGCTTGACGAAGCCGATCGTCGCGCCCGATCCGATGAGCGCTGGCTTGCGGCCGTATCCGCGCTCGAGCGCCGCGAGGGCCGCCTCGGCCGCGGGCCCGGTCGGATCGCTGGTCCACCACGGAGTGGTGCGCGTGATGCGGGCCTCGACCTTCGCGCCGGCCGGCGGCTTCGTGACGAGCTTGCGGATCAGGAGACGCCCCGACTTCACCGGGTCCATGTTCGGCACGGTGCGCATCGAGATGCGGGCGCGCGCGGAGTCGAGCACCTGGTTGGCGGCCCCGTGGAGCGGGTGCGCCTCGATCGCGATCACGGTCAGCGAGGGGCGCGTCCAGAGCTGCTCGTAGACGCTCACGCCACGCTCGCGCTCGAGGCGCGTCCCCGGCAGCATTCCCGCCCCACGCCGGTACGCCGCAGCGGAGAACGGCAGCCGCGCGAGGCGGCGGCGAACCAGCGCCGCCGGCTTCACGACGTCCTTGTAGAGGCCCGGCACGGCGATTCGGCCGTCCGCAGCGCGCAGGCCGTCGAGCAGCCGGCACAGGATGCGCACCGCATCCGGCGTCGCGCCGCCGAAGTCGCCACTGTGGACGGGGCGGCCGAGGCAGCTGACCTCGACGTCGACCTGCACGAGGCCGCGCAGCTGCCAGGTGAGCGCGGGCACGCCGGTCGCGAAGTTGTAGGTGTCCGAGAGCACGACCACGTCGGCGTCGAGGCGTTTCCGGTACCGCTTCAGGAACCGCGGCAGCGCCTGCGAGCCCGTCTCCTCCTCGCCCTCGATCAGGAAGCGCAGGTTGACGGGGCAGCCGCTCTCGCCGCGGATGTACGCCGACGCCGCGGCCACCCAGGCCATGAAGCCGCCTTTGTCGTCGGCGGTTCCGCGCCCGTAGAGCCGGCCTTTCCGCTCGGCCGGCAGGAACGGCGGGCTCGTCCAGCGTTCCGCCGGGCCCGGCGGCACGACGTCGTGGTGCCCGTACACGAGCACCGTAGGCGCGCCGTCGGCGTGGAGCCAGTCGCCGTAGACGTAGGGCGGCACGCCGTCCACGTGAAGCAGCTCGACGTTCTCGATCCCCATGCGGCGGAGCACCGATGCGGTGACCTCCGCCGATGCGCGCAGGTCGTCGGCCGGAAAGCCCTCCGCCGAGACGCCGGGCACGCAGACGAGCTCCGTCAGCGCTTCCTTGAACTCGCCGAAGCGGCGATCGACGGAGCGCAGCACGGCCGAAGCGGCTCCGGAGCGTGAACGGGCCACGTCCGGCAGTGTGTCACATGACGGCGGTGGGCGGCGCGGGCTCGTCGGCTCGCCCGGCCGCGCCGAGCGGGCGCTGCACCAGGTAGAAGAGCAGGAACAGCATCACCGGGATCGCCAGCAGCGGCGCGACCGCCGCGACGCCGAACTGCGGGAACGCGACCTCGACGCTCGGGTCCTGCGTGGCCTGCCAGGCCTTGAACGCCACGACGCCGGCGGCCGCGAGGCCCATGAGCGCCTCGCCCGCGATCAAGCCGGACGCGTTCAGGACGCCCGCGTTCTCGACGCGCGCCTTCTGCGCGGCGTTGTAGCCGCGCTTCTCGGCCCGGCGGTCGACGAAGCCGCGCACCATGCCGCCGACGAAGATCGCGAAGGTCGTCTCGAGCGGCAGGTACATGCCGACCGAGAACAGCATCGGGCTCTTGACCCGGATCAGGATGAGCGAGATGCCCATGCCGATCCCGGCGACGACCAGCGGCCACGGCATTCCGCCGCCCACGATGCCCTGCGAGATCGACGCCATCAGGCCCGCCTGCGGCGCCGAGAGGCTCGGCCCGCCGAAGCCGCCCGTCGCCGGGTTGGCCGCGAGGTCGGAGGTGTGCAGCAGGTAGAGCGGGAAGAACAGCACGAGCCCCGACACCACCACGCCGATCAGGTCGCCCACCTGCATCTTCCAGGGCGTGCCACCGAGGATGTGGCCGACCTTCAGGTCCTGCAGCATCTCGCCCGCGACCGCGGAGGAGACGCAGACGACCGCCGCCACGCCGAGCACCGCCGCGACGCCCTCCATGCCCTTCACGCCCACGATCACCATCGTGAGCGCGGCCACGATCGTGGTGGCGAGCGTGAGCCCGGAGATCGGGTTGTTGGAGGAGCCGATCATGCCGACGAGGTTCCCGGAGACGGCGGCGAAGAAGAAGCCGGTCACGAGCATCACGAGCGCCGCGAAGATCGCGCCCGGGAGCACCTTCGTGAAGTAGAGGTAGAGCGCGATCATCAGCACGAAGACGGCCGCGACGCCGGCGAGCACGGTCTTGAACGAGAGGTCGCGCTCGGTCCGCTCGGTGGCGGCCTTGGCGGCGGCCGACTTCTGCAGGTCGGCGATGCCGCGCTTCAGCCCCGTCGCCAGGTTCTTGCGCATGCGGAAGAGCGTGAAGCTCGCCCCGACGAGCATGCCGCCCACGGCGATCGGCCGCACCACGAAGCGCCACAGGTGCCCGGCCATCCCCGCCCAGCCGATCGTCCCGTCGGCCGCGGTGTAGGCCGGCGCGAGCTGCGGACCGAGGAAGAAGACCAGCAGCGGCACGAACAGGCCCCACGACATGAGCCCGCCGGCGAAGTTCAGCGAGCCGAGCTCGGGGCCGATGATGTAGCCGACGCCCAGGTAGGCCGGGCTCACGCCGGGCGCCTGGAACGTGGTCGCGCCGCCCGCGGAGATCGTGGCCGCGTCGCTCTTGAGGCCGAGCCTCACGAAGCTCTCCTTCAGCTTTCCGACCGCGAACGTGAAGGTGTTGGAGGCGCTGAAGACGCCGCCGTCGCCGAGCAGCTTGACCACCGCGCCGATGCCCATCGCGCTGAAGAGGCGCATCGCGGCGTCCGCGCCCTTCTGGCCGGCCTTGTGGATCTCGGCCGCGGCGACCGACTCGGGGTACGGCAGCGACTGGTCCTCCACCATCACGCGCCGCAGCACGGTCACGAACAGCACGCCGAGGATCCCGCCGACGATCATGAGCGCGCTCGCCGTCAGGTACTCCGCCGCGTTCCAGCCCTTGAAGCTCCAGATCTGGAGGATCACGAAGGCCGGGATCGTGAAAATCGCGCCCGCCGCCACCGACTCGCCGATCGAGCCGACGGTGCGCGCGAAGTTCTCCTCGAGCAGGGAGCCCTTCGTCATCCGCAGCACGGCCATGCCGATCACCGCGGCGGGGTAGGTGGCCGCGATCGTCATGCCGGCGCGCAGGCCGAGATAGGCGTTGGCCGACCCGAGCACGACGCTCATCACGAGCCCGAGCAGCAGGGCCCGCCACGTGAACTCCGACATGTTGGTGTCGTCCGGGACGTAGGGCTTGTGCGAGTCGCTCATGAAGCCTCCCGAAGGGTCGCGGGATGATAACCCCGTAATCGTCTAGACTGCCCCGAGGCGCATGTCACGAGACCAGGTGGCCGCGGCGATCGCGCACGCCGAAGCGCACATGGGCGACACGCTCGGCCGGCTCGCCGAGCTGGTACGGATCCCGAGCGTGTCGGCCGAGGGCTTCCCCGCGGCCGAGGTGCGCCGCTCGGCCGAGGCCACGGCCGCGCTGCTGCGCGACGTCGGGCTCGAGAACGTGCGCCTGATCGAGGCCTCCGGCCACCCCTACGTCTACGGCGACTGGCTGCATGCTGGCGGCGCGCCGACGCTTTTGGTGTACGGGCACCACGACGTGCAGCCGCCGGGCCGCGAGGAGCGCTGGACGAGCCCTCCCTTCGAGCCGAGCGAGCGCGGCGGGCGGCTCTACGGCCGGGGAGCGGTCGACGACAAGGGCACGTTCATCACGCACGCGGCGGCGCTGCGAGCCTGGCTGGAGACGGCGGGACGGCTGCCGCTCAACGTGAAGGTGCTGGTGGAGGGCGAGGAGGAGATCGGCTCCCCCGACCTCGAGCGCTTCCTCGCCGAGCACGGCGGCGAGCTCGCGGCCGACGTGGCGGTGCTGGCCGACACGGGCAACTTCGACGTCGGCCACCCCGCGCTCACCTACCAGCTGCGCGGGATCTGCCAGGTGGACGTGGAGGTGCGCTGCCTCGAGCGGCCGGTCCATAGCGGCTTCTTCGGCGGGCCGACGCCCGACGCCGTGCGGATCCTGGCGCGCCTCGTCGCGAGCCTCGAGAAGGAGGACGGCTCGCTCGACGTGCCCGGGCTCTATCGCGACGTCGCGAAGCCCGGCGCGCGCCAGCTGCAGCGGATTCGCGCGCTGCCCTTCAGCGAGAAGAAGTTCCGCGCGTCGGCCGCGATGAAGCCCGGCACGCGCTTCGTCGGCGAGCGAGCGTACTCGGTGTGGGAGCGGCTCTGGACGCGCCCGGCGCTGACCGTGATCGCGCTCGAAGCGCACGAGATCGCCGGCTCCTCGAACCAGGTGATCGACGCGGCCCGCGCGCGGCTGTCGCTGCGCACGGTCCCGCGGATGGACGAGCGCCGCGCCGGCGCGCTGCTCGTGAAGCGGCTCACCGCTCGTCCGCCGGCCGGCGCGCGCGTCACCGCCCGCGTGACCAGCACCGCACGCTGGTGGACCACCGACCCCGAAGGCCCGGCCTTCGAGGCGGCGCGCCGCGCGCTGCGGGCGGGGTTCGGGCGCGAGGCCGCGATGATCGGCGCCGGCGGCTCGATCGGCTTCGTGGCGCCGTTCTCGAAGGCGCTCGGCGGCGTGCCGTGCCTGCTGATGGGTGTCGAGGACCCGCAGTCGGCGATCCACTCGGAGAACGAGAGCGTCCACCTCGGCGACTTCCGCAAGGGCGTGCGCTCGGCGGTGCATCTCTACGAGGAGCTGGCGCTCGCGCTCGAGCCGCGCCGCGGCCGGGTGGCGACGCGACGGCGCTGAAGGCCCGCTCGCACGACCGGGATCGAAGGGAGGCGACATGAGACGCTCGCTGACGGTCGCGGCCGTGCTGTGGCTCGCCGTGCCGCGCCTGGCCGAGTGCCAGGCCGCCAAGGACGCGGCGGAGCTCCAGGCCCTGCTCGCGGAGTTCCTGGCAGGGGCGTCGCGCAACGACGCCGAGATGCACGATCGCTTCTGGGCGGACAGCCTCGTCTACACGCGCTCGACCGGGCGCCGGATCGGAAAGGCCGATCTGCTGAAGGACGTCCGCAGCGCGCCGCCCGGCAGCCTGCTGCCCAGCTACAGCGCCGAAGACGTGCGCGTCCAGCAGTTCGGCGACGCCGCCGTGGTCGCCTTCCGTCTCGTGGGCACGACCCGGGCGCCGGGACTGACGGAGCGCGACGAGTTCCTCAACACGGGCACCTTCGTCCGCCGCGACGGCCGCTGGCAGGCCGTCGCCTGGCAGGCGACGCGCGTCCCCCCGACCGAGGCCGACGCCCGCCTGCAGGTGACGGCGTTCGACAAGGCCTTCCACGCCGCGCTGCTCGCGGCCGACGTGAAGACGCTCGGCTCGCTGCTCGACGACGCCTTCGCCTGGACCCACAGCGACGGCCACAAGCTCACGGGCTCCCAGCTCGTGGACGAGCTCGAGTCCGGCAAGCTCCGCTACTCGAAGCTCGAGACGAGCGGCGTCACGACCTGGGTGCGCGACGGCACGGCGGTGGTGCGCGGCGACTCGCTGCGCCAGCGCAGCTCGAACCCCGCGACGCCGGGCAAGGGCGACGCCGAGCCGCTCGCGATCTTCTACACGCTCACGCTGGTGGCCGACCGCGGCTCCTGGAAGGCGGTCGCGATGCAGTCGGGCCGGCGCTGAGGCTCGGCGCGCGATAGGGCGCGAGCGCGAGGTCGACGTCGCGCGCGAGCCAGGCTTGCGCCGGTCCCTCGCGGTAGACCGCCCAGGTCAAAAGCGAGCCGTTCACCACGGCCAGCAGCAGGCGCGCGAGAGCCCGGGCGTCGATCGACCGGAGCTCTCCCTCGGCCTGGGCTTCGGCGAGCAGGCCGGCGAGCGCCTGGTGCTGCGAGCGGAAGAGCCGCGCCGTGATCCGGTGGAAGGCGGCGTCGGTCAGGTCGATCTGCAGGAAGGCGAGGTGGTTGGCCATCTCCTTCGGGCTCTGGGCGAGCCCGGCGAAGCAGAGCAGGAACGCGCGCGCGGTCTCGAGCGCGGTGCGGCCTCCGGCGCGGAGGCCCTCCAGGAAGCCCTGCTCGTCGCCGCTCCCCTGACGCGCGAAGCTCAGCAGCAGCTCGCGCTTCGAGCCGAAGCGCTGGATCAGCGTGGCCGGGCTCAGCCCCACCTCGTGCGCCACGTGCGCGAGCGTCAGTCGCAGCGGCCCGACGCGCCCGATCATGCGGGCGGTGGCCGCCAGGATCTCCTCGTCCGAAACGGTGCGCGGCCTGGGCGACATCTTGACAACCCCAGCCTAGCAGATTATAAATGAATGAACGTTTATAAATGATCGGAGGCGGCGATGCGACCTGTCTGCTACTCGGTGGCGATGAGCCTCGACGGCCTGATCGCGGGTCCGAACGGGGAGTTCGACTGGATCCCGATGGACCCCGAGATCGACTTCACGGCGCTCTTCGCGCGCTACGACTCGCTCCTGCTCGGGCGGAAGTCCTGGGAGGCGGCCCGCAAGCAGGGCGGCGGCGGCATGCCCGGCATGAAGTCGTACGTCTTCTCGACCACGCTCCGGCCGGCCGACTGCCCCGGCGCCACGCTGTCGAGCGACCCGCGGGCGACCGTGGACGCGCTCAAGCAACAGCCCGGCAAGGCGATCTGGCTCTTCGGCGGCGGCGGTCTGTTTCGCAGCCTGTTGGAGCTCGGCCTCGTGGACGAGGTGCAGGTCGCGGTCGTGCCGGTCCTGCTCGGAAACGGGCTGCCGGTCGTCGAGCATCCGACGAAGCTGGCGCAGCTGAAGCTCACGCGTCACCGCGTCTACGAGAAGACGGGCACGGTGCTACTGGATTACGCCGTCGCCGGCCGGCGTTGAGCGCCGCGGGCCCCTGCCCACGATCTCGAGCCGGACGGGCGCGATCCCCGGCCGCATCAGGCCGAGCGCCGTGCCGGCGGCGCGCGACAAGTCGATCACCCTGTCGTCGAACCACGGGCCGCGATCGTTGATGCGCACGATGACGTGCTGACCGGTCGCGACTCGCGTCACGCGCACGCGCGTCCCGAACGGCAGCGACGGGTGCGCGGCGGTCAGGGCGTCCTGGTCGTACACCTCGCCGTTCGCCGTCTCCCGCCCGTCGAAGCCCGGTCCGTACCACGAGGCGATTCCTTCCTCGAAGGCCGTGCGCGCGGCGGCGCGCAGCCGAGCCGGCGTTGCGGCCGGTGCTGGCGGAGACCCGGGATCGGGGGGTGAAACGGTCGCAGGCGGAGGCGTGACCGGCGCGGGCTGGGGCGGGTCGGGGCTCGCGCCCGGTGGCCGCTTCGGCGCGCAGTCCACGATGGACAACGCGGAGGCGAGAAGGGCGCAGGCCGCGACCGCGGGCACCAGAGCGGAGCGACGGAGCGACACTTACGCCGCTCCCCGCGTTGTAAGTCTGCTCATGCTGTGTGGCGTTGCAAGAACAGAGCCAGTGCGACACGACCAGCGTCAAAGATCGAAACGTGGAAGCGCCGCGTAGTAGACTCGCTCCACCGCCCACCGGCAGGCTCCCCTTCAAGCGGAGGTTGGAATGCTCAAGGGATTTCGCGATTTCCTCATGCGCGGCAACGTGGTCGAGCTGGCCACCGCCGTGATCATCGGCGCCGCCTTCGGCGGCGTCGTCGACGGGCTGATCAAGGGGATCATCGACCCGCTGATCGCCGTCTTCGCCCCCGGCGAGGTGAAGATGCTCGAGAACGCGCTCATGGTCGGGCCGTTCAAGATCGGGCTCGTGGTATCGGCGATCATCAACTTCGTGCTGAAGGCCGCGGTCGTGTACCTCTTCATCGTGAAGCCGTTCGCGAAAGTCGCGGCGCGGCTGGTGGCGGCGGCGCCGCCGCCCGCGGACGTGCAGCTGCTCACCGAGATCCGCGACCTGCTCAAGGAGCGCAAGCCGGCATGAGCGTGGGCCGCACGGGGGAGCTCGCGGCGCTCGCTCTCGCGCTCGCGCTGCCGGCCTGCGGCGCAGCCGGCTCGCGGAGCGAGCAGGCGCCGTCCTCCACGCCGGCCGCCCCCGCGGCCACGGCTCCCGCCGGCTTCACGCTCGTCTTCTCGGACGAGTTCGAGACGCCCGGGAGCCTCGACCCGACGAAGTGGGGCTACGAGGTCGGCTACATCCGCAACGACGAGAAGCAGT
>Ga0111539_10003721_pt1 | contig 20071 bp, 7 predicted proteins | sample RhiMethybrSRZTD1_FD_79667 | JGI IMG/M metagenome (GOLD analysis project Ga0111539, IMG submission 79667) | Populus rhizosphere microbial communities from Tennessee, USA - Rhizosphere MetaG P. TD hybrid SRZTD1 (version 2) (version 2) | ecosystem: Host-associated > Plants > Roots > Rhizosphere >... | reverse complement strand
TTCATCGACGATGGTCCAAGGCGCGGGAGCCCAGGCGACCGTCGCCGTGGTGCGTGACCGGCTGGAGATGTTCAAGGCCGTCCCCGTGAACGTCGTCGCGTTGTCGCTGGGCTCACCCGCGATCGTGAGCTGCGTCGGGTCCGTCTTGACCTCGTCGGTGGTGAACTGCACGAACGCGGACGCGATGGTGGCGCCCGCCGGAATCGTGAGGTTCGTGAACCGGAGTCCGACGACCTGATTCGCCGAGCCGTCGACCACCAATTCGAGATCGCCGCTGGAACGGTTCACCCCGGCTGATGACTCTTCGGCGTCGTCGTCACTGGTCGCGATGGTCCGTTCCACCGAGGTGCCGCCGCCGCCGCCCGTCGTTTGCACCGTGACGGCGCACGTGTCAGTGCTCGTGAGCTGGCCATCGAAGGCGCTGAGCTGGAGCACATAGCTGCCGGCCGCCGAGAACGTAGCTGTCGTCGCGGCTTGACTCGACGCCGCGAAGCTCACCGTGCCCGGGCCCGACACCTTGCTCCACTGGATCGTCAGTGGGCCGCCCGGCAGGCCGTCGTCGCTGACGGTGCCCTGGAGGTTCGCTGACCCGGTGACCAGGATCGTGACATCGGGTCCCGCATTGACGACCGGCGCCTGGTTGGCTTGCTGCACCGTGACCACGCACGTGTCAGTGCGCGTGAACTCGCCATCGTTGGCGCTGAGCTGCAGCGTGTAGCTGCCCGACGCCGAGAACGTAGCGGTGGTCGCGGCATGACTCGGCGCCGCGAAGGTCACCGTGCCCGGACCCGACAGCTTGCTCCATTGGATCGTCACAGGGCCGGGCAGGCCGTCGTCGGTGACGGTGCCAGCAAGGCTCGCTGACGCGCTGAGCTGGGTCGTGACATCGGGCCCCGCATTGACGACCGGCGCTTGGTTGCCGGGCGCGTGATTGACGATGAGCCTCGCCGCGGCCGCGGGGTTGCTCTCATAGGCGACCGCAGTGCGGGTGCCGGTGCCCGTGATCACGAGGACAATCGCGTTGCCGGAGATCCAACCGGGGCGGCTCATGATCTCCTGCACGATGCTCGCGAGGTTGGGCGTGCGCTGGTTGGCGCCGGCTTCATTGACGGTGGTCCAAGCGGCCGGAGCCCAGGCGACCGTAGCGGTCGTGCGAGGTCGGCTCGAGATGTCGTTGGCCGCCGACACGAACGTCGGCGCGTTGTCGCTGGCCTGGCCCGCGATCGTGAGCTGGGTCGGGTCCGTCTTGACTTCGTCCGTGGTGAACTGCACGAACGCGGATGTGACGACGTGTCCCGCCGGAATCGCGAGGTTCAAGAACCGAAGACCGACCACCTGATTCACCGCGCCATCGACCACCAGCTCGATATCGCCGCTGGTGAGGCCCACCGAGGTCGTTCCCTGTTCGGCATCGTCGGCGCTCGCCGCGATGACTCGCTCCACCGTGCCGCCGCCGCCGCCGCCGCCCGATGGCTGCACCGTGACCACGCAGGTGTCCGTGGTCGTGAACTCGCCATCGTTGGCACTGAGCCGGAGTGTGTAGCTGCCGGCCGCCGAGAACGTAGCGGTGGTCGCGGCTTGATTTGGCGCCGCGAAGGAGGTCGTGCCGGGGCCCGAGAACTGGCTCCACTGGATCGTCAGGGGGCTAGGCAGGCCGTCGTCGGTGGCGGTGCCCGCGAGGGTTGCTGCCGCGGTGACCAGGACCGTGACATCGGGCCCGGCATTGACGACAGGCGCCTGGTTCGCTCCTTGCAAAGGCACTCCGTACTCGAACAGCATGCCGTCGTTCTCGTTCGGAAAGAACTCGTTGTCGATGCCGCGGTCGACGAGGTACATGCTGTCGCCGGTCCCGGACGAAGCAGGAGCGAACACGATTCCCGCGGGCTTGACGAGCCCGGTGCTCGGCAGCGTGATCGTCCGCACGAACTGCCCTGCGTTGTTCAGGTGCAAGAGCGTGGTGATCGGCTGGCCTACCACATAGATGCCGCCGTCGGCTGGACGCACCGCGATGGCCTCCACGTCGGTCACGCCGAACGGCGACACGTTGATCGTGAGGATCTGGTCGTCGCCGACCGAAGGGATGCCGTTGAAGATGCCGTTGGGGCCGGGCCTCAGCCTGTGCACTGTATTGAAGATGCCGCCGGCGACCCACAGCTCGTTCCTCGCGTTGTCGAAGGCGGTGTCCTCGGGGTCCGTGGGGAAGTTGCCCACGTCGAACGAGCGCCGCGTGTCGTCCGAGGTGTGAAGCAGCCCATCAGGTCCCACGGTCAGGACGTAGACAGCATCTGGCGTCGTGTCGTCGGAGATGTAGAACGTCCGCGTGGCACTCTGGAAGGTGATCCCGACCGGTTCGTTGCTGTAGCCCACAGTCGTAGTGCTGCGCGACACGACGCCGGCGCGAGTGGCTTCCCACACGTTCTTGCCCGCGTAGATCGTCATCTCTTCGACTTCGCCGTCGGAGACCATCAGCCGATCGCGGATGCTGTCGAAGCCGATCCCTGACGGGTCTGGACTGGCAGGCGACCACGCACTCGTCGCCACGGTAGCTCGCAACGTTGCAGTCTCGGTGCCGTCGGGTCCCGCGTCGCTCCACGAATACTGGGAGGTCAGCATGCGTGGGCCGCCACAGCTGACGAACAACTCGTGGTCGAGGCTCTCGGTCGGCGCGAAACCAAACGCGAGCACTCCAGGCGCGGGCGACAACGTCCCGGCGCTCGGGTTCGGATCGGTGGCGGAATGCTGCAGCAGGGCGCCTGTTTCCGGGTTGAAACCAACGATGCGATCACGCGCGAAGTCGAAAGCGATTGCCCTGACCGTGCTCCACTCGAACGGCAACCGCGTCGCCTGGAACTGCGGCTTTCCCGCGCGCAGATCCGCGAAGTCGATGCGCAGCAAGCGCGGCTCAGCGGCGTCGAGCAACACGACCTGCTCGTGCTCGCCGTCGATGCAGACTCCCGCCAGCGCGGACCACGTCATTGGCGGAACTGGCAGCACGTGCAACGCCAGCGATGAAGAGGCGTCGAGCAGCACGATGACACCCTGTGGCAACGCGAACACGAGTTGCACCACCTCGGCCCCGACGTAGTTCGCCGAGCACAACAGAGGGTCCGGGACGTAGAAACTGGTTGCTCCGGCTCGTAGCGCCGGATGAGGCAGCGGGCCATATGCGAGTTGCGACAGAGGGAACCCACGAACCGGAAGCAGCAACTGCGCGGCGGTGAGAGGCTCCAGAACGCCAGCCAGATGAGGCTCAGCGGCCGAGCTGGCTTGTGCAACGAGAGGCGTTGCAGCGAGACACAGAGAGAGAAGGCTGCGCATGAAGGGTGCTCCGTCTACGAGTATCTAAGGTGCTCTGACTACGATGTGGCGGGCCCCAACTGCCGAGTGCCACCTTATCAGCTGCTCGTGACTCGTGCACGCGGGCAGCGCGGGCGGCGCTTTGGCCGAAACGGGCCGGGGTCCAGTCGTGTCAGGCACTGGTCGAGTTGAAGTCCCGGTGGCAACGGCGCTGTGCCACTGATGTCCTTCGCGCAGCCGAGGGCGAGCCGTTCATGCGCATCAGCGCATCCATCGCTGCGAACAAGATTTTCGCAGACCGCGCCGGCAGTCGGCGGTGCGTACTCATATCAGCTTGGCCGAGCACCGCTGAGTCCCTCGACCAACGAGACGTCGTCAATGAACGCGGGCGCCCGCGAGCCAACTCACTGGTAGTCGATGATGAGGTGTGCTGCGCCCACGGGGCTGCCGTCGTAGGCCACCGCTGTGCGGCGGCCGGTGCCTGTGATCACGAAGGCCATCGCGTTGCCCGAGTGCCAGCCCGGGCGGGTCCTGATCTCCTGCACGATACTCGTGAGGTCGGACGTACGCTGGTTGGGCCCCGCTTCGTTGATGGTGTTCCAAGGCACCGGAGCCCAGGCGACCGCGGCCGTCGTACGAGGCCGGCTCGAGACGTTGTTTGCCGTCGCGGAGAACGCGGCGGCGTCGTCGCTGGCCTGACCCTCGATCGTGAGCTGAGTCGGTGACGCCCCGGTTTCATCGACGGTGAATTGTATGTATGCGGAGGTGACGGTGGCAAAGGGCGGAATGATCACGTTCTGGAACCGGATCCCGACGACCTGGCTCACCATGCCGTCGACCACCATCTCGAGATCGCTGCTCGAACGGTTCACTGTACCGGTCGGCACCTCTTCGGCGTCGTCGTGTCCGTGCACGACGACGCGATCCAAGGTGCCCGGAGGCGGAGTCACGAGCACTGTGACCACGACTGTGTCCGTCGTCGTGAGCTGGCCATCGTCGGCGCTGAGCTCGCAGGTGTAGGTGCCCGTGGTCGAGAACGAAGCGTTGGTCACGGCTTGCGTGGGCGCCGTGAAGGCTGCGCTGCCAGGACCGGAGACCAGGGTCCATTGGATCGTCAGGGGCCCCCCGGGCAGGCCGTCGTCCTGGACCGTGCCCGCGAGGTTCACCGGCGACGTGACCACCGTGGTGACATCGGGCCCGGCACTCACGACGGGTGGTTGGTTGCCGGGTATCCAAGGCGGCAACCCGTACTCGATCAGCAAGCCGTCGTTCTCCCGCCGGTCGTAGTTGTTGTCGAATCCGCGGTCGACGAGGAACAAGCTGACTCCGGTGCCGACCGTGCTCGGTGCGAACGTGATGCCCGCGGGCTTGAGGAGCCCCGTGGCCGGCAGCGTGATCGATCGAAGGAGCTGCCCCAGGGAATTGATGTGCAGGAGCAAGGTCTTTGGCTGGCCCACCACATAGATGCCGCCCTCGGTGGGATGAACCGCGATACCCTCGGAATCGGTCGCTCCGAATGGCGCCAGGTTGTAACTGACGAGCACGTCGTCGCCGTTCGGCGGAGTGCCGTCGAAGATGCCGTTGGCGCCAGGCCGCAGCTTGTGGGCCAACGCGCTGTCGCCACCGATGATCCACAAGTCGCCGGTCGTGTTGTCGAACGCGATGTCCTCGGCGTCGAGGCAGAAGTTGCGCACGAAGAACGACCGAACGGAGTCGTCCGCGGTGTTCAGCAACCCGTCTGGCCCCGCCGCCACGACGTAGACCTTGTCGCGGTCGTCGTCGGAGATGTAGAACGTCCGCGTCGCGGTGTCGATCGTCATGCCCGACGGTTCGCCGGAGTAATCCTGGGTCGTCGTCGTGCGCGCCAAGACCCCGATGCGACTGGTTTCGAACAGGTTGGCTTCGGCGTAGATCGGCATCTCGTCGACTTCGCCGTCGGACACGAGCAGCCGATCGTAGAGGGCATCGTAGACGACGGCCGACGGATCCGGACTCGAAGGCGACCACGAACCGGTCTGCACGACGGATCGCAAGGTTGCCGTGACGAGATTCGGCCCCGCGGGATTCCACGTCCACTGGGCGGTCAGCATGCGTTGGTCGCCGCTGCTGACGAACAGGTCGCGCTCGCCGGCGCCGATCGGCGCGAAGCCGAACGCGAGCACTTCGGGTACGGGTCGCAACAGCCCTGCCCTGATGTCCGGATCGACTGCCGAATGCTGGAGCAGATTGCCCGTTGCCGGGATGAAGCCGAGGATGCGTTCCCGCGCGAGGTCGAACGCAATGCCCCTGACCGTGGTCCACACCGGCGGCAGCGACGTCGACTGGAAGTGAGCCTGGCCCGCGCACAGATCCGCGAAGCCGATGCGCAGCAGGTTCGGTCCAGCGGCGTCGAACAGCACGACCTGTTCGTGCTCGCCGTCGATGCAGATCCCGGCCGGCGAGGACCACGTCAGAGCTGGAACTGCGAGCACGTGCAACGACAGCGACGACGAGGCGTCGACGAACACGATGGCACCTTGCGGCAACGCGAACACGAGCTGCGTCACTTCCGTGCCCACGTAGTTTGCCGCACACAGCAGCGGGTCCGGGATCTGGTAGGTCGACCCACCACTCAGCAATACCGGACGAGGCACCGGTGCATATGCGAGCTGCGGCGCAGCGAACCCATGGAACGGCAGCAGGAACTGCGTGGCGATGTGTGGTGCGAGGACGCCTGCGAGTTGTGGTGCACCAACCGTGCTCGCTTGTGCAACGACAGCCGATGCGGCCAGTGACACGGAGAGAATTGTGCGCATCTCAGGAGGGCTCCAAGAGGGGCGTGACGATAGCACGCTGCCGGGCTGCATGCCGCGCGCAGCCCCGTCCGCCCGCACTGCGGTAGGCCGAATGGCTCGGTTGCACTCCCGGTGCATCCGACCGGTGTGTTGCCGCGAGCTCCTCTCGCCACCGGTGAGGAGCCGTCCCCGCGGGAAGGTCGACTACTGATAGTTGACGACGAGTTGTGCCGCGAGCGCGGGGTTGTCGTCGTAGGCCGACGCCGTGCGCGTGCCAGTGCCCGTGATCACGAAGACCAGTGAGTTGCCGGCAACCCAGAGCGGGCGGCTCGTGATCTCCTGCACGATGCTCGCGAGGTCGGGGGTGCGCTGGTCGATGCCCGCTTCGCCGGTGATGGTCCAAGGCGCGGGAGTCCAGGCGGCGGTCGCGACCGTGCTCGGCCGGTTCGAGATGGTGCCAGCCGTCGTCAAGAACGAAGGAGCGTTGTCCGTCGCGTGGCCCCTGATCGAGAGCTGGGTCGCGGCCGTCGTGACGCCCTTGGCCGTGAACTGCACGTAGGCAGACGTGATGACGGCGCCTTGCGGAATGGCGATGTTCTGGAACCGGAGTCCGACGACCTGGGTCGCGGTGCCGTCGACCACCATCTCGAGCGAGATGCTGCCACGGGTCACCGAGGTCGCGAGCTCCTCGGCGTCGTCGTGGCCGGTCGCGATCGCACGCACGATGCTGCCCCCGGCGTCCACGGTGACCACGACCGAGTCCGTGCGTGTGAGAGCGCCATCGGAGGCGCTGAGCATGAGCGTGTAGACGCCGATCCCCGAGAACGAAACGTCGGTCGCCGCTTGCGCCGGAGTCGTGAAGGTCGCCGTGCCGGGGCCCGAGACCTTGCTCCACTGGATCGCCAGCGGGCCGCCGGGCAGGCCGTCGTCCGTGACCGTGCCCACGAGGTGCGCACCCGCGCTGATCATGACGGTGACATCGGGTCCGGCATTGACCACCGGCGGTTGGTTGACGATCTGCACGGTGACCACGACCGTGTCGGTGCGCGTGAACTCGCCGTCGAAGGCGCTGAGTTGCAGGTTGTAGCTGCCTGCCGCCGAGAACGTGGCATTCGTCACAGCTTGCGTCGGCGCCGTGAAGGACACGGTGCCGGGGCCAGTGAGCTTGCTCCATTGGATCGTCAAAGGCGCGTTGAGCCCGTCGTCACTGATGCTGCCCGCGAGGTGCGCAGCCGAAGTGCTCGCGACGGTCACATCGGGCCCGGCATTGACGATGGGCGGCTGGTTGACGGGCACTGTGACCGTGACCGTGTCCGTGCTGGTGTACTGACCATCGAAGACGCTGAGCTGGATGTTGTAGACACCCGTCGCCGAGAACGAGACGTCGGTCACGGATTGCGTGGGTGTCGTGAAGGTCGCCGTGCCGGGACCCGAGAGCTTGCTCCATTGGATCGTCAGCGGGCCAGGCAAGCCGTCGTCGCTGACGTTGCCCACGAGGTGTGCTGGCGTGGTGATCGCCTTCGTGACATCGGGTCCGGCATTGACGACCGGCGCCTGGTTGGCGGGCGGCGTGGACTGATAGACGACGGTGAGCTTTGGCGCGACAGCTGCGCTGCGGTCGAAAGCAGACGCATTGCGGCAACCAGTGCCCGTGATCACGAAGGCGAGCGCATTGCCCGAGGCCCAACCCGGGCGGCTCACGATCTGCTGCACGATGCCCGCGAGATTTGGGGTGCGCTGGTTGGGGCCCACTTCGTTGAGCATGGTCCAAGGCACGGGAGCCCAAGCGACCGAGGCCGTGGTGCGAGGCCGACTCGAGATGTTCGTGGCCGTCCCCGTGAACACAGGTGCATTGTCGCTGGCCTGGCCCGAGATCGAGAGCTCGGTCGAAGCCGATTTGACCTCGTCGGTCGTGAACTGCACGTATGCAGACGTGATGAAGGCACCGGCCGGAATCGTCAGGTTCTGGAACCGGATCCCGACGACCTGGGTCACCGTGCCGTCGAGCACCATTTCGAGATCGCTGCTCGTACGGTTCACGGAGCCGGTCGAAGACTCTTCGGCGTCGTCGTCGCTGATCGCGATGGTCCGCTCCACGGTGCCGCTGCCCGCCGGTGCCGACTGCACCGTGACCACGACCGTGTCCGTGCTCGTGAGCTCGCCATCGAAAGCACTCAGCTGGAGCGTGTAGTTGCCCACCACCGAGAACGCAACGCTGGTCACAGCCTGCGTCGGCGCAGTGAACGTCGCCGTACCGGGACCCGAGAGCTTGCTCCACTGGATCGTGAGTGCTCCGGGCAGGCCATCGTCGCTGGCAGTGCCCGCGAGGTTCGCGGACGCCGTGATCAGGATCGTGACGTCGGGCCCGGCATCGACGACTGGCGGTTGGTTCGACGGCTGCACCGTGACCACGACCGTGTCCGTGCTCGTGAGCTCGCCGTCGAAAGCGCTGAGCTGGAGCGTGTAGCTGCCCACTGCCGAGAACGAAACGTTGGTCACAGCCTGCGCCGGCGCAGTGAACGTCGCCGTGCCGGGACCCGAGAGCTTGCTCCACTGGATCGTGAGTGGCCCCGGCAAGCCGTCGTCGCTGGCGGTGCCCGCGAGGTGGGCTGGCGTCGAGAGCGGGCTCGCGACGTCAGGTCCCGCGTTGACGACTGGCGCCTGGTTCGATGGCTGCACCGTGACCACGACCGTGTCCGCGCTCGTGAGCTCGCCGTCGAACGCGCTGAGCTGGAGCGTGTAGCTGCCCGCCGCCGAGAACGAAGCGTTGGTCACGGCTTGCGTCGGCGCCGTGAACGTCGCCGTGCCAGGGCCCGAGAGCTTGGTCCACTGAATCGTCATTGGCGCGTTCAAGCCGTCATCGCTGACGCTGCCCGCCAGGCTCGCAGACGCCGTGTTCAGGATCGTGACGTCAGGCCCGGCATTGACGACGGGCGGCAGGTTGGCGGGATGCACCGTGACCACGACCGTGTCGGTGCGCGTGAACTCGCCGTCGAACGCGCTGAGCTGGCACGTGTAGCTGCCGACCGCCGAGAACGAAACGTTGGTCACGGCCTGCGTCGGCGCCGTGAAGGTCGCCGTGCCGGGGCCCGAGAGCTTGCTCCATTGGATCGTCAGCGGTCCGGGCAAGCCGTCGTCACTGACGCTGCCCGCGAGGTTCGCCGACGCCGTGATCGAGATGGTGACGTCGGGGCCGGCATTGACGACGGGCGGCTGGTTGACTGGCGGCGCCGTCTGGTAGTTGACGGTCAGCTTTGCCGCGACCGCGGGGCTGTGGTCATAGGCAGACGCCGTGCGACAGCCAGTGCCCGTGATCACGAAGACCATCGCGTTGCCGTAGCCCCAGCCGGGACGGTTCACGATCTCCTGTACGATGCTCGCGAGGTCGGGTGTGCGCTGGTTGGGTCCCGCTTCGTTGACGATGGTCCAGGGCACGGGGGTCCAGGCGACCGTGGCCGTCGTGCGAGTCCGGCTCGAGATGTTGGCGGCCGACGTCAAGAACCCCGGCGCGTTGTCGCTGGCCTGGCCCGCAATCGTGAGCTGCGTCGCAGTCGACTTCGCCTCATTGGTGGTGAACTGCACATGCGCGGACGTGATGACGGCAGAAGGCGGGATCGCAATGTTCTGGAACCGGATTCCGACGACCTGGGTCAAAGCACCATCGACCACCAGCTCGAGATCGGTGCTGCTCCGGTTCACGGTAGTCGGGGACTCTTCGGCATCGTCCTGACTGATCGAGATGGTCCGCTCGACGACGGTGCTGGTCGACGGCGGCTGCACCGCGACCACCACCGTGTCCGTAGTCGTGAGCGCGCCATCGAAGGCGCTGAGCTGGCAGGTGTAGCTGCCGACCGCCGAGAACGACACGATGGTCGCGGCTTGCGTTGGCGCCGTGAACGTCGCCGTGCCGGGGCCCGAAAGCAGGCTCCATTGGATGGTCAGTGGGCCGCCGGGCAGGCCGTCGTCGCTGACGGTGCCCGCAAGGTTGGCGGGCGCTGGGCTCGCGATCGTGACATCGGGCCCGGCATTGACGACGGGCGGTTGGTTGGTGGGCACTGCAGACGGAATCCCGTACTCGAGCAGCAGGCCGTCGTTCTCGTTTGGACTGACGTCGTTGTCGTGGCCGCGGTCGACGAGGAACATGCTGTCACCGGCGCCGACCGTGCTGGGAGCGAACACGAAGCCTGCGGGCCTGATCAGTGCGGTACTCGGCAGCGTGATCGTTCTCACGAGCTGCCCCAGGGCATTCATGTGCAAGAGCCGGGTCATCGGCAGGCCCAGCACATAGATGCCACCATCGCTGGGACGGATCGCGATCCCGCCCAGTTCTGTCACTCCAAACGCCGTTGTGTCGAAACTGACCAGCACATCGTCACCGTTTGGTGGGGTGCCGTCGAAGATGCCATTGCTGCCTGCCTGCAGCTTGTGCACGAGACTGGCGGCGCCGCCGGCGATCCACAAAGCGCCCGTCGCGGCGTCGAATGCAAGACTCTCTGCGTCGAGACAGAAGTTGCGTACGCTGAACGGGCGCGCGGAGTCGTCCGCAGTGTGCAGCAACCCATCTGGTCCCGCGGCCAGGACATGGATCTTGTCTTTGTCGTCGTCGCAGATGAAGAACGTTCGCGTGGCGCTGTCGAACGTGATCCCCGATGGTTCGTTCGAGTAGCCCACAGTCGTACTCGTGCGCGCAACGATGCCGGTGCGGCTGGCTTCGAACACATTCGCGCCCGCGTAGATCGGCATCTCGTCGACTTCGCTGTCGGAGACCACCAGCCGATCGTAGAGCGAATCGTAGGTGACCGCTGCCGGGTCTGGACTCGGCGGCGACCACAAGCTCGTCGCCACGGCTGCTCGCAACGTTGCAGTGTCGACGTCGATGCCCGAGGCATTCCACGTCCACTCGGTGGTCAGCATGCGTTGGTCGCCGCTACTCACGAACAAGTCGTGGTCGCTGGAGCCAACAGGCGCGAAGCAGAACGCGAGCACCCCGGGTACGGGCCGCAACAGTCCGGCCCTGGGATTCGGGTCGACGGCAGAATGCTGCAGCAGGACGCCCGTTGCCGGGTCGAGGCCGACGATGCGATCACGCGCGAAGTCGAAGGCGATGCCCCGAACCGTGCTCCACTCGGGCGGCAGGGACGCCGACTGGAACTGCGCCGTTCCCGCGCGAAGATCCGCGAGGTCGATGCGCAGCAGGTTCGGCCCCGCGGCGTCGAGCAGCACGACCTGCTCGTGCTCGCCGTCGATGCAGATTCCCGCGAGCGCAGACCACGTCAGCGGAGGAACTGCCAGCACGTGCAACGCGAGCGACGAGGATGCGTCGAGCAGCACGAGCGCACCCTGGGGCAACGCGAACACGAGCTGCGCGACTTCGTCACCGACGTAGTTCGCCGAACACAGCAGAGGATCGGGCGCGTAGAAGGTCACCGCACCGGCTCGCAATGCCGGATGAGGCATCGGTGCATAAGCGAGCTGCGTCGCAGCGAACCCATGAAACGGCAGCAGGAATTGCGCGGCCGCGAGGGGCTCGAGGGCTCCGGCGAGTTGAGGGTGGTCGACGACCTGGCTTGTTTGTGCAACGAGAGCCGTTGCGGCGAGACAAAGGGTGGCAATGGTGCGCATCTAAGAGGCGGGCTCGACTACGAGCTGACCGTAATCCCACGTCCTTCTGTATCAGGTTGCCGGAGGCTGTCCAGCCCACTCCGACTCCACAATGTGTTCAGGAATCAGGAAGTACGGCGATCTGGCGACAGCGCGACCGCACTGGATCCATCCATTCTCTAGAGCGAAATCGAGTGCGAAATCTGACCACCCTCACAGCGACACCGGGACTTCCACGATGCTCCACAGCGGATACCGACGGTGCGCGGCATTCTGGTCGCATTCGGTTCCCCTCACTGCGCAACAGGCCGGCTCACAGTCCCAAAACGAGACCGCACTGGCGCGCCGCGCGTCGCGCCGTTTGCGCCGGCGCTCAATCGGCGCAGCTTCGCACTTCGAGACGTGGTGCAGTCCCCCACTTGACGGATATCAACTGAGCAGGTCAGTTGCGTTTCACCACCTTCTCACAGGGGCACGAGAAGCCCCTCTGTGCTTGCACCAATGGTCCGCATCGGGACTCGACTCCGCGTCCGTTCTGCGCTGCTCATCACAATGTGTGCGTGCGCTGCGCCGCTCGCCGCGCAACTACCACAATTGACGCAGGCAGATTGGCGCTTCTACACGGACGCGGCACCCGACGGCAGCATGAACCCGATCGCGGCGTCGAACGCGCCCACGGCGCTCGGTTCGACGTTCGTGCAGAACGGCACGATCCGCCTGCGTGTGCTGTTGGCCGAGACTGGCGGCAACGCAGATCTCAACAAGATCGCGAGGCTGCAATTCAGCGCGGACCAGACGGCGTGGACCGGCGTCGCGGCGCAGTCGAGCAGCGCGGGCCATCCGTTTCTCTATGTCGATGGCGCAGCAACCAACGGCAACCTGCTCGACAGCCTCTTGTTGCCCGGCGGCAACACGCTCGGCCACTACCACGAGACTGCTAACGGCGTGGAGAGCATCGCCGCCTTCGAAACCGGGCTCGAGCTCGACTTCGCCGTCAAGTGCCATTGGCCCACGACCGGCACGTGGTACTTCCGTCTGCTCTGGAACGGCGTCGCGGTGCCACCTTCCTCTGCCGGCTACCCGCGCGTGACGATCTCGGCTGCAGACCGCACGCACGTCGTCACCTCGGTGGGCAATCTCTTCAACAGCGAAGGGCTGTCCGAAGAGTTCCGCATCGGCGACTACAAACGCGTCTGGTACGACGGCACGAGATACTGGCTCTTCTACACGATTGCCGATGTTGCGAGCGGCTCGACGCTCTTCTATCGGAGCTGGCCCGGCAGCGGCGAATGGTCGGAGCCCGCCACCGTGCCGTGTTCCGTGGCGACCAACAACGGCCGCCATCGCCCGTGGGTCCACGTCATCAACGGCATCCACACGGTGTTCATGCTGTTCGGCCAGAGCCAGGGACAGAGCACACGCTACGTGCGCCGCGGCAAGATCGTCGGCAAAGCCATCTCGTGGGGCCTCGAGCGGCCAGTCACGGCCAACTTCGGTGACGAAGCCAACGCGATCGGCGTCGACGACGGCAACTACGTCTGGCTCGCGGGCGTCGCCGACAACGGCGGCACCGTGTGGGCCCGGCGTGCCACCAATCCGGACAGCCTGTTGTCGTTCGAGCCGACACGCACAGTCTCCGACGTCGGGGCCAGCGAGAACCACTCGTGCCACGTGATCGGGCTCGGCAACAACACAGCGCTCGTGCTCTGGTACAACACGATCAACACGGACGTGCGCTACTCGATCGCGACCGAGCCAGCGGGCTTCGGTCCGGTGGGCACGGTCAACCTCTCGGGTTGTCAGGACCAGGACTGGGGCTTCACGGTCGACAAACCGAACGGCTACGTCTACGTCGTGCATACGAACAGCACCGTCAACGGCGCTGGTGACCTCGAGCTGCGAGTCTTCGATGTCGCCAGCCAGACCTGGTCGACGGCGCCCGCGCCCCCTTCGGGGTTCGGCAACCGGCCGTTCGGCGGTGACGACCACGCGGCCGTTCAGTTGATCGGCAACGATCTGTATGTGTTCTTCACGCTCGCCGACGGCGGCGAGGACCGCGCCGTGGCCTACCACCTGTACTCGGGACCAGGCGCCTCCGGGTCCTGGAGAAACAGCGCCACTCGGATCAGCGCTTCGGGCCGCTGCAACCTCGACAGGATCGTCACCGTCGGACCTGGCACACCTGCCGACCGGATCCTGGCGTTGGTCGCCGCGGGTGACAACCCGAACCCAGGCAGCCCGATCGACATCGAATGGTGGGAGCAACCGCTCGGGCCGCTCGGGTCGTTCTCTACCTTCGGCGTTGGCTGCCCCGGATCCGCCGGACTGCCGTTGCTGGATGCCTTCCCCGGCGAGAGGCCGATGCTCGGCCAGAGCCTGGACCTGCAGTTCTCGTCGCTGCCGTCCACACCGTTCAACGCCGTGTTCGCGATGTTCGGGTTCTCGAACACGCTCTGGTCGCCGCTCACTCTGCCGCTGCCGCTCGCAGTGATCGGCATGCCGGGCTGCACTGGCTATGTGAGCCTCGACCTCTCGTTCGTGTTGACGGGCCAGAACGGCACGTGCACCTGGACGATTCCGATCCCGAACAACCAAGGGCTCACGGGGTTGCCCTTCTACGTGCAGGGCCTCGTTCTCGACATCGGCGTCAACCCGGCTGGTCTGATTGCTACGAACGCCGGCGCCGGCTACGTCGGCACGCACTAGCCAAGCCAAGGCACCGACACCGAGTTGACAGTCGCGCCGACCGCTAGACCTTGACTAGTCGCCGTTGAGCCGCGCTCGCGCTGCGCGAGCGTCGGCTCCTACGTAGGCGGCCCGCAGGCGCCCTTCGCCGGTTCTCTAGTAGGCACCGTCGCGTCGCAGGACGACGCCGATGGTCCGCACGAGGATGTAGAGGTCGAGAGTCAGCGACCAGTTGCGGACGTAGTGAGCGTCGAGCCAGACGCGCTGTTCATAGCTCGTGTTGTTCCGACCAGAGACCTGCCAGAGGCCCGTGATTCCGGGCGTCACGCGCAGGTAGAGCGGAAGCGCCTGGCCGTACTTGGCCGCTTCGTCGTCGACGATCGGACGCGGACCGACGAGGCTCATGTCCCCGCGCAAGACGTTCCAGAGCTGTGGCAGCTCGTCGATGCTCGTGCGGCGCAGGAGCGCGCCGATCTTCGTGACCCGGGGGTCGTTCTTGAGCTTCTGCGTTTCTGCCCACTCCGCGGCCGCTTCCGGATTGGCCGCCAGATGATCGCGGAGGATCTGATCTCCGACGTGCATCGTGCGGAACTTCAGGGCGCGGAAATGACGTCCGCCGCGGCCGATCCGATTGTGACCGAAGAACACCGGTCCCGGAGACGACAAGCGCACGGCGACGGCGACGGCGAGGAACAGCGGCGCCAGGATCAGCAGCAACAGAGAAACGCAGCCGATGTCGAACAGCCGCTTGGCGGTCATGAAACCGCGCCGATAGAGCTTCGGGCTCACCTGGATCGCAGAGAACGACCGCGACGGCAGGCTCTTCGCGAGACGATCCGCCAACTCGCGACGTTCTGGATCGACGATGAGCAGGTTTCGCGCTCCGAGCCGCACGGCCCAATCGTACGCGTCCTCGCCCGTGAGCTGGCACGAGGTAGCCAGCACGATCCACGGCTGGACGGTGCTCTGGCGCGAGAGGATCGGTGTGCTCAGAGCAGCCTCGACGGGGCGCAGGCCCTGGCGTGGATTCCGGTGCATGAGCTCGACGACCCTCTGTGCAGCAGCGAGTTCTCCGACCACGGTCACAGGAATACCCCACCACCGTTGGCGGCCGAGCCAGCACCGGGCGCCCCAACGTGCGAGGACGACTGCGATCGCGGTGACACCCCACGCAGCGGACGCAAATCCGAGCCCGATGTCGATCTCGCCGATCAGCAGCAGTGCGAGGTACGTGCCCGCGGTGGCGAGTCCCGTGCCAATCGTCAGCCGGCGTGCTTCGTCGACCGGATCCACCATCACACCGGGATAAAGCCGAAGCCACGCGAGCCCGGCACAGATGGCGCTGGTGTAGGCGGCGACGTAGGGCCAGAAGTCGGCAGTCGCCAGGATCGTCGGCGCGATCAACGCTGCCACGAGCAATGCCGAGACAACGACCGTGAGTGCGTCGATGGTCAGGATCGACATCAACGTCACGAGACCCTGGTTCCGGTAGGCCTCGTGGTCCCGTGGGACAGCTGGGTTTCGAGCGGGGTTCGAAGAAAGAATCGAACCGCTTAGTCCTGTGAGAGTCATGTCAGTCTAGGTGTCAGTCAGTGCCCCGAGATCCCACGGCGGCTGGGATCCAACCCTTGGTCGCCAGGATCTCCGGCCACACCGGACATGTCAACCTGGCTTTCTCCTTAGGCTTACGCAAGCCTCAACCTAGCCAGGATACTCCCTAGGGAGAGCACCTGTGCTGGCGCCACCGAACGCAGCGCATGCGCTGTACCGGATCGGGATCGGGCCGCGGCAGCCTCTCACAGCTCTCGTTGTCGAACAGACAGTGCCATCGGGGCCACGACTTCGAGTCGAACACTGCCGCGGTCGCGGCATCGCGGAACATCGGTGCACAGTTTTTTTCGTGCTGCAGCAACCGTTCCCTCGTGGCAGCGCGCAGGATTCCCGACAAATCCGGTCGGCGTCCGCGAACGAAGTATCCTGGCCCATGGTCGCACTGACTGCTGTCATTCTCGCTGCGGGAGTCAATCGGCGGCTCGGCCGCACGCCTGTTCCGAAGTCGCTGCTGCCGCTGACTCGGAATGGGCCGGGTCCGAGCTTCCTCGAGCGCCACGTCGCGATCCTGCGCGAGCTCGGCGTCGGCGAGGTGCGCGTCGTGCTCAGCGAGCCGGCGCGCGGCAGCTGCCCGACCTTCGATGGCATGCGCATCGTGGTCAACACGTTCGACACGTCCGAGACGGGATCGACGCTCAGCATGCTCTGCGCGCTTCGCGGCCCGACCACGCCTGCCGATCACGGCCTCCTGATCATGGACGCCGACATCGTCTACGAGCGCGCGCTGATGCGTTGGGTGATCGACCACTGCGATGCATCGAGTTGCCTGTTCACCGCGCCAGCGACTGCCGGAGACGACGAGGAGGTCCGTGTCTATGGCGTCGATTCCGGGGATCCGCGCTTCATCGGCAAGGGGCTCACGCGGGAAATGACCCGCGGCATGATCCCGCTCGGCGAGAGTCTCGGCGTCATCCACGTCGCACCGCGCGATCTGGCTTTCCTGCGGGCCACGAGCGAATGGCTGGCGGGATGGGGGCAAGAGCAAAAGGCCTTCGGCTACTCGAAGGCGCGATCGGAACACGAAGAGGCGTGGCAGTACTTCTTCGCTGCCCGGCGCATGCGCGTCGCGCAAGTGCCGGCAGGACTGCTGTACACCGAGTGCGACACCCCAGACGACTACGACTTCGTGCGCGACGAGCTCTATCCAGCAATCCTTGCGCATGACTCGAAGCAGCCGTAGCGTCGAGGCAGCCGCGCGCGCATGAACGAATCCTTCCGGACAGCCGAACTGCTGGGCACCGCTCTGCTGCGTCCGTTCCAGTTCCTGCTGTACTTCCTGTCCGGGTTCGTGCCGCGCCGTCCCGATCTCTGGGTCTTCGGGTCATGGGGCGGTTTCCGTTTCGCGGACAACGGCGCCGCCTTTTTCGAATTCTGCCAGAGGCGACTGGCCGGCTCCGTGCAGTTGGTCTGGATCTCGCGCAAGCGCGACATCGTGGCACGCCTGCGCGCGCGCGGCTTCGAAGCGCACTGGTTGTGGTCCCCCACCGGCATCGTACGCTGCCTGCGCGCGCGGCTTCACCTGTTCGACTGCTTCGCCAAAGACACCAACTTCTGGCTCTCGCGTGGTGCGAAGAGAGTGAACCTGTGGAGCGGTGTGCCGCTGAAGACCTTCGAACGCGACATCGACAATCCGCGCAGCCGCTACTATCGCGTGTTCCACGGCACGCTGCTGCAGCGGCTGCTCTACGGGATGATGATGCCCTGGCACGTGACGCGGCCCGACATGATCATCGCGATGTCGGAGGAGACGCGGGCCATCACGGCTCGAGCCTTCGGCGTGCCAATACACAGCGTGTGCGTGACCGGCTTTCCGCGCAACGATTCGCTGTTCGTCGGGTCGCCCGCTGCGGCGGGCAGGAATTGTCCGAGCGCCGTCCTGGACGCGACGCGCGCGGGCAAGAAGGTCTTTCTCTACCTGCCGACCTTCCGCGACCACGGCAAACCGTTCGTCAAGATCGAATGGAAGCGCCTCGACGCGTTGATGGAACGGCTGAATTCGGTGTTCTTCATCAAGTTCCATCCCGTGGACGCGACACAGTTCAGGAACGGGTCACCCCGCGTCGTCCAGCTCTTCCAGGACACCGACGTCTACGACGTGATGCCGCACTCGAACGCCCTGATCAGCGACTACTCGTCGATCATCTTCGACTACATGCTGCTCGACCGGCCCATCATCTACTACACGCCAGACCTCGAAGAGTTCGTAGCGGGCTGCCGGTCCTTCAACTTCCATCCAGTCGATGTCGCCGTGGGGCCCCTCTGCGCCGACAGCGCGCAACTCGAGCGAGCCATCGAAGACGCCGCCGCAGGGAAGACAGTGGACGCGCACGGGGCAACACGCCGGGCCACGGTCATGAAACGCCTGCACGCGCATGTCGACGGCAGCTCGAGCGAGCGCGTGCTCGAGGTGATCAAGAGGGAGCTGCTCCCGAACGGGCCCGCGCTGCCGGTCTGAGGTTCTACACGCCTGCGGCGCGGCCGCGGTGCGCGGTCACGATCTGGAGGACGCGTTCGCCGATCTTGCGCTGCGAATCGATCGTCCCGGCACCCATGTGCGGCGTGAGGATCACGTTCTCGAACTCCGCGAGTGGGGAGACCGCTCCCTGTCCTTCTTGCGCGTGCACGTCGACACCGGCGCCGGCGAGGTGCCCGCTGCGCAGCGCACGCGCGAGGGCGGCTTCGACCACCACGCCGCCGCGCGACATGTTGATCAGGAAAGCGCCCGGCTTCATGCGCGCGAACGTCTGATCGTCGATCACGTTGCGAGTCGAGTCCTTGAGCGGAACGTGCAGGCTCAGGTAGTCCGATCGGGAGACCACCTCTTCGGCAGTCGCGAGTTGCATGCCCCTCGTCGCCAGCTCGGCGGCACGCTCCGTCGAGGGGTGCTCGACACAGCCGATGACGCGCATTCCCCATGAAGCACCCATCTGCCCGACGAGACAGCCGATGTTGCCCGCGCCGTAGATACCGAGCGTCTTGTCTTCGAGCAGGTGACCCTGGATCTGGTGTTTCGCCCATTTGCCGCGCCGCAGCAGGCCGTCGGCCAGCGAGATCTGCCGCGAAAGTGCGAGCATGAACCCGAAAGCGAGCTCCGCGACCGCGCGGGCGCCGGGTTCCGGGATGCGAGCGAGCTTCAGCCCCTTCTCGCGCACGTAGTCCATGTCGAGGTTGTCGAGACCGGATCCGGCCCGGATCAGCAGCTCGAGGTCGGGGGCACAACGCATCACGTCGGCCGTGATCTGCACGCCGCTGCGGAACACCAACGCGTGACGGTCGACGATCAGTCGCTCGAGGTCGTGCGCCGGTGCATCGATGGCCACGACCACATCGTGGTTCTTGCGGAGCTCTTCGAGAGCGCTCGGGAACACGGGGCTGGCGACGAGGATTCTCATGATTCGGCTGGGTTGCTCGGCTGGGTTGCTCGGCTGGGCTACTCGGCTGGGCTATTCGGCTGTGTTACTCGGCTGGGCTATTCGCGACGTCGGCGACGTGGGCGCGCAGCCGCTCGGCAACCTCGGGAGGGGTGACAGCGGGTCGCGGCAGCTTGTCCGCGATCCCGGGACGGATGGGGGCATGGATGAAAACGAGCCCGTTCTTGTGGGTGGCGAGTTGCGCCGTGAGCTGGTCAGGTGTCGCCGCACGCTGCACGACGGGATAGCCGCACGAGGCAGCGACCGCCGCGAGGTCGGTCGTGTGCGTCATGGTGCGCTGGCCACCGGTGGATTCGTGCAGGCCGTTGTCGAGCACGACGTGGACCAGGTTCGCTGGCCGTTCACAGCCGAGCATCGACAACGCGCCGAGCCGCATGATCATAGCACCGTCGCCGTCGATCACGATGACGCGGTGCCTAGGTCGCGCGATCGCAAGGCCGAGACCGAAGCTCGACGCGCAGCCCATCGAGCCGACCATGTAGAACTGATTCGGAGTGTCGCCGATCGCGTAGAGCTCGCGACCGGTGTAGCCCGTCGTCGCGACGAGAATGTCGTTCGGACGCGCTGCGGACCGCACCGCCGTCAGCATCTCGCACCGCGTGGCCACGGGTGCCTGCGCCGGCGGCACCGCGATCCGAATGCCGGTGCCCGCAGGCGGCCCGCCGGCATCTG
>Ga0111539_10003720_pt1 | contig 20078 bp, 21 predicted proteins | sample RhiMethybrSRZTD1_FD_79667 | JGI IMG/M metagenome (GOLD analysis project Ga0111539, IMG submission 79667) | Populus rhizosphere microbial communities from Tennessee, USA - Rhizosphere MetaG P. TD hybrid SRZTD1 (version 2) (version 2) | ecosystem: Host-associated > Plants > Roots > Rhizosphere >... | reverse complement strand
TTGGAAACGAAGATGTACTCGGCATAGGGAGTCACGGACAGCCCGCCGAGACCGACCTTCACTCCGGCTCCGAGGAACGGTTCGTCGATACCTCCGGAGTAGAACCCGCCCATGGCGGTCAAACTGATCGGTCCGCTGACGGCCCAGGCGTCGCGCGCTGGTGCGACCACGACCAGCGTCGTGAGAATCGCGAGTGCGAGGATCAGCACCCGGGGACGAATTCCAGCGTGGCTGCGTGCGTGCATCGCTCGACCCTCCTGAACGTGAGATCCGATCCGCTCCGGATCGGCAGGCCCCTGAAATCGACGGATGCTACCACGCGGCGCCGCACCCCGGTGGCACCGTGAAGTTCCAGCGCGCCCGTATGCGCTTTGACGTAGCCCTTCGTAGGTCTTTTCAGAGTGGGTTCGGCACGTGGAATGCACATCGAAGACCATGACTGCCGGGGGTACGCAAACCGCGTACTTCAGGGGCCTTCGAGGACGGCGCTTTGTAGAAACGGCCCCGCGCAGCTGTGCATTCAACGTTTCGGACGGCGCCCGTCGGCCGTCCCGGGAGGATTGACCATGAAACGAGCCATGCGATGGTTGGCCTTGGCTGCGCTGGCCCTCGCGCTCACGTCGATTCCGGTGCGCGATGCGGGCGCCCAGACTCGATATTGGCGCGCTGGGTACACGTTCAGCGTCGAGCCGAGGATGAACTTCATTCCGAACACCAGCATCTACTACGACCGGCGTGCCTCCGGCTACGACATGTACCGCTACGGCAACCGATTCTATCTCGTGGACCAGGGGAATTGGTACTCGGCGAACGACTGGCACGGTCCGTTCGTCTCGGTCAGCTACGACCGGCTCCCCGACGAGTTCAACACGCTGCCGAACAGCTACCGGCGGTACTGGAATTCGTCGGACGGTCTCGTGACGATGGACGTGCCGGAAGGGTCGGCGGTCTCGCCGCGGTCGTTCGACCACAAGCCGAAGATGTACAACATCGGACGCGGCGTCACGTTCGCGAGAAACACGTCGGACTTCGATCTCTACCGGTTCCGGAGCACCTGGTTCCTGGTCGAGGACGGAGTCTGGTACAAGTCCGACTCCTGGCGCGGTCCGTTCTTCACGACGCGCGCGGACCGGCTGCCTCGCGAAATCCTGAGCGTGTCGGCGCCGTATCGCACCCACTGGTACGCGACCGGCTATCGCTATCGTGACAACGACAACGACCGGGATGACTATTACCGGAGCTCGAACAGCAGCTACAACAACGGCCGGTTCTGGTCCTCCGGCATGACGTTCGACGTGCAGCCCGAGCTGCGGGTGATTCCGAGCACGAACGTCTACTACCTGCGCGACAACAGCGGGTACGAGATGTACCGGTATGGAAACACGTGGTACGTGATGGACAGCGGCCGCTGGTACAGCGCGAACACGTGGCGGGGACCGTTCGTCTCCGTCACGGTTGGCAGCATTCCGCGCGACATCATGAACCTGCCGTACTCGTATCGGTATTACTGGCGCACGGAGGACTAGCGAGTCGGGAACGAAGTCCCCGGGGTATGACCCCGGTGGGTGAGCGGCCCCGGCCGGTGTTGGAGACCGGTCGGGGCCGTCTCGCTGATGGCGGTGTGGTCCCTCGAAGGAGCGTTAATCGCCCGAGGTGGAAGGACCCGTCGCTCGGGCCGGAGCCTCCAAGGCTCCGGCCGAGCTGGGGAGGACGGGTAGGGAGTTACTGCGACGTTCCGGGCGAGAAGCGGAATCGGAGTCCCGCGGCCAGGCCCACGAACGATGCCTTGTCGTACGGGAAGAGGCTGTCGTCGGTGAACGCGACGTGGTAGCTCCCGTCGAGTCCGAGCCCCCACGCGCGTCCGACCCAGTAGTTGAGACCCACGTTGCCGTGGACTCCGAACTGCGTGTCCTCGACGTCGACGTGGGTCCCGTTCTCCTCGTACCGGTCTTTCAGGTTGTACGCCGCGACGCCGACGCCGAAATACGGATTGATGGTTCCCTGCTGGGCCATCCAGCGGGCATGGACGCCGTACTGCATGAATTTCGCGTCGGCCTCGGCGCCGACCGCATCGAGTGCTGATTGGTAGTCGTCGGAGGGGTCGTTCTTGAGGTAGGACAGGTCGGCGCCGATCTCGAACGGCGCGACCATGTAGCCGACCGATCCGCCCACCAGAAGGCCGGACTTGAAGTAGTCGCCGAACTTGCCGGTCGGCATGCCGGTACCGACGTTTCCTTCGACGAGCCAGGAGCTGAACGCGGTGGACGGCAGGAGCATCGCGACGAGCGCCGCGATGCCGAAACGAGCGATGCTGCGGGCCATGGCCTCTCCTCCCATGGACGGCGCCGGCTGCGCGCCGCCCGAATGCACAGGGCTGAATCGCCCGGACGGGCGATCGTCAGTTCGGTCGTGCAGGAGGTAAGTGGACCCCGGTCCCCCTTTCGCGTGGTCAGGGCCCGCCTGGGCGGTGGGCCTCCTTGAGTGTAGAGGATGAGCCGCGCCCGTTTGAAAGGACAAAATCGGGGCCCTCCGCCCGGGGGCGGGTGCTACACTTTCGAACCAGGGATGCCGATAGGGCATCTAAGGAGTAGTGACCGAAACCATTGGGGGCGAACGGATTCGACGGAGTAGTGAATTTAGGAGAGCGCGCCGAGGTGCCCGTAGGCCTCGTAAATCAACGGGCAAAACACAACAGCCAATAACGATTTGGCTCTGGCGGCTTAACTAGCCGTCACGCTCGACTGGTCTGAGCCTGCCGAGGCTGGATCGAGCGACATTCAGGCGGGCTGGTCCTCGAGGTTCGCCCGAGCCAAGAGGATGAGATCCAATCGGGATAGTGCTTCCGAGACCTTGTCCGTTTGCGTCCGGAGGCGCGAAGCAGAATAACGGACTACGCGCGTAGGGCTCCTTCTGGATCTGCTTTCGGACGAGGGTTCAATTCCCTCCGCCTCCACCATCTTCATAGCCCGAGGGTCGAAAGGCCTTCGGGTTTTTGTTTTCAGCTATAGTCCCGCCCGACTCATCGGCGTGCACTCGGGAGGGAGCCATGAACCACCCGCAGCTCAAGCGTCAGATCGGTCTCTACGCGGCGACCGCCGTGACGGTCGGGAGCATCATCGGATCGGGAATCTTCCGATCGCCGAGCTCGGTCGCTCGCGAGCTTCCTTCGCAGCCCCTCATGCTCGCCGCCTGGATCCTGGGCGGCATCCTGTCCATGGCCGGCTCGCTCGCGCTCGCGGAGCTCGCCGTGGCGCATCCGATGACCGGCGGCCTCTACGTTTTCATTCGGGAGTCGTTTGGACGGAGGCTTGGCTTCGTTTTCGGATGGGCGAGCCTCGCGGTCATCAAGCCCACCGTCATCGCGTCCATCGCAAGCGTCTTCGCGGTCTACTTCTGCCAGGTGGTCGGATGGTCGGCGGGAGCCCAGCTGCCCGTCGGCCTCACGGCGATCGGTCTGCTCACCTTCGTGAACTGGCTTGGCGTGCGGGAGGGCACCGCCACGCAGACCACGCTCACGACGCTGAAGGTGCTCGGCATCCTGCTGCTCTGTTTCGCCGCGTTCGCCCTGCCGCACCACGCGCCCGAGGCTGCGGCGTCGAACACGGCGCCGGCGAGCTCCGCACCCGCGGTTCCGATCCATCCTCTCTGGCTCGCGTTCGTCGCCGCCATGATCCCGATCTTCTTCGCGTACGACGGCTGGACCGATTCGACGTACGTGGCCGGCGAGGTTGTGAATCCGCGACGGAACCTTCCGATCGCCATTCTCGGCGGCACGGCCATCGTGATCGCCGTGTACGTGCTCACGAATCTGGCCTACTTCGCGGTGCTCTCGCCGGCGGAGATGGCCCAGGCCGCGGCGGTGGGGAGCGAGACGGTGCGGCGGATCCTGGGCGAGTGGGGCGGCCGTGCGCTCGCGGTGCTGGTCGCCGTGTCCACGTTCGGCACGATCAGCGCCTCGATCCTCACCGGCCCGCGCGTGACCTTGGCCATGGCATCGGACGGCCTCTTCTGGAAGCCCGCCGCGCACGTGCACGAGCGGCGCGGCAGCCCCGACATCGCGCTTTGGCTCCAGTGCGTGCTCTCATGGATCTGGCTCACCGTGGCCGTCGGCGGCTTCGAGGACGTATCCGGCTGGTTCGTGACGACGTCCTGGCTCTTCTACGGCCTGACCGTGGCGGGCGTGTTCGTGCTGCGGCGCAAGGAGGCGGCGACCGGCCGCGGACCCGAGGCTTCGTACCGAACCTGGCTCTATCCGATCACGCCCATCCTGTTCATCCTCGTGACGCTGGCGATCATCGGCAGCGACCTCGCCTCGAGCACCTGGCGCGCCGCCGCCGGCGTCGTCATCGCCGCGCTGGGGCTGCCGATCTACCACCTCTGGTTCGGACGTCGGGAGCGGGGAGCGTAGGCGCGGGGCTCGCTACAGCCTCCTCAATCGCGGCGACAAGAATCCGACGATCCCCGTCACCCCGCCGAGCGCTCCCGCAACCGCGAATAGGACCGGCGCCGTCACATGATCCATCGCCACTCCGGCCAGCCCGCACGAAAGTGCCGTCACACCGAACACCACCACGCTCAGGAGTGCAAAAGCGCGTCCGGTCAAATGCGGAGGGACGATTCGTTGCAGAATGGTCGCGCGCGGCACCGTGATGAGGGGAATGGCGAATGAGTGGACGAGGAGGGTTGGGATGAGTGTGGTCATCGAGCGGCAGGCGAGCAGCGGGAGGTACGTAAGTCCGTCGAGCGTGATCCCGACCAATAGAAGCGTGCCACTCGCCCATCGGGCGCCCCATCGCACCACGACGAGGCTCCCAGCAACCATCCCCACGCCATAGGTCGCTTCGGCCAGCGCATAGTCCGCAGCGGTGCCGCCGATGGTCTCGCGAACGAGGACGACCAGCCCAAGCACCGAAGCTCCCATGATGAAGAGGTTGTCCAGGGCGGTGAGCAGGTACAAGAAGGGCAAGGGCGGAATGCGCCAGAGCTCGCGCAGGCCCGTGCCCAGCTCAGCCAGAATGGCGTGTGGTCGGAGCCGTGGGTCGGTTGGAGCCGCGTCCTCCGCCTTGCTACCCGCCGCGCCGCCACCCGCCGCACCCGCCCGCGCCGGCATGGCTACCAGCAACGCCATCGATCCTCCGAATAGCGCAATCCCCGCGGGAAACACCGCGCCGATCCCCCTTTGGTCGATGATCAGGCTCGCTGCCAGCGGTCCGATCAAGAACGCGAGCTGCTGCGACGACTGCACCCACGCATTGGCCCGCGTGAGCGCTCCGACCTCGACGATCTCCGGCAGCAACGAGTCGCGGCTCGGGTTGAACATCACCGCGGCCGTCGCCATGCCGAACGCCGCCGACACGAGCCACGGTGCCGTCAGCACTCGCAAGCCCCACAACAGAGCCAGCACCCCCAAGAGGGCAGCCCTCGCGAGATCCGCGCCGATCAGCACCCGCCGCCGATCCCACCGATCCACCAGCACGCCCGCGGCGAGCCCAAGCACAAGCGGCGGCAAGTACGAAACCGTGGCCGCGAGCCCCGTCACGGACTTCGAGCCCGTGAGATCGAGCAGCAGCCACAAGAACGCGATTTGAAAGAGGGAATCGCCGAACTGGGAGAGGAACTGCGCGAGGGCGAGAAGCGAAACGGGGGCGGGCGCCGAAAGCACCCGCCCCCTCATCAAACCGTCACGCCTGCTGGGTCTGGGCGGGGCGGAATTCCGGAGCGTTGTTCTCGAAGTCCCACAGGAACGGTGGCTCCACGCCGAGCTGGCGCAGGTACGTGTAGAGCTGCCCGCGGTGGTGGAGATGCTCGTCGTAGATGATGCTGACGATGATCCATCCAGGGAAGGACATCCCGCCCCACTCGGTCTTGACGATTGCCTGGAGCTGCGCGTCCGTCAGCGACTTCACGACGCGATCGGCGATCGTCCACGACTCCTTCGCATAGCGCAGGAGATCGTCGCGGCTCTTGATCCCCGCCATCGCGTCCTTGTCCTGCTCCCCGTTGTACGGCGTGTGTCCCTTGGGAATGCCCTCGGCCACGTAACGCATCTGCGCGTACATGTGCGTGACCAGCTCCTTCGCCGTGCGCATGTCCTTGCAGGGTTGGGCGTCGATCTTGTCCGCGGGAATCGCCTCGATGCACCGCATCGTGATGCCGTTGACGGTGCGGAAGTGATCCCAGAATCCAGCCATCATTGCTTTGTTTTGCATGACTCTCCTGTTCGTCCGGCGCTCAGCTCTTGGGCTTCACGTCCTTGGAGTTGATGTCGAGGGTGATCATGAATCCGTTGGTTCCCTTGTATTCGTACGGCTTGTCGCCCGCGCGGTACGCCTCGACCTCGTTCTGCATGAGGATGAAGCCCGTGTTCCGCGGGACTCCGAAGTAGCGGAGGTTCTGGATCACGATCGGCTGGTCGGTCATGCCCTGATTCCGCTTGAGGACGACCTCGCCGACCTTCCCGCCGTCGAGTTTCGCGGTCGCGACGTCCTTGGTGGCGGTCCACTCCATCGGAGCATCTGCGCCGACGGTGAAGGACTTCCACTTGACCGGATAGACGTATCCGAGCGCGTTCTTGATGCCTTCGCGCTGCTCCGGCGTCACGGACGGATCGAAGTGGAGCACCGCCCAGTCCATCTCACCGTCGGCGAACTCGGGGCCGAGATCACCGGCGACCCAGAACTTCGCGCCGTCCAGCTTGACGCCGCCGTAGCTCCCCTTGTTGACCCGGAACGCATTGTTGAACTTGCAGTAGGCGTGCTCGCCGCCGTGGCTCATGCCCGCCATGCCCTCATGATCCGCATGGCTGGCCGGCTTGTGGTCGAAATAGCACTGACAGAACATCGGGCAGGAGCACGCCTCGATGATCGTCGCGTTGAAGCTCCAGTCCGGCGTGAACTCCTTGTTGACCGCATACACGCCGGCGGCGCTCACCGTGACGAGAAACGCAGTGAGCAAGAGGATGCGCAGCTTCATGGGAGGTCCTCCTTAGAGGGATATGGGGAGTGACGCTCCGGAATCCGGAACGGTCAGCCCCCCGTTCCGCCCGGACTTGAAAGCGTAAGGTGTACACCTTCCGGCGACGTTCGTGAAGGGGTGGGCTTTCGCGCCGCGGACCCAGGCTCGGCCGCCGACCCTCAGCCCTCGATCCGGCGCCTCAGATCCGCCGCGTGCACCCGGCGGGCGTAGGCCTCGACGTCCCGCTTCTGTCCGTGAATCTCGACGACGAGGGAGCGAAGATCCGCCCGCTTGGAGGAAGGTACAAAGCTGGGGTCGAAGGCCGGAAAGCTCTCGGAGCCCTTCGCCATCGCGCGGAGCCGCTCTTCCAGGGCCTTGGGAACGATGTAGATCCGAAGAAGGGCGACCGTCCGGTCGGCCTGGGACGGGTCGACCGGCATCGCCACCCTCTCCCCAGGATCATCGGCACCGATCAGGTTTTGCTCCAGGGCGAAGGCTCCCGACACGGTGAAGGGCCGCGGCGTTCCTCCCACCGAGGCCAGCCCGGTGGATAGGCCCTTGGTTCCGTTCACGGACACCCGGACCTCCAGAGTCCGATCCTCGTCGTCCGAAGCATCAGTCCGGTCGTAGATCCGCTCCCCGGAGGCGTCGAGCGGGCCCCATGGCTGCTTCCCACCATCGAGCTTGAGGACGGTCCGTCCCACTTCCTCCGTGGCACCATCCGGCGCCAGCCTGAATCCGCTCGCGGGTGCGGGGAGCGACGACACGACAGCTACGAGGGTGCGCTGGACCGAAGCCCGTTCCGCATCCGTCGCGGGTAGGGTTGCGTAGGTGGGTGTCTCATCGGTCGGCGCGGCCATGCCGGCTCGGGCCACAACCAGTAGAGCCAGTGTCAGGAACCGGATGCGAAGCATGCGCGAGTCCTCCCGTCGACGCGGAGCGATGGCGAGACCCCCGCTTCCTCATACACCGTCACCCGCCCCCCATTCCAGCGAGTCGCTCGATTCCTTCCCGCACGAGCTCCGGTTCCACGATGAGACTCACGACGGAATCGTGATCTTCGAGCTCGTAGAAGTGGCCTGGATGGAGGAGCACATCATGCGCATCCAGCGCCCACGTCGCGGCATCGAGAGCGTCCCCCGCGGGAGTGCCCGATCGAAAACGCACGATGGCGCTCCAGCCGCCGTCGCCACGGAGCACGTCGAACCCCACCGCGGCGCCGGCCGAGCGCAGCTGCTCGAGGTTCACCCCGATCCGCGCGCGCGCCGCTTCCTGGAATTCGCCACGGCGGTCGAGCCATCCGCCCAGCATCATCTGCGCGGGAGCGCCGACGGAAAGGAAGAGATCCGCGATCCACTCGAGGCCCTGGCACGCACGCGCGACGGCGTCCTCGGGTCCGGTGACCGCGATCCAGCCCAGCTTCATCTGCGGGAGTCCGCACAGCTTCGAGATCCCGTTCAGGCCGAAGGTGAGCGCGCGCCCGCGACCCAGCAAGGAGGGGAGCAGGGCGTCCCGCCACCCGAAGTCGCCGAACACCTCATCCGCGATCAGCGCGATCCGCCGCTCCGCGCAGATCGATTCCAGAGCGGCCGCCTCGCCCTCGCTCAAGCACGATCCGGTCGGATTGTTCGGCTGAACCACGATCACCGCGCGCGTCCTCGGACCCAGGAGCGCTTCCACGGAGTCCAGGTCGACCCGCCATCCCTCGTCGTAGCGCAGGCGGTACGAAGCGAGCCGCACGCTCTCGAGGCGCGCAAGCGGCTCGAAGAGGGGATAGCTCGGACTCGGTACGAGGACTTCGTCCCCCGGATCGCAGAGGAGGCGGAAGAGATGCGCGTAGGCTTCGCTCGTGCTCGCGGTGAGGAGGATGCGTTCCGGGTCGCATGCGCTCATCCCACGAGCGCGGTAGTAAGCGGCCACACTCTCCCGCGCCGCCTCGGAGCCGCGCGGGGACGGATCGTAGCGAGCCGCGTCCCCGCCTAGCACCCCGGCGATCGAAGGAAGCCCCACACGCGTGGGATTCGTGTTCGCGAGGTCGACGACCGGCCGTTCCGCGCGACGCTTCCCCTCGAGGAGCCGATGAAACGGATTGGTCTCGAAATCCCCCGGAAGGCGCGAGGTCAGTCCTTTGCCTCCGACGTCGCCATCTTCCAGATGGTGTTCACCGCCGCGAGCAGGACCGCCGCGAGGAGCGCGGGCCAGAAGCCGTTGATGCTGAACGCCGGGATGATCCATGCGACGAGGAGGAGGATCACCGCGTTCACCACGAAGTAGAAGAGGCCGAACGTGACGAGGATGAGCGGGAAGGTGAGGATCTTGAGAATCAGCCCGAGCGTGGAGTTCAGGATGCCGAAGAGGAGCGCCGCGAAAATCGCGGTGCCCCAGTTGGGCACGTAGAAGCCGGGGATGATTCTCGTGAGCACCAGGAACATCGCGACGACGATCACGAAATGCGCGAGCGCCTTGGCCATCGGTCCCTCCCTGACGTTGGGTTCCTGCGATGAGCGACCGAGCCAGCGTACCAGACCCACGCCGGGCTTGCGCCAAGAGCCCCATGGCGTTAGTCTGACCGCGCTCCGTACGAGCCGGCGCGCTCGCCCCGCGTCGTGACCGCAACGATCCGCCGCAACCGTCCCAGCAGGGGGGCTCGGCCGCTACGGAGAGCAACCCTATGGACCTCGATCATTGGTATCGCTGCACGCAGTGCGGCTACATGTACACGCCCCAGCAGATCCAGGCCCTCCGGCAGCTCGTGGAGGCTCGAGAAGAGTCCGAGCCCGACGGCTCGTACGATTCCACCGATCTTCCGTGCCGGAAGCGCGGGTGCGGCGGCCGCCTCGTGGTGACCACGGAAGTTCACCGGGACGCGCCGCGCTGACCTGATCGCACGAACCAAGCGACCTTCCGTCGTTCCTCGGGCCGCATGGCCCCAAACCTGCTTGTCGCTCGCGAGCCGGGCTCCTATACTGACCGGCTCGCATTTTTTTAGGGGCCAAGGGCGGGAGCGTGGAACTTCGAGAACGGCTGGCCCGGATCCGGGATCGCATGGCCGAGGCCGCCCGCCGGTCGGGGCGGGAACCGGATGCGGTGGCGCTCCTGGCGGTGACGAAGGGATTCGGGGTGGAGGTCGCCCGGAGCGCGTTCGCGCTCGACCTCGTGGATCTCGGTGAGAACCGGGTCCAGGAGGCCGAGGGCAAGATCGTCGCGATGGGCGCGGGTCCAAGGTGGCATCTCATCGGCCACCTCCAGACGAACAAGGCGAAGCGCGCGGCCCAGCTCTTCGATGCGATCCATTCCGTGGACTCGCTCCGGCTGGCCGAGGATCTCGCCCGCCGCGCGGCCGCGGAGGGCAAGACGCTTCGGTGCTACGTCGAGGTCCGGACCACGGACGAATCGACGAAGGCCGGGATCGCGGCCGACGAGACGCACGCCCTCGTCGATCGCATGAAGTCCCTGGCGCCGCTCCGGGTGGCGGGGCTCATGACCATGGGCCCGCTTCACGGCGGTCCCGAGGGGGCGCGGTCCTCGTTCCGGGCGCTCCGGCGCCTTCGGGACGAGGGAATCGACCGGGGCGTTCTGGACGCCGACGCAGGGCTGTCGATGGGGATGTCGGACGACTTCGAGGTCGCCATCGAGGAGGGAGCGACCATCGTGAGGATCGGCTCGGCCCTGTTCGGGCCGCGGCCGTGAGGTTTCGGATCCAGGTAACGCCCAAGAGCCGCGCCGACACGATCGAGGCGGATCCGGCATCGAAGGTGATCCGGGTGCGCGTGACGGCCGCTCCCGAATCGGGCCGGGCCAACGAAGCCGTCGTCGCAGTGTTGCGGAAGAAGCTCGGTCTCGCCGCCGGCGCTCTCCGAATCGTCGGCGGCGCGGCCGAGCGCCGGAAGTGGGTCGAGGTGGACGGCATCGAGGAGGCGGAGCTATGGCGGAGACTCGAGGCGGGGTCGTGACAGCGGACGACGCGCGCACCAAAGGCCTGCTCCGCGAGATCGAGGAGGCCCGCGCCTTCGTCGCAGCCCGCGCCGACGTGAAGCCCGAGGTCGGCATCGTGCTCGGCACCGGACTCGGCCAGTTCGCCGCCGCCATGCGCGACCCGGTCGTGATTCCGTACGCGGACATCCCGCACTTCCCGCACACCAAGGTGGAGAGCCACGCCGGCGATCTCATCCTCGGCGTGCTGAGCGGCCGACCGACCGCGGTCCTGAGCGGCCGCGCGCACTATTACGAAGGCTGGTCCATGCAGGAGGTCACGTTCCCGGTGCGCGTGCTCCGCGCCCTCGGCGTCGACACGCTCGTCGTGACGAATGCGGCCGGCGGCATGAACCCGCTCTACGAGGCGGCCGACATCGTGGCGGTGGTCGACCACATCAATCTGATGGGGGACAACCCGCTCATCGGGCCCAACGAGGACTCGCTCGGTCCGCGCTTTCCGGACATGTCGGAGCCTTACGACCGCGCCCTCCTCAAGGCCGCGCGCCAGGTCGCGCTCGCCGAAGGCATCCCGCTCAAGGAGGGAGTCCTCGCCGCGGTCGCCGGACCCAATCTGGAGACGCGCGCCGAATACCGCTTCCTCCGCTGGGCCGGGGCCGATCTCGTCAGCATGTCGCTCGTCCCCGAGGCGATCGTCGCGGCGCACGCCGGAATGCGGCTCCTCGCGTTCGCGGTCGTGACCGATGTCTGCCTTCCCGACGCGCTCGAGGCGGTCGAGATCGAGCGCATCCTCGCGAACGCGGCCCAGGCCGAGCCGAAGCTCACGCGGCTCGTCACGCGCGTGCTCGCCGAGCTTCCTCCCCGCGCGAGCCGCGCATGAGCGTGAAGGCGGACCGCTTCCGTCCCTTCGAGACCACCCTCGACTCTCCCGCTTCCGAGCGGAAGATCCTCGAGTTCTGGAAGGAAGTCCGCGCGTTCGAGGAGGGACTCAAGCGCCGCGAGGGATCGCCGCCGTTCCTCTTCTACGAGGGACCGCCCACCGCCAACGGACTCCCGGGCGTGCACCACGTGCTCTCGCGCACCGTGAAGGACGTGGTCTGCCGCTACCAGGCCATGCGCGGCCGCTACGTCGCGCGCAAGGGAGGCTGGGACACGCACGGCCTCCCGGTCGAGATCGAGGTCGAGAAGGCGCTCGGGATCAGCGGCAAGGACCAGATCGAGCAGTTCGGGATCGCGGAGTTCAACGCACGCTGCAAGGAGAGCGTCCAGAAGTACGAGAACGAGTGGCGCCGCAACACCGAGCGGATCGGGTTCTGGCTCGACATGGACCACTCCTATCTCACGTTCGCGAACGACTACATCGAGAGCGTGTGGTGGCTCCTCAAGCGGTTCTGGGACTCGGGGCTCCTCTATCTCGGACACAAGATCGTGCCCTACTGCCCGCGCTGCGGCACGCCGCTCTCGAGCCACGAAGTGAGCCTCGGCTACGACGAGGTGAGCGAGCCCTCCGTGACGGTGAAGTTCGCGCTCGTCGACGAGCCGGGCGCCTTCGTGCTCGCCTGGACGACCACCCCGTGGACGCTACCGGGGAACGTCGCGCTCGCGGTCGGCGGGGACGTCGACTACGTGCGCGTGAAGCAGAGCGTCGACGGCAAGGACGAGCGCTACTACCTGGCCCGCGCGCGGCTCGAGCAGCTCGAAGGGGAGTATGCGATCGAGGCGGAGATGAAGGGGCGCGCGCTCGTCGGCAAGCGCTACCAGCCGCTCTTCGACTTCATCGACCTCGAGGAGCTGACGGGGAAGAGGGGATACATGGTGGTCGAGGCCGACTTCGTCACGACCGAGGACGGAACGGGCGTCGTCCACACCGCCGTCATGTACGGCGAGGACGACTACCAGCTCGGCAAGAAGCTCGATCTCCCGCAGCAGCACACGGTGGACTCGCGGGGCCGGTTCACCGCGGAGGTCACGCCATGGGCCGGGGAATTCGTGAAGGAGGCCGAGCCCGAGATCCGGCGCTGGCTTCGGAAGCATGGCGCGCTCTATCGCGAGCAGATGACCACGCACAGCTACCCCTTCTGCTGGCGGTGCGACTCGCCGCTCCTCTATTACGCGTGGAAGACCTGGTACATCGCGACGACCCGCTACCGCGATCAGCTCCTGGCCGCGCACAAGACGGTCGAGTGGCATCCCTCGGACATCGGGTCGAACCGCTTCGGCAACTGGCTCGAGAACAACATCGACTGGGCTCTGTCGCGAAACCGCTACTGGGGAACCCCTCTCCCGATCTGGCGCTGCGCGTCGTGCGGCTCGGAGCGGTGCATCGGGAGCGTGGCCGAACTCAAGCAGGGAAAGAACGTTCCCGACGACCTCGATCTTCACCGCCCGTACGTGGATCAGGTCACCTTCGATTGCCCGGGGTGCGGCGCGGACCAGAGGCGCGTGCCCGAGGTCATCGACGTCTGGTTCGACTCGGGGGCCATGCCGTACGCGCAGTGGCACTACCCGTTCGAGCACGAGAAGGACTTCGACCGGCTCTTCCCGGCCGACTTCGTGTCGGAAGGGATGGATCAGACGCGTGGCTGGTTCTACACGCTCATGGCGATCGCGGTGCACGTTTCAGGACGCGCGCCCTATCGCCACGTCCTGCCGCTCGAGCTGATCCTCGACAAGCAGGGCAAGAAGATGAGCAAGTCGAAGGGGAACACGGTCAACCCCGAAGTCATCCTCGACCAGCGCGGAGCCGACGCGCTCCGGTTCTATCTCATCGCCGTGAGCCCGCTCTGGTCGACGACGCGGTTCGACGTCGAGGGGGTGACCGAGGTCACGAAGAAGCTCCTCGGCACGCTCCGGAACGTGGGGCAGTTCTTCGCGCTCTACGCGAACATCGACGACTACGATCCGGCCAGGAAGGAGCCCTCGAGCCCGACGCTCCTCGATCGCTGGATCGCGTCGCGGCGGGAGACCCTGATCGGGACGACGCGCGATGCGCTCGACGCCTACGACCTCACGCGCGGAGCGCGCGCGATCCAGGACTTCGTGCTCGAGGAGCTCTCGAACTGGTACGTCCGACGGTCGCGCCGGCGGTTCTGGAAGGCCGGCGATCCCGCGGACAAGCGGGCGGCCTACGACACGCTCTGGGAGTGCCTGCGCGTCGTCTCGCGGCTCCTCGCGCCGTACACGCCGTTCGTCGCGGAGGAGCTCCACCAGAACGTCATCCGCCCGGGGAGCTTGGGGGAACCGGAGAGCGTGCACTGGTGTGACTTCCCGGAACCGGACCGGAGCCGGATCGACGAGCGCCTCGAGCGATCGATGGACCTGGCGCTCCGCGTGGTCAACCTGGCCCGCGCGGCGCGGAACGCGTCGTCGCTCCGCACGCGTCAGCCGCTCCGGCGTCTGGCCGTGGCTGGGCTCGGAGACCAGGACGCCCAGGAGCTGGCGGGCCTCGCGGGCATTGTGCTCGACGAGCTCAACGTGAAGGAGCTGGTCCTCAACGTGGATCGGGAGGATCTCGTCTCGGTGGCGGTGAAACCCAACTTCCCCGTCCTCGGTAAGAAGGCCGGGGCCGCGATGAAGGAGATCGCGGCCCGGATCGGGGAGACCGCGCCGGAGACGATCCGCGCGGGGATCGCGGGCGGCGGCTGGGAGGTGGAGGTCGGGGGGCGTTCGTTCACGCTCACGGCCGACGACGTTTTGGTGGTGGAGGCATCCAAGCAACCCTGGGTCGGGCTCGCCGACGGGACGATCGCCGTCGCCGTCGACACGACCCTGGACGAAGAGCTCCGGACGGAAGGACTCGTCCGCGAGTTCGCCCATCGGATCCAGGCGCTTCGAAAGAGCGCCGATCTGGACGTCACGGATCGGATCCGGTTGAGCTGGCAGCTCTCGCCGAATCTGGCGAAAGCGTGCGAGCGGTTCGAAGAGTACCTCCGCGAGGAGGTCCTGGCAGACGAGCTCATGTCACGCGCACCGGTCGGAGGTGCCGTCGAGGAATGGACGTTCGACGGCGAGCATGCACGCGTGGGCGTCGAGCGTGTGCACAAAGGAGGGTGACGTTGCTCACCAAGAAAGATCTCAAGCACTTCGAGGACCGGCTCCTCGAGGAGAGGAAGAAGCTCCTCAGCCAGCTCGGCTATCTCGAGAAGACGATGACGCAGACGCAGCGTGACGCGGGGGGCGATCTCTCCGCCTACTCGTTCCACATGGCCGACATGGGCACCGACGCGATGGAGCGCGAGAAGGCGTTCCTCTTCGCCTCGGCCGAGGGGAAGCTCCTCTACAACGTGGACCAGGCGCTCCGCCGTCTGTACCGAAGCGAGTACGGCATGTGCGGGGTGTGCGGCAAGGAGATCGGCAAGGCGCGGCTCGACGCGATTCCGCACGCGGGACTCTGCGTCGAGTGCCAGGAGAAGCAGGAGAAAGAGGCGAACGCGACGCGCGGATGACGCGGAGGGACGGGCTCTTCTACGGGTGCGCTGCGGCCGTCATCGCGGCCGACCAGCTCACCAAGGCAATCGCGTCCTCGCGGCTCCTCCCGGGACAGCCGGTCCCGTTCCTGGGGGACGTCGTCCGTTTCACGCTCGTCCACAACACGGGCGCGGCGTTCGGCCTCTTTCCCGGAAGCCGCGGGCCGTTCATCCTGATCTCGGTCCTCGCCATCATCGTGGTCCTCGCGCTCTTCCGCCGCGAGGCGTACCGCGGCCTCGCCCACCGGATCCTCCTCGGGTGTATTCTCGGCGGCGCCATCGGCAACCTCATCGACCGCGCGCGGCTCGGCTGGGTGGTCGATTTCATCGACGTTGGCGTGGACACGGTCCGATGGCCCGTCTTCAACGTCGCCGATAGCGCCGTGACCCTCGGAGTCCTGTTCCTTGCCTGGAACCTCTCCCGAGCGGGACATCCCGCTCCCGATCCCGAAAGTCCACACCGTCCCGGCCTCGAGAGCGGGTGAGCGTCTGGACCGCTTCCTCGCGGAGGCGGAGCGCACCCTCTCCCGCTCCGCGGTGCAGCAGCTCATCGACGGCGGGCACGTCCGGCTGAACGACGCGCCCGCCCGCGCGAGCCGCCGGGTACGCGAAGGGGATCGCGTGGAAGTCGTCCGACCGCGCCGCGAGCCGCAAGCGCTCCGCCCCGAGGCGATCCCGCTCGAGGTGGTCTTCGAGGACGAACATCTCGCCGTGATCGCGAAGCCCGCCGGGATGGTGGTCCATCCCGCGGTGGGTCATCGAAGCGGCACGCTCGTGCACGCGCTCCTCCACCGCTACGGCGTGCTTCCCGACGGGACCGGGAGTCCCGAGCGCGCGGGCATCGTGCACCGCCTCGACAAGGGCACGTCGGGACTCCTCCTCATCGCGCGCACGGACGAGGCGCATCGCGAGCTCGCGCGTCAGATCGAGGCGCGCGAGGTGAAGCGCGTCTACCGCTCGGTCGTCTGGGGCCGCCTCGCGAAGAAGACGGGACGCATCGAAGCGTCGCTCGCGCGGAGCCCGCGCGATCGGAAGAAGATCGCGGTGGTCGCGCGGGGCGGACGCCACGCCGCGACGCGGTACGAGGTCCGTCGCGAGGGGGAGTATCTGACCGAGCTCTTGGCCACGCTCGAAACGGGACGCACCCATCAGATCCGGGTCCACCTGGCGCACCTGGGCCATCCCGTCTTCGGAGATCCGGAGTACGGCGGACGGCGAGGACCCCTGATGAAGCTCGCGCCCGGGCGCCGGGCCGAGGCCGCGCTCCTCCTCGCCGATCTCGACCATCAGGCGCTCCATGCCGAAACACTCGGGTTCACCCATCCGGCCACCCGCGAGCGGCTCGAGTTCACGCGGCCGGTCCCGTCCGAATTCCAGGCCGTCCTCGACACGCTGCCGTGCGGGTCCTAGGGGTTGATTTCGGCCTCCGCAACCTGGGGCTCGCCCTGAGCGACCCCGGTGAGGTGCTCGCGACGCCGTTCCGCTCGCTCCGCATCTCTTCGGTCCGGGAGGCTCCGGCCGCGATCGCCGCGGTCGCCCGGGAGGTCGAGGCGGGTGCGGTCGTCGTGGGAGCGCCGGAAGGACTGGAGGGCGAGGAGGGACGTGCCGAATTACGTAGGGTGAAACGGTTCGCCACGGCCCTTCGCCGGGAGACGGGACTCCCGGTTCACCTGGTCGACGAAAGCCTGAGCTCGCGGGAGGCCGAGGCTCGATCGGGCCTCGGACCCGCCTCCGGCCGTGACCCCGCCCGCGCTTCGGCCGCGCACGCGGCCGCCGCGGCCGTCATACTCCAGCGATGGCTCGACAGACCCCGGAAGGATGGGGGCGCCCGATGAGGCGGCGCTCCCGAAGGCTTCGCCGCACGCTCACGCTCGGCGCGATCGTGGGGGTGGTGCTCCTGATCGGGCTCCTCCTCGTGCCGGCCAACGTGACCAAGAACTTCGAGCAGCGCCAGGTTCTGATCCCGCGGGGTGCGAAGATCGAGGCCATCGCGGACAGCCTCCACCAGGAGGGCTTGATCGGGAACAAGAAGCTCTTCGTCCTCTCCGCCCGCATCATGGGCTACGATCGGAATCTCAAGGCGGGGCAGTTCACGATCCCGGTCGGCTCGAGCACGTACCGGATCCTCCGCCAGCTCGCGAAGGGGATGTCCGCCGGAGACATGGTCACCATCCCAGAGGGGCTCCGGGTCGATCAGATCGCCGAGATCCTGCACAAGGGGGCGAAGATCGATCCCGTGCGCTTCATGGCGCTCGCGAACGACTCCGCGTTCATGCATTCGATCGGCGTCCCGGCCGACCGCGTGGAAGGCTATCTCTATCCCGACACGTATCCCTTCTATCCGCTCCTCACCCCGCAGGAAGTCATGCGCGTGATGGTGGAGCGGAGTCTCAAGGTGTTCGGCGAGGAGATGGCGCTTCCCGATGCCAAGATGGGCCTCACGCTCCACCAGCTCGTGACACTCGCGTCGGTGGTGGAGGCCGAAGCGCAGGTCCCCTCGGAGCGTCCGCGGATCGCCGCCGTCTTCTACAACCGATTGAACCAGGGTATGATGCTGCAGTCCGACCCCACCGTTCTCTACGCCCTCGGCGAGTGGCGCGGGCGCGTCTTCTACAAGGATCTCGACGTGAAATCTCCCTACAACACGTACCGGAACCGTGGGCTTCCACCCGGTCCGATCTGCAATCCGGGGCGAGGGGCGGTGCACGCGGTCCTCTTCCCGAACGCCGACTCGACCGAGCTCTACTTCGTCGCTCGAGGAGACGGGACCCACATCTTCACGAAGTCCTGGGAAGACCATCTGCGCGCGATCGCCATGGTCCGGGCGCAGGCCCGCCGCGAATCGACGCTCGTGCCGCGTTCAACGGGACTCGTGGAGGAGACTCCGGCGCCGACTCCTGCGCCGGACCCCAAGACGAGTTTCCCCGTGGCTGCCAAGTCCGCGCAGCAGGAGCCGAAGGCAGCGGCCACGCCGTCGGCACCGAAGGCCACGACCTCGCATCGGTCGAAGACCAAGACCTCGAGCAGGACTGCGCCCTCCGGCAAGGCCGCGTTCTCCCTCAAGACGTCCGTCAGGGACAGCACGCGATGAGCGACTATCGCGAGGCTGGGCTCACGCTCCGCGGGCCGGGCGTCGATCCCGAGCTCCAAGCCAAGCGGGACCGCCTTCGGGCCATCCTCGAAACGCTAGGGCGCACGGTCGTGGCCTATTCCGGCGGCGTCGACTCCGCGTTCCTTCTGGTCGAAGCGAGGCGTGCCCTGGGGGACCGGGTCGAGGGAGCCATCGCCGACAGTCCGTCCCTGCCTCGGACGGAGCTCGACCAGGCCCTCTCCTTGGCAGGAGAGCGGGACATCCCCGTCCGGGTGATCGAGACGCGGGAGATGGAGCGGGACGCCTATGTGGCCAACGGTCCCGACCGGTGCTATCACTGCAAGGCCGAGCTCTTCGGGCGCCTGGAAGCGCTCGCCCAGACGGAGGGCTGGTCCACGATCGCCTACGGCGCCGTGACCGACGACCTGGGCGACGTCAGGCCGGGAATGCGCGCGGCGGACCGGTATCAAGTCCGCGCCCCGCTGCTCGAGGCCGGCCTGGGAAAGCTGGAGGTCCGCATTCTGGCGCGGGATCTAGGCCTTCCGGTCTGGGACAAGCCCCAGTCCGCGTGCCTGGCCTCCCGCATTCCCCATGGCTCGGCGGTGACGCGAGAGAAGCTGCGGCAGGTCGAGCGTGGAGAGGAATGGCTTCGGGGGGCGTTCGGGCTCCGGGTGGTGCGCCTCCGTCACGAGGGGTCCCGAGCCCGGATCGAAGTCGGCCTGGGTGAAATCGCCCGGATTTCGACCGACGCCGCGATCAGCCGTATACGACAGCAACTAGGTGCGTTAGGTTTCCAGGACGTCTGGATCGACCCGGCGGGATACCGCCGGGCGGATCCGAGCCCTTCCTGACCCAAGGAGGAACCGCCGAATGACACCCGAAGAGCCCCGCCGGCGCCCCCGGCGCGGGGCCTCCGCCCGGACGCCCGAGGCCCAGGGCGTCGACATCCCCTTCACGCGGAAGAATTACATCCTTTTCGGGGTGGCCGCCGTGGTCATCCTCGCCGGGTACGTCGCCCTCTCGAGGGGCTCCATCACTTTGGCGCCCATACTGTTGCTTCTGGGCTACCTGGTTCTGATACCCTGGGGCATCCTCGCGAAGTAACCGGGGGCGAATAGCTCAGCTGGTAGAGCACTTGCCTTACACGCAAGGGGTCACAGGTTCGAGCCCTGTTTCGCCCACCAATTTTCCCCTCCGGAGCCCCCATAGGGCGTTCTAGTCCTTGACTTTGTCGAGCATCGGTGCTACAATCTTCCAGAATTCGACGCAAAGCCCAAGGACGGTCAACGCCGTAGGCGGGCCTTTTCTTAGGTATTGTATCCAAGCTAAAAGAATATAGCTGAAAGACTTAACGGATTTGCTCGAAAGGAGGTGTTTTCAACCGCCACGGCAACACGCCTACCACTTTCGTGACCTGATACGACCTCTGCATCCGTGTGCTACAAGCAGCTGTTGACCCTAGGAGGTGTCATGATGTTGAAAGTGGCCAAGCTGGGCATCGCGATCGCGGCAGTTTTGGCTTGGATCGTCCCGGCCGCCTACGCTGGTGTCCCGGACGTGCAACAGTCGTTCTATGTGCCTCAGGCGGGAACCACGACGACGCCGCTAGAGGGCGCATCGACGCCTAAGTCGTT
>Ga0111539_10003718_pt1 | contig 20081 bp, 15 predicted proteins | sample RhiMethybrSRZTD1_FD_79667 | JGI IMG/M metagenome (GOLD analysis project Ga0111539, IMG submission 79667) | Populus rhizosphere microbial communities from Tennessee, USA - Rhizosphere MetaG P. TD hybrid SRZTD1 (version 2) (version 2) | ecosystem: Host-associated > Plants > Roots > Rhizosphere >... | reverse complement strand
GCCGGGGCTGAAGGAATCGCACCTGCCGGTCTTCGACTGCGCCTTCAAGGCGGCGAAGGGGCACCGGTCGATCCACTACATGGGCCACATCAAGATGATGGGTGCGACCCAGCCGTTCATCTCCGGCGCGATCTCGAAGACCGTCAACGTGCCGAAGGAGGCGAGCGTCGACGACATCGGCCAGGCCTACGTGCAGGCGTGGAAGCTCGGCGCCAAGGCGATTTCGATCTACCGCGACGGCAGCAAGCGGACGCAGCCGCTGAACACCTCGAAGGACAAGACCCCGGCGGAGCTGGCGCAGGCGGCAGCGGCGATGCTGGTGAAGCAGCCGACGCGGCGCAAGCTGCCCGACGAGCGGCGCGCGATCACCCACAAGTTCGACATCGCCGGCCACGAGGGCTACATCACCGTCGGGCTGTTCGACGACGGGCAGCCGGGCGAGATCTTCCTGGTGATGGCGAAGGAAGGCTCGACCATTTCGGGCTTCGCCGACGCCTTCGCGCAGGCGATCTCCTACGCGTTGCAGTACGGCGTGCCGCTGCAGGCGCTGGTCGACAAGTTCAGCCACGTGCGGTTCGAGCCGTCGGGGATGACGCGCAACGCCGAGATCCGCTTTGCCAAGTCGATCGTCGACTACATCTTTCGCTGGCTGGCCTCCAAGTTCCTGCCCAACGACGCGCAGTACAACGCCGGCGTCAACCTGCGCGAGCTCGAGAACGGCAACGGCCACACGCTGATGCCGACCGCGCCGGTGCCGCAGCCGGCGGCGCCCGCGGCCGCGACGGCGGCCAACCCGCACGCGACCATCCAGAACCAGGAAGACGCACCGCCGTGCTCGACCTGCGGCTCGATCATGATCCGCAGCGGCGCCTGCTATAAGTGCGTCAACTGCGGCAACACCTCAGGCTGCGCCTGAGGCAGGGACTAGGGAGTAGGGATTGGGGAGTAGTCTCCCCGATCCCTGCCTCCGTGCCGATCCCTTCTCACCACTCCCTACTAATCCCCAATCCCTATTCCCCAATCCCTGTAAAATCGCCACATGGAGTTACTGCTTGGATCGCACGTCCGTGAGGCGGGTCGCCGCATGGGACGGCTCGCCGGGTTCGAGCTGGAGCCGGCCGAGCGTCGCATCCGGCGCATCATCTTCAGCCCCGACGGCGAGCTCGGGCCGCAGGCCATGACCCGTCCGCTTGCCGCCATCTCCTCCGTCCACGACGACGGAGAAGTCGATCTGCATCCCGAGGCCAACATCGCGCCGATGCCGGCCGCGCGGGACGTCATCCTGCTCAGCCGCGCGACGCGCATCAGCCGCGGCGGCCGGCAGCTCGGGCGCTTCTGCGGCATCGAGATCGATGCCGATCGGAAGCTGGTGTCGGTTTTCGGCCGGCCCCACTGGTGGTCGCGCCGCTTCGCGCTCGCGGCGGCCGATCTCGACTGCTCGACGCCGGGCGAGATCCGCGGCGGCAGCGTGCGCGCGGCTTAACTTCACATTTCTTTCAAGGAGCACCTGAATGAAGCGTGTGATCTACTTCGTGTCGGCCGCCAGCCTGCTGGTGGGCGTCACCACCTCTTCGCAGCAGCCGCCTGCCGCCGGTCAGAAGATCGGCCTCGCGACCAGCCTGCAGAACGGCTACGCCGGCATCAAACGCAACTTCACCGCCACCGCCGAGAAGATGCCGGAGGCCGACTACACCTTCAAGCCGGGGTCGACGCCCGAGGCGCGGACGTTTGCGCAGGTGATCGCGCACATCGCGCAGGCGCAGTTCGGCCAGTGCTCAACCATCAAGGGCGTGCCCAACCCGATGCAGGGCAAGAACCTCGAGCAGGAGCTGAAGACGAAAGCCGAAGTCACCAAGGCGCTCGCCGATTCCTACGCGCTCTGCGACGACGTCTTCGCCCAGGTGACCGACGCCAACGCCACCGAGATGGTGAAGGCGGGCCAGAACGAGGTGACGCGCGCCGCCGCGCTCTACGGCGTGATCGTGCACGGCAACGAGATGGCCGGCACCGCGTACGTGTATCTCCGCTCGAAGAACCTGGTGCCGCCACCTACCGAGGGCCGCGGAATGCGCGGCCGGGGCAATTAGGAATTAAAGAGAATCAGGAATTAGTGAATTCGTGAGGGCGGGTCGCTTAGGCGGCCCGCCCTTTTCCTTTTGACCTTGCTTCCCGCCTTCCGACCTTCCACCTTGCCACCTTTTCACCTTGCCTTTCCGCCTTTCCGCCCTTCCGCGTTTCCGCCTTGACGTCTGTTGACCTCCGATTGCTTACTATGTCAGCATTTGAACTGCATGGCTCCGACTGACGTCTCAGCACTTGGGGAGTTCGAACAGGTCGTGCTGCTCTCGATCCTTCGGCTTGGTGAAGACGCCTACGCCGTATCGGTGCGCGACGAGATCCTGCGCTGCACCGGCCGCGACGTGTCGCGCGGGTCGATCTACATCACCCTCGACCGCCTGGAAACCAAGGGTTACCTGCGCTCGCGACTCGCCGACCCGACGCCGGAGCGTGGCGGCCGCGCGAAGCGCTACTACTCGCTGCGGCCGCGCGCGATCGACGCGCTGCGCGACAGCCGCCGCGCCCTGGTCGCGCTGTGGCGCGGTCTCGAGGGCGTGCTGGGGCACGCATGACGCCCGGCCTGCCGCCGATCGTGCGACTCTTCGCGCGCTTCGTGCCGGCGGACCTGCGCGAGCCGATCGCCGGCGATCTCGCCGAGGAGTACATCGAGCTGCGAGGTCGCCGCGGGACACTCGCGGCCACGCTCTGGCTCTGGGGCCAGGCGGCGCGGCTGGCATGGGCGTTCCGCTGGGAGCGTGCAACGCGCGGCCGCGGGCTGCCGCCGATCGGGGACGAGTTGAGGAGCACCGGATACATGTGGGACACCATTCGTCAGGACATCGGCTTCGGGTTCCGGATGCTGCGGCGGCAGCCGGGGTTTGCGGCGGTGGCGATTTTCGCCCTCGCCCTCGGCATCGGCGCGACCACCGTGATCTTCAGCGTCGTCGACGCCGTGCTGTGGCGCCCGCTGCCGTATCCCGCCGCCGATCGCGTGATGGCGCTCGCCGAGCAGCGTCCGCGCGAGAGCCGCTGGTTCGGCCCGGTCGCGCCGGCCGACTTCTTCGACTGGCGCCGCGACAACAAGTCGTTCGCGTCGATGGCCGCGCTGATGGTGACTGCCCCTTCCGGCGCCTTCAACCTGACCGGCGCCGGCGAGCCGGAGCGTGTGAAACCGCTCCAGGTTTCTCCGGCGTTCCTGGCCGTGATCGGCGTCGTGCCGGCCCTGGGCCGCGACTTCCTGGCCGAGGAGGAAATCGACGGCCGCGAACAGGTCGTGCTGCTGAGCGACGGCCTGTGGCGCCGCCGGTTCGGCGGCGATCCGTCAGTGGTCGGCCGCACCATCTCGTTCAACGGCAACCCGTTCGAAATCATCGGCGTGCTGCCGCCGCACTTCTGGTGGCCGTCGCGCCCCGATGTGGTCGTCCCGCTTGCCCTCGACGATCACGACCGGACCCTGCGTGCCGCGCACTTCCTCGAGGTCGTCGGCCGGCTGCGCGATGGCGTCTCTCCCGGACAGGCACGCGAGGATCTGCGGCTCGTCGGCGCGCGGCTGGCGCAGGCCTACCCGGCCGAGAACGCGAACCACGCGCCCAACCTGCGGCCGCTGCGCGACGCGTTCGTCGGCGACGTGCGCCCGGCGCTGCTGGTGCTCCTCGGCGCGGTCGTGTTCGTCATGTTCATCGCCTGCGCGAACGTCGCGACGCTGCTGCTCGCGCGCGCCGCCGGCCGCCAGAAGGAGTTGTCGGTGCGGCGCGCGGTCGGGGCGACACGGTCCCGGGTCGTCCAGCAAATGCTCACCGAGAGCCTCGTGGTCGCGCTCGCCGGCGGGATTGCCGGGCTGCTCGTGGCGGCGTGGGGGCTCGCGGCCTTCAGGACCATCGTGCCGGCGCAGTTCACGACCTTGCCGGGCATCGCCGCCGTCGGCATCGACGGCCGCGTGCTGGCTGCCGCGTTCGGGCTGTCGGCGCTCACCGGGATGATCTTCGGCATCGTGCCGGCGCTGGTCGCGTCGGACTCCCGCATCGGCACGGCGCTCACCGAAGAGACGCGAAGCAGCAGCGGCAGCGTACGCGCCGGCAGGTTCCGAGCGGCCCTGGTCGTCGCCGAACTGGCGCTGTCGCTGGTGCTGCTCGCCGGCGCCGCGCTGCTGATCGTCAGCTTCCGGAACCTGATCAACGTCTCGCCCGGCTTCCAGCCAGACCAGCTCGTGATCACGCGCCTGTCCTTGCCGGGGGCGCGCTACGGCCAGCACGCGCGCACGGTCGCGTTCTTCGATGCGCTCTACGAGCGGCTTCGCGCGGCGCCCGGCCTGCAGCGCGTCGGCGCGACTACCTCGCTGCCGTTCGACGGCGCGGATTCGCGGTTGAACATGGTCATCGAGCACAAGACGACGGAGTTTCCGTTTCCCGTGCGGCTGCACCCGCGGATCGTTTCCACCGAATACTTCCAGACAATGGGGATTCCGTTGATGCGCGGCCGCGCCTTCACCGGGCGCGACACCGACTCCACCCCGAATGTCGTCGTCATCAACGAAGCGGCGGCGCGGCGCTACTGGCCGAACGAGAACCCGATCGGCCAGCGCATCAGCCTCGGTGCCACCGACGACTGGCGCGAGATTGTCGGCATCGTCGGCGACACGAGGGACGAGGGCCTGGACGCCGAAACCGATCCGGCCGGCTACCTGCCGCAGCACCAGGTGTTCCTCAGCCTCGGTAACGCCTTCGAGCGGACGATAACGGTCGTGGCGCGGACGACGGGCGACACGGCTTCCGTGGCTTCCATGCTCCGCACCGCGGTCGCGAGCATCGATCCGCAGCTGCCGATCGGGCTGGTGCGGCCGATGGACGAGCTGATTGGCGATTCGATCGCGCCGCGGCGGTTGAACTTCGTGCTGGTCGCGGCGTTCGCGTTCGTGGCGTTGGTCCTGACCGCGGCCGGGTTGTACGGGGTGATGGCTTACATCGTCGTGCAGCGGACGCGGGAGATCGGCGTGCGGATGGCACTCGGCGCCACCCGCCGCCAGGTGCTGGCGATGATGTTCCGTCAGGGCGGCACGATGACGGTGGCGGGCATCGGTCTCGGCGTCGCGGGCGCGCTGCTCCTCACCCGGTCGATGCGCTCCCTGCTGTTCGGGGTCAGCGCCGCCGACCCGGCTGTCTATGTCGGCGTGTCGGCGCTGCTCGCGGCGGTCGCCATTGTCGCCGTAGCGGTGCCGTCGTCCCGCGCAACGCGAATCGATCCGCTGCTGGCGCTTCGCGACTCGTGATCCTTCGACTCGCTCCGCTCGCCGTAGCGCAGCCCTTCAGGGCTACCCTTCGAGTCGCCGCGGGCTCCCGCAGCGACTCGCCGGGACACGCCCGCGCGCAACACTCTCTTAGGCGTTGCCGATCGAACGCCCCTGGATGATGTGAACCAGGAACAACACGATCGCGACGACGAGGAGTACGTGTAAGACACTGCCCACTGCCACCGACGTCATCATCCCCAGGAACCACAGCGCCAGGCAGACGAACACGATAAAGAGAATCATTCGCCCCTCCGCCGCGGGCTCCTTGCAGGAGGTTTGCCATCAGATTGCTGGGAACATGCCTACGACGGCTTTCGTATTGACACTACGAAGAGCGTCGTAGATAATCCAGACCATGAAAGAGCCGCGCCGTAAGCCCACCGATGCCGAGCTGGCCATCCTTCGCGTGCTGTGGGCCCGCGGGCCGAGCACGGTTCGGCAGATTGCCGAGGTAATGGACCGCACGGCGGGCTACACGACGATCCTGAAACTGCTGCAGATCATGACCGAGAAGCGCCTCGTCGTCCGCGACGAGACGGCGCGAACCCACGTCTACGAGGCGGCGTATACCGAAGATCAGACGCAGCGCCAGCTCGTCGCAGATCTCGTCAACCGGGTCTTCGACGGCTCGGCCGCGAAGCTGGTCCTTCAGGCGCTCGCCTCAACCAAGGCGTCCCCCGAAGAGCTCGACGAGATCAGGAAGTTGATCGCTGCGAAAACCGGAGGCCCGCAATGACCCCGTTTCTTCAGACCGCCGGCTGGGCATTGATGCACTTCGTGTGGCAGGGTGCGGCCATCGCCGCCGTCGCGGCGTTGGCGCTGCGGGCGACGATGCGGCGCTCGGCGAACGTGCGGTATGTCATCGGCTGCGTCGCGCTGGCGCTGATGCTCGCGGCGCCTGCCGCAACGGTGCGGCTGCTATGGCTCGACGATTCCGCCCCTGCGCCCGAGTCCGCATTGGGCACGGCCGGGAACCGCTCCACGGTGACCGGGACGCGCGGCGATGCGACGGCTGCGACAGGCGAGTCGATCGATCCGCTCCGGCCGGTCGTGCTCGATCGCGCCGGCCATGAACCAGGCACGTTTTCGAGCTCGCGGTTGTTCGGCCGTTTTGGCCTCGCGCAGCTCGATCGCTTCGCGCCCGGCGTTGCGCTCGCCTGGCTGGCCGGCGTGGCGCTGCTGCTGGGACGCATGGCCGGTGGCTGGTGGCGGGTCCGCCGTCTCCATCGCGCTGCGCTGGCCACTGCCTCGTCGCGCTGGCAGACCGCGTGCCGCCGGCTGGCCTATCGCCTCGGCCTGCCTGCGGCGGCGCACGTCGTCGAATCGGCGCTGGTCGACGTTCCGACAGTGGTCGGCTGGCTTCGACCCGCCATCCTCCTTCCGGTCGCGGCGCTCGCCTCGCTGACGCCTTCGCAGGTCGAGGCGATCCTCGCCCACGAGCTCGCGCACATCCGCCGCCACGACTACGCGGTCAACCTGCTCCAGACGGTGGCGGAGACGCTGCTCTTCTACCACCCCGCGGTCTGGTGGATCTCGAATCGCATCCGTGCCGAACGCGAGCACTGCTGCGACGAGGTGGCGGTCGCGATCTGCGGCGACCCGGTCGGGTACGCGCAGGCGCTCGCCGAGCTCGAGAGCTGGCGCACGATGTCGTCGACGATGGCGATGGCGGCGACGGGGGGATCGTTGCTGCACCGCGTGCGACGGATCCTGCAGCTGCCGCTCTCCGACGAGCCGCGGTCGCCGAGCTGGGTGGTGACGCTCGCGCTGACCTTCGTTTTCACTGCCGGGGCGGGAAGCGTTCAGCATCTGCCGTGGCTTTCGTCGCGCGCCGACGCGCGCATGGCGCCGGTTGCCGCTGCCGCGGAGAGCGCGCAGCCGGTTCCCCCGGCGCCTCCCGCGCCACCGGCACCGCCCAGGGTCCCGCCGCTGCCGGCAATTGCGGAACGGCCGCTGCCGCCGCTGCCGCCGCAGACACCGGAACCGCCGCTGCCGCCGGAACCGCCGCCGCCGCCCCTCGGACGGGAGGCGACAGCACCATTCCTTGCGCCCGTGCCTCCGGTGCCGCCCACTCCGCCTCTGGCGCCAATGCCCCAGGCTCCGCCGGTTCCGCCGCCGACGTTGGATGTGCCGCAGCCGCCGGCGCCGCCAGCCGTCCCGGCTCCGCCTGCTCCGCCCGCGCCGCCGGCTGCGCCGGTGCAGTCCGGCTCCTTCTCCTCCTCCAGCCATCGCAACGAGTGGAGGATGCAGTTCAGCGACAACGGCAGCCGGTTCGAGGCGACGCTGCGCGGCACGATCACCTTCGCTGACGATTTGACCGACGTCGCGACCCTCTCCGACGGCGGTTCGTTGACGATTCGCGACTGGAGCCGGGGTATTCCGCGCACCGTGGAAATCAAGTCAGAGAGCGGGAAGCTGACGCGCTCCTACTACGTCGCCGGGATCAACCGGCCGTGGAACGCCGAGGCGCAGCAGTTCCTGGCAACACAGCTGCCGCTGCTGGTGCGCCGCTCGGGGCTCGGCGCCGAATCGCGCGTGCAATCGATCTTCGAGAAGAAGGGCGTCAACGGCGTGCTCGAGGAGATCGATCTGCTCGGCGGCGACTACGCTCGCCGCCTCTATTTCGTCGCGCTCGTCGATCGAGCGAAGTTCGATGCGACCAGCGTGCGGCCGGTGCTGACGCGCGTCGGGCAGCAGATGACGTCGGATTACGACCGCCGCGTGGTCCTCAGCCACATCGCCGCGCATGTGCCGCTCGACGCCGCCGGGGCGTCCGCGTACATCCAGTCGATGTCGACGATGACGTCGGACTACGACCAGCGCCTCGCGCTCAGCGCGCTGGTAAAGGCGAGCGGCGCGAACGTGGCCGGCGACTCGATGGTATCGGCGGTCGGGCACATGAAGTCCAGCTACGACAAGCGGCTCGTGCTCGCCGACGTCATCGGCCGCAGCCAGATCAGCGTCGAGTCGAAGCGCAGCATCCTCGTCGCTGCCGCCGGAATGGACGCCGATTACGACCGCGCCATCGTGCTGACCTCCTACGTGCAAAGCTACGGCGTCGAACCGGCGGTGCGCGAACCGTTCTTCACCGCCGTGCGCGCGATCAAGTCCGATTACGAGCGCCGCCGTGTGCTGACGGGCGTGGCGGCAAAGGGCGGCGCCGCCCGCGAGGTGCAGCAGGCGGCGTTCGACGTCGTGTCGGCGATGTCCTCGGATTACGATCGCGCCGAAACCCTGCTCGCCTTCATCGCCGCGCAGGGGGTAGACGCTTCCAGCAGGCCCGCCTTCGTCTCGGCGGCCGAGCGGCTGAAGTCGTCCTACGATCAGAACCGCGTGCTGGCGGCGTTGGTCAGGTCGGAACGGAAATAGCCGCCGTCTCAAGCCCAGCCGATTAGCCCTCCCACGTTTCTCCAAGCGCGGCGGCAGCCTGCCGCCGCGTGGCTCCGACTGCGCACGCAAGTTGCCAGCAACAAACCGGGGTTTCCGGGCCGTGCGCCAGATCTCGTGGAAAAGCAGGCGGCTAGCGCACGGCCGCGCTTTGCGGCTCAGTCACGAGGCCAACGCGATCGCATTGAGAAACGTATGCAGCACCAACACAGCTCTCGCTCGATCACCTCGAGGTTCGCGTTCGCGCTCGCCCTCGCTGGCGCGCTGGCTCTCAGCGCGTCCCGGCTCATCAATGCGGCGACGCCGGCGTCCGGCACGCTCAGCCTGACCGGACCGCCGGTCTCGTGGGATGGTTTCACCGCGGCGGCCGCCGCGTCGCCCGACGGCGAATCGACCTGCGTCGACGGCACGAACTGCGACGTGTTCACCCTCACGCTCGCGCCCGGCGACTACCGCGGCAAGCGCGTGCGCTACAAGGTGACGTGGACCAATCAGTTCAACGACTACGACGTCTACGTGCATCGCGGCGCGTTGACCGGTCCGGTGCTCTCGCCGCCGAGCGGCGGGCCGCCCAGCACCAGTGAAGAGGACAGCTTCGACGTCAACGCGGTCGTGAGCGCCGGCACCAACGACGCCTACACCATCCGCATCGTCTACTTCGCGGTGACCGGAGCGGATCCGTATCACGCGACGCTGTCGCTCGAAGCGATCCCGGTCATCACCACGCCGACGCGCACGGCGAAGTTCGTCACCGGATCGAAAACCGGCATCGCCTTCAGCCGCAACCGCGCGCTCTATGCCTTCGGCGCCGCCCAGGACGTCGAGCCGAGCATCCGCGTCGACCATCAGGGCAACGCCTACGTCGGTGGGATTCGCGGCCTCACCGGCGGCAACGATCTCTGGCGCTTCGATCTGAACCCGGCGAGCGGCGACTACGATCCGTTCCTCGTCGCCGCGACGCCGCAATGGAGCGCGAATGGCGAGGTGAGCAACCCGGCCTGGAAGGGGCAGCCCGACGCGCTAGCGCCGAACAACGAGAGCGACCTCGGCGGGGACGGCGGCGGCGACCTCGACATCGCCGTTGGGTTCAAGCCTGCGGCGCCCTCCGAAGCGCCGCCGACGGTCGCGACCTCCAGCCTGGTCGCCGCGAACGTCTCGGTGCAGCGCTCGACCGATCGCGGCGAGACGATCACCAACAACCCGGCCGGCAACACCACGGTGCCGGTCGACGATCGTCAATGGATGGAGTTCCTCGGGTCGAACACGGTCTATCTCGGCTACCGTGAGTTCACCGGCCTGCAGGCGACGTCGAAGTACTACCTCAATCGATCCGACGATGGCGGCTTGACCTACGGGCCCGCCGTCGTCGCCGCCGTCGGCGGCAACACCACCGGCAACATCGACGTCGATCAGCGTGACGGCACCGTCTACTTCTGTCACCAGGGGCCCGGCGCGGACGGCAACAAGCAGGTCCGCGTCGCCGTCGGGCATCCGGCGTCGCTCGCGGTCACGCCGGCGGTGTTCGAGACATTCGTCGCGGCGACGGGCCAGAAGCAGATCGCGAACCTGTTCCCGGTCTGCAAGGTCGCCAGCGACGGCACTGTTTACGTCGCGTACTCGGACGGAGGCGACGCGATTTTCGTGTCGCATTCGTTCGATCAGGGACGAACGTGGGCGCCGCCGGTCCAGGTCAGCGAGATGGGGCCTGGCGGCGTCGCCCTGTTCCCCTGGATTGAGACCGGCGAGCGTCCCGGCACGCTGGCCATCGTCTGGTACGGCGCGACCGCCGCCGACAGCGAAGACGGAGTCGGCGGCAATACCGACCGGGCGAACTGGCGCGTCTACTTCGCGCAGACACTGAACGCGACCGCGAGCGCGCCGACGATCCTGCAGTCGGTGGCGAGCGATCACATCATCCACGGATCCAACATCAGCCTGGCCGGTTTCACCACCGGCACGAGCCCGAACCGCAACCTCGCCGACTTCTTCCAGGTGGCGATCGATCCCCAGGGACTGGCGATGATTGCCTGGGCCGACGACTCGGCCGATTTTTCCGCCCACACCTGGGCGGCGCACCAGATCGGCGGCTACAGCCTGAACACCGGGAAGAGCGTCCGCATCAAGGGATCGAACCCGCCGACGCCGCTCGCGACCCGGGCGCCGCAGGTCTTCGATTTCCGCCACGATGCCCGCGCGGTCAGCCCTCCGCCGGTGATGCCCGACGTCGATTCGCCGGCCGACATCCTCACCATCGGCTACGGCTGCCAGCTGGTGAACGGCGCCACCTGGATTACCTCGACGATGACGACATCAGGGTTGGACGCGGTGCCGCCACAGGGGTTGTGGCGCATGAACTTCGCCACCAACCCGACCAGGCTGGGCGTGGTCGATCGCGCCGACCAGTGGTTCGTGTCGGCCGAGACCGACCTCGAGGGACGCCGCATATTCTCGTGGGGCACCGCGGTGCGGAACGGCGACGGGTCGATCACTTATACCGCCAGAGGCCCGGCAGATGCGGGCGCATTCGATCTCGTCAACCGATCGGTCACCGTCAAGGTCGACGTTGCGAAGCTGAATGCCGTGCAGACGCGCGGCGCGATTGCGAGCGGCACGGTCCTGATGGGCCTTCGCGGCGCGTCGACGGCGGCGAGGACCGCGGTGTCGACGCCGGCCGGCACGTTGGCGACCGGATTCTCCGACTCGACGCGCGCCGGCGGTACGTTCACAATGGGCGCGTGCCAGCCGTAGGCCGACTCCGCTATCTCGAGGCGACGCCGCCCGCCAGCCAGGGGCGGCGCGGCGTCCTCGTCCTGCTCCATGCCTTCCCGCTCAATGCGCGGATGTGGGACGCGCAGCTGCCCCTGGCCGACGGCGGATGGCGCGTGATCGCGCCGCATTTTCGCGGCCTCGATGCCGGAGCCGGCGATCCGCCGACGATGTCGATCGACGACTATGCCGGCGACATCATCGATCTCCTCGACGCCCTGCACATCGATCAGGCCGTCTTCGGCGGGCTGTCGATGGGCGGCTACGCCGCGTTCGCGGTGCTGCGCCACGCCGCCCGCTACGTGCAGGGGCTGATCCTCGCCGACACGCGCGCCGAAGCGGATACGGCCGAAGGGCTCGACGCCCGGCGGAAGATGCTGGATCTCGTGCAGGCGAAGGGGCCCGCGGCCGTCGCGGAGGAAATGATCCCGAAGCTCCTGGGAGAAACCACCCGCCGTTCCAGGCCTGAGGTGATCGATCGCGTCCGGTCGCTGGTCGTCTCGAACTCATCCGAGGCGATTGCCGGCTCGATTCGCGCGTTGATGTCGCGCCCCGACTCGACGCCGCTGCTGGCAGGCGTGCACGTGCCGACGCTGATTCTGGTCGGGGCGGAGGACACCGTCACGCCGCTCGCGCTGTCCGAGAAGATGCACGGCGCGATTCCCGGATCGGAGTTGACCGTGATTCCCGGCGCCGGCCACCTGACGAATCTCGAGCTGCCGGATCTCTTCAACGCGGCACTCGCACGGTTCTTGAGCCATCGGCTATAGTCGACCGATGCGGCTTCTCTCCTGCCTGATTCTCGTGTCGGCGCTCGCCGCGGCCCCCGGGGCGCGCGCCCAGGAAACGCTCGCCGAAAGTGCCCGCCGCAAGACCTTTGATCAGTTGCTCGATCTCTACGTCCGGAACGGCGACGTCTACTACCGCGCGCTGAAATCCGAGCGTGCCAAGCTCGACGGTTACCTCAACTTTCAGGCCGGGACGGCGGTCGACAAGCTGCCGCGCAACGAGCAGCTCGCGTTCTGGCTCAACGCCTATAACGCGCTCGTCCTCAAGACCGTGATCGATCACTATCCGATCGCCGGCCGGTCGGCTGACTATCCGGCGAAGAGCATCCGCCAGATACCCGGCGCCTTCGAGCGGCTGCCGCATCGGGTCGGCGGGCGGACGGTGACGCTCGACCAGATCGAGCAGACGATTCTTGCCGGGTTCGACGATCCGCGGGTCTTCTTCGCCATCGGCCGCGGCGCTGCCGGCAGCGGCCGGCTGCGCAGCGAAGCGTTCGTCCCGGCGCGCATCGAGGAACAGCTCGCGGAAACCGTCACCGAGTGCCCGACGCGCGCGCAGTGCGTCCACATCGACCGCGACGGGGGCAAGCTGCACGCGAGCTCGATCTTCTCCTGGCGCGAGAAGGAATTTGCCGCCGCGTACGCCGACAAGGCGCCGCCGGCGTTCGCCAACCGGGCTCCGATCGAGCGGGCGATCGTCGCCTTCATCCTCCCCAAGCTGCTGCCCAGCGAGCGCGAATTCCTCCAGAAGAACAGCTTTCAGGTCGTGTACGAGCCGTTCGACTGGACGCTCAACGACCTGACCGGACGCGGCGGACGCTGACCGGCCGGCGATGGAGCTGGGCCTCGGCGGCAAGGTCGCAATCGTCACCGGTTCTACTCGAGGTCTCGGCCTGGCGATCGCCACGGCGCTGGTCGAGGAGGGGTGCCAGGTCACCATCTGCGCCCGCGGCGAGGCCGGCATCGCCGACGCGGTCGAGCGGCTGCGGACGATTCCCGGCGGCACCGAGCACGTCCTTGCGGTTCAGGCCGATGTCTCGACCGACAAAGGCGTTGCCGACGTGATCATGCGGACGGTCGAGACCTTCGGCGGCCTGGACATCCTCGTCAACAACGTCGGGCTCGCCAAGGGCTCCGACATCGTCAACACCAGCGACGCCGAGTGGCAGGAAGCCCTCGACCAGACGCTGTTTCCGGCGGTGCGCGCGTCGCGGATGGCGGTGCCGCAGATGCGCAAGCGCGGCGGCGGCTCGATTGTGATGATTGCCTCGATCTGGGGGCGCGAGTCGGGCGGCCGGATGACGTACAACGCCGTCAAGGCGGCCGAGATCAGCCTGGCCAAGGCGATGGCCCAGCAGCTGGCCCGCGACAACATCCGCGTCAACAGCGTCGCGCCGGGGTCGATCCGGTTTCCGGGCGGCTCCTGGGACAAGCGGGTCAAAGAGGATCCAGAGGGGATGGCAGAGTTCGTCCGGCGGGAGCTGCCGTTCGGGAGATTTGGCCGCCCCGAGGAGGTCGGGGCGGTCGTCGCGTTCCTCGTGTCGCCGCGCGCGAGCTGGATCAGCGGGGCAAGTGTGCCCGTTGACGGCTGCCAGTCACGCTCCCTGATCTGATTTCAGGCCGGCTGTCGCTGGAGTGAGGATCGGTGCGGTGCGATCGGCCGCCGAATCGCGCCCGGTCCGGGCTGGCGATCGATCGCGACTTCTGGTGTCTCGGGATGCGGACGCGAACCGTGAACCCCTCAGGGTTCTCGTGTTCGGCGCTGTCCGGTTCGTCGGACGACTGAAGGAAGAATCCCCGGTGCCGCGGTCGCGGCTCGCCTGCTTCCATCTTCAGATCTCCTCTCGCTGGATCTTCGGACGCGAAAACGAGAGTAACAGCCGTCCGTGTGTGCGTCAACGGATTCCAGCGCGCGCGTGCGTAAAAAGATCGCAGGCCGGCCTGTCCTGAGCGAGCGAAGCGAGTCGAAGGACGCGTCAGCCGCGCCGCGCGCGGTTGGCGAACGCGAAGTGGTAGACCGGAATGCCGGCGAGGATCAGCGCGAAGGTGATGCCGGTCGACACCGGCTCATTGATGAGCGCGTTGAGGACGAACGCGGCGACCGAGAGGATGAAGATCGCCGGCACGACCGGGTAGCCGATCGCCTTGTAGGGCCGCTCCATCGATGGCCGCAGGCGCCGCAGCCGGTAGATCGCGGCGATCCCGAGCGCGTAGAAGGGCCAGATGGCGAGGACGAAGGTCTCGGTGAGCGCCTCGAAGCTGCGGCTCATCACCAGTGCAACTCCGAGCACCGCCGCGAGCAGAATCGCCACGTACGGCGTCTTGAACCGCGGGTGCACCTTGGCGATCGACTCGAAGAACAGCCCGTCGTCGGCCATCGCGAAGAAGACGCGGGGCGACGCCAGCATGCTGCCGTTGAGCGAGCTGAACGATGAAATCATGACGAACACCGAGACCAGCACCACCCCGGTCCGGCCGAACAGCGCCAGCATCGTGTCCGCCGCCACCAGCGGCGTCCTCGGATCGGCGATGTTGGCGATCGAGTTGACGTAGATGTAGGCGATGTTGGTCATCACGTAGATGCCGATCAGTGCCAGCGTGCCGAAGATGATCGCCCGCGGCAGGTTGCGCTGCGGGTTCTGGACCTCGCCGGCGGCGAACGACAGGTCGCCCCACCCGTCGTAAGCCCACAGGACGCTGACCAGCGCCAGGCCCACGGCGCCGACGCCAATCGGTCCGGAGGCCGGCGCCGTCAGGTAGTCCCAGTTTGCGCCGTGCTCGCCGCCGAACGCGAACGAGGCGCCGACCAGCACCACCAGCGCGGCAAACTTCGCCGCCGTGGACACACCGACAATCGCGGCGCCGACATTGGCGCCGATGATGTTGGCCGTCGCCGCAAAGGCTATCGCGCCGGCCGACAAGGCCCGGGCGGTGACGTAGTTCTCGACCGGGTCGATGCCGAGGCTGCGAAGCAGGTATTCGCCGAATACGACGGCGATGCCGCCGAGTGCAGAGGCGCGGATGAGGACGAGCTCCGCCCAGCCGAAAAGGAACGCCGTCCGCCGGCCCCACCCCTCGCGCAGGTAGGCATAAAAACCGCCGGTCTCAGGCATCGCCGCTGCCAGCTCGGCCAGCGACAGCGCACCGCACAGGGTAATCAGCCCGCCCGCGATCCACAGCCCAATCATCAGCGTCGGGCTGGGCACCTTCTGCGCGATGCCCGCCGGCGACCGGAAGATGCCGGATCCGATCGTGATGCCGACAACCAGGGCGACTCCGCTCCAGAGCCCGAGCGTGCGGGGCAGTTTCTGTTCGCGCGGCGTGGTTTCAATCATGGGCGCCGTAGCCTAGCACCGCGGCGCGCGCCATGGCTAATGGCCATGGCAAGCGTCATGTAAAGGCCACAGGCAAAGGAGCGAACAGATGACGTCGACCATCAACGTTGCGGAGGCCGAGCGCTGGGCGTCTGCACTCGGCGGCGCCGCGTTAACGGCGTTCGGAATCAAGCAGCTGAAGGAGCGTTCGCCGGCAGGGGCCGCGCTGGCCGCGGCCGGCGGGGCGCTCATGTATCGCGGCGCCACCGGTCACTGTCCGATGTATGAGGCGGCCGGTATTAATACAGCGAGTGACCGCAAGGGTTCTCGCGAAGCGCTGGGTGGCGCGCGCGGCGTGCTCGTGGAAGAGGTCGTCACGATCAGCGCGCCCGGCGATCGGCTGTACGCCTATTGGCGCAACCTCGAGCAGTTGCCGAGGTTCATGGACCATCTCGTCTCGGTGCGCCAGATCGACGAGCGGCGATCGCACTGGGTCGCCAAGGCACCGGGACGCCGCACCGTCGAGTGGGACGCGGAGATCATCAACGAGATTCCGCGAGAGCTCATCGGTTGGCACACGCTCGATGGCTCCGATGTCGTCAGCGCCGGCTCGGTGCGATTCAAGCCGGCGGCGGGCAACCGCGGCACGGAGGTGCGCGTGCGCCTGCAGTACGACCCGCCCGCAGGCAAAGTCGGCGCGACCGTCGCCTGGCTGCTCGGCCACGAGCCGTCGCAGACCATCCGCGAGGACCTGCGCCGCTTCAAACAGCTGATGGAAACCGGCGAAGTGGCGACCACGATCGGGCAGTCGCGCGGCAAGCAGTCCATCCTCAACTACGACTAACGGCAGCCCTGAAGGGCCGCCCTACGGGAGGGCAGCGCTGAAGGACTGCCCTACAGGTGGTGACATGAAGGCACTCGTCTGGCACGCAACCAACGACGTTCGAATCGAGCGCGTCCCCGATCCGACGATCCTCAACGGCCGGGACGCGATTATCAAGATCACGACCACGGCGATATGCGGCTCCGACCTGCACCTGCTCGACGGCTACATCCCGACGATGCAGGCCGGCGACATCCTCGGCCACGAGTTCATGGGCGAGGTCGTGGAGGTCGGCAAGGACAACAGGAAACTGAAAGTGGGCGACCGCGTCGTCGTCCCGTTCACCATCGCCTGCGGCTCCTGCTTCTTCTGCAGCAAGCAGCTGTGGTCGCTGTGCGACAACTCGAACCCCAATGCCTGGATGGCGGAGAAGGTCTACGGCTATGCCACCTCCGGTCTGTTCGGCTACTCGCACATGACCGGCGGCTACGCCGGCGGCCAGGCGCAGTACGCGCGCGTGCCGTTCGCCGACGTCGGGCCGCTGAAGGTTCCACCGGGGCTGCGCGACGAGCAGGTGCTCTTTCTCTCGGACATCTTTCCGACCGGTTACATGGCGGCGGAGAACTGCGACATCCAGCGCGGCGACACGATCGCGGTCTGGGGCTGCGGGCCGGTCGGACAGATGGCGATCAGGAGCGCGTTCCTGCTGGGCGCGGAGCGCGTCATCGCCATCGACGACGTCCCCGAGCGGCTGAAGCTGGCGACCGAGGGCGGCGCCGAAGTCGTGAACTTCGACGACGTCGACGTGTTCGAACAGCTGAAGTCGATGACCGGCGGCCGCGGCCCCGACGCCTGCATCGATGCGGTCGGCCTCGAAGCGCACGGGCCGACGCTCGATGCGTATGTCGACCGTGTCAAGGCGGCGGCGTTCCTCGCCACCGATCGGCCCAACGCGCTGCGCCAGGCGATTCACGCGTGCCGCAAGGGCGGCATCGTCTCAATCCCTGGCGTCTACGGCGGCTTCCTCGACAAGATCCCGTTCGGCGCCGCGTTTCAGAAGGGGCTGACGTTCCGAATGGGACAGACGCACATGATGAAGTACATGCAGCCGCTGCTGCACCGGATCGAGCGCGGCGAGATCGATCCGTCGTTCGTCATCACGCATCGGCTGCCGCTCGATGAGGCACCGAACGCCTACAAGCTGTTCCGCGACCACAAGGACAAGTGCATCAAGGTTGTGCTCAAGCCGCATGGGGAAACCGTGCATTAGAGAATCTTGCAAGGCTGGAGGGCTGAAGGGCTTTCCAGCCTTCCCGCCCTGCTTAATGCGGCAACTCATTGTTCTCTCTTGCCGCACGCTCCGTCAGCGTCGTCAGCTTCGATGGCGCCCAGTCCGACAGACTCTGCCAGCCGCTGCGCGATCGGTTGCCGTCCTCGCCCGTGGGCTGCGGCAGCAGCATGCGGTTCGCGAGGTCCATGCCGAGCGCGACGCTCTGCGGCATCACCGCGTTGGCAATCACCGCCAGCTTCGCCGGCCACGAGATCACGAGCTCCGGGTCGCCGTGGCGGCAGGCGTCGACGATTTGTGACGCCGCCCGGGCGGCATCGATCGTCGCGACCGGGATCGAGTCGGAGATCGCAAACCACGCGAACTCTTCGCGATGGCGTCCCTTGAACCAGGCGTTGAATGGCGAACCTGTGCGCATCATCCCCGGGCACACGGTGGTGACGTGGATGCCGTCCTTGGCGATCTCCGCGCGGATCGACTCCGACAAGCCGGTGAGCGCGAACTTGCTCGCGCAGTACGGCGTGAGATGTGGAACGCCGATCTTGCCGCCGATCGAGGAGACGTTGACGATGCGCCCGCCGCGCTGACGACGCATCACCGGAATCGCCGCCATCATCGTCTGCAGCGGCCCCCAGAAGTGCACCGACATCGCCTGCTCGAAGTCGCTCCGCTGCATGTGCTCGAGCGGGCCGACCTGGATGATCCCCGCGTTGTTGATCAACACGTCGATCCGGCCGGTGCGCGCGACGACGCCGTCAATCAGCTTCTGCGCCTGGTCGCGATCGCCGACATCGCAGACGACGACGGTCGCTTCGATGCCGCGCTGGGAGAGGTCTTCGCGCGCGCGCTGCAGTTCCGCCTCGTCGCGAGCGGCAAGAGTGATGCGCGCGCCCTGGCGTCCGAGCTCGCGCGCGACGAGCAGGCCGAGGCCGCGCGATCCGCCGGTGATCACGGTCGAGCAGCCGTTGAAGTCGATGCGGCGCGAGGTGCGGAGGCCTCGGGTGAGCAGGGCGGCGCCAATCGTCAACGCGCCCGCCGCCAGGACGGTTTCCTGTTTCTTTGTCATTCCCGTGGCGCAGCAAGCGGCGTACCCCTGGAACAGCCTCCAGTCGCAGTCTTGATTCCAGGGTTTGCCATTTGTTCGCCTCGCTGGTACGATGCTCGACCGATGCTGCCCGCGACCACTTCCCGCGCCGATGGCGCCCTGGATGCGGCGCTCGAGCGGCTCGGCGGCCGCGAGCTCGACCGACCCGACACTCCGGACCTGCCCATCACTGCCGTGCGGCGCTTGCCGGCGGTCACTGCGCGGTTCGCGCCGTTTCCCGATGCGCTCGACGAACGCCTGAAGCAGGCGCTTCGCGCGCGCGGCGTCGCCGACCTCTATACGCATCAGGCTCAGGCGATCGAGCACGCGCTCGCCGGCCGGCATACGGTGGTGATCACGCCCACCGCGTCCGGGAAAACGTTGTGCTACAACGCGCCGGTACTCGATGCCATCCTTCGCGATTCTTCCAGCCGGGCGCTGTATCTCTTCCCGACGAAGGCGCTGGCCCAGGATCAGCTGGCCGAGCTCCAGGCAATGTGCGAGACGATCGCGTCGCCGCGCGGCGGCAGCGAAGGGCCAGGCCCCGAGATTGGCGCCTTCACGTACGATGGCGATACGCCGCAGGATGCCAGGCGCACGATCCGCGCGCGCGCCCACCTCGTACTCAGCAATCCCGACATGGTGCATTCGGGCATCCTGCCGCACCATCCGCGCTGGGCGAAGCTGTTCGAGAACCTGCGCTACGTCATCATCGACGAGTTGCATGCGTATCGCGGCGTCTTCGGCAGCCATCTGTGCAACGTGCTGCGCCGCCTGCGCCGCGTCTGCCGGCACTACGGCTCGAACCCGGTGTTTCTCTGCTCGTCGGCGACGATTGCGAACCCGCGAGAGCTCGCCGAACGCCTCACGGAGCAGCCGTTCGAGCTGGTCGACAGGAGCGGCGCGCCGCGCGGCGAGAAGTTCTTCGTCTTCGTCAACCCGCCGGTCGTCAACCATCAGCTGGGCATTCGCCGCTCCTACCTCGGCGAAGCCAGGCGCGTGGCGTCGGAGTTCCTCAAGCGCAACCTGCAGCTGATCGTCTTCGCGCAGAGCCGGCTGGCAACCGAGATCCTCACCACGTATCTCAAGGATGACTTCGAGGCGACGCCCGGCGCGCCGGAGCGCATTCGCGGTTATCGCGGCGGCTACCTGCCGCTGCGGCGGCGCGAGATCGAAAAGGGGCTGCGCGACGGCCTGGTTCGCGCGGTGGTCTCGACCAACGCGCTCGAGCTCGGCATCGACATCGGCGCGCTCGACGTCGCGGTGCTGGCCGGCTATCCGGGCACG
>Ga0111539_10003716_pt1 | contig 20082 bp, 18 predicted proteins | sample RhiMethybrSRZTD1_FD_79667 | JGI IMG/M metagenome (GOLD analysis project Ga0111539, IMG submission 79667) | Populus rhizosphere microbial communities from Tennessee, USA - Rhizosphere MetaG P. TD hybrid SRZTD1 (version 2) (version 2) | ecosystem: Host-associated > Plants > Roots > Rhizosphere >... | reverse complement strand
TTACCGAACTCGACAATCAGGCCGAACCCGCGGCTGACTGGAAGCCAAAGGTCTGGGCCGGGCTTACGGCTGGCCGGCGCCGCAGTTGGCGATGGGCCGCGTGGGTTGTGCCGGCTGGCGCGATCGCCGCGCTCGCGCTGATTATGGTGTCGCTGGATCGCTCTCGAGGACCGCTGGCGTTGACTGCCGACATCTACGTGGGCCAGACAGCCGTCAGTCGCGGTCAGGAGGCGCACCCTGGCGACGAGATGCGCGTGCAGGCGGCGACGGCCGGCTACGCTCACGCCGAGTTGCGCATCTACCTCAACGACAGCGAAGTCATCGGGAGCTGTCTGGCCGGGTCGACGTGCGCGCGCGACGGCGACAGGATCTCGCTGGCCACGGTCTTCAAGTCACTCGGAACGTATCGACCGGTCCTGATTGTCTCGGCCACAGCCATCCCTGCACGTCTCGGCAATCTCGAGCAGGATGCTGGCGCGGCCCTTCGTGGCGGTGCGGTGGTCCAGGCTGGCGATCCGATTGTCGTCAGGTGAGCAGAGGCTTCATCTTCAGCGCAAGGGCAGGTTCAACGTTCACCGTTCAGCGTTCGGTTCACCGTTCGCGTTTGGCTCGGCGTTCACCGCCAGAACCCTGCACCTTGAACCGAACGGTGAACTCTGAACACTGAACCGGGCCTTCCCCCCAAAAGTCTTCGTGCCCTTCGTGGTCTTCGTGGTGAGATGGCCGGCGGTTACTTCGCGCGGCCGAGATCGATAGTCCCTTCGCGTCTTTCGCCGTTCGCTTCTGCCGTCACCTTGCCCTTCAGGCGTCCGTCGACAACGTTCAGGTCGAACTTGAGGATCAGGCCGCTGGGTTGGTTCGCGTCGAACGTCACGGTCACGCCCTTGAGGGTGGTGACTTTGCCATTGGCGATCGCCACCTGACGATCTGGTGCGGGCCCGATGGTACCGGTCAACGCCGTAGCTTTCTGCTTCAGATCAAAGCGGATCTCTCTCTGTTCACCGGGCTGCGGGTGAACGTGCCCGACCAGGCGCCGGTCACGTCGACCGGCTTGGCTTGAAACGCGGAGAGAGTTGATGCGGCAATCAGACGAGCGACAGAAAGGACGAGGATCTTGCGAAAGGTCATGGACTTCTCCAACTCAGTAAATTACGCGCCAACGGGGACTTCGATATTGCCGAGCGCGGGCGTCTGGTGGAGCTCTCAGGCAACCACGATCTCATCGTCAGCAATCCCCGTGAGGTCCTCCAGCAGATCGAGGCATTCATGTCGTCGCTCCCGAAAGACCCTGATCGCCGACAGGCGGTCTTGTCCCGTCGACGCTCGCCGCTCTCACGCGCGATTCAGTCCGGGAACGGCACGGCTAGTGGCGACCATGTTCTCGGAGGTCGATTCTCCAGACCTCACCCGTCAGCGTGACGACATAGGCTCGCTGTCCGATCAACTCGAGCGACGTGGGCTGGTTCAAGCCGGGGAAGACGATCGTGAATGTGCCGTCGTCGTTGGCTTTCACGAGCGACCCTGTGTTTGGCAGCGCCGGCGTGGCCGGAGGGGCGCCGGCCGGGAACACGCCTTGTGACAGCGCGTAAAGCGTGCGCGCCGCGCCAAACTCCACATCCACGAGCAGAGGCGCCCCGGAGGCGACCGGCTTCACGAATGGAAACCCCGGCGTGAAGGACACGATCTTCCCGTCCTCCGGCGCGTGAGGCACAGGGCCGGCTTTGGCCACGTACACCACGTTGCCCCAACGCGCCAGACCGGTCGGGACCGTGTTGTCGAAGGCGATCACCACGCTGACCTCGCCGTCGAGCGCGGCGCCGAGCACGCGGTTGTGATGACCATCGCTGACCAGGAATCCTCCCTGGTAGGCCTCCAACGCGAACTGGAGTCCGGTCGGCACATCGAAAGCCGTCGCCGGCGGGTTCTGGACGGCGAACGTGCCGATGTCCGCGACGACGGTCGAGGTGTTCGGGCCATCGACCCGGTAGATGCCCACCGTGTCACCGCCGCCGACGTCGGAACCCACCAGGGTGACCAGGGCATACGCGGTGTCGTCGATGAACGCCACATCGATCGCGCCGCCGATGCCGACGATCGACGGCGGCAGGCCACGGGCGAGGGTTGTCCTGGCTCCGGTCTCCGGATCGATGCGCGCAATTCTGCCGGCCGCGCCCTCCGTCACGTACAGGGCTCCGTCAGGCCCTACCGCGCTGCCGGACGCACCCTCCAGTCCAGAGGCGATCATCACGGCCACCGGTTCTGCGGCGATTGGGACCCGAGGCGCGAGGGACGCACAGACGATCACGGTGACCAGGACGCCGAGCTGTTGCGGCTTCATAGCAATTTCCTCCTGTGTGGCTCGATGCGAGTCTTCACCGACGGTTCTCGCCTATAGGCGGGAACGGAGCCTGCGAACTTGCATTCGGAGGAAAAAAAGCCTGCGCTACACTGGCGAGACAACTCGATGGCACAGCGCGTCACGGAGTTGCTCCTCGCCTGGGGCGATGGGGACCTGTCGGCGCTCGATCAGCTGATCCCGCTGGTCCACGCGGAGCTGCGCCAGATCGCCGCCCGATGCATGGCGCGCGAGCGGCCCGGCCACACGCTCCAGCCCACCGCGCTCGTGAACGAGGTGTATCTGCGGCTCGTGGACGTGGAGCGCATCCGCTGGCAGAACCGGGCGCACTTCCTGGCGGTGGCGGCCCGCCTGATGCGCCGGATCCTGGTGGACTTTGCGCGTTCGCGCGGTTATCAGAAGCGCGGCGGAGGTGGCCAGAAGGTCGCGTTCGATGAAGCGCTGGTCGTCGACATCGGCCGGGGCCACGACCTCCTGGCCCTGGACGATGCCCTGGATGAGCTCGCACGCGTCGATGAACGGCAGAGCCAAATTGTGGTCATGCGCTTTTTTGCGGGATTGACGGTCGAGGAGATTGCGGGCGTGCTGGAGATCTCGCCCGCCACCGTGATGCGCGACTGGAAGCTCGCCAAGGCGTGGCTGCTGCGCGAGCTCGATCGCACGAGTCCGGAGGCGGACGGGTGACCGCGGCCAGGTGGCAGCGCGTCGGCGATATCTACCACGCCGCGATAGCGCTCAGCGCCGAGGAACGGCGGGCTTATCTGGATGCGGTGTGCGGCGACGACGCGGAGGTCCGGCGTGAGGTGGAGTCGCTGCTGGCGCACGCCGGGGACGCCTCAGGCTTCCTGGAGACGCCGGCGCTGGAACTGACCGGCCGGGCGCTTGCGGCGCGGACGACCTCGTGGATCGGGCGGCGCGTGGGCCAGTACGAGGTGCGGTCCTTCATCGGCGCGGGCGGCATGGGCGAGGTGTATCTCGCGCACGACACCAGGCTCAAGCGCGACGTCGCGCTCAAATGTCTGCCGCCGCACGTGGCCTCCGATTCGAGCGCCCGGGGGCGGCTCGAGCGGGAGGCTCGCCTCCTCGCCACACTGAACCATCCCAACATCGCCGCCATCTACGGTGTGGAACAGGCGGACGGCGTCACCGCGCTGATTCTCGAGCTGGTCGATGGGCAAACACTGGGCGACCGCGTCTTTCCAATGCGCGAGGCGTTCGCGATTGCGCGCCAGCTGGCGGACGCGCTCGAAGCGGCCCACGGCAAGGACATCATTCATCGCGATCTGAAGCCCGCGAACATCAAGGTCACGCCGAGCGGCACGGTCAAGGTGCTCGACTTCGGCCTCGCCAAGGCCCTCACCGACGAGGCTCGGCAGAGCGTTGAAGTGAGCACGGAGCGCACGCACGCTGGCGCGATCATGGGCACTGTCGCGTACATGAGCCCGGAACAGGCACGCGGCAAGGCGCTGGATCGGCGCACGGACGTGTGGGCGTTCGGGTGCGTGCTGTACGAACTGATCGCGCGTCGAGCGGCCTTCGCCGGCGAAACCGCCTCCGACTGCCTGGTGAGGGTCCTCGAGTCCGAGCCAGACTGGGCGCGACTCCCTTCGGACACGCCCGAGTCGATCAGGAGACTGCTCAGGCGCTGCCTGCAGAAAGATCCCGCCGCGCGCCTTCACGACATCGCCGATGCACGACTGGAGATCGACGAGGCGCTGGCACCGCCATCCGCTGCCAGCCCGCCCGGCACGAAGCGTGCGCGACGCCGATTCTGGCGCAGGGTGCTGCTGACCTCCGGTCTCGCGGTCGCCGTGGCGGCCGCAGGCTATATCGCACGCAGCATGGTCGCGTCGCCGCCGGTCGGCGTCGTGACCCAACTGACGTTCCGCCACGGCAACACCGGCAAGGCGCGCTTTACCCCCGATGGACAAAGCGTCATTTACGGCGCGGCCTGGGACCGCGAGCCGTATCGCCTCTACGTCACACGCGTGGGTTCGGCGCAGTCGCGAGCGATCGACCTCCCGCCCGCGGATCTGCTCGCTTTGTCGAAACAGGGTCAGCTCGCGATCTTGCCGTCCCGCCCGGCGATCGATGGCTGGGAGCCGCACGGCACGCTCGCCGTTACCGCACTTGCCGGCGGCGCACCGCGCGAGCTGTATTCCGATGTCGTCGGCGCGGACTGGAGCGCGGATGGCAAGACGATGGCGATCGTCCGCCGCGTGGATGACGGCGCTCGACTGGAGTTCCCCGTCGGGACGGTGATCCATCAGGCGCCGCTCATCCTTCCTCCGCGCATCTCACCCGACGGAACGCGCGTCTGCTTCTTTGTGGGGTACGGCGAGTTGTGGATCGGAGAGCGTGGCGGATCCGCTCGCCGGCTGGCGCCGTCGCTCGGACGCGGCGGTCACTGCGCGTGGAGCCCGAACGGCCGCGAGATCTTTGTGGAGTCCGGCGGCGGAGACATGCATATGACGCTCGAAGCCATCGAGCTTTCGGGCCGCCGGCGGACGGTCGCCAGTTACACGGGGATGATTCAGATCGAGGACGTGGCGCCCGACGGCCGGGTGCTCATCGCCGCGGGAACGCTCCGCTACTCGGTGTACGGTTCGAGCGAGGAGGGCGAACGCGAGGTGCCCGTGTTCGACGCGACACGCGTGTATCACGTTTCCGGAGATGGCAAACGGGCACTGCTGTGGGACAACAGCCCCGGCGCCGGCAAGGACCGCGTTTTTCTGGGCCACATGGACGGGACGCCACCCGTTCCGCTTGGTCCAGGAGCCGCGGCGGCCCTGTTGCCGGACGGCAAGTGGGCCGCGGTGATCGGTGACGGCGTCTCCAACGCGCGAATCCGGAACAAGCTGACGCTGTTCCCGATTCGCGCGGGGACCGCGCGCACGATCGATTTGCCGATCGAGCTCGAACCGCAGCATGGGAGCGCGCTCGGGCGAACGGACTGGTCGCGCCGAGCGTACGAGTTCTCGGCGGACGGGACACGTCTGCTGATTCCGTTCGGCCATGCGTCTGGTCGCCCGGCCCGTGTTTACGTCTACGACCTGTCAGGAAATTCGATGAAGGCGATCACGCCCGAGGGCGTCACCGGACCGGCCGTGCTGTCCCCTGACGGCCGGTTCGTCGCCGTGAACGACGGCTCGCAGGTGCGTGTCTACTCGGTCGAGGACGGCAAAGATCGCGTCCTGCCGGGCGTGGCGGAACCCGGCTATGTCGCGGCATGGAGCTCAGATGGCAAGTCGCTGTTGACGATCGAACAGGTCGCCGATCTTGCGCGCGTGTTCCGTCGCGACATCGTTTCTGGAGCTCGCGCGCTCGTGCGAGAGATTCGTGTGCACGAGATTGCCGGTGTGACGTTACTGGACTTCCTCGTGACGCGCGATGGTCAGGCCTACGCGTACACGAAGTCGATCCGGCTCGCGAACCTCTTCGTCGTCGACGGCTTGCGATAACGTCCGGCTACTTCTTCGCACGATGATACGCCCCCGAGTCGCCCGGATGACGTAACCTGACGGCGAGGGAACGCGCATGTCCGATAACCTGATTGCCCGGCTCATTCCGCACCAGGGGTGCGTGATCACGCCAAAGGGCGACGCCGTCGAAATTGCCAGCGCTGCGAGGGACTGGGTCATGGCCGCGGCGGTCGCGCCGCTCATCTGCCGCGCGCCGTTTGTGTTCCGCGTCGTCGGCAGGACGGATTCCACCAACCTGCGCATGCATTGGCACTCGGGCGCCAGGTCCGCGTTCACGACGCGGTCGGGAACGTCCACCACTCTACCGACGGCAGTTCATTCGGATCCCGGGCGGGCCCGTCTCGCCGTGGCTACGCGTCGGTGCCGATCATGCTGACGCGGAGCGAAGGCGGACCTGTCTCGCCGTAGCTCCACATCGTGCGATCAAGCGGACGCGGATCCTTCCTATTGTCGGCAGTGCCGCGCTCACGATCCCGCCGGCCACGACGTCAACCTTCGACTCCAGGCAGGAGTTGCGAGAGCAAGGTCCGAGGATCGATTGGTGCATGTGGCAATGGTGATCAAGACGGCTCTCACCAGTCAGGAGAGAAAAGAAATGCCAACCGTGACGGAAACGACGAAATCGGCTCAAACGAGACAAAGTGGCCGGCACGCGTTCGTCCAACGTGTGCACGGCATTCGATATCAGGTCAAGGACGTGGCTCCCGCAGTGACGTTTTACACGACACATCTCGGCTTTACCCTCGAACATCAACAGCTTCCCGCATTTGCGAGCGTCTCGCTCGGCGATGCGCAGATTCTGCTCAGCGGTCCAGGAGCGTCCGGATCTCGCCCGATGCCGGGTGGTCAGACGCAGGAGCCCGGCGGTTGGAACCGTGTCGTGCTTCGGGTGACCGATCTTCCCGTGTTCATCGACGCCTTGAAGAAAGCCGGCCTCCACTTTCGCAACGACATGGAGACGGGCCCGGGCGGCAAGCAAATCCAGATCGAGGATCCCGACGGGAATCCGATCGAGCTGTTCGAACCGGCGCAATAGGCGCCAAGAGATTTCCATCCCACAGAGAACACGGAGGCTTCACGGAGAGCACGGGTCTGAAAGGGTAAACCCCTATGACCTCGGTGCTCTCCGTATCTCAGTGCTTTCCGTGTTGCGGATCGAAAAGACGAGGCCACCGTGACGCTTCGTCATCGCCAGGACTCTTTCTTGTTCCTGGGGCCTTCCTTGATCACAAACGTGAGGCGCGCGAGTCTCAGCTCGCCGGGAATCGGTACCTTCCGAATCTCGACGGTCGCGCTGGGAAATCCCTCCTTGGCGTCGAGGTCCAGAATGGCCTTCTGGCCCGCACGAATCAGCGCGTGGTCGTCGCGCACAAAGCCCCCGGCACCGCCGTTAACGCTCTGGCTCTTGAGCGCATTCTCAATCTTTGCGGCCTCGACTTCCTTCGCCCCGACAAAATCGACGACCTTCACGATCGGCCGCTCTTCGAGGTGGAAGACGAGGTGCTTACCGATGACGCCGTTTTCATATGGCTCGTCGATGACCTCGAGCCAGAAATCGTCGAGCAAGAGCACGTCCTTATTCTCAGCGTGGCAAGGTGCAGTTCTTCACTGCTGCAGCGATCGGAACCAGGATTGGCGGCGCCGGCGACGGCGCCTGCGCCAAAATCATCCCCGTCCCCTCCAGTGACACCGTCGGCGGACGAATCAGCACGCTGGTGTCGGTGACAGGCAACGTCGCGACATTTGAGCAGAACGTGGACCACTGGCCCTTCCCGACCAGGTACGGCTCGACTTCCGAGACGTAGAAGGCGGACACCGTGGCCCGCTGGCCCCGGATGTAGTCGCCAACGGCGCGAATCGCCTTCGAGCCGGCAAAGTTGCCCACGACGGGCACGATGAGATTCTTTTCCTGAAGGCCCTTCACGACGGCAAAGGCCGCCTCCGACCCAAGGAACGACAACTCCCGTCCCTTCGCGTCGGTCTGCAACATGAGGTCTCCGAAGGTCGGAAGCCGTGACACCCCCAACACTCTTCCACTCGTGGTCGCCCAGGTCATCGCGGGACCGTGCCAGTAGAACCGGGAGTAGACGTACTCGATGCCCGCCAGATCTTGCGGGGACAGCGGAAGCCGACGGTTCTCGAGCAGCACCCGTTGAATGGCGGCGAGGTTGGCCCGATAGACAGACTCGCTGTCGGTGCGCACCGTCCAGTACGCCGTCATGATGTCGCGCGCGGACGACGTGGCGCTGAGTCCAGCCGGCCGCGGCTTCGTGAACAGTCGCGAGACGAAGTCCGCGCGGTCAGCCGACAGCTCGAAGAGCGCCTTGTACATCGGGGCCGACGCCGAGGAACACGCCATGACGGCGGCCCTCGTCCGCGATTGTCGGCACGACGTCGCGGTAGATCAACTCATCGGAGACGAGGTTGTCGGAAGAATAGGAGCTGTCAGGCTCGGAAAGTTCCTGGGTCAGCCGCCAGAAGTCCTCGTTCGACAGCGTCGCCGGAACCTGTGAAAGGCCAGCAATTTCCACAGGCGACGCCCACGCACCGATAGTCAGGGCGACGATCAGCCAGGCGAGCGGCCCGCGGCGAGACGCCATCGCGACATTCTGACGCCAGCGGCAGCGGTCTGGCTGGGACGAGCGGGCTCATGTTTTTTGCGTGGTCGAAGTTGCAGGAAGCCGCGGCAAGTCGTACATCGGCAGTTCGGGCGGGAGAAAGGCTACCCGCCCTCCGTCTGTCATGGCTCGGTTTTCGCCGCCAGCGTCGCCGCATACGCCGCCTGCTTCTCCTTGCGTGCCATGTTCCGCGTCTGCCAGGACTTGCTCTCGGTCTTCGGCTTCGGCTTCAGCTTCTGGTGCGACGCACGAGTCTGTGACGTTGTGGTGGTGGCCATATGTCCTCTTTCAGTGCTATTTGTCAGGCGCGCAGTGCTTACAGTGTAGTCGTCCCTGAGGACGAGGTTCAATAAATCGGCGTCCCGAGGTGCGTTGTACCCCCGACAGATGAAACTTGCGCGGCCTACCGGAGGATTCCCTGCCTCGCGCGCACGACATAGTTCCGGCTCGGCACCTTGACGCGAAGGCTGTGAAAGCGCCCGTTCGCGGGGGTCGTGGGTTTGTAGGCCAGCGTGTACTGGTGATCCAGTTCGTCGGCGACCCGGGCCAGGGCGGCGCCGAGGTCCCCGGTGTTGTGGATCACCTCGCTGTAGCCGTTGCCCTGCGCCGCAATTGACGCGAGAGTGTACGGGTTGACGCGGGTCGCGGGGCGCGCATCCACGCGGTCCACCGCTATCCAGTAGAGAAACAGGTCGGTGCCGGTGAGCTGCTTTCTGAGAAGCGTCGGCGTCGTGTGGCTGGCGCTGTCCGCGCCGTCCGACACGATGATCATAGCCGCGCGCTGGAGGCTTCGCGCGGTGAAGAGCGACAGGGTCTTCAACGCCGCGTCGTAGAGCGCCGTGCTGCCGCCCGAAGCGAGCGCGTCCAGGCTCGCCCGCAGGCGGGTGCGATCGAGGGTCCAGCTTGCGATGACCTCGGCCGCGTGGTTGAAGCTGACGAGCGCCACCTCGTCCTCCGGTCGCAGCGCTGTGTCGATGAATCGCTGAACCGCGGCGCGCGTCGCCTGCAGCCGCTCGCCGCGAACACTGTCGCTCGTGTCGATCGCAATCGCCACGCTGAGGGGTGTCCGCTCCGACGCGAAGCGCGCCAACGCCTGTGGATGGCCGTCTTCTTCGACGACGAAGTCGCGCTCGCCGAGGTTCGTCACGAGCCGGCCGTTCCTCTCGCGCACGGTCGCGGCGGTCGTGACCAGTCCGGATGCGGTCTGGAACGCGTTGCGGGCGAGAGCCGGCGGGCGCTCGGCGGCCACGCTCGGTGAGAGCAAGGCGCATGACAGGGCCGACGCGACCAGCGAACCGCCGGCGACGAACGCGGGGGAAAATCGTGTCATGTGGTTCCTCTCGGAGGTGAACCGCACAGAAAGACTACAACGTGAACCATCCGCGCCGCCATGCCCCCTCTTCCATTCCGTGTTGGGGCACTCGCGCCCGTGTTGAGTAGATCACGAGCCGGTCGCTGTTTCGAACGGCAAGCTGCGAAGGACGACCGCATCGACAACCGAGCAGGTGACGGTCGCCCACGCGATCGCGGATGTGAGGATGAGCAGACAGAACGCGGTCGAGCCCGTATGCCGTCCTTATCGTGCCCGCCGCCAGTCAAGCGCCGCGCGAGCGCCGAGACCCTGTCGAGCCGCCAGCGGCGACAGGGTGAACGTCGCCTTCCCACCTCCTGGCGTGTCATAGATCACGCGGCGGAATGTCACTGCGTCGATTCCGGCGCCAACGCCTGCGAACAGGGCGCCAAAGGCCAGCGAACCCATCAGCCCGCTGCACTTGTCGTCGTCGAGACACCCCGGGCCAGCGATGAGATAGCCAAAAACCGCGCCGGCCACCGCGCCGCCGACAAGACCTTCGATCGGCGAGTCCCAGACCTGAATCCTCGTGACCTTCGTTGCCGGGAAGATCGTGGACTGACCGTTACTGCTGAGCTCAATGGCGTCCCGAGTGATCCCCGCGACGGTCCCGCGTCGCCGAAGACCGTCGACCGTGGTCACCCACACCGTTTGCCCTATTCGTACCTTCAATCCAGAGCCGGGGACCACGCCGATGGATGGCTGCGCGCGCGCGTCTCTCGTCCCCGCGATTGGTGACGACGGAGCACCGGGGGCTCGCATCTCCGCTGATTGCGCGATCGTCCGGGCCGGCGCGAAGACCAGGCCCGCGAGCGCGATGACAGTGAGACGTCTTAGCTGTAGCCGCCGGGTGTGTGCCATCTCGACCTCGCTATTGCGGAATGCGACAGGCTTAGCGACTCGGGCTCACCTTCGGCGCGAGGCTTGCCGAGCCGACCACGTTCGCGCGGCGCTCACTTCGTTGGCCGCGTCGGTGGTACGCCGAAACCTTGGCGAAGGCGGAAGCCGCGAGCGCAGCGAGCGATACTGACTTCGACACAGTGCCATGCCGCAGTGCCATGCCGTCAACAAGCCTGATCGAGGCACGACATCCGTCTACGTATAATCGGTCTCTCGGATAACACGACGCCATGCCGTCAGCCTCGAACTCGTCAGGCCCGGACGTGACCGGACTGCTCGTCAAGTGGAGCGGTGGCGACGAGGCCGCGCTCCAAGCGCTGATCCCCGTCGTCCACGACGAGCTGCACCGCATCGCCTCCGCGTGCATGGCGGGCGAGCGCGGCGGCCACAGCCTGCAGACGACGGCGCTCGTCAACGAGGCGTATCTGCGGCTCATCGGCGCGCGGCGGGTCAACTGGCAGAACCGCGCGCATTTTCTGGCGATGGCGGCGCGGCTGATGCGCCGGATCCTGGTCGATTTCGCGCGCTCGAAGCAGTATCAGAAACGCGGCGGCGGCGCCGTGCGCGTCACGCTCGTCGACGACATCGCGCTCTCGGAGGAGCCGGGCCGCGATCTGGTCGCGCTCGACGAGGCGCTCGACGCGCTCGCGGCCATCGACGCGCGCAAGAGCAAGGTCATCGAGCTCAGATTCTTCGGCGGCCTCAGTGTGCAGGAAACCGCGGAAGCGCTCCACGTCTCACCCGAGACGGTGATGCGCGACTGGAAGATGGCCAAGGCGTGGCTCTTGCGCCAGCTCCGCCGCGACGACGGCGAGGCTACGGACGCCTGAGGGGCCCGAGCGCCTGCTCGAGCACCCAATCGGCGACGTTCCTGCCGATGGTCGCGCCCGCGTCGATGGAGAACCGGAAGTGCATGCCGCCGAGGATGCGCGCCAGCGCTCCCTCTTCCGCAAACGCGTCGAAATTTTGGTACTCGCGCGTGACGCCGGGCACGGTGCTCGAGGTCGAGCGGAACGGGTGAAACCGTCCGAAGTACGTCGTCAGCACACGCACGCCGGCTGACTGCACGGCGGCATGCGCGGACGGGTATTCCGGATGCGGCGGCGAGGGAAGAAACGCCGACCAGGCCAGATCCTCGCGGGTCTCAGGATTGGCGTCGACGCTCGCCTGGCGGATCGCCGTGACCGGACGCCAGAACCGGTATGCGTACTTTGCTTCGAACACGCTCGTCGTCGTGTCAGCGACGGCGAGGTTGAGCAGTGCAAACAGCCGCGCGTGCTCGGCGACGCTGCGGCCGTCGCTGGCCGCCGCCGTGCGTGCGATGCGGTTGACCTGGATGACGCCGGGCTCGGTGTGCCATCGCGCCACCTCTTCCTGATCCGGCGTCCGCGCGCTGGCCACGCCGCCGATCCGCCGCACTTCATCCAGATCGCGGGCGTAGGTCGCGGACGTGAGCGCCGGCGGGGGCCCGGGACGGAACTGTGCGGCGGACTTCAGCACGAACGGCCGCCACTTCGCGGCGTTGACGTTGATGGGCTGCCCCTCGTCGGGACTCGTAACCTGGTAGTCGCCGGGGGCCGAGCCGATCGCCGGCAGCGCGTCGGGCGAGAGGATCTGGTCCGCCAGCCGCGCGTCGACGATCGCTTTCGCGACGAGGTCGCCGAGCGCAATCCCCCGAGTCTTGGCGCTGCCGTCCGGGACGTCAGCGAGCGATCGCGTCAGCGCGGCGCTGAGCGTCTCCCGCCCCTCCGGAAACAAGCGGACGAGCACGCCATAGGCGGCGGCCGCGGCGGCCGCCGTCGCGCTTGCGCCGTCTGGCACGGGCGGCACGGTCAGATACGACGCGTGCTTCGGCTCTATCGAGTTGATCGCGTCGAACATGGCCGCGTGGACCATGGCGAGCGTCCGTTGCACGTGCGGACCGCCCGAGGCCAGCGTTTGCTGATTCCATTGAAGAACCACGTCCATTCGCGCTTCTCGCGCGCTCGAAGCGCAAGCGGTCGCCGTCAGGGCCAGGCCAGCCAGCAGGCGTCTCACCGGTATCACCCCGATTACAGAGGCGCGAATCGACGACAGAATCTGGCATCGCTTCACGCCTTTGATGGTGGGCGTAGAATGGGACCTCCCAATGACCACTGATCGATGGCGTCGGGCCGAAGCGCTGTACCACGCGGCGCTCGAACGGCCGGCTGTGGAACGCCCCGCGTTCATCGCCGACGCCTGCGCCGGCGACGCGGAACTTCAGCGCGAAGTGCAGTCACTGGTCGACCAGGCCTCCCTGCCGGGCTTCCTGTCCGATCCGGCGATGGCCGTGGCGGCCGACCTCGTCGATTCGTCAGCCCGCGGCCACTGGATCGGCCGGCGCGTCGGCGTGTACACGATCGAGGCGATGCTCGGCAAAGGCGGCATGGGTGAGGTCTACCGGGCGCGCGATACGCGGCTCGGCCGCGACGTCGCCATCAAAGTGCTACCGCCCGCCTTCACCGCCAATCAGGACCGGCTCGCGCGCTTCGAACGCGAGGCGCGGCTCCTCGCGGCGCTCAATCATCCGCACATCGGCACGATTCATGGCGTCGAGGAAGACGCGGGCGTACTCGCCCTCGTCCTCGAGTACGTCGACGGCGACACACTGGCTGATCGGGTGCGTTTCGGCCCGCTGCCGGTGCGCGAGGCGCTCGGCATCGCGCGCCAGATCGCCGACGCTGTCGGCGCCGCTCACGACAAAGGCATCGTCCACCGCGACTTGAAGCCGGCTAACGTCAAGATCACCCCGCAGGGCATCGTCAAAGTCCTGGACTTCGGCCTGGCAAAATCGGAGGCGGCCGCGGGCACAGGCGAGCTGGCGCTCTCGCCGACGATCACGTCGACCGGCACGGACACTGGAGTCATTCTCGGCACGGCGGCGTACATGAGCCCGGAACAGGCGCGCGGCCAGTCCGTCGACAAGCGCGCCGACGTCTGGGCGTTCGGCTGCGTCCTCTACGAACTCTTGACCGGCCGTTCCGCCTTCGCCGAAAGCACGTCGTCGGACACGATCGCGGCGATTCTCCGGCGCGATCCGGATTGGGCCGCGCTGCCGCCGGACCTGCCGCCGGGTGTCGTGACACTGCTGCACCGGTGTCTCGAGAAGGATGTCCACAAACGGAAGCGCGAGCTGGGCGACGCGCGCGCCGAGCTCGACGACGCGATCAGCGCGCGCCTGGCCGGTCGCGTCACGCACGTGCCGGCGGCGGGTCCGCGCCGATCTCGCGCCGCCGTTCCGTGGATGATCCTCTCGGCGGCGCTGGCGGCCGCTTTCGCGATCTTCGCCGTCTGGCCGCGGTGGCGGAACCCACTCGAAGGCGCGGAATTCATCCGGCTGACGAGCTTCCCGGGCGCCGAGGAATCGCCAGTGATCTCGCCGGACGGCCGCTGGGTCGCGTTCCTGTCCGACCAGACTGGCCGGCACCATGTCTATACCACCCCAGTCAGCCCGATCAGCTACGAGAACCGCACGCCAAATGACGGCGACCTGCGCGCGAGTCGTCCCGGCAGCCCCGATTTGGGATTCACCGGCGACGGCCTGCGAATCTGGCTGGCCGGGGCGCCGCGCGCGGGACGCCAGCTGCAGGTCATGACGATCAATGGTGGGGCACCCACTCGGTTTCTGGAGGCCGACGTGGGCGATGTTTCCTGGTCTCGCTCCGGCCGCCTCATAGCGTTCTGCAGAACTGGCAATGGCGACCCCGTGTGGATCGCCGACTTGTCAGGATCGAACGGCTTCAAGCTCTTCGAAAGTGCGGCGGGCCTGCACAATCACGGGGCGACATGGTCCACTGATGACCAGTGGATCTTCTTTCTGCACGGCCACGAGGACGTGGGGTTGAACCTCTACCGCATCCGCCCGCAAGTAGGCAGCACACCGGAGGCCTTGACTCACGGCGCGTCAATCACTGCCATCGCCCCGATGGATGCCCGAACGGTGCTCTATACCGGTCGAGACACAGACGGCGCGGGTCCGTGGCTCTGGGCCCTCGATGTCCCCACGCGACGCTCACGCCGTATCAGCGGCGGACTCGAGCGCTACAAATTCGTCTCATCGAGCGTCGACGGGCGCACGCTGGCGGCTTCGCTCGCCAACCCGCGGGCCAGCCTCTGGTCCGTGCCAATTTTCCCCGACCGCGCAGCCGGACCGGACGACGTGCGGCCAGCGGGACAGCCAGGCATTCACGCGCTCATGCCGCGCATCCGGGACAACGACACGTACTACTTGTCGTCATACGGATCGGCTGACGGGCTCTGGCGGCTCCAAAACGGCCGACCCCAGGAAATCTGGCCGGGGGCGCGGGGCGCCCTCCTCGAGCCGGCGGCCCCATCGCGCGATGGCCTCTATGCAGCGATTGTCCTCAGACAGAACGGACGCCGCACACTCGCGGTGGTGGACACGGACGGCAGTGGGACCCAGCGCCTCGTCGGTCAGTCCGTCGACGTTCGAGGCAGTCCTGATTGGACGCTCGACGGGAAATCGCTGGTCGTCGCCGGAGAACGGGTGGGCGAGGACAACAAGCGAGAAGCCGGCCTGTTCAAGATCGCAGCGGATGGCAGCCGGCTTCCCGAAAAGATGCTGGAGGGCGACCTGACCAATCCGGTGGTGTCTCCACGTGACGGCATGATCTTCTATGGCCGCCTGGAGCGCGGCGGCAACTCGATTCTCCAGGGCCTCCTGGACGGAACACCGGTGGACTTTGGAGTCTCGATCTCGATGTTCACCGTCTTCCCCCACAACTATCGAGTCCTGCCGGACGGGAGCGGCGTCGTGTACATTCGCGGGCCAAGGAGCACGCCGGAGTTCATGCTGTTCGATATCAACACACGACGGATCACGCAGCTGACCCGGATCAATAGCAAAACGAGCTTCGGCGAGCTTCGCGGCTTCGACATCGCTGCCGACGGTAAATCCATCATCTTCGACCGGGTCCAGGAAAACTCGGACATCGTGGTGATAAAGAGGCCGCGCTAGGGCGCGCGGCCCGAGAACTCGGTCGGCTTAGGGGCTCATTCACCGGCAGCGGGGACAGGGCCCCTGCCGGGCCCCTGTCCCCCTCTCTGCGAAGATCTTGGCGGACTGCCAGTTGTCCGCGTCATTTCCCGCCTTCAAGAGTAGGCGCGCCTTCTCGCGGAAAGGAATGTGGACGATGACCCGCTCGCGGTGGTTTGGCGTCGTGAGCCTGGCTGCGTTCGTATTGGTGCCGTCCGGGTCCCGCGCTCAAGGATTGACTGGAGAACTCGTCGGCACCGTGAGAGACCCACAAGGCGGCGTCCTGGCTGGCGCCGTGGTTCGCATCACCTCGCCGGCGCTGTTCGGCGGCGAACGACGCACCGTCTCCAGTGACAGCGGCCACTGGCGATTCCTGTTCCTTCCACCTGGGACCTACGCGCTCAGCGTCGAGCTGCCGCCTCGATTCAAGACGCATCAGCGGGACGGGATCTACGTCGGCCCCGGCTCGTCGTTCGACGTCACCGTCGTCCTGCCGCTCGCCGGATTCACCAATTTGACGACCGTTGTGGCGAGTTCAGCGGTCGCGCGAAGTAGTGGACTGGCCGCGGTCTTCACGTCCAGCGCCATCGACAACACTCCGACGACGCGCAACAGCATGTTCGACTACACGCGAATGGCGCCGGGCGCGTCGCCGACCTCGCCGACGAGCCGCACCGCCACCGCCACGTCGGTGTCGTTCTTCGGCAGTTCGGTCAACACCAGCGGCTACCTCATCGACGGCACGAACTTCACTTGTCCCTGTCAGGGCGTTTCGCGCGCCGAACCGATGGTCGACGTCATTCAGGAAGTGCACATCCAGACGCTCGGCGCCTCGGTCGAGCACGGCGGCATCCAGGGCGCCATCGTCAACGTCGTGACCAAACAGGGTGGCAATCACCTGACGTCCCACCTCGCCTACTACGGACAGTGGCAAGAACTCACGGCGCAGCCGATCGTGCTCGCAGTCAGCAAGGGCACCGTGGAGACGAGCGGCTACGAACGCGCCCGCTACCGTGATTTCGCCGGAACTGCCGGCGGACCCGTCCGCCGCGACCACGTCTGGTTTTTCGCTGGCTATCAGTACCTTCGCGACTACGACAGCCAGCCGGGCGCGGATCCGGCGTTCCCGCGACGGTACGAGCAGAACAAGGCGTTCGGCAAGGTGACGTCGAGACTGACCAGCTCACTCCAGCTGATGAATAGCTTCCACTACGAATCCTGGGTCAACCCAACGGCACCGACGCTGGCGACGCCGATCGAAGCGACGACTCGCATGAATGGCTCGGTGCCGAGCAGCACGTTTTTCCACCTCACGCACTCGCTGTCGACCGGCACGGTCTGGGAGGCGCGTGCCGGCCGGTTCATTCATCGTCAGAGGAACGATCCGGGCAGTGGGGATCGTACGATCTCGCCGCGCACGGATTCCGGCACCGGACTCGCCAGCGGCAACCCCGCCACGATCGGCGGCCCGACCTTCGACCGGTTGACGGGCAAGTTCGTCCTGAACAGGTTTCAGCCGGCCTGGCTCGGCGTCGATCATGCGCTCAGATTCGGAGTAGAACTCGAACGAGGGCAGCACAAGGGCATCACGATCATTCCTGGCGGCGTGAGCTACACCGACCACAACGGCCAGCCAAACCAGGCGACGTCCCGCGAGCCGTCGATCACCGGCGGCCGGTTCGTGACCACCTCGTTCTTCGCGAGTGATTCGATCGCCCTCACCTCCCGGGTCACGCTCGACGCGGGAGTGCGATTCGACCACAGCGACGCGAGCAGTCCGGATCTCCCCGCGATCGACGCCGAGGGATTCGAGACCGACGGGGTCATTTCAGGCAAGGGCCGCCTGTTCACGTGGAATGTCTTCTCGCCAAGGTTTGGTCTGTCGGCCAGGCTCACGAGCGACGGGCGCATGATGCTGCGGGCGAGCTACGGCCGCTTCAACCAGGGCGTGCTCACCGGCGAACTCGACGCAATCCACCCTGGCGTCACGGTCGTGACGACTGCGACGTACAACGCGGCCACGCAGAAATACGACCAGAACGTCAATCCAGTCGATCCCAAGCGGAACCTCGCGATTGACCCGGAGATGCGAACCCCGCACACCGACCATTACTCGGTCGCTCTCGATCAAGACCTGCGCTGGGGCATCAGGACGTCAGCGGCTTACATCTACAAGACCGACGCCGATGCCATCGCCTGGCTCGACGTCGCCGGCCAGTACGGCGAGGGAACCCACACGCTGACCAACGGCGTGACGCTTCCGATCTGGAGTCTCCTGACCGCTCCCGCCGACCGCCAATTCCTGTTGACCAATCCGAACTATCTCTCGCAGCGGTACCACGGCCTCGTCCTCGCCATGGAACGGCGGCTGGCAAACACCTGGCAGGCTTCGGGGTCCTACACCTACTCGAGGGCGTCAGGCACGACGGTCACGAGCAACGCGACGGCGGCCGAACCGCAGTTCAGCACGATCGCCCGGGGGGGTGGGAACTTGCCGTTCGGCCGGGATCCCAACGACCTCACGAACAGTCAGGGTCGTCTCGGCAACGATCGCCCGCACGTGTTCCGCACATCGGGCCTCGTGCGACTGCGGTGGCCAGGGATCCTCGTCGCCGCCAACTTTCAGCACTACAGCGGCCGGCCGTGGGCCGCGACGACGACCCTGACGATCTCGAGACAAGGCAGCCGAACGATCATGGTCGAGCCACGCGGATCGCGTCGGCTTTCGTCGCAGTCGGTCCTCGACCTGCGCATCGCGAAGACGCTGAGCCTGCCGCGCGGCGGGACCGTCGACCTACTCGTCGACGCGCTGAATCTGCTGAACGACACGGCAGAGGAAGGCATTCAGACGACTGACGTCATCAGTCCAGACCTGGGTCGCGGCACGCAGTTCATGGATCCGCGGCGCGCGATGATCGGGATCCGCGTGAACTTCGAAAAGTAGCCGTCGGCGGCGAGGCAGTCGTCGTTCGGGCCTCCTGGGCGCGCAACTTGTCGTGGCGAGGCCTCGCCGTTGCGCGATCGGTTACTTGGAGGTACCTTATTGGCGAGCCGCGACTCTTCATCTATCGTGAGGTCGCGTCGATGAAAATCACCGCGGCCATTGCGCGCGGACCCCACAGTCCACTTTCGCTGCCATCAGCATCTGCCACGCGGATCGCCCATGAGACCGAAATTCAGCTGCCTTACGCTGTCCATGCTTACCTTGGTGGTTGCCTCGTCGGCGCCGGCGCCCGTGGCCACCCTTGCCCAGGTGCCGAGAGGTCCCGGTTGTGACCAGACCTGTCTGTCGGAAGCCATGAACAAGTTCGTGAGTGCCATGACGGCCCACAAACCGGAGACCGTGCCGCTCACAGAGGGCAGTGAAATCCGACAGAACGCCAGTGTCGTGCCCCTCGCCGCGACTACGTGGAAGGATGTGAAAACCGTTCGGTCGATTTTGACGTTCGGGGATCCCATCACTGGAAACGTGGTCTCACGAGCTGGAGTCGAATTGAGCGATGGCAAGCCCGCGTACATTTCGACACGTCTGAAGGTCGTCGCCGCTGGCCGGGTTTCAGACGTCGAGATCAGCGCGGACACTTCAGCGCGCGTGGTGGGCGCCTACGTTTGGAATCTCGGTCCTGAGATGGCCGCGGTGCTGCCGCCCGATCAGCGGATGACGCGTGTGGCGTTGGCGGCGCTTGCGGCCCGCTATTTCCAAAGTCTGTCGACCCATGTCGCCGTCGCGACGGACTTCGATCCGCGCTGCGACCGATTTCACAGCGGCCAGCGCATCACGAATGTCAGCTCGAATACAGTCGAAAGCGGACCTGCCCGCACCTGCGTGAGCTCGGTCGAAGGCAATGTGCCTTGGGGACCGAATACCGAGGCCAGATTCCCAGTTGTCGACGTTGAACGCGGTCTGGTCTTTGGAGTGACTTTGCTGCACTACTTGAGTGGGCCGACGCCCCGTCAGATGTACGTATCTGAAGTCTTCAAGGTCGTTGGTGGCCGCATTGTTCGTATCGACAACATCGGCCTGATGCTGGAAGGCATGGCCACCCTCGGTTTTGTTCACTGACTTCAGCCGAGCGGCCCTTTCTACGAGCGGGCGACCCTCGGCGTGCTTCCTCGGGTCTCCGGTTCGAGACCTCCCGGGCGCTTGCGCGCGAAGCGCGCCACGCGAACGGAGCGGGGCCATGGGGTCCCCGCGAGTGAGCGTGTAAGGGGGGCGCGGCGGGGACCAAGTCCCTCCGCCTAATATCTGGCGCGCCCGGGATGTCTCGAACCTCTCTTAGTTCGCGTGGGGCCCTACCCCCACGCGCCTGTCTTCAAGCGGGCGACCCTCGGCGTGCTTCCTTGGGTCTCCGGTTCGA